>Ga0214472_10001530_pt1 | contig 25707 bp, 25 predicted proteins | sample RVTome_6_FD_207662 | JGI IMG/M metagenome (GOLD analysis project Ga0214472, IMG submission 207662) | Soil microbial communities from uranium-contaminated site in the Upper Colorado River Basin, Wyoming, United States - RVT140D175 | ecosystem: Environmental > Terrestrial > Soil > Contaminated >...
CCCGTTCCCCCTGTGATAATAACCCCTTCTGTTTCGGGGTCTTTCAGGATTTTGATAATGGTTTCTTTGATTGAAACGGGGTGATCTTTAACGATGGCATATTGGGTGACTTTGTGCCCATTTTCCTTGAGCAATTTTTTAATTAAAGCCCCGCTGGCGTCCGTTTCCGTGTTCCGGGTATCACTGACAGTCATGACAGCGCAACTGATTTGTTTGGGAGCTTTATCTTTATGGTCTAAATGGGCCATGGTTTAGATTTGGAATTGGGCTTCATACAGGAGAGAATAAAGGCCGTTTCCCAGTAATAATTGTTCGTGATTTCCTTGTTCAACCAATTTTCCCTGATCGATCACCAAAATTTTATCCACATATTTTAGGGTAGACAATCGATGTGCAATAATCAGGGTGGTCCGATTCTGGGTCAGCGCAAAAAGGGCGTCTTGAATTTTGGACTCGGTTTCAGTGTCAATATTTGAGGTGGCTTCGTCAAAAATGATAATGGGTGGATCTTTAAGCAACGCTCGGGCAATGGCAATCCGTTGTTTTTGGCCGACTGAAAGTTTTACCCCTCTTTCACCAATCCATGTGGAATAGCCCTCCGGAAGTTCTTGGATAAAATCGTGGGCGTGTGCCGCTTCCGCCGCTTCACGCACCTCTTTTTCAGATGCAGAAAGATGACCATACAGGATATTTTCGAGTACGGTTCCGTTAAAAAGGAAGGGTTCCTGGGAAACCAGGGCCATTTGATCTCTGAGGTACCCTAACCGGAATTGACGAATATCCATCCCGTCAATGGCGATCCGCCCGCGATCAATATCATAAAAACGCATCAGCAATTTTATCAATGTGCTTTTGCCTCCTCCACTGGGCCCCACAAAAGCGAGTTTTTCCCCCGGTTGAGCTTCAAAATCAATGTTTTGTATAGTGGGGGTATCTATGCGATATTGAAATGAAACCCTGGTGAATTGAATGTGTCCTTGGGCCTTCATTTTTGGAGAAATAGCGTTGGGTGGGTCATTAATTTCCGGTTGTGAATCGATGATTTCAAAAACTCTTTCTCCCGCTGCTAACGCGTGTTGTAGCATATGATTGATGGTATGGATTTGGTTTATTGGGGTATAAAAAAGAGTTAGATAGGTAAGGAAAGCCACCAACCCCCCCACTGTTAATTCCTGAGCAAGGACCTGGTGGGTCCCCACCCACAGAACCAGTAATGTCCCTAAAGATCCTAAAAGAATCATTCCGGGGGAGTAAAGGGACCACCATTTGGCCACCTCTAAATTACTCTGACAATAGGATTGGTTTTTAGTATTGAACCGCTGAATTTCATAAGGGCCTCGGTGGAAACTCATGGTTTCACGGATTCCAGAAAGGCTATCCTGTAGGAGGGCATTGAGTTGAGCGGATTTTTCCCGGATGATTTGGTAGAGCTTGTGTATTCGTTTTGTAAAAAAGAAAGCTGAGACAACAAGAATGGGAATGGGCATTAAAGCAATTAAAGCCAATTTCCAGCTCATGAAAAATAGGGCGATGGTAATCCCGCACAGTGTGAGAAGGGCCATCACCAAGTTTTCAATGCCATCTATAAAAACCCGTTCCACATTATTGACATCGTTGATGACGCGAGACATGATTTCTCCTGTGGACCGATTTTCAAAATAACGAAGGGAAAGACCTTGTAGACACCGATAAACATGGTCCCTTAAATCAAAAATAACTTTTTGTTCCAGTGTATTATTGAGCCGGATCCGGATCATGGCACATAGGTTTTTAATTAAAAACGTTCCTAGGAGAGCCATCAAAATCCACGGAAGAAGTGATTGATTCTTCCCTTGGATGACATCATCAATGGTTATTTTTATAAGCCACGGGGGAAGGAGGTCCGCCAGGGTAACCCCCACAGCAAAGAGGAGGATCAAAGCTGCCAATGTCTTATACGGTTTGAGGTATTGTGTGACTCGGATAAGAGATTTCAACAGGGTATCCTAATCATTATCTTTTGTAGGGTTTGAACCGCTTTCGTTTGGTCACACCTTTTTGAAACTGGGGACCCGATTATTTTTTTAATTTTTTGGGAAAATTTAAATGATTGACACAACTAGACCGGAAGCATTCAGGCAACCGGAATGGCTTCCTTCACCCAGAAGGTCTCAAATTCATTAAGATGTGTTAAGGTAGAAAAATCCCTCATTCGATCAATGAAAACCGTCGCATGAAGGTGGTCAATTTCATGTTGAAGAACCCGGGCTAGAAAATCATGGGCTTCCAATTGAACCTCTTTTCCAATCCGGTCTAGGGCCTTGAGTTTGATGTGTTGAGAACGTGGGACCATCCCCCGCAGGTTATCCAGGCTTAGGCAGCCTTCCCATCCTTCTACCTTTTCTTCCGACAGATAGGTAAATTCAGGATTAACTAGGACCATAAACGGAATGACATCCGCATCAGGATAGCGGTTATTTTCCTCAAAACCAAGTACTACAATTTGTTTGGAGCAGAAAACCTGAGGGGCCGCCAGACCCACGCCATCCTCAATTTTCATGGTTTCAATCATGTCATCAATCAATTTTTGTGTTTCTGGCTTTTCCAGTTCTTCTCGAGAGACCGGGTCCGCTTTCCTACGAAGAATGGGGTTGCCCAATTTTGCAATCTTTAAATTTGCCATAATGAAATTCTCCTTCACCCCTGGTGGCCTGTATATCGTTCATTTATAACATATAATTCTAGATGAGGGCAAGGGGTTCCTTCCAACAAAAATGCTATAACTCTTTGAATGAATTGTAGTCTTTGTTCTAAGGGTGGGATGGCTTAAATTTCCCCTCCTTTTAATTCCCTATTAAACCGTTAAACTTTTGAGTTTTTCTGTTCTTATTAAGAAATGAATTTATTTTTGTGGATAAAACCTTTTTGATTTGATGAATTATAAAAAAAAGATTTATTTTCAACTATTCGCTTTCTCATTGACTGGGTTGGGATTCTTTGTTATTCTTTCACCGTTTTTTTATAGAAGGTTCACCCCTTAAACAATAATTTTTAATTCACGGTGATTTTTCCATGCAAGTTTCAGAGATTGGAGAACTCAAAAAGATAGCACTCACCTTAAGGCAAGATATTGTGAAAATGACGACTGCCGCTGGATCCGGTCATCCCAGCACTTCACTCTCTGTCGTAGAAATTTTAACGGCACTATATTTTAACACGATGCGGCACGACCCCAAAAATCCCCTGTGGGATGATCGGGACCGTTTCGTTTTAAGTAAAGGGCATGGGGCGCCAGCCCTTTACTCTGCCATGGCGCGTTCGGGGTATTTCCCGCTGGAACAATTAATGACCCTTCGCCAATTTAAAAGCCCTCTCCAAGGGCATCCTGAGAGACAACGCTTGCCCGGAATTGAGGCTTCATCGGGTTCATTGGGGCAAGGTCTTTCCATCGGCATTGGAATGGCTCTAGCCGCCCGTTTGGATGGGAAAGATTTCCATACCTATGTGGTTATGGGTGATGGGGAAATGGATGAGGGCCAAATTTGGGAGGCTGCCATGTTTGCTTCTCATTACCAGTTAGATAATTTGACCGGGATCCTGGATCGAAATGGGCAACAACAGGATGGTTGGTCCAAGGATGTGATGAATACGGAACCCCTGGTGGATAAATGGGAGGCCTTTGGATGGAATGTTCTTGATATTGACGGACATGATATTCAACAGGTCTTGAATGCCTTAGGGGAGGCTAAAAGAAAAAAAGGAAAACCCACCATTTTAATTGCAAGAACGGTGAAAGGGAAGGGGGTTTCTCTTCTTGAAAATAATACGAGCTTCCATGGGGTTCCTCTCAATCCAGAGCAGATGGAAAAGGCCCTTTTGGAGTTAACCCAGGTATGAAGACTTCTCGCGTTGAAAAAAAAATGGGGGCTGCGACCCGTGACGCTTATGGTCAAGCCCTTGTTGAGGTTGGAAGGAACAACCCCAACATTGTAGTTTTGGATGGGGACGTCTCAGGTTCGACCAAGAGTAAGGCATTTGCAAAAGAGTTTCCAAAACGGTTTTTTAATTTTGGAATTGCCGAGGCGAATATGGTTTCTGCCGCTGCGGGGTTGGCCAGTTGCGGAAAGATCCCCTTTGCATCCAGTTTTGCAGCTTTTTTGGTGAATAAAAGTTTTGAACAGCTTCGAATGTCGATTGCCAACCCCTGTTTAAATGTTAAACTTTGCGGATCTCATAGCGGAATTAGCTTGGGACCGGATGGTGCCTCTCAAATGGCCATAGAAGATATCTCCTTGATATGTTCTCTTCCAAAATTCGTGGTACTGGTTCCGGCAGATGAAGTGGCCGCAAAGGCGTTGGTCCATCAAGCGGCCACCTATGATGGACCGGTTTATATTCGAACCAGCCGGTCCAGTTCCCCTTTAATCTATTCCAGTGGAGAATCCTTTATAATTGGTCAAGCAAAGGTTCTTCGGGAGGGACGGGATGTGACCGTCATCGGTACGGGATTGCTAGTGTGGGAGGCCTTGGAGGTTGCCCAAATCTATGAGGCCAAGGGGATTCATATTCGTGTCATTGATGTCCATACGGTGAAGCCCATTGATGAGGAGGCCATTATTGCCGCTGCCAGGGAGACCGGGGCCATTGTCACCGCCGAAGAGCACCTGACGGTGGGTGGGTTGGGAAGCCGAGTGGCTGAAGTCGTGGTTCGAAACCATCCCGTGCCCATGGAGTTTATCGGCGTTCACGAAACCTATGCGGAATCAGGAAAACCTCATGAGCTCTTTGAACGGTATGGATTAACCTCCAACCATATCAACCGGGCCATTGATCGGGTTTTAAAAAGAAAAAGCGGAAAATAACCTTCCTTTTTATTTCTCGCCATTATTTTACATAGATTAGTTCAACAACGGAATCGGTAGGAACCATGTGCCGGGAGAGCCCCAGCTTTTTTGGAGGGATACCCAGGGCTAACCCAATAAGTTGAGGAAGGTGTAGGATGGGAATCCCCAGGGGGGTTTGTACGCATTTTGAAGCGCGGTCCTGGTAGATATCAAGGCTCATATGGCACAAAGGGCAGGGTGTCACCAATAATTGTGCGCCTTTTTCTTTAGCTTCTTTAAGATTTTTTCCTGCCATGGCCGTGGCGATTTCCTCCCGCTCAAGAATGACAGGGAATCCACAGCAACGGGTTCGTCCATCATATTCAATGGGTTCACCCCCCAACGCAATAATCAGTTTCTCTAAAGAAACCGGGTTGGTGGGGTCATCATATCCCAGGGTGCCAGATGGCCGAAGTAAATAACAACCATAAAAGGGGGCGATTCGAATATGGGTGAGAGGAGTCTTTACCTTCTTTTTCAAATTGTCTAAGCCGAATTCCTCAATCAAAGCCCATAGAAGGTGTTTGACTTTTACATCCCCCTGGTAGGAGCCTTCCTCTTTTCCTAAACGAGAATTGACCCGGGTCATCAAAGCTTTATCTTGGCAAAGCTCCTTGTTTGCTTTTGCCATGACCCCTTGGCACGTACTGCAAATCGTTAAAAGGTTCAGGCCTAGTCGTTCCGCCTGGGCAAACGTGCGGGCGTTAATGGTTTGGGCCAGCTCTGGGTCTGCTTCACTAATCACCCCTGCACCGCAGCAGGCTGCATCGGTTAATTCGATTAGTTCGATTCCTAAGCATTCAGCGACTTCGGCCGTAGCCTGGTAGAGTTCGGGGCAGGCTCCCTTTGCCGCACACCCGGTATAATAAGCAAATTTCACTGTCTTTCCTCTCGCATTTTAAAAATTTCTTTAATTTTTAAAATGCCACGGATCGGTTTTTTAAACGGAGAAGGGGATTTTCCCTTAAATAACATTTTGAATGCCAAAGGTACCACCTTGATCAATTGTACAGGTTTGTTGAATAGCATTTTAAGCGGCATGAGGGTTTCATTTAATTTTCCCTCATGTCGAACGATGTTTGAAAAAACGGTAATATGTTTTGCGCCTAAATGATTACTCTTTCCCTTGGAAAGGGCCATTCGTCTCATTCGAATAATGGCCTCCATGGGCTGAACATCCTTTGGGCACACTTCCACACAGAAGTTGCACCTGACACAGTCCCAAATACCATTGTCGTTCATTAAATGGTCCAGTCGCTCTTCCTTTTTCTCTTCGCGAGGATCAGCCATAAAACGATAAGCCTTTGCCAAAGCGGCCGGGCCTAGAAAGCCTTCGGATACCTCCAGAGATGTACAAGCGGAAACACACGCCCCGCACAGAATACAAGAATCCACATTGTGGAATTGATTCATTTCTTTTGGGAGGATTGCCAGTTCCTTTTCCGGATAGGCAGTGCTGGAGGTGGAGGGATTTTCTAACCAGGGGGTAATGTCCCGGACTTTTTCCCAAAACGGTTGCATATCCACCGCCAGGTCTTTCAGTACGGGCATGTTTTTCATCGGTCCAACTTTCAAGGCATTGTACCGCTCCCATTCTTCATTAATTTGTGTTTTACATGCCAATTTTTCTTGCCCATTGATCACCATGGAGCAAGACCCACAAATGGCACTCCGGCAGGAGCAACGAAAAGTCAGGGTCCCATCGGTCTCTTGTTTAAGGCGGATCAGAGCGTCCAGAACCGTCATTCCCCGGTTAATATTGATTCTGTAGTCTTTAAAATAGGGATGTGTGTCGGCTTCGGGGTTAAATTTTTCAACTTCTAAAACGATTCTCAAAGGTTTGCCTTCATCCTGTTAGGACATTTTTGGTTTAAAAAAACTCTCTGGAGCCCCGAAGGCCTTCGTGATTTTGGGTTTTAGTTTCTCATTCAGGGAAATAAAAAAGATTGTTTAAAATATAACCGATACGGTGGGTGGCGTCAATAAAGGGATGGTGGTAAAAAAGTCGCTCACCTCTTTGATATTGGGGGAATTTATTTATTGCTTTTAATCAGCTCTAAGAACTCCAGGCGCGCTTTGTGATCCGTTCTGAAGGTTCCTAACATGGAACTGGTGACTGCCCTTGTGTTTTGTTTTTCAACTCCCCGCATCATCATGCAAAGGTGTTGGGCTTCCATGACAACCGCTACCCCAGAGGGAAGGATTTTCTCTTTAATTACTTCTGCAATTTGACAAGTGAGTCGTTCCTGAACTTGCAATCTCCGACTAAATACTTCCACCAGGCGTGGAAGTTTACTCAGCCCGATCACTTTTTGGTTCGGTGTATAAGCGACATGGCATTTCCCAAAGAAAGGAAGAAGATGGTGTTCACACAGGCTATAAAAATCGATATCTTTAACAATAATCATTTCATCGTATTCAATCGGAAAAAGGGCATCATTTAATATCTCATCCACATTCTGATGGTACCCATTTGTAAATGCCTTCAGGGCCTTTTCTACCCGTTCAGGTGTTTTTAATAATCCATTCCGGGAAGGGTCTTCCCCAACCATGAGAAGAAGCTTTTCAATGAGATCCCGAATACGGGTATCTTTTTCCTCAATACTCGCCTGTTCAATTTCCATGGAGTGACTCCCCCAAAAAAGAGGTTTTTCAAACAGAAAAATCATATCATGCGAAAAAAGCCCAGGTCAAACAAAAGGTTTTAGAACCGGTGGGGTTTGACAGTCTGTTTCTAAATTGGTTAGAATGCGAATTCTTAATTTTTAAAGGCCAGTTTCGTGAGAGAAATTTCCAAAGGAATATTGGAATGGTCTTGGTTTTCACAAGAAAAAGCCATTGATTTTAATGGTCACCTTTTGATGGAAAACGGAGAAGGGTGTTTAATCGATCCGCCTTCCTTTTCACTCCAAGAGCAGGAAATCCTTCAAAAAAAGAAATTTCATGCAATTTTGATTACGAATCGAGACCATGTCCGCGAGGCGGAACTTTCCCGGACCCTTTTTAAAGCTCCGGTCATGGGGCCCGAGGCCGATGCCCCTTTTGTAGATATCAAGGTGGACCAAACCTTTCGAGATGGGGACCGTCTTCCAGGGGGAATTGAGGTGATTTCTATTCATCACGGAAAATCACCCGGAGAGTCCGCTTTATGGTTTCCGGGGAGTGGGGGTGTTTTGGTCTTGGGCGATGCCCTTATTGGAAAACCCAAAGGGGAATTGAATTTACTTCCCGCTGAAAAGTTCTCCGATCGGAAAAGGGCCATTGACGGTTTGCGTGTTTTTTTAAGGTTTGATTTTGAAATGGTGTTGGTGGGGGATGGAGAATCGGTTTTAAGAAATGGGAAAAAGGCGGTTGAAAACTTTTTTGCTCGGGAAGGATTTGATGTTTAACGTTTAATGAACCGAGTCATCGGGGGGAATGAATGTTAAAAAATGAACTGTTTTTAAAAGCCTGTCGCCGAGAGGGGGTGGATCAAACCCCTGTTTGGATTATGCGGCAAGCGGGCCGGTATATGAAGGAATACAGAGAGTTGCGTAAAAAAGTGGATTTCCTGACCCTTTGCAAAACCCCCGAGCTGGCCCTGGAAGCCTCCATGTTACCCGTGGAGATTTTAAAAATTGATGCTGCTATCCTTTTTTCGGATATTTTAATTCCTGTTGAGGCCATGGGGATGGATTTGAGTTTCACCGATAGTGGTCCTGTTTTGGGGAATCCTATACAAAATGAAGAGCAGGTGGAATCTTTAACCGTTCCTTTGGTGGAAGAGAAGCTGTTTTTTGTTTTCGATGCCATCCGCCTGATTCAAAAAACCTTAGAAGGTCGCCTTCCTCTTCTTGGGTTTTCCGGAGCCCCTTATACGTTGGCAACCTATATGGTTGAGGGTCGGACGTCCTCAAACTTTTACAAAATCAAAAAATTGCTTTTTAGCCGGCCAGACCTTGTTCATACACTTTTTAAAAAACTGACCGAAACGGTTACGAGATACCTCCAATTACAAATTAGAGCCGGTGTTCAGGCTGTACAACTTTTTGATACCTGGGCGGGAACCCTCTCTCCGGAGACCTATCGGGAATTTGCCCTTCCCTATACCCAACAAATTGTTGAGAGCCTTCGCCCCGAAGGCGTTCCCATTATCCTTTATGTCAATGGTGGCGGGGGCCTTTTGGAACTCATGGCCGGGTCTGGGGTGGATGTGGTGAGCATTGATTGGCGAGTGGATATAAAGGAGGCCAAAGAAAGAATTGGCAGCCGAGTTTGTCTTCAGGGAAACCTTGATCCCTGTTTTTTATACGGTAACCCTGCGAATATCCGGCGGGAAGTGAAAAGAATTCTGGAAGGTTTTGGTCGTGGAAACGGCCATATTTTTAATTTAGGTCATGGCATTCTTCCCGATACTCCGGTAGAAAATGCGATTGCTCTGGTTGAAGCGGTTCATGAAGAAAGTCGGTGTTTTCATTAGTGTGTTTCCCACGGTTTAAGGTGTCATAATCCCATGTCCAACACTGATATGCAACCGATTGGTGTGGTGTTGCTTAACCTCGGGGGCCCTGATTCCCTGGATGCTGTTGAACCCTTTCTTGTAAACCTTTTTTTAGATCCGGATATCCTTCCCTTTCCTTTTGGTCGTTTTGCTCGGTCCTTTTTAGCCCGTACCATTGCCCGAAGACGGGCAGAAAAGGTAAAAGAATACTATCGAAAAATCGGAGGGGGTTCTCCCATTTTCCCTTTGACCCGAAAGCAAGCGGAAGGGTTGGAGAAGGAGTTAAAATCCCAGGGTAATTTTAAAGTTTTAATTGCCATGCGTTATTGGCACCCGACCACCGAAGAGGCAATTGACCAAATGGGCAGGTTGAATTTAAAAAGGGTTGTTTTGCTGCCCTTGTATCCTCAATTTTCAACGGCCACCACGGAGTCTAGTTTTAAAGAGTTTGAGAGGGTTCGGAAAGAAAAAGGGGGAGAGAATTGGGAGGTTTTAAAAATTCCTCATTGGTACGACCATCCTTTGGTCATCGATTCATTGGTGCTTCAAATTAAAAATGCCCTTCAAAATATTCCAGTGTTGGAAAACCAACCGCTTCATATTGTTTTTTCCGCTCACGGGGTTCCGCTTCGTTTAATCCAAAAAGGGGATCCCTATCAAAATCAGATTGAAGAAAACGTGAGGTTGATTGGACAATCTTTGGGCGGGTCCTATCCGATCCACCTGTGTTATCAAAGCCGCGTGGGCCCTTTAAGATGGACGGGTCCTTCCACGGATGAAATGCTGAAAGACCTTGCGGCTCATGGGGTTAAAAACCTCCTGATGATTCCGATCAGTTTTGTCTCCGACCATTCTGAAACGCTCTATGAAATGGATATTTTGTATCGGGACTTGGCGCACCAACTGGGAATCCATGGGTTTCATCGGATGCCTTCCCTTAACGATTCTCCAGCATTTATAAAAGCGCTATCTGGCATTGTGGTCGATTCTTGTCACTCGAACCGTTGGTTATGAAGGTTTCCCAGAAAACGGTTATTGTGGTGGGAGGGGGGATTTCCGGTCTTTCCATCGCTTATGGGTTAAGAAAATTGGGTCATTCTGTTCGTCTTTTGGAAAAAGAAAAAGTGCCCGGTGGGTTTGTGAAAAGTTATTTTCATGAGGGGTACCTGGTGGAAGCAGGCCCCAACAGTACCCTCGATCAGCATGAAGAGGTTCAAACACTATGTTCAGACTTAGGTTTGGATGAAAGCCGTATTCCGGGAAACCCCGTTTCCAAAAAAAGGTACCTGGTCAAAAATGGAAAGTTGATCGCTGTTCCTTTGGGTTTTGGGGCCTTTTTAAAGACGGACCTTTGGAGTATGCGCGGAAAACTCCGGCTTTTGAAAGAACCCTTCGTCAAAAAAGGGGAAGAAAAAGACGAAAGTGTCGCATCCTTTTTTGAAAGACGATTGGGCCGAGAAATGGTTGAGTATGGTATCGATCCGTTTGTTTCAGGAATATATGCAGGAGACCCTTGCCGGTTGTCTGTTCGAAGTACTTTCCCTCGATTGTTTAATTTGGAGCAGGATTATGGGAGCTTGCTGAAGGGGGTTTTGTTCAAGGGAAAGAAAAAAAGAAAAGAGACCCAAAAAGATCTTTTTTCTTTTAAAAGCGGGATGGGTGAACTCACCCAGGGTTTATCTCATTGGTTGGGAGAATCGGTTCAATCGGGCTGGGAGGTCAAGGAGTTAGATTATCAAAATAATCCTCCCAAAATAACGGTGAAAGGGGTAACCCAAAATCGAGGGGTGGCGTGCGATGGGGATGCAGTGGTTTTGGCTACCCCCGCTTATTGGACCTCCCATTTGATCCATCCGTTATGCGTTTCACTTTCAGAACATCTGAAGGGTATTCACTATGCTCCCATAGCCATGGTTTTCTTGGGGTTTGATCGGACTGCCATTCAACATCCGTTGGATGGGTTTGGTTGTTTGATTCCCTCCCGGGAAGGCTTTGACCTTTTGGGGTCACTTTGGAATTCGACCTTATTCCCGGGCCGTGCTCCCGAAGGTTGCATTGCCACCACTAATTTTCTGGGGGGTGCGAGAAAACCCGAAATTTTGGAAGCTTCCGATGAACAATTGATCGATATCGTGATCAAGGAGTTAAACCAGTTGATTGGAGTTCAAAAAGCTCCTCAATTTTCGAAGGTGATCCGGTATCCTTATGCCATTCCACAATTTCAGTTGGGTTACACTGAAAAAATAATTCAAATTGAAAAACGTTTAGAAGATTTTCCTGGAATTTTTCTTGGAGGAAATTTCCTGAAGGGTGTTTCAGTTGCTGATTGCATTTTAAACGGGCTTCACCTTTCAAAAAAGGTTGATGCTTTTTTTGCAGTGAAGGATGGGGGTTGATGTTTTTTAAAAAAAAAGGTTTTAAAGAAGGGGGAAATGATGCCTCAGACACTTACACGTTTTAGGAAACAGTTTCCAGAGGTCTGGAAAGCCTATGCCAATCTTCGGGATACCTGCACGGACACAGGACCTTTGGATGAAAAGACGGTGGAACTCATTAAGGTGGGGATATCAGCGGCTTTGGGGCGTGAAGGGGGGCTCGTTGCCCATGTCTCCAGAGCGAGGAAGGCTGGTGCCAGCCCGGCTGAAACCTACCAGGCCATTCTTCAGGGCATGGGTTTGACCGGATTTCCAACTATTTTAGCCGCGTTCCAAGTGGTTCATGAAGTGTTCAAGAGGAAGAAAAGAACCAGGTGATGGGCTAAGGGTCCATACCCTATAAACCAGGAAATTAAAAAAGGAGTTTTTTTTGAAGGCGGTTCAGGGGTTTCAAATTTCAAAGGGTTACCACCATTTTCAGGTTCTGAGAGAGGTTTCTTTTGAGGTTGAAGAGGGGGAATGTTTTGCTTTGTTTGGCCCTAACGGAGCCGGAAAAACCACCCTTTTAAAAATATTATCAACGCTTCAACGTCCAACCTCCGGGACCTTTCAGATGATGGGGTTGGATGGGGTGAAAGACCGGGATAAAGTTCGAAATTTATTTTTACTCGTAGGGCATGGATCCTACCTTTATAATGAATTGGATGCCCTTGAAAATATGAATTTTTCTTTGGCTCTCAGGGGGATTTCCCGAACGGATCAAGAAGTAAAAAAGGCTTTGGATCGGGTGGATATCGGTCCATTTGCCAGATTTAAAGTGCGGGCATTTTCAGAGGGGATGAAAAAACGGTTGGCTATGGCCAAAACCATTTTGGTTCACCCCAAGGTTCTCCTGTTGGATGAGCCTTACTCTGCTTTGGATGAATCCGGGATGGGCCTTGTGAATCAATTTATGAAGGACATCACAGAACAGGGAACTGCAATTTTAATGACTACCCATAATCGAACGAAAACAGCCGAGGTAGCCCATCGGGCCGCCTGTCTTCAGCAAGGGGTAATGAAGGAAATTGCTGTTCAGGAGCTGGTGGAGGCCCATGAGCTTTTTTAGAGTGGTCCGATGGGTCATCTGGAAGGATTTAATATGTGAGATTCGGGGGCGAGAAATGATCTCATCCATGTTTTTCTTTGCCCTAATTGTTATTTTAATATTTAGTTTTAGCTTTTCCATGGACCAACAAATGGTAAAAAGCCTAATGGGTGGGATCATTTGGGTGGCCTTTGTTTTCACTGGCATTATCGGTTTGGGAAAGTCCTTTTTATCGGAGACCGAAAATGATTGTTTGGAATGTCTTCAAATGAGTCCTATCCCAAGAACGGCAATCTACGTTGGAAAGTTGGTGAGCAATTTCTTTTTTATGTTAATTGTTGAGGTCATTTTATTTCCTTTGTTTGTGATCTTTTTTAATTTGGATGTGGTTGATAAAATTCCGATTCTCATGATAATATTTGTTCTGGGTTCTTTTGGGCTTTCCGCTCTTGGAACCCTTTTCTCCGCCATGACGGTTCAAATCCGGGCAAGGGAGGTTTTACTTCCCGTTCTTCTTTTGCCCCTGGCGGTTCCTTTAATTATTGGATCGGTAGAGGCAACAAGGGGTGTTCTCAGTACCGACCCTTTTTCGTTTTATAGGCATTGGATGGAATTGGTGGTTATTTTTGATGTGGTTTTTACAATTGTATCTTTTTGGGTTTTTGAGTTTATAATGGATTACTAAAGCGGTTTTATTTTGGGGTGAAACATGATCATTGGTTTTTTTCGTCGATTTGAGGGATGGTTTGGGGTCTCAGGAGCCCTCTGCGTGTTAACCGGCCTTTATCTGGCATTGGTCAGTTCACCCCCTGATTATTATCAAGGGGAGGTGGTTCGAATTATGTATGTTCATGTTCCCTTGGCCAAAACTTCATTATTGGCTTATACTACTCTTTTTTTTGGGAGCCTTTGGTATCTTTGGAAACGAGATCCAATGGTTGATAATATGTGTCGGGCAGCTGCGGGTATTGGTGTGCTTTTTACCGCTGGAGCCCTCATTACCGGCTCTATTTGGGCCAAACCCACCTGGAATACCTGGTGGACCTGGGATGCCCGGTTAATTTCTTTTTCGATTTTGTTACTCATTCTGATGGGTTATTTGATGTTAAGGGCGTTTATGGATGATAAAGAAAAGGAAGCCCGGTATGCTGCCGTGTTTGCCATCGTGGGGTTTGTGGACCTTCCCATCGTCTATTTTTCAGTGGAATGGTGGAGAACACTTCATCAACCCGCATCGGTTTCAATGAGAGGACTGAGTCTTTCTGCGGAAATATTTTTTCCATTAACGATCATGGCGGTGGGTTTTTTATTCCTCTTTATTTATTTAATAAGCGTCCGGACTCAAATGATTTATTTGGAAGAACTTTTAGAGGCCAAACAGGGAAGTTTGTTAAATAAAGGGGGGGAAGTAATCAAAAGCGCGTGAACCTGTTCTATCTGCGATGGTTTATCATTTTTTTCGCTGGGGCTGTCATTGTTGGCTTTGGGGTCCAGCGGTATATTGATGAGGTGACCACCATCACTCCGAAAGAGGCTTTACAGCAAGAATCCGGGAAGGTCGTGAGGGTGATGGGGACTCTCCAAGGGGGCAGTCTTCTTCGGAATGTTTCGCCCAAAGAAACAACCTTTTTGCTCTCGGGAGAGGGGGTTGAGCTTCCCGTTCGCTATTCAGGGCCGCCTTCCGATAGTCTAAGGGAACTAAAAACCTTGGTGGTCATTGGAAGTTGGAATCCTTCAGATCAGGAATTGAAATCACAGAGTTTAGGGTTGGTTCCAAATTATGGTTTTATTTCAGCCGCTTATATAGTTACATTTTTTCCAATGATTCTTTTTCTCTTTCATATGGAACGCAAGGTCCGGTTGTTGTATATTGAAATCAAAGAAGCCAAAGCCTACAAACCGGAGGAGAGGTGATTTGAGTAAGAATAAGCGATATGGCCTGATTATCAGCATGTTGATCGTTGGGGTAGCATTAGGGTACTTGGCGTTAGGGAATTTTGGAGAAAACCTGGTTTACTTTTTTACCCCCTCGGAAGTGATTGCCCTCTCCAAAGAATATTACGGTAAAAAGGTCAGAGTCGGAGGAATGGTAGTGGAGGGCAGCCTAAAGGTGGTTCCCAATACACTCAAAATGACTTTTGAATTAACGGATGGTGAAAATCAAATTCCGGTGGCTTTTGAGGGAATTCCCCCTGATTTGTTTAAGGAGGGCCAAGGGGCCGTGGTGGAAGGGTTTTGGGACACGGAGAAAACGTTTCGCTCTCATATGATCATGGCCAAACATTCCGAGGACTATATGCCCATTGAATTAAAACAAGCGGGGGTTCAATTGCCCAAAAAGGATTTTATTAAAACGCTTCAATAGTCCTTAGTCCTTGGGCTTTTTTTCAAAAAAAAAAGGGTTGTTTTATTTGCCCTTTGGGTCTGGCCTTTATAAAGAGAGTTGGTTTTTAAAAATATATGTTTGTTGATATTGGTAATTTTGCCGTTGTAACAGCGCTGGTTTTGTCTTTGGTGGGAATCGTAACACCCATCATTGGCCTCAAAACCAAAAACCCTGCCTGGGTCCAGGCCGGGCGACAAGCGGTTACCCTCATTTTCTTTCTGTTGTCCATCGGAATGATTTCTCTTGTTTTTGCCTTTGTAACAAGAGATTTTTCCGTGAAATATGTGATGGCCACCTCCAACAGCCGGCTTCCTTGGTTTTACACCGTTGCGGCACTTTGGGGGGGGCATGAAGGCTCTTTATTACTTTGGGTTTGGATTTTGGCAACTTTTTGTACGGTGGCCGCATGGCTTCACTGGAGAACCCAACCCGCGATCATACCCTATCTTTTATCTATCCAGTCTTTGGTTATGTTTGGGTTCCTTTCGCTTATTGTATTTCTTTCTAACCCATTTGATCGAATCTTTCCGGTTCCACTAGAGGGAAAGGATTTAAATCCACTCCTTCAGGATCCTGCCATGGTGGTTCATCCGCCACTTCTTTATCTTGGATACGTTGGATTTTCCATTCCTTTTGCCTTTGCCATGGCGGCTCTTCTTTCAGGGCGTTTAGGAGAAGAATGGTTAAAGGTAACTCAACGATGGACTCTTTTTGCTTGGTTTATGTTAACGGCCGGAATTATGATGGGGGGGTATTGGGCCTATTACGAGTTGGGGTGGGGGGGGTATTGGGGTTGGGATCCCGTTGAGAACGCATCCTTCATGCCCTGGCTGGTGGGAACGGCCTTTCTTCATTCGGTCATGGTTCAAGAAAAACGAAAGATGTTTAAAGTTTGGAATATCTTTTTAATTATTGTGACCTTCTCTCTTTCCTTAATCGGAACTTTCCTGGTCCGTAGTGGGGTTCTCTCTTCTGTACATACCTTTGCCACCGATCCAGGCCGGGGTCTTTATATTCTTGCCTTTTTAACGGTGATTTTGGGTTTTTCTTTTGGGACACTGATTCTGCGTTCCCATAAATTAAAAAGCGAGGTGGAGTTAGATTCGGTTGTTTCCAGGGAATCGATGTTTCTTTTTAATAACCTTTTTTTTCTCATTGCCATGGTTACGGTTTTTCTTGGAACGTTATACCCGCTTTTGGTTGAAACCCTTCAGGCCAGCAAGGTTTCGGTGGGGCCTCCTTACTATAATGCTGTTTTTATGCCCATTGCACTAGGATTGGTTTTATTAATGGGGATTGCCCCTTCAATTTCTTGGCGAAAGGCTTCGGGGGAAAATATCCGGAAAAACTTTTTGATTCCATCCCTTGTGGCCTTGGTGGGTTTAATCGTGGGTTGGGGAGTAGGGGTACGGAATGCCTACGCATTAGCGGGGGTCACTGTGGTAAGCTTTGTGGCGGCAACTATTTTTATTGATTTTGGGAAAGTCTCTTCCTTTTGGGCAAAGCGTAATCAGGTTCATTTTCTAAAGGGGTTGACCACTGCTTTTTCTAAAAATCAGCGCCGGTATGCAGGCTTAGTGACCCACTTTGGCGTCTTGGTCTTAATTATGGGAATCATCGCCTCCACTATCTATCAGACCGAAAAAGTGGTTCCTATGAAAATAGGTGATCAACTTCAGTTAAAGCAGTACACCCTGACCATGGTGGATCTGCGGGAAGTACAAGGCCCAAACTGGACCGCCCAGGAGGGAGCTTTTGATGTATACCGGGGGGAGACTTTTATTACCACCCTGCATCCTCAAAAGCGGATTTATCCGGACTCCCAGACTCCCACTACGGAATCTGCAATTTATACCATACGCCTGGGCCACCTTTTTTTAACCATGCCGGAAATATCTCCTGAAGGGGTCATTGTGAGGGCGTTGGTTAACCCACTGGTTCTTTTGGTTTGGATAGGTGGGGGAATTATGGGTTTAGGCGTTTTATTGAATATTTTCCGGCCCAGAAGGGAGCCGACGTGATCCGTTTTTGGCATATTGTTTTGGTGGTTTGTTTTTTTGGTCTGATCACCCTTTTTTACAAAGGATTGTGGGGGGACCCTCGAAGTATTCCAACCATATTGGTTGGGACCCAAGCCCCAAATTTTTCAGGGCCGGAGGTGGGAACCGAAACGTCGATTTCTTTAAGTGATTATCAGGGAAAAGTTGTCATGGTCAACTTTTGGGCCTCCTGGTGTTTAGAATGTCGCTATGAGCATGAAAATCTTCTGGCTATTCAAGACCGGTTTGGAGGAAACCCGGATTTTGTCATGCTCGGTATCAATTATCAGGACAAAGAAAAAGATGCCCTGGAATACCTTGGGATCCACGGAAGCAACTTCAGACATGTGCGGGATGTGAAGGGGGCTATTTCCATCGATTTTGGGGTTTATGGGGTTCCCGAAACGTTTGTGTTTGACCAACAAGGAATCATTCGTTTTAAGTTTGTGGGGCCCATTATGGGTGCTACCTATACCCACGTTGTTGAAAATGTTCTTCAACCCTTATTAAGAAAAGAAACTCCTTCCGTTTCATGATTTGGATCCTTCCTTTCATTATTTTTTCCTCTTTTACCTTTCCGATCGTATCGATGGGAAATGTGATTGATGAAAGAAAAATTGATCTTCAAGTCCGGGATTTAGCCAAAACCCTTCGCTGCGCGGTTTGTCAGAATGAGTCCATTTGGGAATCCAATGCAGAATTGGCCAAGCAGATGCGGGCGATTATTCGGGAGCGGTTGGAGAAAGGGGAATCTACCGAAGACATTCGTGCCTATTTTTTAAGCCGGTATGGGGATTACATCCTTTTGAAACCTCAAAAAAAGGGTCTCAATTGGCTATTATGGGGTGGTCCATTCCTCCTTCTTTTGGTGGGTGGGGTGATTCTCTACCGAACCTTGGGGAAATGGGTTAGGGAGACCCAGAAAGAAAAGCCAGAAGGGGTTCCCTCTATCGATGAATCCTCACGCAAACGGATCGACCAGGAACTACGGAAATTCCGAGAATAAGGAGGGGAGGGTTCATGTTTGTCATTGTAGTGGGTTCTCTGTTAGCCGGTACCGTTCTTTTTTTAGCCTACCCTTTTTTAAAGACCATTGAGGTGCAGGGGGACTTTATTCATGATCTTTCTGAAGATCAAGAAAAAATTGATTTAGAAATCGAAAAAGAATCCCTTCTTCATTCCCTATCCGAATTAGAAGATGAGAGGGTGCAGGGAAAATTTTCAGAAACTGATTATTTAAAATTAAAAGCCATCGATGAATATCGCTTCGCAAAAGTTCTCAACCGTCTGGATCAATTAACACCCCATTCTAAAACGGCTCCATTTGCCAAAAGTTCAAAAACACCCAATACCGCACCCGGTACGGGTTGGGCCTTTGCGGTTACCTTAGGTGTTTTGGTTATGGGGGGATCCGCGGGAATTTATTCTTTTTTACATTGGAAGGAAGGGCAAACCCGAAATGCGGCTCAACCAATGGCCCAGGCTTCGATACCAGGCATGCCCAACCCTTTGGAAATGGTTGCCCGTTTAGAGGAGCGGTTAAAAGAGAACCCCAATGATCTCCAGGGACAAATTTTGGCGGGGCGCTCCTACCTGGCATTAAACCGGGTTGAGGAGGCAAAGAGGGCATGGGAAAAAGTGGTGGAATTGGATCCCAGAAATCATGAAGCCCATTTTAATGTTGCAGTCATTCTCATTGAAACCGCTGAGACCGGCCAGCTGCCTAGCTATGAGAATGCCCTGACTCATTTGGAAAAGGCCTTGGTTAAATTTCCGAGGGAGCCCGCTCTTTTATGGTACAAAGGACTTGCTTTGGTACATCTTCAACGATTTTCAGAAGCCGATGAAAGTTGGACAACCGCTTTTCAGAATTTGGCACCGGGAACCGAAGACTCCAAAATGGTCAAACAGGCCCTCCAAAGCCTTCGCGAGGGTCGTGCTCCCAGTTTTTAAATTTTTTCTCCGAAATTAAAAAATTTCCTTAAGGTAGGTTCTTTTTTGAATTTCTTTCTCTCCGGGGGGCCAATTTAATTCTTTTTCCATGATATTGAGGGTGGTTTCAATAAGGGATTCATCTCTCCTCAAAGGCCCAAAAGCCAGGGTGGTCCGTCTGCGAAAAATATCGGAGAGGGTTCGCGCGAATTCCCTTTTAATCGCAAAAATAATTTCTGCCTGGATATGGGGGAGAGAAGGATGTAGAGACTCTCCAAGTTCTTTATTTTCAGCGACCAATTGGATAATCTCTGTATAACGACTTCCATAAGTGTTGATCAGGTGGGTTACCTGCCGATCATTCAGGTAGTGAGGACGGTTAGGATCATTCATCCTTTCCTTGATAAAGATTTGAAGATTATTAATGTCTCCACCCCATAAAGGTTGAGAGAGGGTTTGACATCCCTTTGCTTTAACCTCCGGAAGTTTCTTCAATACCCGATTGACAACGTTTTCGGAAACCTTTCTGTACGTTGTGAATTTTCCACCGGTAATGGAAATGAGGCCCGTTGGGCTTTCAAAGATTTTTGTTTCCCGGGAAACCGAAGAAGGTTTTCCATTAGAGGTTTTGGCCAATGGGCGAACCCCGGAGAAGGTTGAAATCACCTGGTCTTTGTGAAAAACGTTTGCGGGAAAAAAGCGGCTGGTCTCTTTCAGCAGGTATTCAAGATCCTCTTGGGGACATTGGACTTTTTCGGGGTCTTCTTCATAGTCAATGTCTGTGGTTCCCACCAAACTCATTTCTTCCCATGGAATGATAAAAAAAATCCGGTGATCTTTTTTGCTTCGGACCACCACTGCCTGATTTTGGGTGAGTGAAGGAAGAAGAAGGTGTGAGCCTCGAGTACGCCGGAGCTTTCGAGGTTCATGAAGAGAGTCCATGCCGCAAATATGATCTACCCACGGTCCTGAAGCGTTAACCACCACCTTTCCGTAGACCCGTTCCTCTTCTCCATTGAAGCGATCTTTAACCTTTACACCCTGAATCGTTCCCTTTTCGCTTTTTATAATTCCGGTGACCTGGGTATAGTTTCTGACCACTGCCCCGGAGGCTTTTGCGTCAAGGAGGTTTTCCAGACAGAGCCGTGCATCATTCATGAGGCAATCGTAGTAAACGGCCGCACCTAAAAGACCTTGGGGTTGTAAATTTGGAATGTTATGAAGGGTTTCCTCGCGGGTGAGCATCCGGTGGGGATGTGTATTTCGGAAAAGAGCCAATAGGTCATATATTAACATTCCCATTTTCATCATTCCCCTTCCCATAGTTTCCCCCTTATAAATGGGGAAAACAAATGGGATGGGCCGAATCAAATGAGGGGCTAACCGTTGCAGGAAAAAACGTTCACGGCTGGCTTCAAACACCAAAGGAAGGTTCCCCTGCTCCAAATATCGAATGCCTCCATGGATAAGCTTTGAGGTTCGACTGCTGGTTCCGGACGCAAAATCATTCTGCTCGAAAAGAGCAACTTTTAAACCTCTTAAAACCGCGTCACGGGCAATTCCTGCTCCAATAATTCCTCCACCGATAATTAACAAATCAAAATAAACTGGAGCCAGTTGTTTTGTGTTAGGGTTTTTCGATAGCAAATTGAACCCAAGCCTTTTATTATGAGACGAGTTTATCACAAAAAAAGGTATTGTAAATTAACCCCTAATGTGTGGAAAATTTTCATTGACAAAAGTTGAGAAAAAATTTAAGGTTTCGTGAGGTATGAAAAGTTAAACCCAAGTATAAATAATTGAAATTTATAGCCTTTATGGTTGAAAATTTTAGAAATAAAAAGTGGGAAGTTTTAATAAGCATAATCATTTGGATTATTGTAAGCGGATGCGGCTCCGATGAAACAAAGTCTACCTCTTCCCTGGGGTTGTCCTCAGGTTCTGGTTCAATTCTTTCGGTAACGAGTGGAACTGATGTGGCTCGTGGAATTGCCGTTGATAGCTCTGCTTTATATATTGCCGGAAATGACCAATCCACTGGACATTCCCAATGGCGGATTGAAAAAAGAAATTTAAGCGATGGAAGTTTAATCAATTCTTTTGGTAAAGAGGGTGTAGTTAATAGTGATCCTAGCACTGGGTTTGATGAGCCATTTGGAATAGCTGTTGATTCCACCAGCATATATGTTGTTGGGTATGATATTTTTCCCGGGGACAGGCAATGGCGAATTGAAAAAAGAGATATTTCTTCGGGGGATTTGGTCTTGGGATTTGGTATAAATGGAGTAGTGACCAATAATTTTAGCCAGGGGGATGATGTCGCCTTTGCCGTGGCGGTGGATGGTACTGGGGTTTATATTGTTGGGTTTGATTTATTACCGGGAGATAAGGAATGGAGACTGGAAAAAAGGAACCCCACTGATGGAAGCCTGATATGGACTAAAGTGGGAGACCAAAGCAGTGGAAATGGGACCAGCGATTTAGCCCAGAGTATTGTTTTAGATACCACGGGTGCATATATCGTCGGGCATGATTCAAGCTCTGGTCCAAGCAATCAGCAATGGCGGATTGAAAAAAGGAATTTAGTGGATGGAAGTTTGATTTGGGTTCAAACCAATAATCCAAGCCCAGGAGTAAACCGTGCGGTAACGGTAGCATCGGATGGAACGGATATTTACATAGGGGGTCTTGTTAGTTTGCCTGGACAACAACAATGGAGAATGGAAAAGAGAAATTCTTCCGGGGGTGTAGTATGGGAGCAGAGCAATCATCCAAGTAATGGGATCAATGAAATCCGTAGCATCGCAGTAGGTGGAAATGGTTTATATATAGCTGGGTTTGATCAATCCCCAGGTAACAGCCAATGGCGATTGGAGAAAAGAGCCTTAATGGATGGGACCATTATCTGGGAGCAAACCACTAACCCTGGAAATGTTGGGGACAAAGCATATGGGGCTGCGGTTGATAGTACCGGTGTTTATGTTGTGGGGTTCGATTCTTCAAGGGAAACAGATACTCAGTGGCGGATTGAAAAGAGAAATCTCACCGATGGAAGCCTCATTTGGGTTCAAACCGTAAACCCTGCCATAGGATCTTAAAAATTCAATAAAAGTGGACCTTTTCTTTAGAACGAGCGGTTTTTCTATCTACCTGTTTTTCTCAATTCTATAATCCAGACTTCAGGGGGGCATCCTAAACGAAGAGGAAGGATGGAGGATCCGACTCCCCGGTGGGTTAAGCCCGCCATTCCGTTATGTTTCCAAATGCCATCTATATATCGACGTGGGGTGGGGGTATTTTTGATAAGGGCTCCGATTCCCGGTAGTCGAATTTGTCCCCCATGGGTATGTCCGCACAAATATAAATGAATTCCTTCATCAGAGGCTTCCCGGTAAAGAACAGGTGAATGTACCAATAGAACTTTAAAAGCCTGGGAAGGAATTTCATTTAAAGCGAGTTCTAAATCGTGGCAGCCATAATAATGGGGATCGTCAACACCGGCAAACCAAATTTCTTCCCCATTTTTCCTTCTGGGTATGGCCCGGTTGAGTAAAACCTCAGCCCCTGCTTTTTCAAGCCCTTCCCCGATGGCTAATGAATCATGGTTTCCAAGAACCGCGTAAATATGAGGGGAAATTTTTTTGAGGTTTTCGATGAGGTGAAGGGTGTCATTGAGGGCGGGGTGGTGATCTCCTTTTACCCTAAAACGATAATCCCCAGTCAGAATACAAATATCCGCGTTTAGTCCGGAAAGGGTCTGAAGCAGTTGGTTCAATAGTTCCTCGTCACAATCTAAGTGTAAATCGGAAAGATGAAGAAGGCGAAAACCCTCAAATGAAGGAGGAAGATTTGGAAATTCCAGAGTAACTTTTTTAATTTTAATATTTTTTGCATTTTGTCGTCCTTTTGCATAAAGGCCCATTAATTTAATGGGGGTTCCAACGGCCCATTGGACCCAGCGGGAATCTTCAAGCCTAAAGATTGTACGGTTAAACTTATTTTTTGCTTTTATTTCCCCTCTTTCAATGGAAAGTCTGCGCTGTTTTAAAAATTCGCGACGAATGGAGGGAGTGTTTTCGTAGAGTTGGGGAATGTTGGGTTTCTTCACCAGGGAGAATCCTGAAAAATTAAAAAAACATCAGCAAATTCATATGTTTATTCTAAGAGAAAAGCAAAGGGAAGTCAAAAGTCACATTCTTTTCCCTTGACCCCCTCCGAGTCAACCGTTAAACTGGTCTCCCATGACGATACAACATTCTGAAAAACAAGGGGTTTGGAAGGCTGTTAAACCCCTTCACATCGCCCGATCCCATCCAGGAGTGGCCTCCTTCAATGGGAAAATTTTTGTGATTGGGGGTGGAGGTCCTGGATTTGAAAGCCTTCAGAATGTGGAGATTTTTGACCCAAAGGTAAATCATTGGGAAAAAGGAAAGGAAATGCCTACTGCAAGATCTGGAATGGCCACTTTTGAAGTCGGTGGAAAAATTTATGTTGTGGGGGGGGGATTTAAACAGAAAAACGGAAAATTTAAATTTCTTAGAACCGTCGAGATTTATGATCCCGTTTCCGATCAATGGCAGCAGGGAGCAGACATGTTGCAGCCCCATGACTATCCAGCCTTTACGTTTTTAGAGGGTCGAATGTACATTTTAGGGGGTCATCATCCGGATGCCACCGAAGGAGGCCCGCAAACCGATCCTGGGTTCGGATTTTGTGAGGTTTTTGATTTCAAAAAAGGTTCCTGGTCTGAGCTGCCTGGTCTTCCAAAACCAAGGTTTGCAGCAATGGCGGTTTCAATGGATGGAAAAATTTTTGCTTTTGGGGGGGTGGCTTTTACGGGAAAAGGAATGACGGAATATGACCAAATGGAAGTTTTTGACCCCAAACAGGGGGTCTGGGAAAAGGCTTTGTTACAGCTGCCCTGGTCTGCGGCTGCTCATGGGACTTGCCTCCTTGGGGGGAGCCTGTATATTTTCGGAGGGTTTAGTGGGGATAAAGGAATTGGAACCCAAACAGCACGTTACGATTTCGGCAAAGGCCAATGGGAAAGCATTGCTCCTTTGCCAGAGGCCAGGGCAGCAATGGGTGTTTCCATCATTGAAGATTCGATTTACCTTTTAGGGGGATGGAGTTCAGACCGGTCGGTGATGAATTCTGTGGTTCAATATTCTCCATGAAATTTCTCCGCATTTTCTTGGCCCAAAGGTTTTTTAAAACCTTCCCTTCTTTGCAAAGTTTCTAAAAAATAAGAAACCTTAAATTTTTATAAAGTTCCCATAGGCTTAAGGTAAATTAACCTGGGAAGACCTTCAATGACTTTTCGCCTAGCGAGATTCAAGCCTTAGAAAAAGAGAAACTGATTTTTTCCTTTGGGAACATGTGGAAAATGATTTTTCTTTATTTAATATGCTTTTAAAAGCCTTAAATTTATAATTTTCACCACCTTTTCCACACAATGTTTCCAAGCCTTCAACAAGCTTTTCCACAAGATAATGTGCCTAGGGTGTAAAAAAAATCAATATATGGTGTTTTAGCCTTGACCTTTCTCAATTCATATGATATTGATAACGGCCATTATGCCCATTTTTTAGTAAATCCAGGTGGGCCAGGTGTTACCTCTTTTTCTAATGATCCCAAAAAACATTTTTTCGTGGGGGAAAAGTGTATTGTTGTCAACGGTGCGGGGTAGAGGTTGCTATCACTTTTTTCGATGATCGGATATCGGATCAGGAGCTTTGCGAGCTGTGTTTTGAAATCCTTCAGGAACGGCTCAAGGTTCCAAGAGGTTAGAGAATCAATAGGATATTTCTGACTCCATCATCGTCTTGCACATTTCCTCTGCCACCGGAAACCCCCATATTACCCCCCTGAATAAGGGAAGTGAATCCTTTTCCCGAAAAGAATACTCCCTCGCTTTTGCCTATCTAAAAACCCAAACATTATTTTATTGGAATAGGCGGGATCCAGAATGAATGTTTCCTCATTGTCTATTTTTACGAGGTTCTAAGGTTTTTTTTGCCCAAGTTTGGCATGCCCCTTTCCACTTTGCCATCCATTATTGGAACATTGCCGGGGGTTTTTTTTTACAAACGGCCATCATTTTTTTCCCAACAAAAAATATCTTCAACCTTTTTTTAAAAATTGCAGGCATTTTTGCGGGTACTAAATTCGTAAATGGGGGGCCATCCCCGGGTGAGGAAGGTTTCACACCCTTTTGGACGAACGCCTTAATTTAGAAATTCAAGTTTACGGAATTTGTTTCCCCCGTTTAGGCAGCCGGTTTGATCATTCCGTCTGAGGAATAGTTGAACTCTAGGGGGCGGCTGAAATTCAGGCTAGGGTGAATCGGTGTGGGAAGACGAGCGAGTAAAAAAGTTTTGGGGTTTTCAATGATTTTCCTGAAAACCTGTTTTTTTTAAAAAAAAACGTTAATGAGCCTGTCCGACAAACCCCTATTTTTCACTTTGCGGTCATGCTGCTTTTCTGTAAAATAGAGCTTCATAATCAACCGATGGAGGGCTGTTATGGGCTATCATTTTCGGCCGT
>Ga0214472_10001531_pt1 | contig 25698 bp, 27 predicted proteins | sample RVTome_6_FD_207662 | JGI IMG/M metagenome (GOLD analysis project Ga0214472, IMG submission 207662) | Soil microbial communities from uranium-contaminated site in the Upper Colorado River Basin, Wyoming, United States - RVT140D175 | ecosystem: Environmental > Terrestrial > Soil > Contaminated >...
CGCGGCGCGCCCCGCCCAGCAGCGCGTGCAGCGGCTTGCCGGCGACCTTTCCGGCGATGTCCCACAGGGCGATGTCGAGGCCCGAGAGCGCAAACGCGGCAATGCCGAAGCGGCCGAAGATGTGCAGGCGCTTCTGGATCGTGGCGTGCAGGCCCGCGATGTCCGCCGCGTCCTCCCCGAGCGCGACCGGCGTGATCATGTCGTTCACCGCCGCGGCCACCGCGCGCCGGCACGAGTACGAGAACGCCTCGCCCCAACCCGTGAGCCCCGCATCGGTCTCGACGCACACCAGGCAGAAATCGAGCGCGCGCCAGCCGCCCGGGCCGAGCGCCCAGGAATCCGCCCCGTAGCGGCTCGGGATGGAGAGCGGCACCGCCTCGACGCGCGTGATCTTCACGTCGCCTGCCGCTCGTAGACCTTCAGGATGGCGCCGGTGTCGAGCTCGGTGTGGCCGAGGTGCGCGAGGACGCGGTAGAGCTGCAGCGCCTCGCCCATCATCGGCGTCGGCGCCTTGAGCCCCGCAGCGAACTCGCTCACCATCTCCAGGTCCTTGAGGAGCTGGCGCACGTAGCCCTGCGGCGCGAACTCGCGCCGCTGCATGCGCGGATAGAGCTTCTGCAGCAGGCCGCTGTCGGCCAGGCCCCCGGCGAGGCACTCGGGGAGGCGCGCGGCATCGATGCCCGCGGCCTCCGCCATCACCACCGCCTCGGCCATCACCGCGTGCCCGGCGCCCACGATCAGCTGGTTGAGCATCTTCGCCACCATCCCCGCGCCCGAGGGCCCCATGTGCGTGAAGCGGCCCGCGATGTCGGCAAAGAGCGGCCGCGCGCGCTCGATGTCGGCGGCGTCGCCCCCCGCCATGACGGTGAGCGTGCCGCTGCCGGAAGCGGGCGGCCCGCCCGACACCGGCGCGTCGATCCAGCCGCAGCCGCTCGCGGCGCGCAGCTTCTGCGCGAACGCCTTGCACTTGTCGACCTTGATGGTGGAGAAATCGACCAGCAGTTGCGGTGGCCGCATCGCGCCCGCGACGCCCGCTTCGCCGAACACGGCTTGCTCCACCGCCTCGGTCGTCGGCAGGTTGAGCAGCACCAGGTCCGCGCCCTGCACCGCCTCGGCGGGCGACGCCGCGGCGCGCGCTCCTGCGGACGCCGCGGCGGCGGTCTTTTCGGGGAGCACGTCGTAGGCACGCACGGGGTAATGCAGCGATACAAGTCGCTTCACCATCGGCAGCCCCATCAGGCCGACGCCGACGTATCCGATGCGGTGTTTGGCGGGCACTCGTCACTCCATGGCGTAGATGCGCACTGCATTATCGTGAAACAGCGCGCGCTGCTCCAGGGCGGAGAGCGAATTCGCGATCTCGCGGAAGCCGCAATAGATCTCGCCGAAGCTCGCGCACAGGCTGTCCACGGGGAAGTTGCTCGCGAACATCGCGCGCCGCGTGCCGAACGCCTCGATCGCCGACAGCACGATCTCCCGGTTGAGCGCCGGGGTCCAGCGCGCGCCGGGCACGCCGATGCCGGAGATCTTGATCGCGGCGTTCGGACAGCCGGCGAGCGTGTGCAGGGCGCGTTTCCAGCCGGCGATGCCCTCGGCGCTGCGATCGGCGGGCAGGCCGGCATGGTTCAGCACCAGCGGCGTGTCGGGAAACGCGCGGCACAGCGCTGCCGCGTCGCCGAGCTCCGTCCACGGCGCCTGCAGGTCGAAGCGCAATCCGTGCCGCGCGAGCCGCGCGTAGCCCGCGCGCCAGCGCGCGTCCCGCATCGCCCCGCGCGCCGGCTTATGGCGCACGCCGCGCACGAACTCGTGCGCCGCCTGGCGCTCGAGCACCCCCGCGACGTCTTCGCGGTCGAGCCAGGCCTGCGCCACCATGACCGTCGGCAAACCCGTCTCACGCCGCAGCCGCCCGACCCACGCCGTCTCGCCGAGCGGATCGCGCGGGTCCCATTGCGTCTCGACATAGACCGTTTTCACCACCTCGTGCGCGCCCGCGTCGGCGAGGTAGTCGGCGGGCAGGTACGGGCGTCGCAGCGCCGCATAGTCGCCGTAGCGGAACGCGATCGGCGTCGCGTCGCAAAGCCACGGGTGGTAGTTGGCGCGCGGGTCCCAGAAATGCTGGTGCGCGTCTGCGATCGGAAAAGCCGCGCTCACGCCGCTATCGTAGCGGAGGCGCATCGGCGCGCCGCTTCAGCCCGGCAGGGCGCGTCCCAGGTGCGGCTGCACGTCCTTCACGCCGGGCACGCCGCGCACCGCGACGAGGAACGCTTCGCGCTGCTCCTCGGATTCCACCGTGCCCCAGAGCTGCGCTACGCCGCTCTCCACCTGGATGTGCACGACGGCGCTCGCCGCCCAGTCCTCTTCGCGCAGCATCGCAACGATGCGCCGGCGCAGTTCCTCGTCGTTCAGCTCGACCGGCGGCGCCGCCTGGCGCGCCACCAGCGCGCGCAGCAGGTCGGCGCGCGTCACCAGGCCCGCGAGCCGGTCGTGCTCCAGAACCGGAAGTCGCTTGATGCGGTGCCGCTCCATGAGCTGCACAACCACGGCGAGCTGCGTATCGGGTGTCACGCAGATCGCCGGCTGCGTCATCACCTCCCGCGCCCTGCGCCCATGCGACTTGACGAAGTCGCGCGCGCGCTCCTCGTCGGACAGGAACAGGCGCAGCCAGCCCGCCTTGACCCGGTCGGTCTCGATCTCGGGACGCCGGATGAGATCGCCCTCGCTGACGACGCCGAGGACGCGCCGCGCATCGTTTACGACCGGTACGCCGCTGATGCGCCGCTCGAGCATGAGCGAGGCGACCTCCCGCACCGTGGCGTCCGGGCCCACCGAGATGACCTTCTTCACCATGATGTCGGCGACTTTCATCGCTTGCAGCCTAGACTGCGGGCGGTCCGGCTCCTTTGATCTTCGTCAAGTTCGCGCCGATGCTCGTGCCGGTGCCTTAGACTACGCCGACGATGCAGACCGCAGCGCAATCCGCACCCACCCCGGCCCGCGTGCCGCTGCCGAAGCGCTTCTGCAACCTCGATCGGCTGCTGCACGCCATGGCGGCCCGCGGCCTGGACGGGATCGTCGCCACCACGGCGCAGAACGTCTTCTACCTCACCGGCTTCAATGCGATCGCGCACAAGTCCGACGAGCCGCGGCCTTACGCTGTCCTGCTTTCGCGCCACGCGCCCGAGCACGCGATCATGGTCGTCGCGGATTACTACCTTGCGACGTTCCTCGCGCAGCCGACCTGGGTCGAGGATCTGCGGCCGTTCCGCGCCGTGATGATGCCGCTCGACCTGCCGCCCGCGCGCACCGATATCGGCCGTTTCATCCCCGGTCGTGGCGTCGGCATCGCCTGGCTTGAGCGCGCCCGCCAGAACTACGCTTTCGACATGGGCACGGCGCTGCGCGGCGCGCTCCAAGACCTCAAGCTCGACCACGGCCGCGTCGCCTTCGACGATCCCGGTTTCGGCACGCGGCTCGGGCTCGACACGGTCGCGGTCGCCGACGGCTATGACGCGTTCATGTTCGCGCGCGCGGTGAAGACCGGGGCGGAATTGCGGTTGCTCGAGCGTGCCACGCTGCTCAACGAGGCGGCGATCCGGCGCACGATCGCGGCGTGGGAGCGCGGCATGACTTGGCGCGATCTCGGCCACCAGTACGCGCGCGCCGTCGCCGATCTCGGCGGGTTCGTGCGCGATCCGGGCGCGATGGTGTGGAACCATCCCCCGGGCGCGGACGCCACGATCTCGCTGCAGACTGGACTCGAGAACGGCGAGATTGCGCGCGGCACCCACGTGATGTTCGACTGCCACGGCACCCTCGACCTTTACTGCTGGGATGGCGGCAAGACGTGGGTCGTCGACGGCGAACCCGAGGCCGCGGGCAAACGCAACGCCGAGACGACGGCGCGGGTTGCCGAGGCGCTACTCGCGGCGATGCGGCCGGGCGCGCGCGTGAGCGCCCTGCAGTCTCACGCGCGCGAGGTCTACCGCCGGGCCGGATTGCCGAATTCCTCCCAGGCAATCATCTTCTTTCACGGCCTCGGGCTCTCCCATATGGATCTCGAGCAGCGCAGCGCCGACGGCAAGGCGAACGGCGACTGGATGCTGGAACAGGGAATGGTGGTACCGCTGCACCTGCTGGTCCCCGGCGGCGAGCGCGGGCGCTACTGGCTCGAGGAGGTGGTCGTGGTGACCGAAAGCGGCGGCCGCCCGCTCTTTTCCTGGGGCTTCGGGCCGCTCGTCAGCGATTGAACTTCAGGAACTCCCGCCGGTCTCGCCCAGCGCGCGATTGACGCGCGGCAGGACCTCTTCGGCCATCAGCTGCATCGAGCGGCGCATGGCGACCGGGTCGCCCCAGTCGTGCCCGCAGTAGAGCAGCGTGCCGAACGGGCCGACCGTCTCGCGAAAGGCGAGGAGCTTGTCCACCACCTCGCTCACCGTGCCGCTGGTGAGCATGGTGTCGACCAGGTACTGGTCGGTGAGCGCCTCGTCGGCGAGCGCGGCATCGTGCTTGAACACCGCGTTGCCCCGGCCCGCGGCCGACTTGCGCTGCAGGTTGCGGAAGTACTGCGCGAAGGTGTTCCCGGGCGCGCGCGTCATGCGCCGCAGCGTGGCGTCGTCCTCGGCGACGAAGATGCTGCGCGCCACGCGCCAGTCCTCGCCGCGCGCCTCGCGGCCGCCTCGCGCGCAGCCCTCGACGTACTTCGGCCAATGGGTCGCGACCACCCAGGACTGGACGAAGTTGGCCGAGATCGGCGTCCAGCCGCGCGCCGCGGCCGCGGCGATGCCGTTGGAGTGCGGCAGGATGGCGGTGACGACGATGGGCGGGTGCGGGCGCTGGAACGGCTTGAGCATCGCCCCCTGCCCCAGATCCGGGATCCAGGTGCGCTCGGTCGTCAGGGTCCACACCTTGCCGCGCAGGCGATACGGCGGCTCCTGCGTCCACAGCGCGATCATGTGCTCGAGCGACTCCAGGAAGATCGCATTCCGGTCGGCGTCGAAGTTGCCCATCATCTCGGCGTCCGAGCGCAGGCCCCCCGGCCCGACCCCGAGGATGAAGCGGCCCTCGAGCAGCGTGTCGACCATGGCGATCTCCGCCGCGGTCGCGGCCGGATGGCGGTTGGCGAGGTTCACGGTGCCGCTGCCGAGCCGGATGCGGCTCGTGTCCTGCGCCAGCGTGGCGATGAAGATCAGGCACGAAGTGATGGTCTCGGCGAGATCGGTGACATGCTCGCCGATGAACGCCTCCTCGAAGCCGAGGCGCTCGGCGAGCAGCACGGCCTCGCGGTCCTCGGCCAGCGTCCGGCGCCAGTCCCGGCCGACCGGGTGCAGCGGCATGGTGAAGAAGCCGAGCCTCACGTGGCGCGGTGGCGCGCCTTGCACGCGGCGAGCACTTCGTCGGCGTCGCGCCGCCACCAGTCACGCTCGGAGAAGATCTCGACTTCGTGGAAGCCGTCGTAGCCGGCTGCCTCCACCCAGGCGCGGATGCGCTGCAGGTCGATGACGCCGTCGCCCATCATGCCGCGATCGTTCAGCAAGTCGCGCGTGGGCACGAGCCAGTCGCAGATGTGGTAGGCGAAGATTCGCTGCTTCCCGGCGCGGCGGATCTGCTGCTCGAGCTTGGGATCCCACCACACGTGATAGACATCGACCGCCACGCCGATGCCTTCGCCCAGCGCGTCGCACAGGTCGAGCGCCTGCTCCAGCGTGTTGATGCAGGCGCGATCGGCCGCCTGCATCGGATGCAGCGGCTCGATGGCGAGCGGTACGCCCGCCTGCCGTGCCTCGGGCAGGATCGCGGCGATTCCCTCCTTCACCCGCTCGCGCGCGGCGGCGAGGTCCTTGGACCCCGGGAGCAAGCCGCCGACGACGAGCACGAGACACCGAGCGCCCAGCTCATGCGCTTCTTCGATGGCGCGGCGGTTGTCGTCGCGCCAGTCTTTCGCGCTGAAGAAACCCCCGCGACAAAGGCCCGTCACTTCGAGGCCATGCGCCTTGATCGCGCTCGCCGCCTGCTTCACGCCCATCTCGGCGAGCTTGTCGCGCCAGGGCGCGATGCCGAGGATGCCGTGCCGCGCGCAGCCCTCGATCGCCTGCGCCAGGGTCCATTGCGCTTTCACCGTCGCGGTGTTGAGCGACAGCCGCGCCGCGGCCGGCGCGCTAGGCACGGAAATGCTCCAGCGCCTTGCGATCGACCTCGATGCCGAGCCCCGGCGCCGCAGGCAGCTCGAGCCAGCCGCCGCGCTGGCGCAACGGCCGGTCGACCAGCTGCTCGCGGAACGGATGCGACGAGCAGTCGTACTCGAACACCGGCTCGTCGGCGAAAAGCGAGGGATTCGCGGTGGGCAGGGCGCAGATGAGATGCAGTGAGGCCGCCTGCCCGACCGACGATCCCCAGACGTGCGGATTGACCTGCACGCCGTGCGCGAGCGCGAGCGCGGCGATGTGGCGGCAGGCGGTGAAGCCGCCCGCCGCGCACACGTCCGGCTGCGCGACGTCCAGCGCGCGCGCCTCGAGCAGATGCCGGAAGCCGAACACGGTGAACTCGTTCTCGCCACCGGCAATAGGCACGTCGAGCTTCGCGCGCAGCTCGCCGTAGCCGGCGAGGTCCTCGGCCGCCACCGGCTCCTCGTACCAGCGCAGGTCGAGCGGCGCGAGCGCGCGGCCCAGGCGCACCGCGTCGGCCACGCCGTAGGCGTGGTTGGTGTCGATCATCAGGCGCAGGCCGCGCCCCTCGATCGCGCGCGCCACCGCCTGCATCACGGCAAGATCGTCCGCCACGCCGAAGCCGAGCTTGATCTTCAGGAAGCCGAAGCCTTCCGCGGCGCGCTCGCGCGCCTCGTCGGCGAGCCGCGGCGCCTCGCCCTGGCCCGTGAGGCGATAAAAGCCGGTGGCGTACACCTGCACGCGCTCGCGGAACGCGCCGCCGAGGAGCCGCCACACCGGCTGGCCGAGGCTCTTCCCCGCGAGGTCCCACAGCGCGATGTCGACGCCACTGATCGCGGCGATCATCGCCCCTTTCATGCCGTAATCGCGCGTGTGCATGTACATGCGGTGCCACAGCGGCTCGATCTGCAGGGGGTCGGCTCCGACGAGCAGCGGCTTGAGCGCCGACTCGATCGCTGCCGCCGCGATCTGCGGCGGCTGCAGCCCCTGGCACAGTGCCTCGCCCCAGCCGGTGAGGCCGGCGTCGGTCTGCACTTCGACCAGGCACGCGCCGCGCGACTTCACCCAGCCCTGCGAGAACGCGAACGGCGTCGCGAGCGCGCTCGCCAGGCAATGAGCCCGGACGCCGGTGATCTTCATGTCACAGCGTCCCGGGCGGGAACAGCCGCGGCAGGAACAGCACCAGGTCCGGCCACAGGATCACCAGGGCGAGCACCGCGAACATCGGCAGCAGCATGAGGATCACGTCCTTCAGCGCGTCCAGGATGCGGATGCCGGCGATGTGCGCCGAGATCATGAGGCACAGCCCGTAGGGCGGCGTCACCAGGCCGAAGGCGAGCGAAACGATGCCGATCATGGCGAAATGGATCGGGTCCAAGCCGACGCTCTTCGCCAGCGGCTCGAGCACCGTGCCGACGATGACGATCGCCGGGATCGCGTCGAGAAAGCAGCCCACCACCAGGAACACCGCCGCGATGAAGAACCCCGTCGCCACCGGGCCCATGTCCCAGGCCGTAACGCCGCCGAGCAGCGCTTTCGGGATCTGGTAGTAAGCGAGCAGCCAGCCGAACGCGGAGGCCGTGCCCACGGCGAACAGCGCCACGCCGGTCAGGCGCCCGGTTTCCAGCAGCGCGCCGTGCAGGCCCTTCCAGTTCAACTCTCGGTACGCCAGCATGGTGAGCGCGGCCGCGTAAAGCACCGCGATGCAGGCCGACTCCGTGGCGGTGAACCAGCCGAAGATCTTGCCGCCGATGATGATGACCGGGGTCATCAGCGCCGGCACCGCGACGCCGACGGCCTTGACCGTCTCGAGGAGCGTAGCGCGCGGGTAAGTCGGGTAGTTGCGCAGCTTGGCGTACACGTGCACCGTCGCCATCTGCGCCAGCGCGATGAGCAGGCCCGGAACGATGCCGGCGAGGAACAACCCCCCGATCGACACGGTGAGCAGCCCGCCCCACACGATCATCAGGATCGAGGGCGGCACGATGACCGCGAGCACCGCGGATACCGCGGTGATCGCCACCGAGAAGCTGTCGTCGTAGCCCTCCTTCCTCTGCGCCTCGATGAAGATCTTGGACTGGCTCGCGGCATCCGCGGTCGAGGAGCCCGAGATGCCGGCGAAGAACAGCGACAGCACCACGTTCACCTGCGCGAGCCCCCCCGGAAAATGCCCTACCAGGTCGCGCGACAGGCGCACCAGCCGCGTGGTGATGCCGCCCACGTTCATCAGGTTGGCGGTGAGCAGGAAGAACGGCACCGCGAGCAGGATGAAGGAGTTGTAGGCGTTGAAGGTCTCCTGCACCAGGTTCTGCGGCGTGAGGCGGTCTTCGATGAGGAACACCGGCAGGCAGGCCAGGCCGAGGGCGAACGCGACCGGCACGCGCAGCGCGAGCAGCGCGAAAAACCCGCCGAACAGCATCATGCTGGCGGTACCCGGATCGAGCGCCGCGCCGGTCATCGGCCGCCGCGCGCCAGCACGCGCAGGTCGTTCCACACGTGCTCGCCCTGGAACAGGATCCAGGTCGCGCCGGCGAGCGGCCAGGCGACGTGGATCACCCAGAGCGGCAGCTCGGCGAGCTCGGAGATGCGGTTGAAGGCGAAGCGCGTGAAATCGATGCCCCACCACAGGAACACCACGGCGAATGCCAGCACGAAGACGCTCGACACGAGCCGCAGCGCCGCCTGCGCGCGCGCGCCGAGCGGCGGCCACAGGTCGACCACGAAGTGGGTGCCCTCGCGGATGCCGACCATGGCGCCGAGCATGATCGACCAGATGAAGAAGAAGCGCGCCATCTCCTCGGTCCAGATGTAGGACGGGATCAGCGCGGTGTAGCGCGAGAAGATCTGCAGCGAGACCGGGATGATGAGCACCGCCACCGAGGCGACCAGCAGCCACGAGAGCAGCGATGCGTACCAGCGGGTCAATTTCCTGAACACAAAAAAGCGGCGGCGCTTCAGCGCCGCCGCGTCTCCACCGTCAGTGCCTTACTTGATGGCGTTGATCTTCGCCAGGATACTCTCGGCGCCGATCTCTTTTGCGTAGGCCGCCATTACCGGGTCGACCAGCTTCTTCATGCGGTCGCGGCCGGCGAAGGGCACGCGCTTGAGCTTGCCTTCGCCTTCCATCTTGACGAGCTTCGCCTCGTCCTCGCTCGACTCGATCTGGCGGCCGTAGGCGCCGGCCTCCTTGCCCGCCTTCAGCACCGCGGCCTGCAGCGCCTTGTCCAGCTTGGCGAAGGTCTTGCCCGAGAAGCACAGCGGCCGGATGGTGATGGCGTGCTGCGTCATCGACAGGTGCGGGGCGACCTCGTAGAACTTCATCTGCTCCACGCCCGCGGCCTCGTTCTCGCCGGCGGCGATGACGCCGTTCTGGATGGCGTTGTAGACCTCGTTGTAGGCAATGACGGTGGGCGCCATGCCGGCGGCGAGGAAGGTCCTGGACCAGATCGGCGCGCCCTGCACGCGCACCTTGAGGTCCTTCAGCTCGGCCATGTTCCTCACCGGCTTGTTGACGAAGATGTTGCGCGTGCCGCCCCCGGCATAGCCGATCAGCATGACGTCGGCTTTCTGCGCGATCTCGTCGGCCACGGGCTTGAGCACGTCGGCATCCAGCACCTTGTTCCAGTGCTTGAGGTCGCGGAACAGGAACGGCGCATCGATGAACGGCGCCGCCTTGGAGAAGGTCGACATGTGCGCCGGCGAGACGATGGCGTAGTCCACCGCCTTGCCTTGCGCCATGTACTCGAAGTACTGCTTCTCCAGGCCGAGCTCGGAGTTCTTGTGCAGCACGAAACTCACCGGCTTGCCGTAGTACTTCTTCACCAGCGCTTCGAAGCGCACCATCGCCTTGGTGAAGGCGTGCTCGTCGCTGAACTGGGATGCGCCGTGCAGGGTGATGGTCTGGGCGGCGGCGGGCAGGGCGAATGCCGCGCAGAACGCGGCCAACAGCAGTTTGCGTTTCATGATGTCCTCTCCTCTTTGACGGTAATGCGCCACAGGGTGCGCGGATCTTCCGGGTCGGTCAGCGTCGCCGCGTGCAGCAGCGAGGCATTGTCCCAGATAACGAGGTCGCCGACGCCGTATTTCAGGCGCAGCCGATACTTGTCTCGCGTGGCGTGGCGCGCGAGCTCGCCGAGGAGCGCGCGCGATTGGTCCTCGGGCATGCCCTCGATGGCGAAGGAACTGCCCGACACGGCGTACAGGGCCCGGCGCCCGGTCATCGGGTGGCGGCGCACGAGCGGATGACGCACCCAGGCCATCCTCTTCTCCTGCTCCCCGGAGAGCACCGAGGCTACGGTGCGCGAAGACTCGTCGAGGTCGTCGCGATTGCCGTAGTGGTGCAGCGCCACGAGGCCGTCGATGCGCGCTTTCGTCGCTTGCGGCAGGTCGTGGTAGGCGGCGTACTGGTCGGCGAACAGCGTGTCGCCTCCGACCTTCGGCACCTCGATCGAGTAGAGCAGCGTGCAGCGCGCGGGTAGGTCCAGATACGAGTAGTCGGTATGAAAGTAGGTGCCGGCGTCCGCGAGGCCGACCGGCTCGCCGTTCCGCGTCCGGTTCGAAAGGACCAGGATGTCGGCGTGCTCGGGGTGGTGGAACTGGTCGATGACGTGCGCCTCGGGCCGGCCGAAGCGGCGCGCAAATTCGAGAAACTGCGCGGCCGTGAGCCGCAGGCCGCGGAACACGAGCACCTGCGCGGCGAAGAACGCGTCCGAGATCTCGCGGAACGGGGCGTCGAAGTCCCGCGTCTGCGCGCCGAAGCCCGCGCCGAGCTTCTCTAGCCGCATCCGTGCAGCGCCAGGAGATGCCGCATGCGCGCGCAGGCGAGCGGCGGATCGGCGAGCAGCCCGGCCGCGTCGGCGCGGCGGAACAGCTCGGCGAAATGCAGGACGTGGCGCGCGCTTTGCTGCCCGCCCACCATGACGAAGTGCTCCTGGTGGCCGTTCAGCCAGGCCATGAACACCACCCCGGTCTTGTAGAAGCGAGTCGGCGCGCGAAAGATGTGGCGCGAGAGCGGCACCGTGGGCGCGAGGATGTCGTGGTAGGCCGCTCGGTCGTGCGCCGCGAGGGCGGACAGCGCCGCAGACGCAGCCGGCGCGATCGAGTCGAAGATGCCGAGCAGCGCATCCGAATGGCCCTGCGCGTCCCCCTCGATCAGCTCGGCGAAAGTGAAGTCGTCGCCGGTGTACATGCGCACGCCTTGCGGCAGCTTCCTGCGCATGACGATCTCCTTGTCCTTGTCGAGGAGGGAGATCTTGATGCCCTCCACCTTGGCCGCGTTCCTGCGGATCACGTCCAGGCACACGTCCATCGCCGCCCCGTGGTCCTTCGAGCCCCAATAGCCTTCGAGCGCGGGGTCGAACATCTCGCCCAGCCAGTGCAGGATCACCGGCTCCTTCGCCTGGCCGAGGATGCGGTCATACACCCTGCCGTAGTCGTCGGGCGATCTTGCGCACGCGGCGAGCGCGCGGCTCGCCATGACGATGAGGCGCCCGCCCAGCTTCTCGATGGCGGCGCACTGTTCCTCGTACGCCGCGATGACCCCGGCCATGTCCGCGCTCGCCACGTGGTCGGTGCCCGCGCCGGAGAACACGACGGCGCCCTCGACGTCCTGCGCCGCATCCAGCGTGCGCCCGATCAATTCGAGCGAGCTTTTCCAGTCCAGGCCCATGCCGCGCTGCGCGGTGTCCATGGCTTCGGCGAGCCCGAGGCCCCAGGACCAGAGGTGCCGCCGGTAGGCGAGCGTCGCGTCCCAGTCGATCGCCGTTTCGAGCCAGGGATCCTTCGCCGAGAGCGGATCGGCGACCACGTGCGCGGCGGCGAGCGCGCGGCGCGTGAAGGGCCGCGATGGCCGCTCGAACTTGCGCGGTCCGAGCAGCCGGTAGGCTTCGCGCCCGCCGCCGGCGACCGGCAACTCGAGGCTCAGGCCTTCAGCTTGGGGATGTCGATCCATTTTCCCTGCTTCCAGCTCTTCAGTCCCAGCTCCGCGAGCTGCACGCCCTTGGCGCCCTCGAGGAGCCCATAGCGGAACGAGCCCTCGCCCGCGACATGCCGCAGGAACATCTGCCACTGCACCTTGAAGGCGTTGTCGTAGGCCTCGTCGGGCACTTCCTTCCAGTTTTCGAGGAAGTCGATCGGCTGCGCGATGTCGGGGTTCCAGACCGGCTTGGGCGTGTCCTCGTAGGACTGCACGAAGCACTTGCGCAAGCCCGCCACGGCGCTGCCCCGCGTGCCGTCCACTTGCAGCGTGAGCAGGTCGTCGCGGCGCACGCGCACGGTCCACGAGGAGTTGAAGTGCGCGACCACGCCGCCGGCGAGCTGGAACGTGGCGTAGGCGGAGTCGTCCGCGGTGGCCCTGTACTTCCTGCCGTTCTCGTCCCAGCGCAGCGGCACGTGCGTGGCGCCGAGGCAGCAGAGCGCCTCGACCTCGCCGAACAGGTCATCCAGCACGTAGCGCCAGTGGCACAGCATGTCGAGGATGATGCCGCCGCCGTCCTCCTTGCGGTAGTTCCAGGAGGGGCGCTGCGCGCTCTGGCGGTCGCCCTCGAACACCCAGTAGCCGAACTCGCCGCGCACCGAGAGGATGCGGCCGAAAAAGCCCTCGTCGCGCAGCGCCTTCAGCTTCAGCAGGCCCGGCAGCCAGAGCTTGTCCTGCACCACGCCGTGCTTCACCCTCGCCTTCTTCGCCGCGCGGTACAGGCTCATGGCCTCGGCGAGCGTCGTGGCCACCGGCTTCTCGCAGTAGACGTGCTTGCGCGCGCGCAGGGCGCGCTTGAGCAGACTCGGCCTGAGCTGGGTGGACGCGGCGTCGAAGAAGATCTCGTCCTCGCTCGAGGCGAGCGCGGCATCGAGGTCCGTGGTCCAGCGTCCCACGCCGTGCTCGCGCGCCAGGCTCTCGACCTTCGCCGCGTTGCGGCCGACGAGCAGCGGGTCGGGCACGAGGCGCGTGCCATCCCGCAGCGCCACGCCGCCCTGCTTCCTGATCTCGAGGATGGAGCGGATGAGGTGCTGATTCATGCCCATGCGCCCGGTGACGCCGTGCATGATGATGCCGATGCGCCTTTGCGTCACTTGCGCGCCGCCTCGATGAACTCGAGCGTCACGCCGTCCCAGTCCCTGACGTAGACCACCTTGCGGCCCTTGTTCGGCCCGGCATTGATCGGCACCGGCGCCGAGATCGCCTTCACGCCGTACTGCGCCGCGGCGGCCACCGCGGCTTGCGCATCGTCCACGTTGAGCGCGAGGTGCGCGAAGCCCGTGTCGCAGGGCCTCGCCTCTACGCGGCCCTTCGCCGCCGGCGCCTTGTACTCGATCAGCTCGACCGTGTGCCCCGGGCCGCGCAGGAACGCGATCTCCATGTCCGCGCCCTCGACGCCGGTGATCTTCTGCACCAGCGCCGGGTCGCGCGGCGCGCGCGAGACGAGCTCGAAGCCGAGGCAGTCGCGGAAGAACCCGACCGACCGGTCGAGGCTGGAAACGGTGAAGCTGGTGTGATTGGTGCCTAGGACACGGAAGCCCATGTCATCTCCCTCATCGATTTCCAGTCGGGCATGGCGCGGCTCGCGTAGCCCGGGCAATCGAGCGAGCCGATCGCCAGCATCCCGTCGAGGATCCTCACGCGCACCGCGCCGTGGCTCCTTTGGTACAGGTCGGGGTGCGCGGCGAGGAACGCGTCCTGCTCCGCTTGCGGCAGGCTCGCCATGCCGTTCACGTAGTGATGGCCGTTGCGTTCCACGTGCGTCAGGCCGAGGATCGACGCGAGCGCCAGGTCCTGCTGCAGCGCGAGCCCGGGCTGGATGGTCAGGTCTTCGCCGGACATGAAGTAGCCCTCGCCCCACGCCGCGCAGCGCGCGCGGTTGACGAGGGACTTGTAGATGCCCTTGCAGGTCTTCGAGGACACGCCGCGGTAGCCCAGGGCCTTGGCGCGCGGGAAGGCGTCGAGCGCGTCGTCGGACTCGTCGATGATCACCGGCTTGTCGATGCCCTCCACCTTCGAGGCGAGGGCTTTCTGGCGCTTCACCGGCTGCTCGATGAAGAGCACGCTCGCCACGAGGCGGGCGAGGCGCACCTCGCCTTTCATCCTCGCCCACAGCTCGGCGACGCCCCGCATGTCCTCGTACTGCTCGTTGCCGTCGAGCGAGACGTGGTACGGGCCGTCGATGCGGTCCAGCACGTCGGCGATGGCGGCGAGGCGCTCCACGTCGGCGCGCGCATCGCCGCCGACCTTCAGCTTGAAATAGCGATGCCCGTAGCGGGCGATCACTTCCTCGAGCGTCTCCGGCAGCCCGTCGTTCACCCTTTGCCTCTGCTCGGCGGCGGTGATCGGGTCCACCAGCCCTACGGTATGGCGCGCGGCCACCTTCTGCGCGGGCGAGAGCGTGGCGAAGAACGCGCCGAGATCGATGCCCTCGAAGCCCGGCGCGCCCATGAGGTTCGAGCGCACCGCCTGGTAGAACGACACGCCCAGCGTGCGGCACAGGGCGTCCAGCGCCGCGCGATCGAGCAGCGCCGGCCCGTAGTTCTGCACCAGACCCGCGCCGGGCGAGGCATGGCCCCAGGCGGGGCGCGCCTCGTGCGCGAGGTAGGCCTCGCGCGCGGCCGCCAGCGAGCGGCGCAGCTGCTCGTAGTTGTCCTCGTTGGAGAGCGCCGGGTCCTTGTCGAACCACTTGGGCGCGAGCAGCTCCGCGGCGCCGCCTTCGGCCTCGCGGCCGTCCTCCATGCGGATGCGTACGCGCGCGAAGGCCTGCGGCGACTCGGTGAGGGTCACCACGCCGAAGCGAAACGGCATGCGCAGGCGCACGTCGCGCTCGAAGAGCCCGATTTCCGCCATGCGGAATCGCGGCGCGGCTTGACGCGGGGACTGTGACATTCCTATGATTTAACCGTTTCGTTAATTTTCCGTGGAGCGGCAATGCCGAGTCAAGTTCAACACCACGCCGCAGATCAACGCCTGCAGCTCGAGGATCAAGCCGCTGTAGTAGGCACCTGCAGTTTGGAGCGCTGGCGCCCGGCGGCGTCGAAGTTCTGCGGCGCGAGCCAGCGCTCGTAGGCCGCGCGCAGGCGCGGCCAGTCCTTGTCGATCATCGCGAACCAGGCGGTGTCGCGGCTCGCGCCCCTCGACCACATGTGCTGGCGGAAGACGCCCTCGAAGATGAAACCGAACCGCGCCGCCGCCTTCTTCGAGGGCTCGTTGAGGTTGTTGCACTTCCACTCGAAACGCCGGTAGCCCAGTTCCTCGAACACGTGTTTCGCCGCGAGGTACAGCGCTTCCGTGGCGACGCGCGTGCGCGCGATGGCCGGACCCCAGAGGATGTTGCCGATCTCGATCACGCCATGCTCGGGCACGATGCGCATGAGCGACTGGCGCCCGCCGGCGATTCCCGTCGCCTTGTCGACGACCGCCGAATAGATCTGCTCCTCCATGGCTGAGCGCTCGGCGATCCAGGCGCGCAGGTCCGCCGCGTCGCGCGGAGGCACGTCGAACAGGTAGTCGAAGCTCTTCGTATCTGCGGAGGCGGCGAGCAATCCATCTGCGTGAGACAGCGCGACCGGCTCCAGCCGCGTATAACGGCCCTCCAGCACGACGCGCGCCGGCCGCGGGCAGGGCAGCCGCGGCGTCACCCCAGCGCCTCGAGGATGCCCTTGATGTAGCCGATGGCGCGCGCCGCCGCGCCGGGGCCGTCCGGCACGTAGTCGAAGGGCTCGACCGCGATGTCGCCGGCGTAGCCGTGGCGCTTGAGCGCGGCGAACAGCGGCGCGAAGCGCTGCTCGCCCTGCCCGGGCCCGCGGCGGTTCCTGTCGTTCACCTGCACGTGCGCGATCATGCCGCTCGGCAGCCAGCGCTCCACCAGCGCCGCGAGCGGCGCCGATTCCATGCGCCCCGCGGCGCTGCAATCGAGCATGCTGCGCACGGCGCGGCTGCCGATCGCCTCCACCATCAGCGCCGCCTCCTTCAGGGTGTTGATGAGCGGCGTCTGCTCCGAGGAAAGGGGCTCGATGCAGTAGATGACGCCCGCTTTCTCCGCGCGCTCGCCCACCGCCGCGAAGCAGTCCTGCGCGCGCGCCAGCGCCGCCGCACGCGAGTCGCCCGGGTCGATGCGGCGCTGGTGCGGCGAGCCGTGCACGAGGTAGCGCCCGCCGAGCTCCGCGCACTGCTCGACCAGCGCGAACATGATGTCGAGCGTCTTCCTGCGCACGGCGTCGTCGCGCGTAGAGATCGACAAGCCCGCGGGCTTGATCAGCAGCCAGTGCAGCCCGGTGATGGCGATGCCCGCGTCCTCGGCGGCGGCGCGCGCCGCGGCGAGCTGCGCGGCGCCCATGCGCTGCGGCTCGTCCGAGAGCGTGTAGGGCGCGATCTCCAGGCCGTCGTAGCCGAGCTTCGCCGCGTACTCGCATTGCCGCGGGAACGGCATCGGCGCGATCACCTCGTTGCACAGCGCGATGCGCATTCAGCTCTCCCGCCACACATGGCGGCGCACGACGCGGAACTGCAGCAGCACGGTCATGATCGCGATCGCCGCGAGCACGCCGGCGATCGGCCGCGTGAAGAAGGGCGTCAGATCGCCGTCGGCGATGACCAGGCCCCGGCGCAGGCTCTTGTCGACGATGTCGCCGAGCACCAGGCCGAGCACGAACGGCGCCACCGGGTAGCCCCGGCGGCGCAGCACGAAGCAAACGACGCCGACCGCGAGCATCACCCAGATGTCGAAGACGCGCGAAGCGATGGCATAGGCGCCGAGCACGCAGAGCACGAACACCACCGGCATGATAATCGCGCGCGGCACGCGCAGCACCCACAGCAGCGGGCGCACCAGGCACAGGCCGAAGACGAGGATCGCGAGCGTGGCCGCCAGCGTGATCGCCACCACGTCGTAGGCGAACTGCGGCTGGTTCACCATCAGCATCGGCCCGGGCTGCACGCCGTGGATGATCATTGCCGCCATCAGCACCGCGGCCGGCGCGGAGCCCGGCACGGCGAGCGCCAGCGCGGGGATGATGGCGCCCGGGATGGCGGCGTTGTCCCCGGTTTCCGCCGCCATCAGCCCTTCCACCGAGCCCCGGCCGAACTGGTCGCGCTCCGCGCTGAAGCGCTTCGCCACCGCGTAGGAGGTCCATGACGCCATGTCTTCTCCCACGCCGGGCAGGATGCCGATGGACACGCCGATGGCGCCCGAGCGCAGGATGGTCTTCCAGTAGCGCAGGACGTCGGCGACGCGGGGCAGGATCGAGTCCACGGCGTTGAGAACCCGCTTCTTCGCCGGCTCGGAGAGCACCAGCAGGATCTCGGCGAAGCCGAAGGCGCCCACCAGCGCCGGGATCAGGGCGATGCCGCCGCTCATGTCGCTGCTGCCGAAGGTGAACCGCGGGTGCGCATGGATGCCGTCCAGCCCGATCTGCGCCGTGAACAGCCCGAGGAAGCCCATCAGCCAGCCCTTCAGCGGATCGTCGCCGGTGAGGCTGCCCGACATCAGCACGCCGAGCAGCCCGAGCCAGAAGAACTCGAAGGCCTGGAACCTGAGCGCCGCTTCGGAAAGGAGCGGCGTGAGCGCGGCGAGGCAGGCGACGCCGAAGAGGGAACCCGCCACCGAGCCGGTGGTGGCGATGCCCATGGCGCGTCCGGCGCGCCCCTGGCGAGCGAGCGGATGTCCGTCCAGGCAGGCGGCGGCGTTGGCGGCCGTGCCGGGGATGTTGAGCAGGATCGCGGTGCGGCTGCCGCCGTAGATCGCGCCGACGTAGACGCAGACCAGCACCAGGATCGCGTCGGCGGGCGCCATCTTGATGGTCAGCGTGGTCATCAGGGCGATGCCGAGCGTGGCCGAGAGCCCGGGCAGGAGCCCGACGACGATGCCGAGCAGCGTCGCGCCGAGCGCGTAGGCGATCTGCCACGGCCCGAGCAATCCGAGCATCGACTTGCCCAGCAGGGCGAGGCCTTCCATCGCTCAGGGCAGCGTGAGCAGGAACACTTCCTGGAACAGCAGGCTGATGGCGGCGCTCGCGGCAAGCGCGATCGCCGCCGAGCCGAGCGCCAGCCGCCTCAGGCTTTGCGGTGCATCCGCATCGCGGTCGAGCCAGCGGAACGCGCACAGGGCCACGAACAGGAACGCCGCGCTCGTCAGCCAGAACGGCAGCCCGCGGCCGAGCAGGCCGGCCGCGTAGCCAAAGCACAGCAGCAGCGCGAGCCAGGTGCGCGCGGGCGACCCGGGCGCGGGCGCCGCCGTCCAGCCGGCCGTCATCGCGCGCAGCGCCAGCGCGCCGCCGAACAGCAGCATCAGCGCGCCGAGCACGCCCGGCAGCAGCCCCGGCACGGACCAGGGATTCACGTTCAGGCCCTCGAGCCGGTCCATGCGCCAGGACGCGGCGAGGATCGCCGCGCCGAATGCGGCCCAGCCCAGGCCGAAGAAGAAATCGGGCGCTGGCCCCGATTTCACGGTTTCGGGATGCCGAGCTTCTCCGGGGCCACCTTGGCCATGCCCGCGTCGCTGATGATGGCGGCGTCGGTGATCACGGTCGCCCAGACCGCGTCGTGCGCGGCCTGGCCCGACATCGGCGTGAACAGCACCGAGCGGGCGCGCGCGTAAGCCTTGAGCTTGTCCGAGTTGGCGATCTTCCCGGCCCAGGCTTTCTCCACCGTCTGCGCGACCTCGGCCGGCGCGCCCTTCGGGATGAAAATGCCGAAGGCCGTGTCCACCGCCGGCAGCTTCTTCACCCAGTTGGTGATCGGCGGGATCGTGCCGTAGCCCTCGATCTCCAGCGGCCGGCTGCTCACCACGGCGAGCGGGCGCAGGCGCTTGCCCTTGATCATCTCGGCCTGCTCGGAGGCGAGCTGGGTGGTGACCTGGGACTCGCCGCCCACGGTGGCGATCACCGCGGGATTGCCGCCGTCATAGGTGACGTGGCGGTACTTGAGACCGGTCGCTTTCGAGATCGCTTCGGCCGCGATGTGCCCGCTCGAGGTGTTGCCGGCGGTGGCGAAAGTGATCTGCCCGGGATTCGCCTTCATCGCGTCCAGCAGCTGCTGCATGTTCTGCCAGGGCGAGCTCGGGTTCACGCTCACGATCGGCACCTGCGTCACCGAGATGAAGAGGTGGAAATCGTCCAGCCTGGTGTCGGCGAGGCCCAGCACCGGGTAGGTGCCGAGCTGCTTGGGCGCGCCCGCGGTCCAGGTGTAGCCGTCGCGCGGCGCCTTGAGCGCGTTCAGCGTGCCGATGGAGCCTGCGCCGCCGGGCTGGTTGATGACCACGATCTTGGCGCCGAGCGCCTCTTCCAGCTCGCCGGCGGCGACGCGCGTCACCTGGTCGGTGGCGCCGCCCGCGGCCCACGGCACGATGATGCTGATCGGCTTCGAGGGTTTCCACTGCGCCTGGGCGCCGGCGGCAAGCGCCAGCGAGGCTGCTGCAACGACGAGTTTGAGAGTTTTCATGGCCATACGCTCCTCACTTGGAAAGGTAGCCGAGCACCAGCTCGGTCATGTGCTTCAATCGCTCGGCCTTGCTCTTCGGCGCGAGCAGGTCGCGCTCGAAGATCGCCGACAGGGTATGCCGGTTGCTGAGATAGAAATAGCCCAGCCCGGCGATCGAGATGTACAGCTGCACCGGGTCCACGCCGCGGCGGAACTCGCCCGCGCGCGCCCCCCGCTCGAGCACCTGCTTGATCATGGCGACGAACGGCGAATGCATCGCCACGATGTTGTGCGAGCGCCGGATGTGCCGCGCACGGTGCAGGTTCTCGCTGTTCAGGAGCGTCAGGAACTCCGGGTGCTCGAGATAGTAGCGCCACGTGAACTCGACCAGCCGGCGCATCGCCTCGCGCGGATCGAGGTCCGTGAGGTGCAGCGCGCGCTCGGCGTTGCGGATGCGCGCGTAGCTGTCCTCCAGAACGGCGAGGAACAGCTCGTCCTTGTTGCCGAAATAGTAGTACAGCATGCGCTTGTTGGCGCCGGCGCGCGCCGCGATGCGGTCCACGCGCGCCCCGCCCAGGCCATGACGCGCGAACTCGGCCACCGCAGCCTTGAGGATGCGGTCCTGGTTGCGCGCCGGGTCGCGGCGCTGGCTGCGCGTGGCCATGGCGGCGCGACTCACTCCATGCCGAGCAGCTTGTAGATGCGCCGCGTGTACTCGCCGAAGCGCTGGTGCGTCTTCATGTCGAGCGTGCGCGGATGCGGCAGGTCAATGGCGAAGTTGTCCGCCATCTTCGCCGGGCCCGCCGTCAGCACCACCACGCGCGAGCCGAGGAACACCGCCTCGGAAATGCCGTGGGTGACGAAGACGATGGTCTTCTTCGACTCCTTCCAGATGCGCAGCAGCTCCAGGTTCATCTTCTCGCGCGTCAGCGCATCCAGCGCGCCGAAGGGCTCGTCCATCAGCACCAGCTTCGGGTCGTGCACCAGCGCGCGGGCGATGGCGGCGCGCTGCTGCATGCCGCCGGAGAGCTCGTACGGGTATTTGTCCTCGTTGCCGCTCAGGCCGACGAGCGCGAGCAGGTCCCGGGCGCGGCCGCGCGCCTCGGCCATCGGTAGTCCGAGGATCTCCGCCGGCAGCAGCACGTTGTCGAGGATGCGCCGCCACTTGAGGAGCAGCGGCGCCTGGAACACCATGCCGACGTCGCGCGACGGATCGAACGGGTGCTCGGCCGAGCCCATGCGTACCTCGCCGCCGTCGTGGCCGTGCAGGCCCGCCAGGACCTTGAGCAGCGTGCTCTTGCCGCAGCCCGAGGGGCCGACGAGCGACAAGAGCTCGCCCGGCATGACGTCGAAGGTGGCGTCCGATATGGCGAGGTGCTCGGTCTTGCCGGTGCGGTAGACCTTGCGCACCCCGCTCAGATGGATGAAGGGCTGCATCAATCGAGCCTCGCGTCCTTGACGACCAGCAGGCGCTCGAGCGCGAGGACCATGCCGTAGAGCAGCATGCCGATCAGCGTGATGAGCAGCACCGCCATGAACATGGCGGGCGTGTCGAGCGTCACCTGCACCTGCAGCATGAGGTAGCCGAGCCCTTTGTCCGAGCCGAGGAACTCGCCGACGATCGCGCCCGCCACCGCGAGGATGGCGCCCACCTTCATGCCCGAGAAGATGTAGGGCAGCGCACCCGGCAGCTGCACCTTGGAGAAGAGCTGCCAGCGCGAGCCCTTCAGGGACCTCACCAGGTCGAGGAGCTCCGGCTCGATCTCGCGCAGACCCCGCGCGGTGGTGAGCAGGATGGGAAACACGCAGATCGAGAACGCCATGAGGCTGTTCGGAACTATTCCGTACTTGAACCAGACGATGATGAGCGGCCCGAGAGCCACCTTGGGGATCATGTTGAGAGAGACGAGCAGCGGCATGAAGAACGCCTCCAGCGCCTTCGACCAGGTGAAGGCGAGCGCGAGCGCGACGCCCGCCACCAGCGCGAGGAAGTAGCCGGCGAATATTTCCGTGCCGGTGACCGCGATGTTGCTCCACCAGTCGTAGTTGGGCTCGAGCAGCGCATCCAGCGTCGCGCCCGGCGAGGGCATGACGAACTTCGGCACGTCGCCCAGCCGCACGAACAGGTACCAGGCGGCGACGAGCGCCACGTGTGCGAGCACCGCGAGCGTGAAGCGTTGCAGGTTCTCGTTCATGCCGCCCTCCGCGTCAGCCGAGCCATCGGGGAAGATTCTCGCGCACGAAACCGTCGTCGGCCAGATCGCCGTGCTCGCGGTACACCCGGTCGATCTCCTCGGCCTGCCCGGGCGAGAGCGTCTCCTTCGGGTCGAGGCACCAGATGCCCTCGAGCAGCCCCTGTCGCCGCAGCACCTCGTGGCAGCCCGGGATGCAGCCGGCGAAATCGTGCGCCACGTCGAAGAACGCGCTGTTGCAGTCGGTGACGCGCGCATCGAGCGCGAGCAGGCTCTCGTCGATCGGCCCGCGTTGCACGCGCGCGAGCAGCGCCACCGCGGACTTCGTCCACACGCTCCAGTGCCCGAGCAGCCCGCCCCTGATGCGCACGCGCACCTCCTCGGCGCCGCGCCGCACCGCGAGCGGCACCGCGAGGTCGAGCACGATGTGGTCGTCATTGCCGGTATACAGCGTGACGCGATCCTCGGCGCGCGCCGCGACCACGCCGCGCACGACGTCGAGCGTGCGGTAGCGGCTGAAAGGCGCGACCTTGATCGCAATGACGTTGTCGATCTGCGCGAACCGCCGCCAGAACTCCATCGGCAGCGCAATGCCGCCGACCGAGGTCTGCAGGTAGAAGCCGACCAGCGGGATCTCCGCGGCCACCGCGGCGCAGTGCTCGATGAGCTCGTCGAGCGACGCGCCCTTCATCGACGCGAGCGACAGCATGCCCGCGTGGTAGCCGTGCGCGAGCGCGATCGCCGCCTCGCGCTTCGCCTGCGCGGTGCTCCCCGACAGGCCGGCGATCATCACCAGCGGCCGCCGCGCCCAGTCCCGGGCCGTCTCGGCGGCGAGCGCCAGCACCGGCTCGTACAGGCCGCGCTCGCGGATCGCGAACTGCGTGGCGTGCACGCCCACCGCCAGGCCGCCCGCGCCGGCGTCGAGGTAGTAGCGCGCGAGCGCGCGCTGGCGCCGCGCGTCCAGCCGGCGCCCGGCGTCGAGCGCAAGCGGGTGCGCCGGGATCACCGTTCCGCGCCGCAGGACGGCGAGCGTCTCGGGCGGCAGCTGCGCGCGGTGCAGGGCCATCGGGGAATTTTAACCGGACGGTTAACCGCGTCCAGCCATTGACGCTGCCAAACCGCGCCGATACCATCGCCGCATCAGCTGCCAGAGGAGGAGACCATGCGCAAACTGATCGTCGCGGCGCTCGCCGCCGCCCTCGCCGCTCCCGTCGCGGCGCAGACCAAGCTCGATTTCATCCTCAACTGGGTGCCCGGCGGCGACCACGCGCCCTACTACTACGCCAAGGCGCAGGGCTGGTACGCCAAGGAAGGGATCGACCTCAACCTCGAGCCGGGCAAGGGCTCGATGCTGGCGGCGCAGAAGGTCGGCGCCGGAGCCAATCCCATCGGCCTCGCGGACATGGGCAACGTGCTCATCGCCCGGGGCAAGGGCGCGAACATGGTCGGCGTGTTCAACGTCTACGCCAATTCGCCGCAGGGCCTGTACTGGCTGAAGAGCTCGGGCATCAAGGGCATCAAGGACTTTGCCGGCAAGAAGATCGGCAACCCCGCCGCCGACGGCGCGCGCCCGATGTGGCCGGCGCTGGCGAAGGCCAACGGCGTGGACCCGAAGTCGGTCACCTGGGTGAACGTCGACGCCAACGCCAAGCTCTCGGCGCTCAAGGCGAAATCGATTGACATCACCACGTCGTTCTACAACATCCACCATATCTTCCAGCGCGAGCTGGGCGCGGACATGGGCTTCGTCGCCTGGCGCGACGTCGGCCTCAATCCCTATGGCAACTCGGTGGTGGTGAACGCGGAGTACCTGGCGAAGAACAGGCCGGCGATCGATAAGTTCGTCAAGGTCACGCAGCGCGCCTTCGCCGCCTGCGTGGCGAGCCCGAAGCCCTGCGTGCAGGCCCTGGTCGACGCCAACGGCGCGCTCAAGTTCGACAACGAGCTCACCAACTGGAGCCTGGTGGAGGTGCTGATGAGCGACAAGCACTCGCGCGGGGTCGCGCTCGGCATCCACGACGACGCTCGCATGAATGCCGATTACGAGCTGGTGCGCGACTACGTCGGCATCGACACGCCCTTCGACGTAAAGACCGCCTACACCAACGCGTTCCTCGAGCGCTCGATCAAGATGACGAAGTAGCCTGCTCTCTTCTTGACGGGTGCCGAAATATCGGCCAACAATCCGGCACAAGATGCAATAGCGCCCGGCGAGGCGCCGCGAAGCAGATCCGCTGCGAGGAGGGAGCAATCGAGCCGGTTGCTGCACAGGCGTTGTTGCGCGTGGAGGACGTCGGCGTGCGCTTCGGCGGCATCGTCGCGCTCGACGGCGTCAGCTTCGACGTCGAGCCGGGCCGCATCGTCGGCCTGATCGGCCCGAACGGCGCGGGCAAGACGACCCTCTTCAACTGCCTGTCGCGCCTGTACGAATGCGGCAGCGGCGACATCCTGTTCAACGGCGTGTCGCTGCTGCAGGTGCCCAAGCACGGCATCGCCGCGCTCGGCATCGGCCGCACGTTCCAGAACCTGGCGCTGTTTCGGACCATGAGCGTGCTCGAGAACGTCATGGTCGGGCACCATTGCCGCACGCAGAGCGGGTTCTTCCTCAATGCCCTGCGCCTGCCCCTGGTCACGCACGAGGAGCGCGCCACGCTGGAAAAAGCGAAATCCCTCATCCGCTTCCTCGGGCTCGAAGCGGTCGCCGGAGCGCGCGTCGCCGACCTGCCCTTCGGCACGCAAAAGCGCGTAGAGCTGGCGCGCGCGCTGGCGAGCGACCCGAAGCTCCTGCTGCTCGACGAGCCGGCAAGCGGGCTCAATCACAAGGAGGTGGGCGAGCTCGGCGCCCTGATCCAGGAGATCCGCGACCGCTTGGGGCTCACGGTGCTGCTCGTCGAGCACCACATGAGCCTGGTGATGAGCATCTCGGAGCGCGTGGTGGCGCTCAACTTCGGCAGGAAGATCGCCGAGGGCACGCCGGCCGAGGTGCAGGCGCATCCGGAGGTCATCCAGGCCTACCTGGGAGGCGCGCACTGATGGCGGCGTTCCTGGAGGTCTCCAACCTGCACGCGGCCTACGGGCCGACGCGCGTGCTGCACGGCATCGGCTTTGCCATGGAAGAGGGCACCATCACGGCGCTGCTCGGCGCCAACGGCGCCGGCAAGACCACCACGCTGAGGGCGCTCTGCGGCATGGTGAAGACGCAAGGGCAGGTGAGCTTCGCCGGCGAGCGCCTCGACGGCAAGGCCACCGAGGACGTCGTGCGCAAGGGCATCGCGCACGTGCCCGACGGTCGCGGCACCTTCGTCAACCTGAGCACGGAGGAGAACCTGCGCCTGGGCGCCTATACGCGCAAGGACAGCGACGCGGTGGAGGTCGACCTGGAGCGCGTCTACGGCTATTTTCCTCGCCTGAAGGAGCGACGCGAGCAGCAGGCCGGGACGCTCTCGGGCGGCGAGCAGCAGATGCTCGCCGTGTCGCGCGCGCTGATGCTGCGTCCCCGGCTCATGCTGCTCGACGAGCCGTCGTTCGGCCTCGCGCCGCTCATCGTGTGGGAGCTGTTCGAGATCCTGCGCGCCGTGAACGAGAAGGAGAAGGTCAGCATGCTGGTCGTGGAGCAGAACGCGGCGATGGCGCTCGAGCTCGCCGATCACGCCTACGTCATCGAGACCGGGCGCGTGGTGCTCTCCGGCACCGCGGACGAGATCAGGAAGAACGACGCCGTGCGGCGCTCGTACCTGGGCTACTGAGGACGCCATGGACGCCTTCCTGCACCAGGTGCTTGCGGGCCTCGCCACCGGCGGCATCTACGCCAGCCTCGCGCTCGCGCTGGTGATGATCTACCAGGCCACGCACCTGGTGAACTTCGCGCAGGGCGAGATGGCGATGTTCGCCACCTACTTCGCCTGGAGCCTGATCAACGCCGGCGTGCCGTACTGGCCGGCGTTCCTGC
>Ga0214472_10001532_pt1 | contig 25698 bp, 23 predicted proteins | sample RVTome_6_FD_207662 | JGI IMG/M metagenome (GOLD analysis project Ga0214472, IMG submission 207662) | Soil microbial communities from uranium-contaminated site in the Upper Colorado River Basin, Wyoming, United States - RVT140D175 | ecosystem: Environmental > Terrestrial > Soil > Contaminated >...
GAATCCTATGAAAATTTCGCTCGGGAGTTGAATCTGAATCTGGAAAAATTCGCAGCAGATATGCGGGATCGCGCCATTGAGGAAAAAATCATCTCCGATCAACGCGAAGGCTCTGCCGCAGGAGTACGGGGAACCCCCAGTATCTTTATAAACGGCCGGTTGCTCGAACAACGCAGCCTGGAAGGCTTCAAGGATGCCATAGAAAAGGCCCTTGCCGGGAATCGTTGAAACTTCGACATGACCGCAAGGCTTTCTTCCGGCTTTGGGATTGAAGCGCCGCATGCGGCGGTGCTATAAGTCTTGAAGGCTTTTTCCGGGAGAAACTATGCAAACATCCGTATTCCGGCACCTCTGGATCATCCTGGTGTCCACGCTAATCCGTTTTTACGCAGTCGTCCTCAATCGTTTCCACGTCCATGGCCTCGAAAACATACCGGCATCCGGCGGCGTGCTGCTGGCCTCCAATCACATCTCCGCCTTCGATACCGTCTTTCTCCCCTCGGTGATCTTTAAACGTTTTCCTTTTCAGATGATCTGGGCTCCGGCCAAGGAGGAGCTCTTCGAAAACCCTGTCCTGGGCTGGTTTTTCCGCAGCCTGGGCGCTTTTCCCGTGCGCCGCAGGCGGGATCTCAAAGCCGGCGACCGCTTAAGTGCCCTGCTTCGGACCGAGAAGGTCATGCTCTTCCCCGAGGGAACCCGCCACAAGGATGGGAAACTGGGCGAAGGCAACCGGGGTGTGGGGAAAATCATCTATGACAACCGTCCGGTGGTGATCCCCGTGCGACTCCGGGGCGTCAACCGATGGAAGGTTACCGGCCTGGGTCAGCAGGGTTCGGTGACCTTCGGGGAGCCTTTGGATTTCACGGAATTGCTGGAACTCGAAGACTGCAAGGAAACCCATGTACGGATCGTCGAGCGCCTGATGAAGGCCATCGGAGACTTGTCTTGACCCTCTATCGCGGGGCATGGCTCTGCCTGCTGCTCCTGCCGCTGTGGCTCTCGGGGTGCGATCGCGCCCCCAAGCTCGAACCTTTGACCGAATATTCCACCATTTTGGCCTTCGGCGACAGCCTGACCCGGGGCACGGGCGCCGAGGAAGAAGAAAGTTATCCCGGCAGGCTGCAACCGATGCTGCCCGGCACCCTCGTGGTCTCCGCCGTCCCCGGGGAGACTTCCGATCGGGGCCTCTCCCGCCTGAAGCAGGTGTTGGAGCAGACCCGGCCCGAACTGGTCCTGCTCTGTCACGGCGGCAACGACATCCTGCAGAAACGGGATCTCGGCCGGACCAAAGAGAACCTCGCGGAAATGATACGCCTGTGCCGGAAGGAGGGCGCCCAGGTGGTGCTGATCGGCGTCCCCAGGCCGGGTCTTTTTCTTTCCGCGGCCGAGCTTTACCGGGAGCTGGCCGAGGAATTCCATATTCCCTATGAGGGAGAGGCCCTCTCGGAGATCCTCTCCGACAACCGCCTCAAGAGCGATCTCATCCACCCCAACGCGTCGGGTTACGCCCGAATGGCCGAGGCAGTGGAAGCGGTTCTTTTCAAATCGGGAGCCCTCCGGTAGATGCGCGGATCGCAGCCTCCATGTCCAATCTGACGCTCTTCATTCTCATGGTGCTGGGCGGCGCCTGCGTCGCCATCCAGCCGAGCATCAACGCCCGTCTGGCCCAGAAGATCGGCCTCGTCGAAAGCGCCACCGTCTCCTTCCTCGTGGGTTCGGCCGCCCTGCTGGTTCTGGCCCTGATCGCCGGCAGGGGCGACTTTCGTTCCCTGAGCCAGGCCAGGAGCTGGGAGCTCACGGGCGGCCTCTATGGCGCCTTTTTCGTAACCATGACCATCCTGGCCGTGCCCCGCATCGGCACCACGGCGACCCTGGCCCTCACCATTGCCGCCCAGTTGACTGCCGGACTGCTGATGGATCATTACGGCGTGCTGGGCATGCGAGGCATCCCCCTCGACTTCAGGCGCCTCCTCGGGGTTGCGCTGCTGTTGCTGGGAACCGCGCTGATCCTCAAACGATGAACGATCCCGCCCGAATGAATGCCTCCGTGCACACCGGCGCAGCAAAAAGAACGCTCCTGCTTTCTTTGCTGCTTTTTGCATTTCTCTCCCCGATGCAGGGCTGCTCCCTGTCCGGCCCACCCGTTTCGGCGCTCCATCCTCCCCAGCCGCCCCCCAATCCTGTCGCCCTGCAGATTCGCGAGCAGCTCGAGGCAACCGTTGCTCCGCATGCGATGCAGTCCGCGCAGCTCCGGGCCTTTTATGAAACCCGCGATTATCAGCCGGCCTGGGTCGATTCGGCCGGACTAAACGTCCAGGGCAGAGAGCTGCTCCGGGCATTGCGCAACGCCCCTGAGGAGGGACTGCGGCCCGAGGCCTATCATCTGCGGGAAATCGATGAACTGCTGAGCCTGGCAACCAAGGCCGCCCCCTACCGTGGACTGCTCTCCGACGGCTGGAGCAGCCACCTGGAACTTCGTCTCTCCGACGCCTTTTTACGCTTCGGCCGGCACATGACCCGGGGACGGTTGAGCGACCCTCGCGATCCGGCCCCCAAAGCCCTCTCAGGCCGGAATCTCGATCTGATGGAAGTAATGCGGGCCGCGCTGGAGAACAACCGCGTCGCCGAGGCCCTGCGGGAGCTGGCTCCGCCCCACGAGGGCTACCGGCGCCTCAGAGAGGCACTGGCCCGGCTGCGCAATCAGCCCGGCGACGGCGATTGGCGGCCGATTTCCGCCGACGGCCGGCTCATCCGTCTCTGGAGCCGGGACGCACGTGTGCCTCAGCTTCGCAGGCGGCTGGAACTTTTAGGGGATATGCCCCCGTTGAAACTTTCGGATCCCCAGCTGCTCGATCGTTCGACGGGTGAAGCGCTCAAGCGGTTTCAGGCACGGCACGGCCTGAAACCCGACGGCGTGGCCGGTCCCCAGACCCTCGACGCCCTGAATCTGACCATCGCCGAGCGCATCGAGCGCATCGAACTCAACATGGAGCGCTGGCGCTCCCTTCCCGACACCCTGGGGGAGCGCCACCTGCGGGTCAACATCCCGGACTTTCGCCTGCAGGTCTTCGAGAAAAGCCAGTGCACCCTGGAGATGCCCGTGGTGGTGGGCCGCAGCGATCGCCCCACCCCGGCCTTTTCCGCCCTCATGACCTTCCTCGAATTCTCTCCCTATTGGTACGTCCCCAGGACCATCCTGGCCGAAGACGAGCTGCCCCGCATCAAGCGGGATCCCGGGTATCTGGCGCTGCGGGATTTCGAGATCGTCTCCTGGGACAAGGCGAATCCCATCCCCCCGGAGCGCATCGACTGGAAGAGAGTGACGGCCGAGAGCTTCCCCGGGATGCTGCGTCAGAAACCCGGCCCCCGCAACCCCCTGGGGCGGGTGAAGTTCATCTTCCCCAACGCCCACTCCGTCTACATCCACGACACCCCGAAGCAGAATCTCTTCGAACGCGATGAGCGCTCCCTTTCGTCCGGCTGCATCCGGGTTTCCAGGCCGGAGGAGCTCGCCACCCACCTGCTCCTGCTCGAGGACGGCTGGGACGCAGACAGCATCCGCTCCGCCATGAACCGGACCAGCCCTCAGCGCGTGGATCTGGCCTATCCCGTCCCCGTCCACCTCACCTACTTCACCGCCTGGGTGGACGAGCAGGGGCAGCTGCAGCTGCGCTTCGATCTCTATGGCGAAGACGCAGGGCTCAAGGCCGCCTTGGTCCAGCAGGAGCGGCGCCTGGCGGGCCTGCCCTTTGCCGGCCTATCCCCCGAAGCCTCCGACCTCGCCCTTTCCACCCCCCCGGTGACACGCTGAGACAACGGGCCCTATGGCCGAAGCAGGGCTGCTCCCGCGCCTGCGACGCAGAAATCCCCAAAAGAAAAACCCCGCAAAGAAGGCTTTGCGGGGCGGCTGACTTGCGAGCTCAAGGAGAAGGCTTCAGGCTCTGAACGCTTCCAGGATGCGCCTTGCGATGCCGTCGGCATCGATGCCGCAGAGCGCCCGCAGCTCCGCCTGGGTGCCCTGCTCCACGAAGGCGTCCGGCAGGCCGATGCGCAGGAACCCGGGGAAGAACCGGGCGCGCTCGCAGAGCTCGAGCACCGCCGAGCCGAACCCGCCCTCCAGCTGGTTTTCCTCCACCGTCACCACAAATCCCGTCCTTCTCGCCTCGGCGATCAGCAGCTCCTCGTCCAGGGGTTTGAGGAAGACGGGATCCACCACGGCCATCTCGATCCCCTGCCTTGCAAGCAGCTCGGCTGCCCAAAGCGCCTCCTGAACCGAGACCCCCAGGGCCAGGATGAGGCCGTCGGCACCCTCGCGCAGCTTCTCCCCTTTGCCGATGGGGAGAGGTCGGGGGGGCTCGGCCGTATCGGCGCCCGTCCCCCTGCCCCGGGGATAGCGGTAGGCGAAGGGGCCCTCGGAATGTTGCGCGGTGGCCATGATGCGGCGCAGCATGGCTTCGTCCCGGGGCACGGCGAAGCGCAGGTTGGGGATGTGGCGCAGGAAGCTGTAGTCGAAGACGCCGTGATGGGTGGGGCCGTCGGAGCCCACCAGGCCGGCGCGATCCAAGGCGAAGGTCACGGGAAGGTTCTGGAGGCAGACGTCGTGCAGCACGTTGTCGTAGGCCCGCTGCATGAAACTCGAATAGATGGCCACCAGGGGGCGCAGCCCCTCGCAGGCCAGTCCCGCGGCGAAGGTGACGGCGTGCTGCTCGGCGATGCCCACGTCGAAGAAGCGATCGGGAAAGGCAGCGGCGAAGCCGGAGAGCCCGGTGCCCGCCTTCATGGCCGCGGTGATGGCGACGATGCGGTGATCTTCCCGGGCCAGCTCCGTCAGGGTCCGGCCGAAGACCTCGGTATAGCCGGGAGGTCCGGCAGGCGCCGGGGCAACCTCTCCGCCGGCCCGCTCAAAAGGGGAGACGCCGTGAAACTTGGCGGGATTGAGCTCGGCGGGCCCGTATCCCTTGCCCTTCTTGGTGATCAGATGCACCAGGATGGGGCCCCGCATACGGGAGACGTTTTCCAGCGTCTCCATGAGGTCCTCCAGCTGGTGGCCGTCGATGGGGCCCACGTAATCGAACCCGAAGGCCTCGAAGAGCATGCCGGGGGTGAAGAAGCCCTTGAGGGACTCCTCGGCGCGGTGGGCCAGATGGAGCAGATCCTTGCCGAAGCGCGGTACATGCCCCAGGAGGTTCTCCGTCTCCCGGCGCAGGCGCTGAAAGCTGCGGGAGGTCATCTTCTTGTTGAGGAAACTGGAGAGGGCGCCCACGTTGGGGGAGATGGACATCTCGTTGTCGTTGAGGATGACGATGAGATCCTTCTTCAGGTGCCCCGCCTGGTTGAGGGCCTCCAGGGCCATGCCCGCGGTGAGCGACCCGTCGCCGATGATGGCCACCACCTTCTCGTCGCCCCCCTTGGCGTCGCGGGCGGCGGCCATGCCCAGCGCCGCGGAGATGGAGGTGCTGGAGTGACCCACGTCGAAGGCGTCATAGGGGCTCTCGCGGCGCTTGGGAAAACCGCTGATGCCTCCCAGCTGCCGCAGACTGGCGAAGCGGGAGAAGCGCCCGGTGAGCAGCTTGTGGGCGTAGGCCTGATGGCCCACGTCCCAGACCAGCTTGTCCTTGGGGGTGTCGAAGATCCGGTGCAGGGCGATGGAGAGCTCCACCACGCCCAGGGAGCTGGCCAGATGGCCGCCGTTCTGGGCCACGGTATCGATGATGCAGTCGCGAAGCTCCCGGGCGAGCTGACTGAGCTCCCTGAGGTTCATGCGCTTGAGACAAGACGGGTCTGTGAGCTGCTGGAGCAATGAATTCACGGGATACCTCTGCAAGCGGTTGAAACAGACCGGGGGCTGGGCAAGTTTTTTTTCGGCGTCTGCTACCGGGTGCGATCCACGATGTAGCGGGCGATGGCGCGCAGGGGCTCGGCCGCCTCCCCCAGGGGCTCGAGGGCCTCGATGGCCATGTCCCGCAGCTCGATGGCCCGGCGGCGCGACTCCTCCAGCCCCAGCAGGGCCGGATAGGTGGCCTTGCCCCTTGCCTGATCGCTGCCTACGTCCTTGCCGATTTCCTCCTGGTCGCCCACGATGTCCAGGATGTCGTCGGCGATCTGGAAGGCCAGCCCCGCCGCCTCGCCGTAGCGCTCCATGCGGGCCAGGATCTCGGCATCGGCTCCTCCCAGCAGGGCCCCGGCCTTGATGGAGGCGAGGATGAGGGCGCCGGTCTTGTGGATATGGATGAATTCGAGGGTGGGCAGATCCACCTCCAGCCCCCCCTCGCTCTCCATGTCGGCCACCTGCCCGCCCACCATGCCCAAAGAGCCCGCGGCGCGGCTGATGATCCGGATCACCTGCAGCGTTACGGCGGGGTCGAGTCCAGCGGTATGCTCGGGATCGGAGAGGGTGGTGAAGGCGGCGGTGAGCAGGGCGTCGCCCGCCAAGGTGGCCGTGGCATCCCCGTAGACCTTGTGATTGGTGAGCCGGCCCCGGCGGTAATCGTCGTCGTCCATGCAGGGCAGGTCGTCGTGAATGAGCGAGTAGGTGTGGATCATCTCCAGGGCGCAGGCCGCGGCCATGGCGTCCCGGCGGCGGCCGCCCACGGCCTCGCAGGCCGCCAGCGCCAGCAGGGGGCGAAGTTTCTTGCCTCCGGCGAAAATCGAGTAACGCATGGCCTCGTGAAGCCGTTGGGGCAGGATTTTCTCCCCCGGCAGCATCCGGTCGAGCGCCTCATCCACCTGCGCTCCCAGCTCCTTCATGTAATGCTTCAGTTCCACATCCGCCTCCCCATCAGGCCTCGTCGAGGCCCGTCAATTTCAGTTCGCCGTTCTTGCCGCGCATCAGCTTTTCCACCTTGAGCTCGACCCGCTCCAGGGCCTTCTGGCAGACGGCGGCGTTCTTGACCCCTTCCTCGAAGAGCCGCATGGCCTCCTCGAGGGGAACCTCGTCGTTCTCCAGCCGTTCGACAACCTGCTCCAGCAGCGCCAGAGCCTCCTCAAAAGACGGGGCGTTTTTCATAGGACCTCTCGGGCAAAAAAAATGAGCGTGATTATTGCAACCGGGGCAGGAAGCGTCAAGGCGGATTGCCGGGGGCATCAATGAAGGTCCTCCACCCGCACGTCGGCCTCGCCCCGGAAAAAACGCAGCCGCAGCCGCTGCCCCCGGTGCAGCTCGGCGCTTTCGCGCACGGCTGCGCCCTCCGGCGTGAGGGCGATGGCGTATCCCCGCTCCAGGGTGCGCAGGGGAGAGAGGGCATGGAGGCGGCCGCTGAGCCCGGCAAGACGGGTCCTCCCGGCGCGAAACTGCCCCGATGCGGCCAGCTCCAGACGCCTGCGCAGGCTCTCCAGCTGCCGCCGGTCCTGCGCCAGCTTGGCCCGGGGGCAGCGCAGGCGCTTTCGCAGCCCCTCCAGGTGCCTGGACCAGAGACTCAAACGATGGCGGATCTGGGCGCCCAGCCGAAGGCTCAGATGGTCCAGGTGCTCTTCGAGCTCCTGCCGGCTTCGCACCACCAGTTCGGCGGCGGCGCTGGGGGTGGGCGCCCGAAGATCCGCGGCGAAGTCGGCGATGCTGAAATCGGTTTCGTGCCCCACCGCCGCGATGACCGGTACGTTCGAAGCCCGGATGGCCCGGGCCAGGATCTCCTCGTTGAAGGCCCAGAGATCCTCCAGGCTCCCCCCTCCCCGCCCCAGGATTATCACATCCACCGTCCCCTGTTCGCAGAGGTTGCGGATGCCCGAGGCGATTTCCTCGGCAGCTCCCTCGCCCTGCACCCGCACCGGCGCCAGGATGACCCGCAGGCCGCAGGCGCGGCGCCGCAGGATCTGCAGGATGTCCTGCAGGGCGGCGCCCCTGGGCGAGGTGACCAGCCCGAGCACCCGGGGGTGGGGCGGCAGGGGTCGCTTTTTCGCCTCGTCGAAGAGCCCCTCGGCGGCCAGACGGCTCTTGAGCTGCTCGAAGGCCAGCTGCAGTCCGCCCAGCCCCTTGGGCTCGAGGTTCTCTGCCACCAGCTGCACATCGCCCCGGCGGCCGTAGAAACTCAGGCGTCCGCCCAGCACCGCCTGCATGCCGTTCTCGGGCCGGAAGGCCAGGGCGCGCATCGCCGGGCGGAACATGGCGCAGCGAATCTGGGCCTGCTCATCCTTGAGGGTGAAATAGGCATGGCCCGAGCCGGCAAGGGTCCAGTTGGAGATCTCCCCCTCCACCCGGATCTGCATGAAATTCTCCTCCACCAGATCCTGGATGAGACGGGCCAGGCGCGAGACGCTCAGAACCGGCGATTTCTCAAACATGCAGGTAAAACCTCCTGGGCTGTTCCCCTCGCGGGGATTGACAGGATAGAGAAATTCTCAGTATATAGGCCCAGTCGCTCCGGCCGGAGCCCCCTCTTTTTCGGCAAGGATCCCTCGTGAACTCTCTGTACGTCATCAGCATCTCCAGCGAAAAAGGCGGGGTCGGCAAGACCACCCTGGCGACGAATCTGGCCATCTACCTCAAGGCCCTCAACGAGGAGATGCCCATCACCCTCTTCAGCCTCGACAACCACTTCACCGTGGACAAGATGTTCCGCATCGGCCGCAGCAGGCCCGCGAAGGACATCAGCGATCTGTTCCGGGGGGAAAAGGCCGAGGATCTGGTGGAGACGGGGGAGTTCGGCGTCCAGTTCATCCCCTCGAGCTACGAGCTCAACGCGCTGCGCCCCGCCCTCAAGAGCCCCGATCGCCTGGCCCGGGCCCTGGCCCTCTCCAGCCTGCGGGGGCTGGTGATCATCGACACCCGTCCCGACGTGGACAGCTTCACCAGAAACGCCCTCTATGCCGCCGATCGGGTGGTGGTGCCCGTGAAGGACGCCGCCTCCCTGACCAACTGCAAGCATCTCTACGATTTCTTCGACCAGCAGCAGCTGCCCCGCAAGACCCTGCGCATCCTGCCCTGCCTGGTGGATTCGCGCATCAGCTACAAGGGGCCCTTCAAGACCCCCTACCAGCTCATGAAGGCCTTCGCCATCAACCGGGGCTACAAATGCATGGAGGGGTTCATCGGCAAGAGCCCCAAGGTCGAGTCTCTCAATACCAATCCCGAGGGGAAGATCTACCCCATCCTGACCCACGGCCGGGGCACCGAGGTCCACGCCCAGTTCGCCAACATCGCCCGGCAGCTCTACCTGGAGATGCTCAAGTGCGAAGAGACGCGCATCGACCGCATCCGCGGGCATCTCGAAGAGCTTCACAGGCAGCGCTGCGAGGCCTTCGTGCAGAGGCGCCTGCTGCTGCAGACGAGCTGCCTGGCCTGCGGAGAATCCCTGACCCGGGATGAGAGCATCCGCCCCGGCAATTACCTCTATTACGAAAACGCTGCCGGAGACCGGCTGGGCTTTCTGGAGCAGGACTGCTTCGCCCACATGGTGTTCACCCACTTCTACCGCGACGAACCCGAGTCCGAAAGCCCGCTGGAGCGGCTCTTTCGCCAATCGGCCAAGCGCTGCTACTTCGCCCTGCGCGCCGAGGAGACCCCGGATTCACCCAGGCTCTATTTCCACCATTTCAGCGAGGAAGGCGAAGAAATCGATCGCCGGGAGATCGACCTGAGGGAGATCCTCCCCCGGATGCTCAAGAAAAACGAGACGGGCATCTACCGCCTGCTCGAAACCACCTTGATGAACCGCGAAGGCCGCTTCGACGGGGGCCTGCTGCTCCTGCACCACGCCGACCCCAAGGTCCCCGAAGCCATCCTGGACGACAGCCGCCATCACATCTTCCGCGGCGCCATGGATGAAATCGCTGCCCGTCTGGAGCGCCGGGAACTCCCCCGGCCCCTTTCTCCCAGGCCCCTGGCTGGTTGTTGAAAAAGTCCATCCCTGGACTTTTTCAAGGGCCCGTCCATGGGCTCCGCAGGCTGTTTTTCAACAGCCCGCTAGGGCCGCTCCAGCAGCTCCGATGCGTACACGACCCGGACTCCCGCCTCCAGGAAACGATCCTGCTCCAGCTCCAGGGCCTCCAGGGTCTCCGGATAGGGATGCCCGATGCCCAGCGCCTGGCCGTTCTTGAGGGCCTTCTCCACCAGCTTGCGGATCTGTTCCCGAATCAGCTTCAGATCCCGATCGTTGTCCAGAAAGATGTCCCGGGTGGCGAAGGGAACACCGGCCCGCCCGGCGCTCTTGCGGGCCACGGAATTGCTCGTGGTGCGGCTGTCGATGAAATAGAGCCCCTGCTCGGCCATCAGGGAAAGCACCGTCCCCATGCCCGGCTCGTCCTCGGTGAAGCGCGATCCCATGTGGTTGTTGCCCCCCACCGCATGGGGCACCCGGTCCAGATATCCCAGGAAAAGACGGCGAATCTTGCCGGCGGACTGATGAACGAACAGGGCATTTTCCCCCGGATCGTTCCTGGGAAACCCCTTGGGCTCCATGGGGATGTGGATGATCACCTCGCGCCCCGCCCTGTGGGCCAGAGCGGCCACCTCCCGGGAGCGCTCCGTGTTGGGCATGACGGCAAAGGTGATGGGGATCGACAGGGCGGCAAGGCGCCGGGCCGGCTCCATATCCCGCCCCAGATCGTCCAGAACGATGGCCACCCGGGCCCCTGTCTCAGGCGGCACCAGGGCAGGGTGCGTCAGGAGCTCTTCGATGGTTGCGGGCTCGGGCGCGACGAAGCGGACCAGATGGGTTTCCTCCCCTCCCAGCCGCACGATGAGCAGCTTCTTCCCGGGATCGGCCGAAAACTCCAGCGCCCCCGGGATGCGTCCCAGCCGCCTGCCCAGCTGCTCGATGACCGAGGGCTCCGGATACTCCCCCCGGACCTCGAGAATCAGCCTGCCTTCCTGCCGGGAGCCTGAGATGGCCGGGGCGCCGTAGCCTCCGCGCAGCAGGGCGCTCTCCAGCTCCACCAGCACATCCTCGCGAAGCTGGCGGGGGTCGCCCTGCTGCACCGCAGGAGGGGCGGGCCGAGGCGCAAAGGTATCCTTGAGCTTGGCCAGCAGCAGCAGGCTCAGACAGAGAAAGAGCAGCACGAAGAAGCCCGCCAGGTAGACCCGGACCTGCCTGCTGAGTTTTGCCGGTGCCTCGGGGGCCTGCGTCTTTTTCGGCGGGGCCTTTTTTTTCGGCCCCTTCTTGGATGTCGCACTCATGTGGTTATTTCATGCCCTGAAAAAAAAAGATGGAGGGGCGAAGCATCGCCCCTCCAACGAATCTTCGCTTGCCTGCCCCCTGAAACCGCTTCAAGCGGCGCGCTTCTGCAGCCCCTGAAAAATCCCCCAGCCCTTGAGCAGATCGAGGGCCCGGATGAGCTGGTAGTCGGAACGGACGGCCTCGTCCGGCGCCTGCGCCTCCTCGGCGCCCCGGCCGGGCTGATCCTCCGTCTCGAAATGATTCTGCAGATCCCGCTCCCGCACACGGCCCGGGCCCTGGAGTTCCCGGATCTCCATGCGCGGCACCACCAGATCGGGGGTGATGCCCCGGGCCTGGATGGAGGTCCCGTTTGGCGTGTAGTACCGGGCGGTGGTGAGGCGCAGGCCCGAGTCGTCGGAGAGGGGGATGATGGTCTGAACGGAGCCCTTGCCGAAGCTCTGGGTTCCCATGATGACCGCCCGATCGTGGTCATGGAGGGCACCGGCCACGATTTCGGAGGCGCTGGCGCTGCCTTCGTTGATCAGGGCCACCATGGGATAATAGGGCTCGGTGCCGGCGGCCGTCGCCTCGAACTCCATCTGGCTGCCGGGCTCACGGCCCTGGGTGTAGACCAGGAGCCCCTCGCGCACGAAGAGATCGGCCACGGCCACGGCCTGATCCAGCAGGCCGCCGGGATTGTTGCGCAGATCCAGGATCAGCCCCGAGAGGCTGCCTCCGCTCTCTTCCCGCAGAGCGGCAAGCGCCTTGCGCAGGTCCTCGACGGTATGGGCCTGAAACTGGGAGATGCGCACATATCCGAAGCCCTTCTCCATGGTGCGGAACTTGACGCTCTTGATCTGGATCACCTCACGGACGATGGTGAAATCCCGAGGCTTGTCGAAGGCTTCGCGCATGACGCCGATGGTGATCTCCGACCCCTTGGGCCCCCGCATGAGCTTGACGGCCTCCATGATGCCCATGTCCTTGGTGGAGCGCCCCTCGATGCGCACGATGCTGTCGCCCGGAAGCAGCCCGGCCCGGTGGGCGGGCGTATCTTCGATGGGGGCCACGACGGTGAGCAGGCCGTCCTTGAGGGTGATTTCGATGCCCAACCCGCCGAACTCCCCTTCGGTGTCGATCTTCATCTCCCGGTAGATGTCGGGGGTCATGAAGGACGAATGGGGATCGAGGGTGGCGAGCATCCCCTCCAGCGCCCCGTAGATCAGCTTTTTGAAATCCACCTCTTCCACGTAGCTTTTGCGGACGATGGAGAGCACATCGGTAAAGAGCTCAAGCTCCTGGTACCGGCTGTTTTCGGCCTGGGCCTTCTTGAGCGCTGGGCCGCCGGACATGCCTGCGAACATCAGGGCAAGCAGCAGAAGCACGAGCGTCCAGGTCAATTTTTTCATCATGACTCCTTAGGTGGTGAAGACGAAAAGCAAAGGAGGCCCCGGCGATTCGATGCGCCCGGTTCAGCGCCGCGTGAGCCATTCGGAGGGGTTGAGCGGGGTGCCGTGGAACCGCAGTTCGAAGTAAAAACCCTCCGGCGCGGCCGGATCGATGCGGCCCAGGACTTCGTCCTTCTCCACCTGCTCGCCCAGGCGCTTGCCCAGGGAACTCAGCCGGGCATAGAGGCTGTAATAGCTCTCGCCGTGATCGACGATGAGCAGGTTGCCGTAGCCCTTGAAGTGATCGGCGAAGATGATCCGCCCCCCCCAGACGGCCTTGACGGCCCCGGTTCCCTGCGAGAACTCCAGGCCGTTGCTTTCGATGGAAACGCCCAGGCGCGGGTTGTGATTGGTGCCGAAATGGATGCGGACAGGGGCCTGGTTCGGCCAGGGGAGCCTCCCCTTCTGGGCGGAAAACCCGGCGCCGGGGGCAGTATACTGGGGGGTTTTGACCGATTCAAGTTTTTTGACCAGCCCCATCAGGGCCGCGGCATCCCGCCGCAGCTCCTCGATCCGGGCATCCAGGGCCTTGCGCTCCACGCGCACCTTGCCCAGCAGCCGTTCCTTGAGAGCCAGGGCTCTGGAGCGGGCGCTTCGGCCCTGGCGGATCTCCTCCAGCAGAGCTTCGCGCTCCTGCTGGAGCCGCTTGCGCCGCTCCAGGGCCTTGCCCAGCCGGCGGCTTCGGGCACGGTAGTCGGTCACCAGGGCATCGTCGGCGGCCAGCACCTTCTGCATGTAGAGATACTGCTCTTCGAGCTCGGAAGGAGGCAGCCCCGAGAACAACAGCTGAACGGGCCCCGCGGGACCCGCCTTGTAAAGGGCGGCCAGCCGCTGCTCGAAGCGCGCCTGCACCTTCTTCAGGGCCTGCTGCGCCCAGCGGCTCTCCGTCTCGGCCTCATCGATGGCGGTCTCCCCCCCCTTCAGCTGTTTTTCCAGCTGCTTCTCCCGTTTTTCGAGGGACAGCACCTCCCTTTCGATGAGCCCCACGTCCGCCTCCAGCTCCGCCTGGGCGGCGGCCTTCTCCTTGAGTTCCCTGCCCGCCGATTCGATGCGTTTCTGGATGGCGTCCAGACGGCTCTTGGTGTCGGAGAGCGAGGAGCCGGCGGCGAGCTCGGCCAGAGGAAGTCCCCCCAGAAAGAGCAGCAGGACGGCGGCGGCGAAACGAAGCAGCATCAGGGACCGATCCGCACGAACTTGCGCAGGGAGCTCAGGCTGCCGAAGAGCCCCAGCAGCACGCCGGAACCCAGGATGGCGAGCTGGTAGTTGCCCGGCAGATAGTGGATTTCATAGGAACCGACGGAAAAGAGCAGGGAGCCCAGCCCCTCCCGGAACACCCCGTGAAAAAGGGCGAAAACCCCCGCAAGGGAGAGGATTGCCCCCAGCGCCCCCTGCAGGGCGCCTTCGAGCAGAAAGGGCGCCTTGATGAAAAAGGGCGTCGCGCCCACCAGGGCCATGATGTCCAGTTCGTCCTTGCGGGCGTAGAGGGTGAGCCGGATGGTGTTGGAGACGATGAACAGGGTCGCAAAGAGCAGAAAACTTCCCAGCACCAGGGCCCCTGCGGAGAACATGCGCACGAAGGACTCGAAGCGCTCCAGCCACTGCTGTCCGTACCGGATGTCGGCCTCGGGAAGCAGGGACTGAATCTGCGGGACCAGGGCCTCGATGCTGCGGCGGCTTCGGCGCTCATCCTCCAGGGCGATCTCGAAGGAGACCGGCAGCACCTCCGGAGAGAGGCCGTCGAGGAGATCGGCCGACTCCAGCCTCTGGCGCATGCGCGAGTAGGCCTTCTCGCGGCTGACGAAGACCACGTCCTCAACCCCCTCGAGCTTCTTCAGGGCATCGGCTTTTTCCTTCGTCTCGCTCCCCTTCAGGGGATTGTCCAGATAGGCCCGGACCTGCACGTCCTGGCTCCAGCGGCCGGTGAGGGCCTGGAGGTTGATGAGGATCAGGACGAAGAGGGCGAGGATGGTGAGGGTGGCCGCCACGGTGCCCACGGTGGCCACGCAGAGAAAGGGACTCTGCTTCATGTTACGCAGAGCCCTCAGGATGGGGTATGGAATCATGACCGGCAACCTCTGGATGGGTTTGGGGAGACGGGAATCAGGCGCGCGAAACGATGAAGGCCTCAGCTGCCCTCGTCCCCTGTGAGCCGCCCCCCCTTGAGGGTGAGCACCCGCCTGGGCATGCGCTGAATCATCTCCTGGCTGTGGGTGGCAAGCATCACGGTGGTTCCCCGGGCGTTGGCGCGCTTGAAGAGCTCCATGATCTCCAGGGTGACCCCCGGATCCAGGTTGCCCGTGGGCTCGTCGGCCAGCAGGATGTCGGGCCCCACCACCAGGGCCCGGGCGATGGCGATGCGCTGCTGCTCCCCGCCCGAGAGTTCCAGGGGGAAACGGCTCATGCGCTCCTCCAGCCCCACCTCCCGGATGGCCTGATAGACCCGCTTTCCGATCTCGATGCGCTTCTTCCCCTGCACCTCCAGGGGAAAGGCCACGTTCTCGAATACCGTGCGGCTGGTCATCAGCTTGTAGTCCTGAAAGACGATGCCCATGGTGCGGCGAAGGTGGGGGATCTCCCGGGGCTTGAGGCGGGTGATGTTGCGTCCCTTCACCAGGATCTGCCCCCGATCGGGGCGCTCGGCGCAGAACAGCAGCTTGAGCAGGGTGGACTTGCCCGCCCCCGAGGGACCGGTGAGATAGACGAACTCCCCCTTGTCGATGTGCAGGGAGATGCCCTCCAGCGCCGCGGCATCGCTGCGGTAATGCTTGGAGACGTCGTAGAGTCGGATCATGGCCTCAGTCACAGCCCAGCTCGCTGTATCTTGTGCCGTCGAGCCCCGGCAGCTCGCTGCCGCTGCAGACGTTGAACACGCCGCCCTCGGGGGTCTCGGTGCTCCCCCCGTCGGGCAGGGCGGCCGCTTCGGGCGCCACCGTCGTCCAGCTGTCGTTCTCGCCGGTGAAGGGGTCGACGGGAATCTCCCGGAGATAATGGGCATCCTTGAGCTCCCCCAGGGAGCCGGGATAGCGGCCGTGATCGGCATAGTAGGCGTCGATGGCCTGGCGCATCTGGAAGAGGTTCTCCTTGAGCACGGCTTCCTTGGCCTTGATCACGTGGCGCCTGTAGCTGGGCACGGCGATGCTGGCCAGGATGGCGATGATGGACATGACGATGAGCAGCTCGATGAGGGAGTAGCCGCCGATCTTGTTTCTTTGATTCGTCCGTGCCATGTCTTTCCTACCAGTCGGAATAATTCGAGCCGTCCAGGGCAACGCCCGAACTCGTCGAATACACATCGAAAATATCTTTTCCGTCGGTCACCCGGGAGTCGGGATCGTCGGAGGAAGACCGCGTCCCCCAACCCTCATCATAACGATCGAAGGGATCCCCGGGAATACGGCGCAGGTATTTGCGGGGAACCTCGTAGAGCCCGTTCCAGTCGTTGGGCTCCAGAAGATTTTCCCATTCCTCGGGATAGCGGCTCTCTCCCAGGACATCCTCGCATTTCTTCTCCTCGATGCAGCGATCCCCATCGGCCTTGTACCGGTCGATGGCCAGGCGGATCTCCCGCAGGGCCCGGCGAAGCTCCAACTCCTTGGTGCGCTGCACCGTCATCTCCGCCATGGGGAGGATGGCCGAGGCCAGCACGGCCAGGATGGCCATGGCCAGCACCAGCTCCAGCAGGGTCACCCCGGCCTGGGAATCCCGCAAGAAGCTCATCGGCGCCCCATCCTCAGCGGACCTTCAGCCGGTGGCGGACATCCTCGACGGGCAGCCGCTGCCCGCTGCGATCCCTGAAATTGATCCTGGAGATCTCGACATAGGTATCCCCCTTGCCGACAGCCCGGAACTCCAGGCGGAACAGGGAGCCGCCGCCCGAGACGCCCTGGCCTCCGGCCTTCTGTTTGTGCCCGACGATGAGGCGCCCCGAGGCTGCGTTGTTGCTGGTGGTGAAGATGGTCTCTTCGCTCTTGGAGGACAAGAAGGGCCCCTCCGTCGCCGCGACAAAGGCCAGTTTCTGGGGATCATACTGCACGAAAAGCGGAGCGCTGTAGAGATTGGTCACATCCTCGACGCGCACATCCAGCGTGAAGCTCTCTGCGGCATCCAGCAGCTCGGGCCCAGCCACGTGAATCCGGGCAACGGAAGCGGCGGCCGCCACCTGCGGCTTCTTCACATCCACCTCCCTCACCCTAGCATCCTCTGCCGGAAGGGGCGGGGCCGGGGCGGAGGGTTCAGGCCGGGAGGCGTCCGGCTCGGCCGGTGTCTCGTCCGGCTCCGTTCCCAGGGCCTCGGCGTCCACTTCCCTGACCAGCGGCAACTGCCTGTTTTCCGGAGTCTCCGGCTCTTCCGGCGTCGGAGGTTCCACCGGGGCGGGGAACTCGGGGAAGGCAGGCGCTTCGGTTTCGACCGGCGGGGCCTCCTCGAAGCCGGGCCGGCTCAGGAGGGCGCCGGGGAGCTCGCCGCGCTCCTCGGGCGTCTCCACCAGAGGAATCTGATCAAACTTCGACGGCGTTGCCGCCGAAGGGTCGATGAGGATGGGGGCGAGCCGCCGGGCATCGAGCTCCTCCTTGGAGGGCACCGCCGAGGCCGGGCGCGGGGCCAGGGAAGCCTCCAGGGTCTCGGCGAAGGTGCCGAAATTGGCGCCCAACTTGAATTCATCCTCGGCCCCCGACCAGATGCGCATGAGCGCCGCCTCGGGCAGGTTCAGATTCCGCACCACGTGGGGGGTGATGGAGAGCAGGATCTCGCGCTTCTGGCTGCGGTCTTCCAGGTTGGTGAACAGGGCGCCGATAAAGGGCAGGTCCCCCAGGAAGGGGATGCTGGAGCGGCTCTTGGTGACGTCGTTTCGCACCAGGCCGCCGATGACGGTCTGCTCGCCGTCCTCCAGGGTCAGATCCGTCTGGGCGTTGGTGGTGGTCAGGGTCAGAACCGCCGAGCCGCTGGGGGTGGTCTCCCGGTTGGAGACGGAGCTGACCTCCAGGCTGAGCTTGGTGACGATGGTGCCGTCGAGCTGGATCAAAGGCTCGATGTCCAGCTTCACCCCGACGTCCACGTACTGGATGTTGTCCGAGCGGTTGTCGCCGTTGATGGTAACGGTGATGACCGGCTCCTTGCTTCCGATGTGCACCTTGGCCTTGCCGTTGTTCTTCACCCGGATCTTGGGATTGGCCAGGATCTCCGAGTTGCTCAGGGACTTGAGGAAGTTGAAGGTGGCCGCGGGCAGAGTGTAGAAGCTCTTGAGATCGCTGAAACTGCGCACCAGCCGGTCGGTGGCCGCCCCCGGTGCCAGAGTCGAGGCCACGATGCTGGTGGTGCCGTCGGCGATGACCTTTCCCGCCCCCACCGATGCCGTGTAGTCGCTCAGCTCCAGCCCCAGCTCCTGGGTGTCGCCATGATTGATCTCGATGAGTTCCAGATCGAAGGTGACCTCCGAGCCCCCCCGGTCCACGGCTTCGAGCACCTGCTTGGCCAGGGCCACGATGTCCGGCTTGTCCCGCACCACGATGGCGTTGAGCTCCTCGTGGACGTAGACCTTCTTGAGCTGGAGCATGGTGCGCAGCAGGTTGACCGCCTTCTTGGCGTCGATGTTGGAGAGGTAGAAGGTCTGGATGAGGTGGTCCTCGTATTTTTTCCCGGCCGCCTCGGGATAGAGGATGATCGTCCTGGAGTTGAGCACCTTCTTGCGCAGCCCGCTGAGCTTGAGCAGCAACTCCAGGGCTTGGGCGAAGGTGGCGTTTTCGAGAAAGACCGAGACCTCGGCCCGCTCCACGTCCTCATCGAAGATGAAGTTGATGCCCGAGAGCTTGGAGAGAATCTTGAAAACCTCCCGGGCGCCCGTTTTCTCGAACTCAAGGCTGATGGGCTCCATGGAACCCAGCTCCAGCTCGTGGATCGCCGACTCGGGTTGCCGGGCCCTGAGCTCCTCCTTCAGAGCCAGCGCCGCCGGGTTCTCGGGATCCAGGCTGAGAACCTCCCCCACCAGCTTGGCGGCCTCCACATAGCGGCGGATCTGCATGGACTTGCTCGCCTGAATCAGGAGCTCATCGATCTTTATCTGCAACTCGGAAGCGGCCAGATCCGCGTGAACCACCTCCAGGGCGGGATCGAGCAGGCGGGTGAGCTGGAACTCGGCGATGGCCTCCCGGTGCTTGCCCGCCGAGGCCAGCCTGCGGCCTTGCTTCAGATGGGCCTGGGCAGCGCTTTTCTTGGCCTTGAGCAGCTTCATCCGGTACTTCTGGCTCTCGGGGTTGGCGGCCACGGCCCGCATGTAGCCCGCTACGATCTCGTCGGGGCTCTTGTTGGTGGAGGGGTCCTCCAGTTCGGCGAAATTCCCCACCCCCGCACAGCCGGAGACGAAACAGAGCAGGACCATCAGGGTCGTCAGGCGCCGAAAAATCGATTTTTTCATGATCATCCTCGATGACTTCAAAAGCCGTGACGGCTTCATTTTTTCTTCTTTGTCTTGCGTTCCCGGGACACAGGCGCCAATGGGGCATCCTTTTGCGTGGGCACAAGGATGAGATCGGGGCTGTCCCCCTTGGTCAAGCTCAGCCATCCCTCGTTGACCGCCGTCAGCTGGAAATCATCCCCGAAACGCTCCCCCACCCTCACCACGAAAATCTTGCCCTGTCGGCGCAGAAACAGGGTTCGCACCCCGGCCTTGCTCACATAGCCCAGATAGCTGAATTCCGCCAAATCCTTTTTGAGGGCCTCGAATTCCGCCCGGCTGTCCGAAGGCATCGGCAGAGGCGGCTCCTCGAAGCCGGCCGGGGGCCGCTCATCCTGCGGGGTTTCGGAAACTTCCTCGAAAAGCTCCTCCGGGGCGGGTTCTTCGGCCACCTGCTCCGCGGGCGGCTCCTGCGTCTGCGCCTTCATCCCCTGGAGGGTGAAGATGTCCTTTTTCGGCTTCTCGAAGGGCTCGCCTTCGCGCTCCAGCAGATCGATGCGCAGTTTCTGCAGCCCGAGTTCCTTGAGGGTCTGCATCTCTTCGGTGGCGGTGCGGCCGTCGGGGCCGGTCATCTTTTTGGACCCGGCCTTCTGCTGATTCGGACCTGCCAGATAGGCGTAAAGCAGGGCTGCGGCCAACACCGGCAGCAATATTCCCAGAAGCAGTTTTTGCCGGTTCATGAGGTCTCCCGGCGAAAATAGGTGGTCATCTTCAAGCTCAGCACAATTCCCTTCTCCCTCCCCGCACTTCGCAGGCCGATGCTGTCAAGGGACATGAGACGGGGTGAGCTCTCCAGAGCATGGATGAATTTCTTCAGTTGGCGGTACTCTCCGGTGACCGCATAGTTCAGGCTGTAACGCAGGTAGCCGGTCCTGGGGAGCTCCTCCGGCTCGAAGCCGACCTGCCCGATGTGCAAACCGGCCTCGTCGGCCAGGCGAAAGAGCTCCTCGAGCAGATCGGAGAACCGGGACCTGGGCGGCACCTGCTGCTCAAAGCTGCGCATGTCCCTCACCAGCCGCTCCAGCTCCGTGGCCGTCTGCGCACCTTCGGCCTGCTGCTTGCGCAGCTCGGCCAGGCGGCTCTTCTCCGCCGACAGCCTCTGCTCCAGGCTCTGGCGGGAAGGAAGAATCCCGTTGAGATGGACGCCGTAAAGAAACAGGTTCACCAGGCCCAGCGCCAGGATGAGCAAGGGAAACAGCCTGCCGGTGCGCCAGACCGCCTGAAGGAGGGAGGCTCGAATCATGCCTAGAAGACCTCCCGGATATTGATGGAAAACTGCAGCAGAGGCTGCTCCCGGCTGTCTTTGCCGCCCGCTTTTACGAAAGACTGGCTGAGCAGGTAACTTTTCTCGAAGCCTTCGGCGACGGACAGGGCGTCGAGAAATCTCCTGAGTTCATCCACCCCCAGCGCCACCGCCGTGAGGCTCAGATCCCCCTTGGCATAATCGGGCTGCAGGGAGCGGATGGCCACCCCCTCGGGCACCAGCTCCTCCAGCCGTCCCAGCAGCGCCGTCCAGCGGAAGCTGTCGGCCAGCAGCAGCTGGTTGGCGAAGGGTACGGCCTGCCGGAGGGTTTCGCGCTCACCGGGCTGGAGGCTGAAGTCTCCTCCCCCGCCGAGGCTTTTGCGCTCGAGCAGAACCCGTTCGATCTGCGCCCTGAGCGCCTGGTTCCGGTTGTAACCATCGAGACAGACGGACGCTCCATACAGGGCGCCCAGAACCAGCAACAGCGCAACCAGGAGATAGCAACGAATGAGCTTTCTTCGATTGACATAGGTCCGGGTCGCGAGATTGAGACTGATTTTCATGCCCTCGGCCTACAGGAGTCGCCCGGCAGCACCGATGGCGCCGACCAGGGAAAAAGTTTCACCGGAAGGAAGGTTCAGCGAAACAGGGCTCATACGGTCCAGCTCGGGTTTCAAAAGCTCCACCTGCCCGCCGTAAACGCCGGCAACGGCCTCCAGCGCTCCTTGAGGATCGGCCCAGTCGGTATGCAGATGGAGCAGGCATTGTTTCGGAGAGACACCGGACTCGAGGGCCTTGGGAAGGCTGAGGCTGATCTCCTGGCTGAGGGAAAAATGGCTTTCATCGATGCGGGTGGCCCGGTAAAAAAGAGGACTGCCCCTGCGATAGAACTGCAGACCGAGGCAGTCCCCCACCACGGAGAGCAGTCCCACCTCCGGCAGGGATGCGAGGCGGGGGCGATAGTAGCTCCAGGTGTCCAGCAGATGGAACCCCACCTGCGCCGGGAAAAAGCCGGCCTGGGCGACCAGCTCCTCGTACTGGGTGAGCACGGCGTGGGAGATGAGGCTCACCAGAAACCGGCTGCCCCCTTCCTGCGTCCGCTCCAGCAGTTGACAATCCAGATGCAGATCCTTGATTTTGAGGGGCAGTTTTTTCTTCAACTCGAACCGGATCAGATCGATGCCCTCGGCCTTGGTCTTGACGCCCACGGGAAGTTCCATCACCAGGGTCTTGCCGCCTGCATCCGGCAGGGAGAGGGCCACGCGGTCCTCCCCTGCGGCAAAGGGCGCGAGCACTTCCTTGAGATTGGCGGCGAAACGCGGCATATCCAGCACGTTGGGCGTCACGGCCGAACAGCTCAGCACCCCCCCCTTGAGGGGCAGCACCCGGCCGGCCTGAAGGCGAAGCGCGCCTCGCCGGCAGTTCAGACTGACGGCGCAGAGCTGGCGGGGGCTGATGCTCAAGCCCAGATAGCGACGGGAACCCATCGATTAACTGCCTCCCCGCTCCGCAAAGGTGATCCGGTCGATTTCCCGCAGGCTCGTGACCCCGGCCAGGACCTTTTCGATGGCGGATTCACGCAAGGAACGGGTCCCTGACTCAAAGGCCACCTTCTTCAGTTGGCTGATGGGGGCCTTGGTGAGAATCAGCTCCCGCATCGTATCATCCAGACGCAGAAGCTCCACGATGGCGCTTCGGCCCTGATAGCCCGTCCCCCGGCACTCCACGCAGCCCTGTCCTTCGAAAAACGCCTGCTCGGCATATTCCTCGAAATGCAAGCCCGATTCCGACAGACGCCGGGCGTCGTAGCGCACCTCCTTCTTGCAGTGGGGGCAGATTTTGCGCACCAGCCGCTGGGCGACCACGCAATTGAGGCAGGAGGCGAAATTGTAAGGGTCGATGCCCATGTGCAGGAAACGCCCCAGCACGTCGAAAACGCTGTTGGCATGCACCGTGGTGAACACGAGATGCCCGGTGAGGGCGGACTGCACGGCGATCTGGGCCGTTTCGGGATCGCGAATCTCGCCGACCATGATCTTGTCGGGGTCGTGCCGAAGGATAGAGCGCAAACCCGCCGCGAAACTGAGCCCCTTCTTCTCGTTGACGGGAACCTGCACGACCCCCGGCAGCTGGTATTCCACGGGATCTTCGATGGTGATGAGCTTCTCCTCGACGCTGTTGATCTCGCAGAGGGCCGCGTAGAGGGTCGTGGTCTTGCCGCTTCCCGTGGGGCCGGTCACCAGGACCATGCCGTAGGGCTCGCGGATGAGGCGGCGGAACTCGACCTTTTCCCGCTCGGGAAAACCCAGGGCCTCCAGGGAGAGCCCCTTGAAGTCGGCGCTGACGGCTTCCTTGTCCAGGATCCGGATGACCGCATCCTCGCCGTGGCTGGTGGGCAGGACGGAGACCCGGAAGTCGATGGACTTATCCCCCATGCGGACCTTGAAGCGGCCGTCCTGGGGGATGCGGTGCTCGGAGATGTCCAGCTCGCTCATGACCTTGATCCGGGAGATGATGGGCCCCATGAACTGGGCATCCACGGAAGTCACCTGAAACAGCACCCCGTCCACCCGGTACTTGATGGAAACCCCGGAGAGGCTGCTTTCGACATGGATGTCGCTGGCCCGGGTCTTCAGGGCGTCGAAGAGGGTGGAGTCCACCAGGCGGACGATGGGGCTGGTATCGCTGGTGAGCTTGTCGAGGGAGAGGACCTCCTCCCCCTTGTCGGTTTCCTTGATGAGCTGAAGCTTGAAGTCCTCCGAAGCCTCTTCCAGCACCCGCTTGGACCCGGCGCCCAGCTCCAGGATCTTGGAGAGCTTGCTGCGGGCCGCCACCCGAAGGACCACCTTGGTATCCAGCAACAGCTCGGCACTTTCCCGAGCCAGGATGTCTGTGGGATCGGCCGTGGCAACCACCAGGGCGTCGGGTCGCCTCTGAAGGGGAAGCAGGTTGTAGCGCAGGGAAAAATCGGGCGGCAGGCAGGACAGCAGCTCCGGCTCCGGGGTGTATCCATCCAGATCCACGTACTCCAGCATGAACTGCTCCGAGAGAGCTCGGGCCGTCACTTCGTCGCTGAAGAACCCCTCTTCCTCGCCGGTCTTGCCGAAACGGCGGCCCGTCTCCTTCATGCGGCGAAGGATGATCTCCACCTCGGCCTGCGAGAGGGTGCCGCTCTGGACGAGGATTTCTCCGACTTTGCGATGTTCGAATTTCTGCGCCACGCTACGCCTTTGTCATCGGACCGTACCGGCCAGCTGAAAGATGGGGATATACATGGCCAGCAGGATGACGCCGATGAGCAGTCCCATGGCCATCATGATCAGGGGTTCGATCACCGAGGTCAGCCGCTCCAGGCGCTGCTCCACCAGGGTCTCGTAATAATCGGAAACCTCCGAGAGCATCTCGGGCAGGGAGCCGCTTTTCTCCCCCACGGAAATCATGCGAAGAGCGATTTTCGGAAAGAAGTCCATGGACTCCAAGGCCCTGGAAAACCCCGTCCCCTCCTCCACCTGACGGACGGCATCGAGGGCCCGGGCCTCCAGGAGGCCGTTGTCCAGTGTGCCCTTGGCCATCTTCATGGCGGAAACCAGAGGGATGCCCCCCGCAAGAATGGTCGAAAGGGTCCGGGTAAAGCCGGAGACGGCGTAATCCGAAAGCAGCCTGCCGAAAAAAGGGACCCGCAGCCTCAGCCGATCCAGGAGTCGACGTCCCTTTTCCATATTCAAAAAAAATCGTCCGAAAACAGCCGAACCCACTGCCGCAAGCAGCAGAAGCGGGAAGAAATCCGCCAGAAATCCCGAGGTCCCGATGAGGATGCGGGTCACCAGGGGCAACTCGACGGCGGCATCGGTATAGACCTGGGTGAAGCGGGGCACCACAAAGGTCAGGAGAAAAGCCAGCACGATGCCCGCCATGAGGCTCAGCAGCGCAGGGTAAAACAGCGCCCCCTTCACCTTGGCCTTGATGGCCTCGACCCGCTTCTGATAGGCCACGAAACGGGCCAGGGTCACAGGGAGGTCTCCGGTACGCTCTCCTGCCTGAATGGACGCAACGTAGAGGTGGGGAAAGTGCCGGGGGAAACGGCCGAAGGCCTCGGAGAGGGAACTGCCCCCCCGCACCTCGGACTGAACTTCCTCAAGCACCGTCCTGATCGGCCCGGGGTCCGTTCGCTCGACCAGGGTTTCGAGCACCTTGAGGATGGGCAGCCCGGAGCGCAGCAGGACAAGAAGCTCCTGATTGAAGGTCAGAAACCTTCTTCCGGCAAAACCTCCCCGGCGGGGACCGGCATCGGAAAACCACCCCAGCCCCTTGCGCTTGACAGAAAAAACGTAGAAGCCCTGCTCCTCGAGATTCTCCCGAAGCTTGGACAGGCCTTCGCTTGCGAATTCCTTCTCCACAATGCGGCCGTCGGGCATTCCGATTTTGCACAGAAAGTTTGGCATAGCCGCTACTGATAACACAAAGCACCCGATATTTAAACGAAAAACCCGGAACGTCAAAGGGCCGGTCAAAGCGATGACTGGCCCTTGCGATACCCATTATTCGGCTTGGCTCAATAGCTCAGCGGATTGTGCTCGACGCCGTGACAGCTCAGAAAACATTCGCCGCGGCGCGCCGAAACGCCCAGGGCCTTGTATTCCAGCTTTCCGTCACTCGCGGGAGAGACGATGGTTTCATTGAAACGAATCAGAGAAGGGTTCCGGGTGCTGCCGTGGGCGTCATGGCAGGTGAAACAGGAGGTGCCGTATCCTCCCGTTGCCCGGTTGCCCTCGATGTGAAGTGCGTGATAAGGGAAACTTTCGTTGGCCAGGATGCTTCGCCGATCGTGGCATTTGTAACAGAGGGCATAGGCATACTCGGACTCGGGGCGCCCGTCCTCCATCTCGTAGTGAAGCGAAAGCAGCCCCTCGAACCTCGACCCGTGAGGCCCTTTTGGCGCTGACGGGTCATCGCTTCCGTGGCAGTCGCGACAGGAAATGATGCTCACATCCCCCGGACGCTCCTTGCGGGCCGCATAGGGCTCCCTGAGGCTGATGACGAAGGCGCTGACGCCCTCTCCTTCCACCGGATGATAGGAGGGATTGCTGGTTTTGAATTCGGCGTGCTTGTTCGTCGAGCGCAGGGGCAGGTTGGCGCTGTCGGAATGACAGCGATAACAGAGCTCGTATTCCTTTTCGATGTCGGCGATCAGGTTGCCGACCCGGCGGCCGCGCACCCCGCGAAGAGGCTCCTCGCGAGTCACCTCGTGAGAGTTGTGGCAGTCGTGGCATTCGGCATGTCGCTTCGCATCCACCACCTCTTCGGGCAGGGCCTCGTTTCGCTGATGGACACCGGAAACGCTCAACACGGGATGATTGTACGGCTTGCGAAGCTCCTGTTCGATATCGCCCAGGGAGAGATTTCCGGTGGACTTGAGAAATCCGCGGGCGATCTCCTCCTGCCGCGCGGCTTCGGAGCCATGGCACTTGA
>Ga0214472_10001533_pt1 | contig 25693 bp, 24 predicted proteins | sample RVTome_6_FD_207662 | JGI IMG/M metagenome (GOLD analysis project Ga0214472, IMG submission 207662) | Soil microbial communities from uranium-contaminated site in the Upper Colorado River Basin, Wyoming, United States - RVT140D175 | ecosystem: Environmental > Terrestrial > Soil > Contaminated >...
GCGCCGGTTCGAGACCTGCCGCCACCCGTACGTCACGGCCGGGCTCCACTGCTCCACCTCGGTCGGCGGCGCGAAGCCCTCCGCGGTAGTGGGCGCCGGGTTGCCGCTCCGATCGAGCACCGCCGGCTGGACCGCCGCCGGGTTTACCACCGCCTCGTAGGCCTCGCCCGGGACCAGGGGTTCGAGCGGCTGCACCACCGCCGTTCGGACGTTGCCCGTCGCGCAGTCCACGACCACGCCCTTCCCCGACCGGCACGTGAGCGCGGCCTCCGGGTACGTCCCGGTCCCCGGCGCCCACACGAGGACGTTGGCGGGCGTGACCTCGCGGACCACCTCGCTGAAGGTCGCCGTCACCGGCCCGGCCACGCCAGTGGGCGGCGCGAGCGTTACCGCAGGCGGGGTGACGTCGGGGAACGGGACCATCACCGGGTCGAACGCGGTCCCGTCGTACCAGTCCACGTCCACGCATCCCTCGATACCAGGCACCGTGCCGCAGTCGCCGTACTGCCAGAACGTCCAGCCGTTGCCGCTCCAGTCGTTCGCCGGCACGGTCGGCGACGCGACGCTCCAGTGCGCCACCCACAGCACGGTGTAGCCCGCGTCGGCCACGGCCGTCGTGTCGCCGGTGCGGTTCTTCCAGCCGTTCGGGCTCGTGTACACCATGGGCCGCACCCCGAGCCGCTCGGTGACCCGCGCGAGCCAGGCGAGGATCCACTCGGTGACCTCGGTCTGCGCGAGCCCGCCGGTGCGCTCGACGTCGAGGGCGGGGATGAGGTTTCCCGGCGCGAGCTGCGCGACGTCGACGAAATGGTCGGCCTCCAGGATCGCGTCGCCGGGTGTGTCGTCGGGACGGGCAAAGTGGTAGGCCGTGAACGCGATGCCGACGGCCTCCGCGCCGCCCTTGTTCGTCGCGTACATCGGGTCGACGAAGGTCTGCCCCTCGGTGGCCTTAGCGATCGCAAAGCGCTGCCCCGACGCCGCTACCTGCGCCCAGTCGATCGTGCCCTGCCAATGCGACACGTCGATCCCCGGCAGCGAGCCCAGCGGTTGTGCGGCTTTGGCCGGTGGACCCGAGACGCCCGCGTCGCCGGACGACCCGGCGCTCCCCCGTCCGCCGGCCGCCCCGGCCGGAGACGCGGTCAGCCATGTCGAGGTGAACACGAGCGAGACGACCACGGCCGTCGTCGCGCGCCGGATGGATGTGGCCGTGTTCGTCACCGCCTCGGGCCGTAGGAACGGCGAGGGTACCGGACCGCTTCGGAAACGTCGACCGGGCAGGTCGGCGTCATGGCTCCACCTCTCACGGGTCGGAGCCTCCAAGATTCCCCGGGGCGGTTCATTTCGGTACGAGGCGATGGGGCTTGAGTCGGCGCCGCGTGGGGCGAACCTCTTTCTCGATGCTCAGATCCAATCCGGCGGTTCCCGACCGGCGGCCTGGTGGAACTCGAGGGCGACCCGGCGGGCGACGTCAACCGCCCACAGTGGCGCCATTTCCCGGAGTATGCCTGAAAGCTCAGGGGCTAGATCTCATCCAGGCGCCAATTGGCTCATGCCGCCGGGTCAGACGCGGCGGAGGCGAGGACTCTCGCCGATCGCGGTGACGAGGATGCAGCTCTTGCCCTCCGCGTGGGGCGAGAAGAACTCGGTAACCGCATCGTCGTAGAACGTGAGGCCGGTGGCACCGAAGCGGTGCGCGGACGCGCCCAGGTACGTGCGCCCGGCGACGATGCCGGCCTCAAGCTGTGCGGCGCGGTAGCCGCGGGCACCGAGCGCGTCGAGGATGCGCGGGAGGTCCGCCATCAGGAAGTGGGTGGCCGCCGCCGTCGCGCCTAGCTCCTGTTCCAGGCAGAGGAATCCGGCCTCCCGGCGGAAGTCGCCGCGCTCCAGGAGCCGGAGTTCGCCGTCGCGGAAAACGTAGGCGCCCGGATCGAGGCCCTGAACTGCGTTGGCGATCAGGTACGGCTCCACCAGACGGGCGCCGCCAGGCGCGTAGTCGGTCGGGATGCCAACCGTGGCTCGCTCCAGGATCGTTCGGAGAACCGCGGCGGGAATCGCGCCGGGCGCGAAGATCCGGGCAGAGCCGCGCCTGCGGAGGACGTCCTCGAGGGAGTCGGGCGCCGTATCGGATGAGAGCGGTGGAGTCGGCTCGACGTCCTCGTCGCTGCCCATGCTTCCCCGCCACGTCCGAGCCTCCTTCGGAACGTCCAGGCGGCCGGCGTCGTTCGCCTGGAGGATGCCCTGGTAGACGTGCTCGGTCCGCGAGAACGGCAGGACCCTGAACGAGACCTCCTCGGGCGGCTCCGCGGCGGGTGGGATCTCGGAGTCTGATGCGCCGATCGGGACCAGGCAGAGCGGGAACTCGCGCCGCTCCTCCAGCCCGAGCAGCGCGGAGACCTCGGCGTCGGCGAACCCTAGGACCACGCGGACAGGGAGGCGGACCGAGGCTGCCAAGGCCAGGACGTTTTCCAGGATCATGCCGGCGTCCCAGAACAGGTGGCGGTACCCGCGCTCCGTGTACTTCCACGCGGTGCGCCAGGGGATGCCGGTGAGGGCGAGCACGACCGGGGCCCGGGCCACGGCAGGCTCCCCAGCAGCCGCTCGGACCAGGTGACCACGGTGGTCGCCCTCCCTGAGGAGGGTGAGGGTCGGGCCCTGCGGGTCGAAGTGGTACACGCCGGCGGGCAGGCCGGGGAGGTCGGCGCAGCCCACGTAGACCTCGACCGGGTACAGGGCCCCGGCCGAAGCGTAGTTGCGGAAGTACAGGACCTCGCCGTCGCGGAAGGCCTTGGTGTGGTGTACGCCGGCGCCGAGGACGAGGAGTCGGGCCAGGGCCGGGACGTCCGGGCCCGGCGTGGGGTCGGGGACGGAGGTGACGCCGATCGCCTCCAGGGCCGGGACGTCGAGGGCGGGGATGTCCTCCGGCAGGGGGATCCTCTCGAGGTCCGTGTAGACCTTGAAGGAGAAGGGCCGGTTGTCCCAGTCCAGGGAGTGCGCGCGGGCCCGGACGCTGACCGGTGAGTGCTTCGTGGCCTCGTGGTAGGCGAGGATCGCGGCCCGGTCGTCGACGTCAGCCACCGCGAGGCAGGAGACGGGGGATCTTCTGGGCCAGCTCGACCACGAACCCGTCGGGATCGAGGAGGTGGACGGTTCGGTGCCCCCACGGCCGGTCCACCGGGCCGGAGAGGAACTCGACGCCCAGGCCCCGGAGCCGCTCGGCTTCGGCATCGACGTCGTCGACGAGGAAGAGGACCTCGCCGGCCGGGCCTCCCTGGGTGGGCTCGCGGCGGATCAGGTCGGAGACGCGTGTGTGCTCGAGGAGCCCGAACCTCGTCTCGCCGGTGGCGAACTCCGCGTATCCCGCGTCGCGGAGCTTGATGAGGAGCCCGACCACGTCCCGATAGAACGCGGCCGATGCCTCCAGATCGCGGACGTACAGGATCACATAGCCGACGCTCTCCACGGCCGCTATCGAACCACAGCGAGCCCCAGCAGACGCGGATCCCGGCGGATCTCACCGAGTGACCTCCCGATTGAGGCACCCGGTCGGCCAGGCGAGTGGGGACGAGGAAGGCCGGGAGCCGGGCGCCGGGATCGGCGACCGAATCTCGGTAGCACGTCTGATAGCGTGACGACGTGCGCCCGTGCGTCGCCGGCATCAGCGTCATCGCCGCACTCATCCTCTCGGTCCTACCGACTCGGCTTCCAGTTGCTGGGGCCGATCCACTTCCTCGGGTCCGGATCGAAGCGCGGGCCGGCTCGACGCTGCTCGTCCACGGCACGTATCCGCGAGTCGAGTCTCGCTGCATCGATCCGGTGCGACCGGTCCTGCACTCGCGGTTCCGAGGGGCCATCGAGGTGGGAAGGGACGTGGATGGCTCCCTGTTCGTGATCGGCGATCTGCCCTTCGAGAGCTACCTGAAGGGCATCGCCGAGGTTCCCCGCTCGTGGCCCCAGGAGGCGCTGAAGGCCCAGGTCGTGGCGGCGAGGTCCTACGCGCTCTCCCGCTTGGAGTTCCAGGACGAGACGGCCCGTCACTTCGGCTACGACCTCTGTGCCACCGACGCGTGTCAGGTCTATCGAGGCGTTGGCGTGGAGGCAGGTCCGTGGGGGGATCGATGGGTCAGGGCGGTGAACGCCACCCGAGGCGAGGTGCTTCTGTATCAAGGCAGGCCGGCACAGACCTTCTACTTCTCCACGTCGAACGGCCACACGTTTAGCAATGCGCAGGGGTTCGGAGGCGCGCCCCTGCCGTATCTGCGCTCGGTACCCGAGCGGGACGACGGGGCCTCGCCCCTGTCGAACTGGTCGGTCAGGATGCCTCTCTCCCATGTCTCACGGTTCCTCCGCGACGCCGGCCTGTGGTCGGGACGGGCCATCACGCGGGTCATCCAGCAAGGCGACCGCGTGGTGATCAGCGGCGGGCGACGAACCGTAGAGACCTCCCGAAGTGATTTCCGCACCACCCTCAACTCGTCCGCCCCGTGCCTGGACCCGTCCGGTTACCCGAGCGGAGACCTGCCTCAGACCATTCCTTCCAGGTGGTTCTCGGTCAGCTCGAACGGGAGGTTCCTTCGAGTGAAGGGCCGAGGGTGGGGTCACGGCGTGGGGATGGTGCAGTGGGGTGCCTACGGAAAGGCCCTCCGCGGACTGGGCTACGCTGACATCCTGGCCTACTACTATGGGGGCCTCAGGCCCGAACCCTACCCGGAGCCGCGCACGATCCGAGTGGGGATCGCGACGGGCCTTCGGTCGGTCACCATCGATCCTTCGGGTCCGGTGGACGCCTCCGACCTGCGCATCACGCAGGGCCCCTGGCGATTCACTGGAGGGAGGAACCTCCACGTCCGCGGGGCGGGATCGGTCGAGCCCGTGCTCTCCGTAACCGGTTTCCGGATCGAGCCGCGGGGCGAACCGGGCGATGTGATCCTTGGGTCCCTGGAGCTGGAGCGCCCCGCGAGCGCTCGGCTGGTGCTGCTCACGGAGAACGAAGAGATCCCGCTCTCCCCGTTCAAGCCGTTCCCCTCCGGACAGGCTGAGTTGCGAGGAAGGTTGCCCCGCCTCGAGCCCGGGGCCTACGGCATCGCGGCCGTGGTCAGCGACGGGATCGACGAGATCCACACCGGCTCGAGACCGATTCGAGTGACAGTCAGTGGGGGGTCATCTCAGTCGCCGGCCCCCTCGAACCGTGCGAAGGGGGAGCCCCCCGGAGCGGACGAGGAGGACTCCGGAGCGCGGACCGCTGCGCTGGTTGCGGTGGCGGCCCTGATGGCCGTCGCCGCCAGCGCCTTGGTTCTGACTCGCAGGCGCCGCCATCACTCCAGCTGAGAGCTCGGACCGGATGCCCGTAGGAGATCCGAGATCGCCGCGCGATAGCCCTCGGGCTCCTGTGGAATCGCGATGCTGAGGCCGTCCGGACGGGTGCAGGCGGATACGAGCCCGCCCGGCCCGCAGGTCAGAGGGCGTTCCTGGTGCACCGAGGTATGAACGGAAGTTGTGGATGCGGGACCTGGTGATGGGCGTGGCGTACCCTCCGGTCGAACGCTGATCGGAGCTGCCGGCGTAGATGCGCCGGCGAGAGGAGGTACGCCGATGCTCAGGGTAGTCGCTGAGGACGACGCTCGCCAGGAGTTCGCCCTCGCCCTTGATGAGATCTGCCGCCGTGGCGCCGAGCGGATGCTCGCCATCGCGCTCGAGGCCGAGGTGGACGCCTACCTGGAGCGGCACCGGAACGCCCGCGACGATCGCGGCCGCGCCCTGGTGGTCCGCAACGGCCACGCCCGCCCGAGGACCGTGGTCGCCGGGGCCGGCGCCATCGAGGTGGGTGCCCCCAGGGTGGACGATCGTCGGGTCGATCCCGCCACCGGGGAGCGGTCTCGGTTCCGCAGCTCCATCCTGCCCCCGTACGCTCGGCGCTCCCCGAAGGTGGCGGAGGTCCTGCCCCTGCTGTACCTGCACGGGCTGTCCACGAAGGACTTCGTGCCAGCCCTGGCCGAGTTCTTCGGGACCTCCTCGGGGCTCTCCGCCGCGGCCATCACCCGGCTCACGACGTCGTGGGCGGCCGAGCGCGAGGCGTTCATGGCCCGGGACCTTTCGGGGGTGGACTACGTGTACTGCTGGGTGGACGGGGTGCACTTCACCGTCCGCCTGGGAGAGGACGATCGGCTCTGCGTGCTGGTCATGGTGGGCGTGCGCACCGACGGGACCAAGGAGCTCATCGCGCTCGCCGACGGGTACCGGGAGTCGACGGAGTCCTGGGCGGAGCTGCTCCGGGACTGCCGCCGCCGGGGGATGCGGGCGCAGGTGCTGGCGGTCGGGGACGGGCCCCTGGGGTTCTGGGCGGCGGTCCGGGACGTGTGCCCGGAGACCCGGTGGCAAAGGGACTGGGTGCACAAGGCGGCCAACATCCTGAACGCCCTGCCCGCCTCGGTGCAGGCCGCGGCCAAGCGGGCCCTGCGGGAGATCTGGGACGCCGAGGACCGCCAGCACGCCGAGCGAGCCCTGGACGCCTTCGCCCGCGACTTCGCCAAGTGGCCAAAGGCCGTGGCCAAGCTCACCTCGGACCGGGAGGCGCTGCTCGCCTTCTACGTCCTTCCCCGCCGAGCACTGGATCCACCTGCGGACCTCGAACCCGATCGAGTCGACGTTTGCACCGGTGCGGGCCCGCACCGACGTGACCAAGGGGCCGGGGTCCCAACAGGCGGGGCTGGCCATGTGCTTCAAGCTGATCGAGGCGGCGGAAGGGAGGTGGAGGCGGGTCAACGCGCCGGAGCTCGTTGCGCTCGTGCGCGCGGGCGCAAAGTTCGTGAACGGACGGTTGGTCGAGCGGACCGATCGGGAGGACGCCGCGTGATCACGAGATTCCGTTCCACAACTCTTGACTATTCCTCGGGACGTGTTGCGATCAGCCTTGACCGATATCGAAGAAGAGATGGGCGGCGGGAATGAGGCGAGTTGGACAGCGAGCGTCACAAGGTGGTCTGGCAGGCTCCGGAGGTAGATGGCACGCCTTTGCGCGCGCAAGAGCGCGGCCGGACGCGCATCTGCCCAGGTCAGGGCCGACTTCGTCGTGCCCCCTGTCAAGTGCCAGCTGATGCTTGACGTTTCGTGGTCGGCTGAGTTTGACGTGGAAGCCGTCGGCCCGGACCTTGCGGACACGCCGGTCGCTCGTCCTGGCGACGGTCCTTATGAGGTGGTTCTTGCTCCAGACCTGGGGGTCTAAAGGCGGCCGGCCGGTGAAATAGCGGAACCAAGGCGGTACCGACATGGAATCCGTCTGGTGTAGTCATCGCTGTTGAGGGCCGCGTAACCGAACCCCGCTCAGCACGACCGCTGCAGCTGCGCCCGCCGTGAGCCACTGGAGGGCGGTGCAGGAGCTCCGGTCAGACGCTCTGGACGACGAGCGCCGCTCCGATCGAAGCCGTGATGAGGCCGTCCACCCGGAACGCCAGGGGGCGGAGGCGCTCTATTGCTCCGACGATCTCCGGGCTCGGCCGATCCAGCCACGAGGCCGCGATCACTGGCAGGCCCCTGGCGAGGCCGTAGAGCGGCGCGGCGACGAGGGCGGCGGTGGGTTCGCCCACGAGGAGGATGAAGCCGAGTAGCAGGTAGAGGCTCCAAGAAGGGACCCGGGTGACCACACCCAGGCCGAGGCCGACCCCGTAGGCAAAGGCGTACTGGGCTGGCGACATGGTCACGCTCCAAGCCTCGGGAACCTGTGCATCAGACGACAGGACGGGGACGGACCGACCGACCATGGCCGCCCCGCCGGCGGCCAGGGCCATCACGCCTAGGGCCACGGCCAGGGTGTCACGGGGCAGCGGCAGGGCCGCTCCCGCAGCCGCCACCCCGACGCCCAGGATGGCGGCGCCGAGCACCAGGCCCCCGAGGTGCCATGCGGCTATCCTGGCCCCGGTCACGATCCGCCCACCGCGCACGGCGGCGGCGGTCGCGGCCACCATGGAATGCCCTCAGGGCGACCAGGCGGCCAGCGCGCCGGCCGACACCGCGGCGAGAGCGCCCAGCACGATCATCCCTCGGTCACCTCACCGGCACACGTTCATGCTGCACTGGTAATACTCGCATCGGAAGTTGCTGCAACTTGGACACCACCAGTGGATCTGAAGCCTGTTGCCCCGGAGCCCGCAACCGCAGGTCCACCACGCGGGGCAGGCGTTCGCGCAACGACACTGGGCCGACGCCGGCTGCGCCATCAGGGTGAGCAACGTGCTCCCCCCGACCAGGCCCATGATCAGCCGCCCGCTACGAGCCAGGAATCCCCGGCGAGACGTACGCTCCCCCAGCCCGCTCGCCGCCATCGTGACCAGTCCCGTCATCGCCTCATCCCCCTCCCTCCGCACGCCCGGGCGGCCCCGCGGTCACCGATGACCGAGCGGCCTCTTCAAGCAACACCTGCACATCTCGCGAACCGTTTACGACGCCCTTTTCGAGCACCGTGCCGCTCCGGTCGGTCACCAGACCGTACGGATGGGTCCGCACATCGAGGCTCCGCTGCCGTTCCGCGTTTGAGACGAATCGGGCGCCGCCGTCCAGGAGCTGGCGGAGCCGACCATTCTCCTCCACGTCTCCCTCGCTCACGACGAGGACCCTTGCGTCGAAGTCCCGCGTGACCCCTCCAAGCTCGCGAAGGACCTCCTCGCAGATCCGGCAGTGAGGCGAGGTGAACAGCAGCAGGTTCAGGTCGACGACCGCATCCGGGAACCGGATCTCGGCCTGGGTGCCATCCTCGATCTCCTCGAACGGAGGGATGATCGCCCCGATCGGCGGCCCCTCCTCCAGCCGTGGGGCGCCGCCTCCTCGGACGTACATGAGCCCGAGCTGCCGCAGCACCACCAGAAGGACCACGAACATCGTGGCGGTGATGACCCACAGAACGACGTACGAGGCCAGCCACCAGCCGCTCACTGTGATCGAGCCAGGTCCAGGGTCTCGGCCCCGATCTCGTACAGCACGAGGAGAAGGCCGAGGCCGAAGCCGGTTACCATCGCGGCGGGAGCAAAGGTGTATGGAAGGACCAGGATCACCAGGGTGGCGGCGACCAGGAGCCCGTTCCGAAGCAACGCGTCCACACCCACGGGACGGGTGCCGGCCCCGCCAAAGCAGCCGCAGCGGAACCGCCGGCCGGCTGCGAGCTCGTGCCCAACCACGGCCGTGAACGCTGCGAGCAAGCCAAGGCTTGCTCCCGCACCGATCCGCGGGGCGGCCACGAGCATGAACGCAACCGTGAGCTCCAGCAGGGGAATCGCTCGGGCGGACGGTCGAGCGACCCGGAGAGGTAACCAGGGCAGCCCGGCCAGGGTGCGAAGGAACCGGTCACGATCCGCAAGCTTGATCAGCCCCGCGGTCAGCAGGGCCGTGAACAGAAACGCCTGACAGGCAGCAGCGAACATCCGCGCGCCTCCCCGCACCATTCCTTAGAGACAGGCTGAGGCCGGGTCCGGTTCCCTCCTCTGAGGCTCATGCCGGCGCGAAGACCGAGGTGCGACCTTTGCATTTCCGGCTCTTACTCGACCAGAGGAACTTCCGCGGCCCATTTCCTGGCCCGGGGGCCGGGGGAGAGAGTCACCTGTTTTCTCGATTCTCAGGCCACATCGCGCCCCATGGCCCATACGCAAATGGTGTTCCGAGCTCTTCCACGGATTCCGGGCCAGGCTGAACCAGCCTTGGGGAAACCCGCTGGTCATGCCGGGGCGGCGGTGCGAGGACCCTGCTGGGTGGGGGGGAAGACGTTCGGGAGGTCGCTCCCTCGCTCACCCACCTCGAGCGACGCCGGCGGCCGAAAGGGCAAGTCGGACTCGGTCGACGCGGTAGCCATCGCCCGGCAGCGACTACCGCCGAGCCTGGCAAGCCCCCTACGGGCTCCGTGGCCGTCTGGGCCACATGGACCCTCGGCGGATCGCCGCCGAAACGGACACTGTGCGCTGGCCCCCAATGGGTGCCTAATGGGGGAAATCATGCCGCGTTTCGCACAGTCCTGCGGGTCCCGAGAGACTTGCGGCTCCTGTTCCTGGGGCCGTCTCCTGGCGTGCAACGCCCAATCTGTAGTAAGAAAATGAGCAATGGCGCCATTCGAAGGGGAGGGACCATGGCCGGGCTCACAATCGAACAGCTCCGGGAGCGGGTGCGCGGGGAGGTGATCGCGCCCGACGACGATGGCTACGAGGAGGCTCGCAAGGTCTACAACGGGATGTTCGACCGGCGGCCGGCCGTCGTCGTCCGGCCCGCGAACACTGGCGACGTCATCGCCGCCGTGAACTTCGCCCGGGAGAACCAGCTCGACCTGGCGGTAAGAGGTGGCGGGCACAGCGTGCCCGGCTTCGGCACGTGCGACGACGGTGTTGTCATCGACCTGTCCCGCATGCGGGGCGTCCGCGTCGATCCCGCGAACCGGACCGCGCGCGCCGAAGGCGGGGCCACCTGGGGCGACTTCAACGCTGCGACGCATGCCTTTGGGCTGGCCACGACCGGCGGCATCGTCTCCACGACCGGCATCGCCGGGCTCACCCTCGGCGGCGGCATCGGGTACCTCGCGCGCGGCGTAGGCCTCTCCTGCGACAACCTGGTCTCGGCCGACGTCGTGACCGCGGACGGGCGGTTTCTCGTCGCGAGGGAGAACGAGAACGACGACCTGTTCTGGGCCATCCGCGGCGGCGGCGGCAACTTCGGGGTGGTGACCTCGTTCGAGTACCGCCTCCATCCCGTCAAGGACATCTACGGCGGCCCCATGTTCTATGAGCTGAGCGAGGCTCGGAACATCTTGCGCTTCTACCGCGAGTTCATCGCCGACGCGCCCGAGCAGCTCGGTGCCTTCCCGGCCTTCCAAATCGCGCCCCCGCTTCCGTTCATCCCGGAGGAGCGACACGGCGATACCTTCCTCGCGATGGTGGCGTGCTGGGCCGGCCCGGTCGACGAGGGAGAGCGCGCCCTCAAGCCGTTCCACGACCTGGCGCCGGTCGTTGCAGAGCACGTCGGCGCGATGCCGTACCCGGCGCTCAACAGCGCGTTCGATGCCCTGTACCCGCCGGGCCTCCAGCACTATTGGAAGGCCAACTTCGTGACTGAGCTCACCGACGAGGCTATCGACGCACACCTGGAGCATGGACCGAAGGTGCCCGTCGTCAGCTCCACGACGCACATATACTCCATCAACGGCGCGTGTCACCGGGTGGCGTCCGACGCGACGGCTTTCGCCTACCGGGACGCCAACTTCGCCACCGTGATCGCCGGGATGTGGCCGGACCCTGCCCAGAACGAGGCCAACATCAAGTGGGTCCGCGACTATTACGATGCGACCGCGCCCCTCTCGGAGGAGGGCGGGTACATCAACTTCATGGCCGGAGACGACCAGGACCGCATCAAGGCCAACTACCGGGGCAACTACGAGCGGCTCGTCGACATGAAGAGGAAGTACGACCCGGACAACCTGTTCCACGTGAACCAGAACATCAAGCCGTAGGACGCAGCGGGCGAACCTCGGCAGCTTGCGATAAACGCTTGTGATACTGGTCCGAGCGGCCTTCACGCTCGAAGCCGACCCCGGTCCCTACGTGCACGCCTCCGCCCTCATCGAGCGGGTTCGCCATTGGCGGGGCTCGGAGGTCTATCTCGGGGCGATCCCCGTCTCCCCGGTGATCGCCAAGGACATGGCCCGCGACTCCAGCGGCCCACGCATGACTCGTAATCGAGCCCACTTGTCCAGGCGTCCGCCGCGCCCATGGTCCTCTCTACTCCTCGATCAGAGCCTGCGCCTCCATCTCGACCAGCCACCGCGGATCCACGAAACCCGAGACGACGATGATCGCGTTGGCCGGGCGGATGTCCTTGAACACCTCCCCGTGGGCCCGGGCGGCCTCGCGGAAGTCGGCGGCAGGGGTCAAGTAGATGCGTGTCCGGACCACGTCCTCCGGGCGTGCGCCGGCCTCCTCGAGGGCAGCGAGGATGATCTCCAGGACTCGATGGGCCTGCCCGTACGTGTCCGGAGGGGGATCGACGCCTCCGGGCATGATCGGGGCCGTTCCCGAGACGAACACGTGAGGCCCGACCCTGACCGCTCGGGAGAACCCGACGATTGGCTCGTACGGCGAGCCGGATCTGATCAGCCTTCTCTCCATGCACCAGAATTATGCGCCGGAGCGTTCAGCATCACCCGGAACACGACATGGGTCGGTGCCCCCTCTGGAACTGACGGAGTTCGTGTACACATCGGGCCTCCGACCGAAGGGGGACCGATGACGGAGCAGGAGCTCGCCCGCGGAGCGGCACGTCGTGTGGCGATCATCCGCCACGCCCAGGAGGTGACCGGCAACGTCGCCAAGACCTGCCGGTACTACGGGATCACGCGCCAGGCCTACTACACCTGGCTCCGCCGCTACGAGGAAGGCGGCGTGGAGGCGCTTCGGGACCGGTCACGGAGGCCGCACGTGAGCCCGAACGCCACCAAGACCGAGGTGGTCGGCAAGATCATCTACCTCCGCCGGAGCTACCACTTCGGACCTCACAAGATCGCGATGTACCTCAAGCGCTACCACGACGTTCAGATCAGCCCCTCGGGGATCTGGCGGATCCTGAAGCGCCTCGACATGAGCCGGCTGCCCTCCTCCCAGCGCTACCGCCGGCACACAGACCGATGGAAGCGCTACGAGAAGCCGCTGCCGGGGCACCGCGTCCAGATCGACGTCAAGTTCATCGCTCCGCTGCCGGGTTCCCGCAAGAAGCACTACCAGTTCACCGCGATCGACGACTGCACCCGGATCCGGGTTCTCAGGCTCTATGACCGGCTCAACCAACAGACCGCGATCCGGTTCCTGGACTACGTGCTCGAGAAGCTGCCGTTCAAGGTCGAGGTGATCCAGACCGACAACGGCGCCGAGTTCGCCTCGCAGTTCCACTACCACGTGCTCGATCGTGGGATCGGCCACGTCTACATCAAGCCGGCCACCCCGAGGCTGAACGGCAAAGTCGAACGGTCCCACCGGATCGACCAGGAGGAGTTCTACCGGATGCTCGAGGGCGTCGTGATCGACGACACCGGGCTGTTCAACGATCGCCTCCAGGAGTGGGAGACTTTCTACAACTTCAACCGACCCCACGGAGGCCTCGGGGGCCAGGCCCCCTATGAGAGACTCCGCCAGAAGACCACGAGCCCGGTGTGAACGAGCACCGTCAGCTGCACATGTCAAGTGCCCCCGGCAGGAATCGAACACTGCGCACGCGGTTTAGGAAACGACGTCGGCAATGCGCCGCCCGCGCCGTTGCGCCGTTTGCGCCGTCGCGGCGCCTGCTGAGCGAGCTCCTCGACGAGGTCCGCTCGGCGAGGTCCGGCGACCCCTCCCTAGTCGGTGCCCGCCGCGGCGCGGTCCCACACCTGCCGCGTCAGCTCGGCGTGGGCGACGTGCTCCTGGAGATGCTCAACGGCGTGGATCAGGGCCCAGGCCGCCGTCACGGTGGCCCCATCGCCCGGGTCGGTGCGGAAAGCACCCGGATCGAAGGCGCCTCCGGCCTCCAGGAGCAACCGGCACTCGGCGGCCAACGGATCGACGACCGACAGCAGCTGCTCGGCGCTCGAGACGGTCGTTCGGAACTCGGCCGGGCGATCGCGCTCCGGCGCCACCCCCGTGATCGCCACGCTGAGCCACCATCGGGTGCTGCTGAGCGCGTGAACGGCGAGCACGGCAATCGGGTTGGTATCGTCGCCGGCTGGGCGCCAGTTCAGCAGTTCGGGCGGAGCACCGACGATCGCCTGGCGCATCGCATCGAGCGATCCACCGGCGATCTCGCGCGCGGCGTCGATCGCGGGATCGGACACGGATGGGAGTCTACGCCTACGACGGGATCAGCTCGTGATGCTCCGCGCGGCTTTGACGGAAGGGCGAGCGGCGTTACCTCGGCTCGCTCGGGGTCAGCGGAGCCGACGTCCGAGAAGCTTGCCCAGCCGATACGCCGGACTCTGACGGACCTGCCGCCGAGTCGCTGGACGCGCTTCGGGTTTCTCGCGCACCTCGCGTTGGGTCCGCATCCGGGTGGGACGCCGATCCTCGACGGACTGCTTCAGTCCGGTCCACTTCCCGAACTTGAACCTGAGTCGGAGGCAACCGCTGACCGGAGAAGAGTCGGGCGTGAGGTACTTCACTCCCCGATAGATCAGGTACTGGGTCGCCTCGAACTGCCATTCCCTGCGTATGTCGATCGCCCCGAAACCAACCGACGGAGGCGGGAACCCGGCCACCGCTCCGGGGCAGTCGGCCAAGAGGCGACCCCAGTCAGCCCTCAGATGCACGCTCGAACTCTCGCAGCGTTCCTACCACGAGCGCCCTTGCAGCTGACTCCTCCTCGAGGTCGATCAAGCACTCGGCAAACGATCGTGAACGGTCGTCGGCATAGAGCTCTCCGATCCGTCGCGCCCTATCCGCGTCGTCGCGAGTCGTCAGCACGTCCAGTAAGAGCCGGCGGACAGGCGACGGATAGGCGGACAAGTCCTCGGCGAGGCGGCGCTCAGCGGGCAGCATCTCTGGCACGAGGCCGAGCCTAATCCCTTCGGCTCCGGATATGGTCTCATCGGAGGACGTCCCCACCGGAGGGGCTACTTCGTCAGCGGGCCGAACCTCTCCGAGCCGAGCGGCGAGGGCCTCCACATCGTCCGGCAGGCACGTAGCGTGCGCATCGACGAGCAAGACCCCGAGACGCTGCGCGAGGTCATGGAACTCGGCGATGGAACCGCCCTCCGGCCAGAAGGCGCACGGGCCGTCCCCGGGATCGAGCAGCGCGGGGAAATGCGGCGAAGCCGCGACGGGCGAGCTCCTCCTCGAACCCCGTCCCATGTCGCCCCCTGCTTCGCCGAGGAGCTTCAGGTCCTCAAGACTCGCAGTCTGTCGTAGATTCTCCGTTGACGCAGCTGTCGTTTCCGCCGTCTCCGTCGAGTTCGTCCTCCCCCGCGCCGCCGTCGAGTGCGTCAGTCCCACCACCACCCTTCAGGCGGTCGTCGCCACGCCCACCGTCCAATGTGTCATCACCATGATCGCCCCAGAGTCTGTCCTCTCCGCCACGTCCCAAGATCATGTCGTCCCCGTTGTAGCCGACAAGCTTTCCCCCCCGCCATGTTCCGGCAAGCACGTCGCCGAAGACTGAACCCCACACCTCTTCGATAGCGGAGAGGGAGTCACGTCCCTCACCGGCAGCCGTTCCATTCCGGAGATCTATCCGAACGGCTCTCCTCGCCTGAGTGAAATCCGCACTGTCAGAGCCGAGGCCTCCGCGCAATACGTCATCACCCCGCCCTCCGTAGATGTGGTCGTGATCGGTCCCGCCTTCGACCCGATCGTCGCCTGACCCGCCGAAGATGAGACCCCTACCCGGTCCCTCGCTGAGCACGTCGCTACCGGCCCCGCCTTCGACCCGATCGTTGCCCTGGCCTCCGACCACTTTGTCATCGCCACGCCCACCGCAAAGAAGATCATCACCGCCCAATCCTCGGATGACATCGTTACCACCGAGGCCGAGGATGATGTCGTCTCCTGCCGTGCCCCGCAACGTTTCCGCCTTCTGCGTCCCCACGATGGCGTCAGGATTCGATCTGTCGTAGCAAGATGTCACCTTGGCGAACGCTCCGAAGCCAGTGAGGACGAGCCACATGGGTACGAAGACCGACACGCATGCGAACCTCGCCCACCAACGTCTCACGTAGACCTCCTCCCGAAGCTCTCGCTGCTTCAATGTGCCCAGAAGAACCCACGCCGAAAGGCCGCACACAAGAGTAGACAGAGGCACGAGCCAGATGAGTTCCCGATCGAGCCTCCTGTCCCACTGTCCGCGCCGCGCACTCAAGAGCCTTGTCGGCAACATTGTGGCTCGCCCAACACCGGAACCGGCGCCGGCCAGGAGCGTGAGCGGTAGTTCCGGCTCCAGGAGCAGAAGTCCGACCAGCAGGACGTGCGGTGTCGTCGCGGAGAGGTGTGTCCGGAGGCCGGTCGCCATCTCAAACCCGAACGCCGAAGCCTCGGCCGACCGGCTTTCCTGTGGAGCACCTTCACCTGGTGGCGAAGAACGAGGAGCTCGAGGTCCCTGTCCCGCTCATCCCCTCCGGCGGGGACGAGGCGAAGGATGCCGCGCAGGAGGAAGTAGAGAAGGGAGAACAGCACCGGCGTATCCTACGGAGCGGCAGATCGAGACGCGAATCGGAGTTTTCGACCCCGACAGGATCCAGAAGGTGCTGCGAACCCTGCCCCTCACCGTCGACCGAGCGAGGTGTCACCGTAGGCGGGCCCACCGTAGGCGTCGCAATTAGAGAACGTCGGAATCGGGATCGACGAACCCCGGGGAGTCATCCCTCTCACTGTCGGTCAAGAGCTGCCGAAACCGCTCGAACCCCTTCAAAGGCCCGAATGGATAACCGCAGTAGATATGGAGCGCTGTCATGGCGTTGATGTAGCCATGCGCAACGAGGAGCACTGCCGTGGTGGCGTCGATCCTCCCAAGGGTGGTGCCGACTCCGCTTGAGAGCCATTTGGCTCCCGGCTGATTGGGTCGACGGAATCGGCGGTGCTCGTCCCAAAACCGTCTCCAAACCTGGTCCACGATCTCGTAACCGCGGTTACCGGGGATAAGGGGTTCCGGCATCTCCCGCCCAGCGTCGCCGAATATCCTCCGGTAGCGCTTCAAGATTTCACCGCGTCCCTCGGTTATGCGCATCACGACGGGGAGGATCCAGTTGTCGGCGTCTTCGCCGGTGCCGCGTTTCTGCCCGGAATCAGCGGAATGCCGAAGTGCATCGGCCGCTTGCGCCTCCAACACCTGGATGCGCGGGTCGACCGTATTGAGGTAGAGGATGGCTGTCGCCCGCCTGAGCGCGGCCACTTCGGCGGCACCCGGCAAGTTCAGGAGATCGAGAAGAACCGAAGCCAATGGTGCGGAGGCATCGACCACAAGGAGAAATCTCGGCTTGGGATGGTCACTTCGCGCCCGCATGACCCAATCCGTAGCCAAGTTGTTCCAGACGCCTCCATCGGAAAGGAATAGCGCGTGCGGAACGAAGGCCCGAGCGGCTTTGCTGAGCCAGACTCGCTGCCTACTTGGGGTCTTCCGGGGCCCATAGATTGCACTGAACTCCCGTCCGATGCCACTAATCCTTGATTCCCAGCCAAGTCCATACCGTCGGCGCGGAAGCCGCTTCGGAGGGAAACCTCCGGGGAACGCTGCCGAGGCGCGCACGGCCACGTGGAGCCTAAAGCTCTCGCCATTAACCGAACCAGCAGCGGACACCAGCTTGGCGCCTTGTGCCGTTGATGCATAGAAGGGCGTGCCCGAGCCCAGGTCGGTGGCGCAGAAGACATGCTCGACGGACGTCGAAAGATCTCTGAGGCGCGTCACTCGACCCTCACGTCGAAAGAGCTGTCGTGACAGGAGCCAGCTGAGAAGGATTCCTCGAGCGCTTAAGAGGATGAACAGCAGCACCCCACCGAGGATGAGGGCATACCAGGGAAGGTTGGCCGGCCAGTCGAAGAGAGTCTCCACGAGAAGGTAGAGCCCCAAGATCGCCAGAAGAAAGATGTACACACCCGTCTGCCAGGTGGAGAAGAGCACTCCGCGCTCGACGATTATGCGGAGGAGCTTCGACGCAACGTTGTCGAACTGCTTGATGTCCACGGAGTGGAAATCGCATTCCTGAGCAATGTAGGCGTTCGTAATGGAGCCCCCCGACACTGACACCATGGAATCGACGTTCCGGTTGCCACCGGAATCCACCAGGTACAGGAGAGCGCCTAGGGCAAACAAGGAGGCACGATGGCCGCCTCCGGACAAGGCGACCGACAGCGGAACGTCGCCGGTTTTGCTCATCGGCCCGCCCGCTTTCGTCTGACGGCAGCTCGACGTAGCGTAGCCGCTCCTGTCCCGATCTGGCGGTGTCGTGGGGTCGCGTCTTCGTAGCCGAGTCCAGCGCCCTGGTAGCGAGAGCGGCTGAGAGCGGTCTTGAGTCCACCAGCCACACGGACACCTCACATCGCTCCGCCTGGATGTGCGTCGCGCGGTGCGCGTCGCCACCTGCACCGACTAACCGGCCGCGATCTCGCCGTCCCATACGGGGTGAATCGTGCAGCGGTACCCCGTAGAGCCCTCCGGCGCCATGAAGGTCGCGGTCATCACCGTGCCGGGGCTCCATCGGGCCCACGGCCGCGGCGCCACCTCATGAAAGTGCGTCCTAGCTTCGCTTAGTTAACTGACCCTTAGCGAGAAGACTCCACGGCGCTGCGGACGAGGCTCTCGAAACTGCGCCGCTCCTCGTCTTCGGCCAGGTCCGCCTGCCAGTCGACCTTGCTGTCGATCCGCCGCATGAGGTCAACCGCACGCCTGGCGGTGAATCTCCCCAGCGCTCGATACGCCTCGAACTTCTCGTCGTTGAAGAGTTGGTCCGCCGTCGAGTGGTTTGGGAAGCGCTTGTCCTTCTCCTCGAAGGCGAGGACGTCCCACGGAGCCTGGGCGGTGACAGCCGCCTTGGCGAGGACCATGTACCCCTTCACCCCGTTCCGGTACGTAAACGTTCCCAGGACGTGGTCTGTTGAGCAGAGGCCACGGCGTCGACTGCCCTTCGTTTCGCTTCGCTTCTTGAGCGTGATCTTCCCCGTGTCGGCGTTGAAGGTCAGCTCTCCGTCGTCGCTCGGACGCCGCATCTCGTCTGGCTTGATGTCGATCTCCACGCCAAGGTCGCTCCGGGCGATGGCGATCGCCTCTCCGATCGTGAAGAACGAGTCCTCCGAATCGCCGCTTGCGTCGAAACAGTAGATCCGGGTGCAACCTCGCCGAAGGAGTTCGACCAGCCCGAGGTTCTCGTAGTGGCCGCCATCCGTGACGTAGAGGAAACGATCGTTCAGACGGTCCAAGCCGAGCATCTCGAACAGGAGGTAGACGGGTCGCGGCCGAGGCAGCGGCTTCCCCGCTTCCCGACGCGCAGCCCAGGACTCCATCCGCCGCGGGTTCGGGAGCCAGACTCCCAGACGCACGTTCGCGAGCGCGAACAGGAACATGAGTGAACGCCTGGTCATCTTGCCCATGGAGGGCGACAGCGCGGCCCCAGACATCGCGACGGCAGCCGGGAGAGTAAGGTCAAGGCGGCCGCGTCCGAGGACGCGCTCGTACTCGGAGGTCGGACGAACGTAACCGACGACGGGACCGCCGATTTCGCGGCTCGAAAAGGTGAAGCTGGCTGCGTTCCGGCCCGGCGGTGTCGCGCCATCGTCAGCGATGTTGGCAGCAGCGCACACGATGAGCTCGGGCCCGTGGTCGCGTTGCGATCTCGACAGCGGCAGAAGCTCGTTCTCGGCGAGCGGAACCGCCCTCTCAACGCCGTCTTCACCCCGCACGCGGCGAACGGCGAACGCGGACGCCAGCCGTCGACGGTAGAACGGGTGCATCGACCAGGCGGTGAGGTCGGATATCACGTACATGAATAGGAACAGGGCCGTCGCCGCCGCTGCAATCACCAACGACCGACTTGTGATGCCCGATGCCGCCGCGTCGTTCACGTACCAGACGAACGTGCCGACCAGCAGGACCGGACCTGCGATCGTGGTCAGAACGGCCGCCATAAGCGACCGCTTCCTTGCCCATAATGCCCGGAACAGGCTGCCGAGCAGCGTCAGGGCGCTGGCCGTACTGAACAGTCCCAGGACCTTCGACCCCTCGGCCTTGGCAGTGTCCGTCACCTGCGTGCCCGCAAGGTCGCCGACGTTCTCGGCGAGGCCCGAGAGCTCGTGGCGGACGAACACGACCGCATACGGGAGCGCGATCACCAGGACGAAGACCGCGAGCGAGATGCCGAGCAGGCGTCCCGCCCAACCGGCGAGCAGCCGGTGCCTACGCTCCGGCCAGACCTGGAGGAGGGGGAGCATGGCCACGACGAATCCGATGACACCTGGGACCTGCCAAGCCGCGTGCCTAAGCCACGATGTGGAGAGACGTGGAAGCCAGGGGCCGGTCTGCAGGTTCGGGCTCGCCCCGACGCTACGGAGCTCCGGATACAGCCAGTGCGCGTACGCCCAGCCGACGACCTGCGTGACCAGGAACAGGGTCAGGGCGACGAAGGTGAGGTTGATGATGAAGCCCCCGAGGATCCGCAGGACGAGCAGGATCTTCTGTATCAAGCCGGGCGCGAGGTACGAGGAGTGGTTGCGCAGCCATTGCTCCTCGACGGAGCCGCGGGCGTACACCGGCATACTGCTGAGGGCTTCCTCGTCGCTTTGCCGCTGGACGATCGAGTTGGCCGCCGCGATATAGGATCCCCCTGACACCGCCGCGAGGTACCGCGCCTTGTCGAATTCACCCCGCTCCTTCAGGACTTGCAGGGCCCCAAGATTGTAGGCGGCCGAGCGGATCCCACCGCCCGAGAAGCAAATCCCGGTCTTGTCGGGTTGGGGATCCTCCTCGGGTGCGACGGGGGGAGGCGGTGGGGTTGGAGCCTCTCGTTCCCAGGCCCAGTCCTTGAACCGTTCGCGGCTGTTCCGAGTGTCCACGAGCATCGCCGCAGGCCTTGTGGACAGCAGGGCCGCCTGGTCGGACACTGACAGCGGGTCCTGGGGTCGCCCAATGGATCGTCCAGCGCCGTCGTCGCCGCGACCAGCGGTGGCGCCATCGCCCGCGGAGGCCGCCGGTTCATTCCGCCCGGCGCGTTCGTCTACCTCCAGCGCGGCGTTCGGCTGAGCGCCGTCCGTACCTCGGATCCGGTCGGCCAACCAGATACGCCACGACCGTCGGTGCGACCCTTCCCGTCGCTTCATACCCCTCGCTTCCTCGGGGACGGCCACCTTAAGGAGGAACGGTGCCAGCGGGCAGGTCGTTGCCTCAATGGGGGAAGGGTACGGCCGAGGAGGCCGCGAACCAGTCGGACATACGGCTGACAGCATCTTCGCCGGACCCCGTCGGCGGCCTACCTCCCCCAGAGCCGCTAACCGTGCTCGACCTCGTGTCGGGTCAGGTAACACCGCTGGTTCCCTCCAACGATGAGCACGTCCTGTCGGCCCTCGAGCAAGCGGGCTTCGGACGGGCCACCCGCGTCCAGTTCGAGAGCCCCAGGTGGTCTTCCTCCGGCAGGTACATCGCGACACTCGCGATGGTCTTCGAGACGGTGGGTGGACAAGAGGGAAACCTCGTCCTGGTCTTCGACACCGATGGGAGTCTGGTCGCACGAGGCAAGCCGATGAACGAGTACTCAGGCGCCCGGGGCTGGTCACCCACGGCGGACGTATTCGCGTACGGATGGGGCGGCGCACCCTACGACATCGTCCAGGCTCGGGCAATCGACCCTGCCACCGGCGAGGATCAAGCCATCTTTTCCACAGAGGACGTGGGACGGGACACGGTTCGAGACCTTGCCTGGAGTCCCAGCGGCCGATGGGCAGTCGTCGTCACCGAAACGGCAGGAGAGAGCACCTACGCGCTGAGAGTCTCGTTCGTCGACTCCGCGACCCTGGAGACCGTCGGCGCGATCCAGTTCCAAGACGTGACGCTGGCTGACTGGGGAGCGTAGCCGACCTGGATCACGGACCGTCGGTCCTAGACTTTCCGGTGCCCTTCGCATGGCTCGGCTGGATATCGGACTGGACAACCTCGAACTCGGCGGTCTCATCCACGAGTACGAGGTCACAGCAGGGTGATTCGGGTTTTCGAACCCCTCAGACTCTGCTACAAGAGCGATCATGTTCGAAGACGCTTCGGATCTCTGGAAGCAATATTGGTCACGGCACGCCGGGATCTGGGCATCACACGATCCTAGGAACGATCTGGCCGCCGAAGTGCGGGACCGGCTTGAACAACTTGACATCCTCTTGGAGTACATCAGGTCTGCGATAGAGCGTTTTCATCCAGCGCCGCAAAACGTTGCAGGAGACCTGACATGGATGCAGCAGGCCGCTCCGAAGCTGGAAGCTGGCGAGATCACGTTTGACGAGTACCTGGGCGGATTCCCGAGCACTCAGAATCCGCCCAGCCGGGATGCTCTGCTTGCCGCCGCCCGAGCCGCACAGGAGATTGAGCTGTTCACAGAGACCTTCTACTTCGTGGCTTGGCGGCTCAGGGAGGTCCTGAACCGACGAGGCACGTTCGCGTTTCCCGGGCTTGGTCAGGTGGAGGCGCGCGGGGTCCTGGATGTGCGCAATCATCTGATTGAGCATCCGGAGCAGGTGAGTAAGAACTTCGCTCGGCATCTCGTCATAACCAGCGCTGGCCCCGTCCTGAAGTCCTCGTCTATCGTGGTGCGCACTTCAAGCGGCAACATCGACCCGGCCGACGAGAGCATGGACCGAGGCCTTTTTGTGAATGCGCAAGAGTTACACGATCAACTCACGGACCGGGTGCGTGCGGCTCTTCAATCGTGAGCACAGGTTCCTAGCGGCCTGGAGTAGTTGCACGTCTCGAACGGAGAAGTCCACGTCGACTTCTTCCGGTTCACATGTAAGGGCTGAGTGACGGCTCTGCTCCCCGTCCACTAGTGGGACGGCCCGCCTGGAGCGCCTGAACCCATGCAACTGGGAGTACCACCCGCCGGCTGCCCCCACTCCGCCTCGCCCAGGACCGGACTCTTCATGACGCTGAGCTCCACCAGCACGGCCCACCTCTCCTGCTCGACCGGGGCCGAGACAAGGAGAAGGGCGAGAAGGGCGCCGTCAAGCATCACCCGGAGCCACCGTCAACGATCAGCCGGATCCGACGTCAACGATCAGCCGGAGCGGCGTCAAGGCTCAGGTGACGCCGGAGCGTTCAGCATCACCCGGAACACGACACACATCGGTGCCCCCGGCAGTGTCTGGTTTCATGACATAGTTCCGCCCTGTCTCGCGACATCGTGCCTACCTCAGGCAGAAGGGGTGGGCGATGTCGCTGGCACGGCTGGTGGTCACCGCGATCAGGATCGGAGGACGGACGAAGGCCGAAGTGGCCCGGGACTACGGGGTGTCACCTCGGTGGGTCTATGAGCTGTGCCGGCGATACGACACCGAAGGAGACGCCGGCCTGGAGCCCCGGTCCAGGCGCCCCCGCGCGAGCCCATCGCGCACGCCGGTTGCGATCGAAGACGAGATCGTCGAGCTCCGCAAGGACCTGTTGGACCGCGGCCTGGATGCCGGCGCGCACACGATCTCGTTCCACCTGATCAAGCGGCATGGAACCGCTCCGTCGGTGGCAACGATCTGGCGGATCTTGTCGCGTCGGGGCTTCGTGACCCCGCAGCCACAGAAGCGACCGCGGAGCTCGTTCATCCGGTTCGAAGCCGAGATGCCGAACGAACGGTGGCAGGCCGACATCACCCACTGGCGCCTCGCGGGGAGCACCGACGTGGAGATCTTGAACGCGATCGATGGAGGAAGAGCCCCGTCAGGAATAGTAGTCGCCGCATTGGCACTGAGCTTGCCCCGGTAGTCCGGACACCTACCCTGAGGAGGCCGACGCCTCCCTCGGAAAGGAGTCCGAATGCCACCGGCTCATCCACCGGAGTTTCGACGCATGGCCATCGAGCTGGCCAGGGAGCGGGCGAAGCCGATCGCGCAGATCGCCGCCGACATCGGGATCTCCGAGTCGTGCCTACGCACCTGGCTGCGCCAGGCCGACGTCGACGACGGTCGCCGTGAGGGCCTGACCACCGAGGAACGTGCCGAGCTGGTCCGGCTCCGTCGGGAGAACCGGGTGCTCCGGATGGAAAAGGAGATCCTGGGGAAAAGCCGCGGCCTTCTTCGCAGGCGAGACCAACTACCGGTCGAGGTGACCTACGACCTGGTGGAGACGGAGAAGGCCAACTACCCGATGACGGTGCTGTGTCGGAGCCTCGGGATCTCGACGAGCTCCTTCTACGAGTGGCGGAGCCGCACGGCGAACCCGTCGCCGCGGGCCCGGCGTGACGCGGCGCTCACCCAGCGGATCAGGAAGATCCACGTCCAGTCCCGTGGCACCTACGGCGCCCCTCGCATCCACGCGGAGCTCCGCCTCGGGGAAGGCATCCGGGTCGGTCGAAAGCGGGTGGCCCGGCTCATGCGAGCCGCCGGCATCCAAGGCGTCTACCGGCGCCGACGCGGTGGCTGCACCCGGCGAGACCCGGGAGCCGAGCTCGCCGAGGACCTGGTGAGACGACAGTTCAACGCCGAGGCCCCGAACCAGCTCTGGGTGAGTGATGTGACCGAACACCCAACGCACGGCGGCAAGGTCTACCTGGCCGTCGTCCTCGATGCCTGGAGTCGGATGGTGATCGGATGGTCGATCGCCGATCACATCCGCTCCGAGCTCGTCGTCGACGCCCTGCAGATGGCGATCTGGAGACGGCGGCCGCCCGAGGGGAAGACCATCTGCCACACCGATCACGGCAGCCAGTACACGTCGTGGGCGTTTGGCCGGCGCCTCCGGGCCGCCGGCCTGCTGGGGTCCATGGGATCGATCGGCGACTGCTTCGATAACAGCCTGGCGGAGTCGTTCTTTGGGACCCTGCAGCTCGAGCTACTCGACCGGCACCACTGGCAGTCGAGGGACCAGCTGGCGTCGGCGATCTTCGACTACGTGGAGGCCTTCTACAATCCCCGCCGCCGGCACTCCTCGATCGGCAACCTCAGCCCGGCGGAGTTCGAGTCCCGGCACATGATCACCGCCGATGCGGCATGATCACCCAAGCCGACCTGTCCGGACTACCGGGGCAAGTTCATTTCCGGGGCAGGTCTGAGTCCCTTGGACTCAACTTCGGGCCCAGGGCGCTCGACCGGTCCGGTGCACCTTTGCCGATCAACGCGCGGTTGGGCACCCACGCGGGCCCGATGATGGGCCCTGAAGAGTCGCAGGTCAGGCCGCCGATCGGAATAATTGCACCCCACACCACCAGCGGAGGGATGGATCGATCGCTCGACGTGGGGGCCGGGCGATGGGGGTTCCACCACTCGAGAACCTTCGGCACGTCGGTTGCGGCCCGTTTCAGAAACCGACGACGCGGTTGTCCAAGATGTTCAGCCCTGCGCCGAGGGTTCCAACGGCGATGTCATCGACACAGACCTTTCCGTCCCCGTTTCCGCCGACCGTGTCGACCAACGTCGCGAACTCCTGAAGCTCAAGAGGCAACGCGGAGATCGCGAGCGGCCCCTCGAACGTCGGTGGGCAGGACCCCTCCGGCGGGCTCGCTAGGGCAGGTGATGCCACAGCAGGCCACGCCAAAAAGACGAGAAAGGTCGCGGCTGCGAGCACTCTCTTCACGGTCTCCCCCCTCCACGAGCTGGCAACTCGGCTGGACAGTACTCCCGAGAAACGGGCTAGGTCAATCGGCCGATGGCTAATCGTCTTGGTGCCCCCGGCAAGGCGTCCGGGGGACTGGGGGCTCGATGAAGCGGACCGTTGTGATGCTGATGCTGGCCCTGGCCGGCTGCTCGACCGAAGGGACGACCGAGGTGCGCTCGCGCCGGCCGGGATCTCGTACCGATCCCGCCTCTTGTAGATCTTGTCGAGACATCACGGAGTGCCCCCGGCAGTGTCTGGTTTCACGACATAGTTCCGCCCTGTCTCGGGACATCGTGCCTACCTCAGGCAGAAGGGGTGGGCAATGTCGCTTGCGAGGCTGGTGGTCACCGCGGTCAGGATCGAAGGGCGAACGAAGGCCGAGGTGGCTCGCGACTACGGGGTCTCGCCCCGGTGGGTCTATGAGCTGTGCCGGCGCTTCGATGCCGAGGGG
>Ga0214472_10001534_pt1 | contig 25686 bp, 21 predicted proteins | sample RVTome_6_FD_207662 | JGI IMG/M metagenome (GOLD analysis project Ga0214472, IMG submission 207662) | Soil microbial communities from uranium-contaminated site in the Upper Colorado River Basin, Wyoming, United States - RVT140D175 | ecosystem: Environmental > Terrestrial > Soil > Contaminated >...
CCAGGAATATGTAAGGGTACCTGAACAGGATGCTGAACAGGAAGTAGTACGCGATCATAGACAGCCAGGTCATAATAACCTCCGGCAATAATATACTCTTTCGCCAAGCCCCGTGTCAATAGCGGTATTTGTTTAATTTTCAGCGTAAACATTGAATCCGGGCATGGTTTGACGCCGGGTTGGTTGTCTGGTAACATTTAAGCATATATCATCTTACCCCAACCCTGGCAGGATTCATGGAACTGATGGCTATAGGCAAGGAAGACCTTCCTGGTTTCGTGGAAAGGCTGATGCTGGACTACGAGGTGGTAGCCCCCGTGCCAAAAGGGTCTAGGTACGCCTACGGGAAGGTAGAGAAGTTCAGCGACATGGCGCTCGGATACGACACCACGCTTCTGCCGCCGAAGAAATACCTCCTGCCCAGGAGGGAGGAGCTTTTCAGGTACTCGCTCGACGGCGGCATTACAATCACCCCGAAGGTTGACAAAACACGCCGCGTGATATTCGGGATGCACTCCTGCGACATAAACGCAGTATGGCTTCTGGACGACGTGCTTGCGGAGGGGATACCGGACGGGCCTTACATTGCAAGGAGGGCGAATACGTTCATCGTCGGACTCGACTGCGAGGAGCCGTGCTGGGAGCGGTCGTTCTGCGGTAGCATGAAGAGCAACAGGCCGGGCGGCGGGTACGACCTTTACCTCGTTGACCTGGGAAGCTTGTATGTGGTCCTGACGGGGGCCAGGAAGGCCTCGGAGCTTGTTGCGCTCGGCAAGTTTTTCCCGGCTAACTACAGCATTAGCGACGCATTCTACGAAAAGTGGAGGGCGAAGGAGTCGGTATTCCCGGACAGGGTTGGATACGACACGGGGCGCCTGCCTGCCTTCCTCGCGGACGCGTATGAAAGCGTCGTATGGGACGCACTGGAGGAGCGGTGCTTCGACTGCGGCGCTTGCACCGTCGTATGCCCGAGCTGCTACTGCTTCGACGTGGTGGACGAGCCTGACCTGGACATGAAGGGCGGTGTCCGGTACCGGAAATGGGACGGCTGCCAGATGAAGGCGTTCGCCTCTGTTGCGGGCGGCGGCAACTTCAGGGGGAAGCGTAGCGACCGGCTCAGGCACAGGATGATGAGGAAGGGCAGGTACTTCAAGGAGAAGTTCGGGCGGTTCGCGTGCGTGGGCTGCGGCCGGTGCGGGAAGGCGTGCCTCGCGGAGATTGACATACTGGACGTATTCAGGCAGCTCCGTTGACAACATCAGGCGTGGTTTGGGACGGGATGCATATGACATCAGGTAACGGTTCGGCATATATACCCAGACGCGCGGAGATAGTATCGGTGAAAAGCCTCACCGCGCGGGAGAAGTATTTCGAGGTCCGGATGGCGGACGGCATGCCGCTGGGCCACGTGCCGGGTCAGTTTGTCGAGGTGTCGGTGTTCGGTGTGGGCGAGGCCCCGATATCCGTGTCGTCGTCGCCTACAAAAAAGGGCGCAAGCTTTGAACTATGCATAAGAAACGCCGGGAACGTGACCGGCGCGCTGCACCGGAAGGGACCGGGCTCGTTAGTCGGCATACGCGGCCCATACGGACGCGGTTTTCCGGTGGACGAACTTGCCGGACGCGACATCCTGTTCGTGGCCGGCGGGCTTGGCCTCGCACCGCTTCGCTCGATGATAAACTACTGTGTGGACAAAAGGCCGGAGTTCGGCAGGCTGGCTCTCCTGTACGGTGCAAGGACGCCGTCCGACCTACTTTTTACGGACGAACTCGACCGCTGGCAGTCTACGCCAGGTTTCGACGTGGAGACCACCGTTGATTTGGCGGACGGCGCCTGGGAAGGGAACGTCGGCGCCATCACAAGGCTTCTGGACCGCGTGGACATCGACACGGAGAAGGCCGCCGCGCTCGTGGTAGGCCCGCCGGCGATGTTCCGGTTCGTGCTGAAGTCGGTGTTGGGCAGGGGTGTATACGAGAGCCGGGTGTACCTATCGCTCGAACGCAGGATGAAGTGCGGCGTGGGCAAATGCGGACATTGCCAGGTGGACGACGTGTACGTATGCCGCAAGGGGCCTGTATTTCCGTACACGAGGCTCCGGCGGCTTGAGGAGGCCATCTGAATGAAGCCGAAGGTTGCGGTGTTCGCGTTCACGAGCTGCGAGGGCTGTTCGCTCGTTATCCTGAGCCTTGAGGAGATTATGCTCGACCTCTTTGGCGCGGTCGAGCTCGTCAACTTTCGCGAGGCGATAGACGACAGACGTGACGACTATGACATCGCGATAATAGACGGCGCAATATCTCGGGAACACGAGATAGCAGAGCTTAAAGAAATACGCGAAAGGGCAAAGGTGGTCGTGGCGATGGGCGCGTGCGCGGTGCAGGGCGGGCTGTACGCGCTCAGGAACTCCTTTGCCACGGACTACCCGGCGAAATACGTATACGGAGGGCATGCCCCTGAGTACGGGGCGCTCCCTGTAACACCGCTTTCCGCGCACGTGAAGGTGGACCATTACCTCTACGGCTGCCCCATAGACAAGCGTGAGTTCGTCGAGCTTGTCCGCTCGCTTGTAATAGGCAGGAAGCCGTTCGTGCCGGATTACCCGGTGTGCAACGAGTGCAGGACGGCGGAAAACATATGCGTGTTCGAGCTGGGACAGACGTGCATGGGGCCGGTGACGAGGGCGGGCTGCGGCGCGATATGCCCGGCGCACGGCTCCGGTTGTTGCGCGTGCAGGGGGCTCGTGGATGAGCCTTGCCTTGAGTCGCACAGGCATATAATGGAAAGCCACGGCGTGTCCCCGGAAGAGACTCTGGAACGGCTGCGCCTATTTAACTCGCTCGGGGAAGGGCGGCATGGATAACCTGGAGCTGAACGTGCATAGCGTGACGAGGGTGGAGGGCCACGGGAACATCGCTGTCAGCGTCCGGGACGGGAAACTCCTGCACGCACGGCTCGATATCGTGGAGTCCCCGCGTTTCTTCGAGGTGCTTGTTCAGGGAAGAAAGTATCACGAAGTCGCGGGCATCACCTCACGGATATGCGGGATATGCGCGGTGGCGCACACCACGGCGTCGCTTCGCGCCACCGAGGACGCGTTCGGGATTACCCCATCCGCACAGACACTGGCGCTTCGGAAACTTGTTTTCCACGGCGAGATGTTGCAGAGCCACATACTGCACGTATATTTTCTGGTTGCGCCGGACCTCTTTGGCGTGGGGAGCGTGGTGCCGCTCGCAGGGACGCACGGTGAGGTGGTAAAGAGGGCGCTCAGGATGAAGATGCTCGCTAACGACCTCTGTGCGCTTGTCGGCGGGAGGCACGTCCACCCTGTAGCGATGGCGATAAACGGGTTCACGAAGCTCCCGGACATGACTGCCCTTGAGGTAATGCGCGGGCGGTTCGAGGCTGCCAGGACCGACATGGACGCTACGGTCGAACTGTTCGCCTCTGTGAAGCTCCCGGAGTTCGAGCGGGAGACCGAGTACATTTCTTTAAAGGGCGTAACGGAATACCCGTTTTATGCAGGCGATATAATATCGTCGCATGGCACTGTAACCGGCGCGCGGGCCTACAGGGATATAATGACGGAGACGGTGGCGCCTCCGAATACCGCGAAGCACGTCCATACAAAGGACGGCCCGTTCATGGTCGGCGCGCTCGCAAGGTACAACAACAACCACGCGCTCCTGCACCCGAAGGCGAAACAGGCCGCCTCCGCGCTGGGGTTTTACGCGCCGTGCCACAACCCGTTCATGATAAACATTGCCCAGGTCGTGGAGAGCGTGCACTGCATCGAGGACGCCATCCGCATAATGGACGGTCTTCTTGACGGAGGCATGGAACTGGAGGACTTATCCGTCGGCCCCGTGCCCGCCAGGGGCGTGGGTGTCGTCGAGGCGCCGAGGGGACTCCTGCTCCACGACTACACATACGGCCCGGACGGAAGGGCGACCGGCGCCAACTGCGTAATACCGACCGGGCAGAACCTCGCGAACATAGAGGCGGACATGCGCGCGATAATCCCTGGGATAACCGGCAGGCCAGAAAAAGAGGTCGCGGCAACGCTCAAGATGCTCGTCAGGGCGTACGACCCGTGCATATCTTGCTCTACGCACAGCATGGATGTGGAGTTCGTCTGAGGGCGGGAATGACTACGTTCATCCGTCATCCCCGTGGAAACGGGGACCCAGTGACTTATGATATATTAATTTGCCTGAACGTGATACAAAGGAGGTCCAGATGGTACCGGCTGATGTGCTTGGCGGTCTCGATATATTCGTCGGGCTGACAGAGAATGAACTCGATGCGGTCACCAGGATATCCAATATTACCAGCTGCAGAAAAGGCGAGTTCATATTCAAGGAGTACGGCCAGGCAAAGGAGCTGTACGTACTGAAGGAGGGGAAGGTCGCCATAGAGTTCGAGGTAGGCAGGCACCAGGAGGCTGTCGTGCATATTGCGCAGGCAGGCCAGGCGTTCGGCTGGTCGGCGCTCATCATGCCGTACAGGTTCACCGCGTCCGCAAGGTGCATGGAGGACTGCGAGGTGATAACAGTGGACAGGGAGGGCCTCAAAAGGCTGATGGACACAGACTGCTACCTCGGTTTTGTTATAATGGAGAAGCTTGCCGAGATCATATCGGTCAGGCTCCGCGAGACGAGGCTTCAGCTCATCAGCATGATACACGGGTAATAACACTTGAAATACCGGCACAAAATACAGAGCGCCAGGCTATGACCATGAGGATAGGGTTTCACGTATCGATTGCCGGAGGCATCCCGCTTTCTGTAGGCCGTGCTGCTGAGCTCGGCTGCACCACTATGCAGTTGTTCACGCACAGCCCGAGGTCGTGGGCGCTCACGGACATTTCCCGCGAGGACGCGGCCCTCTTTGCCAGTAACAGAATAAACGCCGGCATCGCCCCTGTCTTCGTCCACACGTCATACCTGATAAACCTCGCGTCGAGTAAACCGGAGCTTTACGGGCGGTCTATAGACGCCCTTAGGACAGAGGTGCTGCGCGCTGACATGATAGGCGCGGAGTACGTCGTCACCCACCTGGGCAGCGCGTCGGAGAGCGGCCCGGCCGAGGCATTGGGGAGGGTATCGGTTGCGGTTGCACGCGCTCTCGACGGGCTGGACACAGGTACTGTGCTGCTGCTTGAGAACACGGCGGGCGAACGCGGGGACGTGGGTTGGGAATTCGGCGACATCGGCGAGATTATATCGCGCTCCGGAGCGCAAAGAATAGGCGTCGCAATGGACACATGCCACAGTTTCGGCGCGGGCTACGACCTGAAGACGAAGTCCGGGCTGGACGATGTGGTGGACCAGATGGACGCTGCGTTCGGACTTCACCGGCTCAAACTGGTCCACCTGAACGACTCGAAGCACCCGCTAGGGAGCAGGCGGGACAGGCACGAGAGCATCGGCCAGGGAGAGATAGGCAGGGCTGCCTTCAGGAGGATATTGAACCACCCGCGCCTCCGCGACATACCGTTCGTGATGGAGACCCCTAAGGCCGCGCCGGACGACGACATAAAAAACATGGCACTTGTAAGAGAAATTCGCAATAAGATATGAAATGACAAGAACTTCAATAGGTTATGCTTAACCAGTTAAACCTGCGGTTTGACAATAACACCCCCTGATGATATATTAGAAATAAGGAAATTTGAAGTGACCGGTGAAAAAGGAGGTGCTACATGGAAGTATTCCCGGTATTCATGATAGGGATAGGCGTACTGGTTGTAGGCGCGGTAATCCTCACCATCTACATCGCGTTCAAGGGCGTAGAGCTTCCCTGAACATGCGGGATGGTCCCGAATAAAATCAAGTCCGCGGTCTTTTTAAGTGGGCCTGATGCTATGGAAAATTGAAAGGATGCCTGTAAAAGGATGGACAGAAGTCCATCCTTTTGGTTTTTAATCAGGACTGGCGGGCCTTGGACGCCTTCTCCTTCAGCTCGCCCAACCTGTTCAGCGCCTCTATGGGTGTTATATTCATTATGTCGATACTCTCAAGCTCATCGATGAGCCCGTCCTCGTGGCCGGCCGCGAATATGTCCATTTGGAAACCGGTCACGGTCTCCTTGGGCTTTGCAATAGTAGGCTGCCCCGCGGCGTCGTACTCCGTCCTCTCAAGGTTAGCCAGTATCTCCTTGGCCCTCGAAAGAAGCTCCCTCGGAAGCCCCGCGAGCCTTGCCACCTGTATTCCGTAGCTCTTGTCCGCGCCGCCCTCGACGATTTTCCTGAGGAACACTATCTCGTCCTTCCACTCGCGCACCGATATGTTGCAATTTTTGATGCCCGGGTAGGTAACCGCAAGCTCGGTCAGCTCGTGGTAGTGGGTAGCGAAAAGCGTCCTGGCCCCGATCTTCGCCTTGTCCTGTATGTATTCGGCTACCGCCCATGCAATCGATACGCCGTCGAACGTGGACGTGCCACGGCCTATCTCGTCAAGTATAATAAGGCTCTTCGCGGTCGCGTTGTTCAGTATGTTCGCGGTCTCGTTCATCTCGACCATGAACGTGCTCTGGCCCCTGGCTATGTTGTCGGACGCGCCGACGCGTGTGAATATCCGGTCCACTATACCGATACCGGCGGAGCCCGCCGGTACGAACGAGCCGACCTGCGCCATCAGGACTATGAGCGCCACCTGCCTCATGTACGTGGACTTACCGGCCATGTTGGGGCCTGTGATGATGATAAGCCGGTTGTCCTCGCAGTCGAGCCTTGTGTCGTTCGGTACGAACCTGTCCCTGCCGGTGAGCGCCTCTATTACCGGGTGCCGGCCGTCGGTTATCGTTATCCTGTCGGACTCGTCCATATCCGGCCTGACGTAACCGTTCTCGGTGGCGGTCTCCGCGAAGGATGCGAGCACGTCCAATTGGGAGAGAGACCCCGCGGTGTTCTGCACGCTTGCCGCATGGCGGGCGGCCTCTGCCCTGAGTTCCGCGAATATGGACGCCTCGAGCTCCAGGATTTTCTCCTCGGCGCCAAGTACCTTCTCCTCGTACTCCTTCAGCTCCGGCGTAATGAACCTCTCCGCGTTCACCAGCGTCTGCTTCCTTATGAAGTAGTACGGCACCTTCGGGAGGTTCGGCCTGGTTATCTCTATGTAGTATCCGAAGACCCTGTTGAACTTGACCTTGAGCGATTCTATGCCGGTCTTTTCGCGCTCGTCCGCCTCTATGGCGGCGATTAAACCCTTGCCGTCGAAGCAGTAGCTCCGGAGCTCGTCCAGACGGGAGTCGTAACCCTCCCGTATCACTCCTCCGTCCTTCAGGTTCACCGGGGGCTCGTCCACGAGCGCGGCCTCTATCATCTCCTTCAGTTCAGGGTGGTCGGAGAACCCGTCACGGAGTTCCGTTACCCGCAGAGACCATGCCTCGGCGATGGTCGCCCTGACGAGCGGGAGGACGGACAGAGAGTTCCTGAGCGCGGATATGTCCCTGGGCCCCGCGACGCCGGACGCTATCCTTGCCATCAGCCGTTCGAGGTCGTGTACGCCCTTCAGGTTCTCCCTCAGCCGGTCGCGCATCAGGAAGTTACCCGCAAGCTCCGCCACAGCCTCGTGCCTGGAGCGAACCTCTATAAGCTCGAGCTGCGGGTGGGTGAGCCACGACTTCAGCATCCTCGCGCCCATAGAGGTCACCGTGTCGTCCAGCCTGGATATCAGCGTGCCCTCTCGCCCGGACGGGCTTTCGGTAATCTCGAGGTTACGCCTCGTGGACTCGTCCAGCGTCATGTACGAGCCGAGGCTCCTGAGCCTGAGCCTTGTTATGTTCGAGACCGCCGGGGGCTGCGTCTCCATCACGTACCCGAACGCGGCTCCGGCAGCCGCAATGCCAGCCTCCATCGCCTCTACGCCGAAACCGTCAAGCGAACCCATCCCGAAGTGGTCGAGTAGCTTCCGCCTTCCGTTGCCGGCATCGAACGACCAGTCGTCCAGGGGGTTCAGCCTTTCCAGATATTTGCCGTCGAGGGTGGTCAGGGGGGGCTTTCCGTGAGACGCCTTCGGTATGAGTATCTCCTTGGGGGCGACACGCCCGACCTCGGATGCGAACCGTTCGGTGTCGTCCTCCGGTATCTCCGCGACGTAGAACTCGCCGGTGGATATGTCGAGCGAGGCCAGGCCGATCCTGCGGGCGGTGTGGGCGACCGCCATCAGGAAGTTGTTCTCCCCGGAGTCGAGCAGGTTGTCTTCTATGATGGTGCCGGGAGTGATTACGCGGATGACCTCGCGCTTTACGATGCCCTTGGCGAACCTCGGGTCCTCCACCTGTTCGCAGACAGCGACCTTGTGGCCGGCCCGTATAAGCTTCGCGATATAGCCGTCCGCCGCGTGGTAGGGCACGCCACAGAGGGGTATGGCGGCGCCCTCGCTCTTTCCCCTTGTGGTGAGCGTTATGGCGAGCGCCTTCGACGCGACTATAGCGTCGTCGCCGAACATCTCGTAGAAGTCCCCCATCCTGAAGAACAGGATAGAGCCGGGGTACCTGCTCTTGATGTCCTTGTACTGCCGCATGAGCGGTGTGTCGGTTGACAAGGCGTCCAGCTCCAAAAAAATATCGGCCCAAAAATCGGAAGGCCGTTTAAATATGGCTCAATGCAGGGGCGGGTTCAGCCCGCGACGCCCCGCTTTGCCGCAAGTTCCCTGAAGCCCGGGAGCAGCAGGCCGTATGACTCCCTCAGGTGCTGCGGCATTACCCTCGTGTCGTCCATGACCGCCATGAAGTTCGTGTCGTTTTCCCACCTGGGCACTATGTGCAGGTGGAGGTGCTCCTTTATGCCCGCCCCCGCGGCGGCGCCCACGTTCATGCCCACGTTGAACCCCCGCGGTCTGGAAGCCTCCCGGATAATCGCGCAAGACTCCCTCGCGAGCACCATCATCTCGGCAAGCGTCTCGTCCGGCAGGCTCTCCAGGTCTTCCACATGCTGGTAGGGGATGACCATGACATGCCCGTTGTTGTACGGGTAGATGTTCATGATGACGTAACAGAGGCGGTCCCTGTACAGGATGTAGTTCTTCTCGTCCTCTTGTTCGTCCGGCCCGGCGCAGAATATGCAGTGGCCGGGTTTCTTGCCCAGGATGTACTCCATCCTCCAGGGGGCCCAAAGGCGTTTCACTTATTGCACCTCCGTGTCGCAACAGCCCCGCGCCGCGGGTATGGAATGTGTAAGGCCCGGTGACGCGTTCATAGTTCCTTGTAGAGCGCCATTATCTTCTGGACGTCTACCCAGGCGAGCTTCTTGTCCGCCGGGTTCCTCAAGAGGTACGACGGGTGGAACGTAGGGACGAGCTTTATCCCGTGGTACTCGTATACGTTGCCGCGGAGAGACGAAATCTTCTCCGTGGTCTTCAGCAGGGTCTGGGCCGCGAACTTGCCGAGCGCGCAAATTATCTTAGGCTTGATCACGTCGAGCTGGTGGAGGAGGAACGGCTCGCATGCGGCTATCTCGCCGTCCAGCGGGTCGCGGTTTCCGGGAGGGCGGCACTTGACGACGTTCGCAATATACACGTCGCTGCGTTTAAGGAGCATGCCCTTCTCGATTATGTCGGTAAGGAGTTGGCCCGCGCGGCCCACGAACGGCTCGCCCTTAATGTCTTCGTCCGCGCCCGGGCCCTCGCCCACGAACATCAGCTTCGCATTTGGGTTTCCGGCGCCGAACACTATGTTTGTCCTGCCCTCGGACAGCCCGCACCTTGTGCATTCTCCAAGGTACTCGCGCACCTCTTCGAGGGTCGAGAAACTTGGCGCGGGGATATCCGTTGCTGACGGCGCGGCGCCGGCATCGCCGGGTAACTCCGCTTCATGCCGCCCCGCCCCGCCGGCCCAGCGGAAGCTCCCCCGGCCCCAGCGCTCGGTCATGCCCGAGTCTCTCATGAACTCCAGGTACTCGGCCAGATGCGCGCGCGGCTCAGGCGTGTGTCCGGTATTCCGAGCTTCGGTACTCATTACTTCTTATGTCCCTTCATGCGAAATAAATTCCCCATTACGACTGGCCCCACTTGAGCTTGGCGCGGAGCATGTTGTAGTAGTCGTCGTCCGGGCTCATCACGAAGTACATCTTGTGCGCGGACTTCTTTGCAACGATGATGTCGTGGCACTTTATCTGGATGCCTACCTGCCCGTCCAGCGTCAGGTATACGTCCTCTGTGCCGGAGCGGAGCGCGACTTCGAGTACCGCTGTGTCAGGTATGATGAGCGGCCTGTTGGTAAGCGTATGCGGGCATATGGGTGTGATGCCGATGCAGCTCATCGTCGGGTGGACTATCGGGCCTCCGGCTGACAGGCAGTACCCGGTGGAGCCGGTCGGGGTGTTTATAATAAGGCCGTCCGCCTTGAAGACCGTGACATAGCTGTCGTCGATATAGGTCTCCATCTCTACTATCCTGGCGAGCGCGCCCTTGTTTATGACCATGTCGTTAAGCACGTCGTGCTCTTCCACGGTCTTGCCGCCTCTTCTGACCGAGGCGGTCAGGAGCATCCTCTCCTGTACCTTGTACTGGCCGGAGACAACCGTCTCCATAGTGCTTAACATCTGTGAAAGCGATACCGATGTCAGGAAGCCGAGTGTCCCAAGGTTTACGCCTACTATCGGCGTCCCGCGAGAGCCTATAAGCCTTGCAACCGAAAGGAGCGTGCCGTCGCCGCCCAATACGACTATCGCATCCGAGCATGCCGGTATGTCCTTCGCCTCGACGCCCTCTATCTTCATCCGGCCGGCTGCGTGCGAGTCTATGACCGAGGCGATACCCCGCCCGGAAAGCCAGGACATCAGGCCGCCCGCTGCCTTGTAAGCCTCGGGGTTGTCGTGCTTGCAGATTATACCTACCGTCCGGACCATCGGGGACTGCGGCATACTTCCTCCAGAAGCGGTGCGTAACTTGCGCCCAGCGCACGGAGCGTTATCATGCGGCCGTCTTCTTCCGCATGGTCGATCCGGACCTCCAGCCGGTCGCCGGGCAGCTCGCCGCCGGCCCGCTCAGGCCATTCCACAGCAGCGACCCCGTCTCCAGGGAACTCGGAAAATCCGATGTCCTCCAGGTCGTCCGGGCCGGACAGCCTGTAGAGGTCGATATGGTAGAGCGTCAGGCGGCCCTTGTGGACGTTAACGAGCGAGAAGGTGGGGCTTGTTATGTACTCGTCCCCGGCGCCGAGACCGTCCGCAAGGCCCTGCACGAATGTGGTCTTGCCCGCGCCCAGATCCCCGTACAGGCATACGTATCCGCCCGGTCCGAGAAGCCCGGCTATATAACGGCCAAGCTCGCGTGTCTCTTCGGGTGAGCCTGTGCGAAGCTTCAGCGTTACGGACATGCTCAGCCCTGCGTCATCGACCTTAGGATGTCCTTTTTGCCGACGATGCCAACCAGTTTCCCGCCCGTTACGACCGGGATCAGGTGGATGTCCTTGTCGGTCATCAGCGTCGCTATCTCGGTGAGCGTCGCGTCCTCGTCAACGGTCACGACGTCCCTGGTGTATATGGCTTCCACCTTGCCGGCCACCATCTTCTTTATGTCTTCCTCGAACCGCTTGGAGCTTTCAAGGTAGATGAATGCGTCGAATATCTGTACGACGGTCGGTATGTGGAGCCTCCGCTCCTTCTTGATGAGGTCGTGTTCGGTGACGATACCTACAAGCTTCCCGGCCTCGTCCACTACCGGAACGCCGCTTATGTTCCGCTCCATCAGGAGCCTGGCGAGGTCCTCGACGGTGGTGCCTGGCGTCACTGTCGCCACATCTTTTGTCATTATGTCACGGGCCTTTAGCATGGTAACCCCCTGAAGGACTCTACGTGGACTTGAATACGGCCGTACAAGGCGGAGCATTACGGCGCCGGTTTTCCCGGTCCCGGTGCATTGGAGATGCCGCACTTGTCAGGTATAAGGATATCATACAGTGAGCCGGGCTGACAAGGCAAAACGTCGGCCCGGCTCACCGCGGTCGGATGTTTAAGCCTCGGCCATCTCCACGGCCTCTTTCACCCTGACGGATACCAGCCTGGATACGCCCGGCTCGTCCATCGTGACGCCGTAGAGCGCGTTCGCAAGCTCCATGGTCGGGCGGCTGTGGGTTATCACGATGAACTGGGTCTTGTCCGAGAACTTCTTCACAAGGTTCCCGAACCTGTCCACGTTGGCCTCGTCGAGCGGGGCGTCCACCTCGTCCAGGACGCAGAACGGGCTCGGCTTCACGAGGAAGCACGCGAAGACCAGCGCTGCCGCGATGAGCGCCTTCTCTCCGCCGGAAAAAAGCGTCAGGTTCTGGAGCTTCTTGCCCGGAGGCCGTGCAACTATGTCAAGGCCCGCGTCCAGCAGGTCTCCCGAGTCCGGCAGGACGAGCTGGAGCTCCGCGCTGCCGCCTCCGAACAGCGCCTCGAACACGGACTTGAACTGTTCATTGATAGCGTCGAACGCCTCCATGAAAAGTTCCTCGGAGGTCTTGTTGATCTTGGTTATCGCCTCTTTCAGCCTCCGGACGGACGCGTCGAGGTCGTCCTTCTGCGTGTTCAGGAACTCGAACCGCTCCATAAGCTCGTTGTACTCGTCTATCGCGCCGACGTTGACCGGGCCGAGGCGCTCTATCTTGATGCCGAGCTCCGCCGCGTTCATCTCCGCCTCGTCTCTGTCTATCTCGATGTCTTTTATCTCCTGGCCGATGCCGTCGACCGTGATGTGGTAGTTCTTGTGCACCGTCTCTTCGAGGTACTCGACCTTCATCTTCAGTTCCGCGAGCTTCAGGTTGAGTTCGGACGCGGCCTTGAACGCCGCCTCCGCGTCGCGTCTCGATATCTTGACCGCCTCTTCGAGCCCGGCCAGCATGTCCGACGCGGACTGGTACGCGTTCTGTATCTCCGGGAGACGGCCCTTCTTCTCCACCACGGTGCGCATCAGCGTGTCGACCTTGGCTACCGCCTCCTCCTTGCCGCGGCCCAGCTCCTCGCGGCGCAGGGTAATGCCGGCAGCTTCTTCCGCGAGCCTGTCCGACTTCCTGGCAAGCTCCTCCTTGCGGACGTCCGCGAGCTTTATGTCCCTGGCGGATGACTCGTGCTTCTGGAGGAGCGCGGACATCTCCATCTTCTTTCCGGTCAGGGCCTCGCGCTCGTCCTCCATCTCCGCCTTTACCACCTTCAGTTCTTCCTGGAGGTCCGCAAGAAGCCCTTCCTTGTCCTGCCTGGCCGCGGACGCTTCTTCGAGTTCCGTCCGCAGAAGTGACATCCCCTCGCTTATCTCCAGTTCTTCCTGCTCGCGCTGGGCGGCCTCGACCTCCAGCACCTCGATCTTCCTGAGCACACGGCCGAGCTCCGCCTCGAGCGACGCGAGGTCCTTTTCGGCTCCGACCGTTGCGACCCTGTTCTCGCCTATCGTGTCGTGAAGGGTCTTCAGGCCGGACTCGAAGCCCTCCGTCTCCTTCTTTAGTTCCGCATGTCTCTCCTCGGAGGTCTTAAGTTCCGTCTCGATCGCGGAAACCTCGGTGGTCAGCTCTCGGATCTCGCGCTTTTTGGAAAGTATGCCGCCGGCGGTGGACTGCGAGCCTCCGGTCAGGCTGCCGTACGGCTCGAGCACCTCGCCGTCCAGGGTCACCACCGTGTGCTCGGGGAAGGACTCCCATAGCGACGCAGCAACGTCCAGGTCCGCCGCCACAAGCACCCTTCCAAGGAGCGCGCTGAATATCCCGGCGTACCCGTCCTTCGGCCTTACCAGCTCCATCGCGGGCCATGCTTCCCCATCGAGCTTCACTGGCGCGCCGGTTATGCCGCCTATCCTTGGCGATACCGGGATAAACGTGCCCCGTCCGAGTCCAGAGGACTTCAGGTGCTCCATCGCGGCCTTTGCGTCCGCATGGCCGTCCACTACGACGTTCTGTAGCCTGTCGCCGAGCGCGGCCTCTATCGCCTTCTCGTAGCGCTTGTCGGTCTGGAGCATGTCCGCGACCAGGCCGTGCAGCCCGGAAATGCGGCCCTGACGGCTGCCTTCCATAAGCGCCTTTACCGCCTCGCCGTATCCTTCGAGGTTCTCTTCGAACTCCATAAGCGACTGGAGCCTGGAGTTCTTCTGTGAGTATGCCGCGCGGCCCGCGGAAATCTTTTCGTCCAGCGCCTTCAGCTGTTCCTTGTTCGCGGCAAGCGCGGAAGCAAGACTCTGGCGCTCCTTCTCCAGTTCCTGGCCCTCAGCCTGAAGCTCACGAAGCTCTAATTCCTTCTTGTCTTTCGCAACCTGCGCGCCGACCCGCATCTCGCGAGTCGCGTGCTCCTCCTCGCCCGCCTTCAGGAGCCTTACTTCAAGCTCGGCCCTGCGCTCCTCAAGCCGGGACATCCGGTTTGTCTTCTGCGATACGGCGTTCTGGATGTCGAAAAGCCTGCTTCTGGAGGTGTCTATGTCCTCTTCGATCTCCCTGACACGGCCGGACTTCGATGCGAACGCGTTCTCCAGGACCTTGAGCTCCTCCTGGAGCGCGTCAAGCTCCTCCTTCAGCGCGAGCTGTTCCTCTTTGAGCGATGAAGCCTGCGCGAGCAGGTCCTGCTCCTCCTTTTCGAGGTGGCTCTTTTCGAGGACCATCCGGGCCTCGCGCTCGTCCAGGTCCCTGAGCTGGGTTTCGGCAAGCTCGGCCCTGGCCTCCATGTGGCTCGCCTCGGCCTCGAGGCTGTGTATCTCGCGCTGGAACTCGACAAGCTCCCGCTCCTTCTCGGCCTGCATCAGCCTTGCCTCGGATATGTCCGCCTCGCGCGCGGAGACCGCGTTTCTCGCGGCATCCTCATCGGCTGACACCCTCTCGTAGTCCTGTTCGGCAAGCCGGATACGCTCGGTCAAGCCGACATGGTCGTCCCACGCCATCTTCAGCTCGATGCGCTTCAGCTCGGCGGACAGCGCCTTGTATTTTTCCGCCTTCTTCGCCTGCCGGTCGAGCGAGTTTATCTGGCGCTTGACCTCGTGTATGATGTCGTTCACGCGGTCGAGGTTGTCCGTCGTCTCCTTCAGCTTGGCGAGCGCCTCGTTCTTCCTGGTCTTGTAACGGGTGATGCCCGCGACCTCCTCGATGATGTACCTGCGCTCCTCCGGCTTGGCAACGACAAGCTGGCCGATCTTGCCCTGCTCTATTATCGAATACGCCCGCGAACCCACGCCGGTGTCCATCAGGAGGTCCCTTATGTCCTTCAGCCGGCATGGTATCTTGTTTATCAGGTACTCGCTGTCGCCGCTCCGGTAGAGCCTCCTCGTTATGGTAAGCTCCTTGAACTCGGCGAACCCTGTCGTGCCGCCGCCCTCGACGTCCTGGAGCGTCAGGTTGACCTCCGCCATGCCGAGCGGCTTGCGCATCTCGCTGCCGTTGAATATCACGTCTTCCATCTTGTCGCCGCGGAGGTTCTTGGCGCTTTTCTCGCCCAGCACCCACCTTATGGCGTCGGAGATATTGCTCTTGCCGCAGCCGTTCGGGCCTACTACCGCGGTGATGCCCTCCTGAAGGGTCACGTTGGTCTTGTCAACGAACGACTTGAAGCCGGTCATCTCGATCTTGTGGAAGCGCATATACGCCCTCTTTGATGGTCTACTGTCAGTTTATGCCAGAAAAAGTCGCAATAGCTCGAAACTTCGTTATGGTATTCGGAAAACCCGGCCGATGGGTGGCATGGCTATGCCCCGACCGTTGGTGATTTATACCATAATAAGACAAGGATGTAAAGGGTAAAAATACTACAATCTGTGGGGTATAATTATGGTATGCACAAGATATGGTATCTTCAATGGATGTTGATGAACTCGTAAGTCTCGCGGAAAACAGCGCTTTTATCGAGGTCGAGAGTGATGAGGTGCCGGGAACGCTCTACCCAGACAGTATCCTTATCGGTGGATTCTACGTGGTCCAGGACGTACCCCGGGCCGGAGATATCCACGGTGTCGTCGTTTAAGGACTGTATTACGAGAACAGGCTCGTCGACCTTAGGCAGTTCGGAGCGGGTAAGCTCCATGAAATTCACCAGGCTCCTGAGGCACTTCACCGGGAACAGGGTGTATACCGTGCGTCCTTCTATAGCGGACATGTCGTATGCCGCATCTTCTTCGTTGTTTATGATGTAGTCGGTCATGACGAAATGAGACAGGTCTCTTATCGCTGCCTCGGTAGTTATCAGCCTGCCTCGTTCGAGCATGAATATGCTCGGGGCAAGCAGAACAATGCCCGCAGTATCGTATTTGGATGCGAGGTGCACGGCGATGTTGCCGCCCATGGAGAAACCGACGATGTATACCTTGTCATACCTTGAGGCAAGCGCCTTGTACGCGTCTTCCGCAGATTTCACCCAGTCCGGCCAGCCCGTCTTCTCCATGTCCCTGACGGAAGTGCCGTGCCCCGCGAGGAGCGGTGCGTACGAGGCGATGCCCTTTTCGGCCAGGTAATCCCCGACAGGCCGCATATCATACGGGGTGTCGGCGAACCCGTGGACAAGGAGCGCGGCCTTGGCCCGGTCTTTTCCTGGGAGGGAGAATGGCTCTCCTCCCACAAGTATGCCTGTGCCGGGGTTTTTGGGCAGGTCCTTCTCTTCGGCCAGTATCTGTCTCGTCCGCATGCCGTAGAACATTCCGAGGCAGCCGGTGAGCGTGGTCAGGGCAGTGCACAGCAAAAGAAGCGCGGTTACCCTTGCGGAAAGGGAGGCCATACGGTTACTTGATGCCCACAATGCCTGTCGCCGGGTCGTAGCTGAATGCATTCAGGTTAATATTGCCGGTAATGTTCCCGGCTATGGAGTCCAGCGATGGAGGGTAGCTCCCGTTTGTCACGGTATATTCCTGGATGGCCCGCTGGACCTCACGGATATCCTCCTTCGCCTGGACGGAGCGCGCCTTGTCCATCGAGCTGACCAGTCCCTGTCCGTACTCCGTTACCACTTCCTTGGCCGGCTCCGGACTTGATGCGGGCGTCTCCGGCGGCGGCGGCGTGTCTTCGGGCTCCTGCTTGGGCGTGCATCCGACTGTGAGTATCAACGCCAATGCAGGCAAAAGATACAGATGTTTCTTCATTATTATGCTCCAGTCTGCTGTGGCAAAAATTCGGTTGTTAATTCCGGCATAGTCAGTTTATGCACTTACCCCTCGCGCCGGGTATACCTTATAACCGGGCGCCTTGCCGCTGCGGTCTCGTCCAGCCTTGCGAGAGGGGTGCCGTGGGGCGCGGTCGTGACAATCTCAGGGTTGTTGACTGCCTCGTCGGCGATCTTTATCATCGCGTCTATGAAAGAGTCGAGCGTCTCCCGGGATTCGGTCTCGGTAGGCTCTATCATTATGGCCTCGTCCACGATGAGCGGGAAATATATCGTCGGCGCGTAGAACCCGAAGTCGAGGAGACGCTTTGCAATGTCCCTTGTATGGACGCCCTTTTCCTTCTGGAGCTTTCCGGAGAACACGACCTCGTGCATGCAGTGGCGGTCGTGGGGCAGGTGGTATCGGCCTTTCAGCCTTGCCAGCAGGTAGTTCGCGTTTATTATGGCGTTTTCGGACACCTCGCGCATTCCAACGGCGCCCATGCTCCTGATGTACGCATACGCGCGGACAAGCACCCCGAAGTTCCCGTTGAAAGACTGCATCCGTCCGATGGACTGCGGCCTGTCGCAATCGAGGTAGTACTTCTCGCCGTCGAACCCGACGGTGGGCGAGGGGAGGAACGGGACAAGGAGCGGCGAGACGCCGACCGGGCCCGCGCCCGGCCCTCCGCCGCCGTGCGGGGTCGAGAACGTCTTGTGCAGGTTGAAATGCACCACGTCGAAGCCCATGTCGCCCGGCCTGGCGAGCCCGACCAGCGCGTTCATGTTCGCCCCGTCCATGTACATCAGCCCGCCCGCGCCGTGTATAATCCTCGAAATCTCAAGAATATCCTTCTCGAAAAGGCCGAGAGTGTTAGGCACGGTAAGCATGAACCCGGCGGTCTCCGGCCCGGCGAGCCTTGCAAGCTCGTCTATGTCCACTGTCCCGTCCGCATTAGAGCCTACCTCCACGACATCGTATCCCGCGAGGTGCGCGGATGCGGGGTTGGTGCCGTGCGCGGAGTCCGGTATTATGACCTGGGTCCTGGGATGGCCTTGCGCCTCGTGGTATGCCCGCACTATAAGCATCCCGGCAAGCTCGCCTTGTGCGCCTGCCGCGGGCTGGAGCGAAACCCCGGCAAGTCCGCCTATCTCCTTCAGGCACTCCTCCAGTTTGAACATAAGGGAAAGCGCGCCCTGCGACAGGGGTTCAGGCTGGAGGGGGTGGATTTGGCTGAACCCGTCGAGCGACGCGGCGTCCTCGTTCAGCTTGGGGTTGTACTTCATCGTGCAGGAACCGAGCGGGTAGAAGTTTCCGTCTATGCAGTAGTTCTTCCGGGATAAATTTATGTAGTGCCTGACAAGCTCAGGCTCGGAGACCTCCGGCAGGGCAGGGGGGACGGCCCTCAGAAACCGCGCGGGTATAAGCTCTTCGACAGGCATTTCCGGCACGTCGGACGCAGGGACACTCGCGGCGGTCCTGCCCGTGGCGGATTTTTCGAATATCAGCAGCCCGTCCATCGCATGCCTCCCCAGCCCGTTATACTAAACGATAATATACAAGGGCAGGTTTTGTCAATAAAACCTTTTGATATACCTTGTTTTTCCAAGAAATCGGAGCGTGGGACGTAATTTCAGAATGCCGTTCTATTTTTTGCTTGAAGATTGAAAATAGCTCTGGTACACTATGAACATATAAGCGGACGGCTTTTTGCCGGGCCAGCGTTTTCTTGACAAACACACTCGTTTTTGCTACGATATTCATGGCATCGGGGCAAGTCAATGTCATTGGCTTGGGGGATCTACATAACTCAAACCTAACAGGGTAAGGGGAGGTCGTATGAGGAAAATTGTCGTAGCAGCTGTAACGTTTGTATTTGCGATGTCGCTTTTCTCGCTCGCATTCGCGGGTGAAAAGGTCAAGCAGTCCGGTACAATCAAGTCGATAGACAAGGGCATGGTGGTGTTCTGCCCCGCCGGGACAAAGGACGAGATAAAGATCAAGGCCGAAGAGGCCGACCTCAAGGGCTTCAAGGCCGGCGACAAGGTTAAGATACAGTATGAGAAGGGCGAGACCAACGTCCTCAACAGGATGGCCCCCGACCGCGTCGTCAAGGTCCCTGTGGGCTGCTAACCTTTCGGGATAACAAGAAAAATAGAAGCCGGTATGCCTGTTCCCCCCGACAGGCATCCGGCTTTTTTATTTTAGGACACCTTCAGGAATTTCGTCTGTAGTTATTTTGGAGGCATTATCCTCGGGCCAAAACATTCGCCAACCGCGTCCAGGGGGAATGGAACTCCCTTTGCACAATGCACCGCATGATGCGTGCCCTGGACGGCTCAGGGTTTTGGGCCGCTCCGATAACGCCTCCGGGGCTCTAATTAAAATCCCCCTCGCCTTGCGGGAGAGGGGGTTGGGGGTGAGGGGGCACCTACACCCGCTATAATATATCAGTTTCCGCGTAATGGCCCGTCTACATGAACCCGTGCTCGGCCAGAAACCCCATCGTCATGCCGGGCTTCCCCTGTCCGCCCGGTCCACCGCCTCCGGGGAAAAGCCGCTCTACGTATTTGGCTATGACGTCCGGCTCCAGGTTCACCTTTGAGCCTGCTTTCTTGAAGCCGAGCGTGGTCTGTGCGGCGGTATGCGGTATTATCGATACGCGGAACGCGTCTTCGGTGTGGTCCACCACGGTCAGGCTTATGCCGTCTATAGCTATCGAGCCCTTGTTGATTATGTAGCGCATGACATCGGCGGGCGCGTCCACGGTGAAAACGTTTGCTATGTCTTCATTGACGATGGAGCGGATACTCCCGACTCCGTCTATGTGGCCGGAAACGATGTGGCCGCCGAGCCTGTCGGACAACCTGAGCGCGCGCTCCAGGTTAACGCGGTCGCCGGCGCCGAGCTCGCCCAGGTTCGAGCGTCTGAGCGTCTCCGCCATTACGTCGGCGGAAAACCCGGCGCCGGTGAACCCGGCCACCGTCAGGCATACGCCGTTCACGCAGATGCTGTCGCCCTGCTTCACGTCCGAAACCACGGTAGACGCTGTTATTTTCAAGACTGCGGACTTCGCGCCCTTTGAGACGGACCTCACGGTCCCCAGCTCTTCGACTATGCCCGTAAACATTCTCCCGTCCCCCCAATGACAGCCGGTATTGCCAGTCCAGCGGCTTACTCAGACCCACCCGCATCCTTCCTGGGTTTCCTCCGTCTTTTCTTCTTGACGGAACAGGAAACCGCCGGCGTGTAATCCACCGTCTTGCCGGACACGGCCACTTTGCCTGACTCGACGTACCCCTCAACGAGGATGTCCTGGCCGACGGTGGTGTGGTGCACGCATGTGAGTTCCACGGCCTTGTCGAGCGAGTCCGGTGAGCCGCCGCCTACGGAACCCCTGGCGTCGTCGCCGCCCAGTATCTTCGGAGCGATAAAGAACATCGCCTTGTCCACCATGCCCGCACGGAGTACCGCCGCATTTATCCTCGCGCCGCCCTCTAACAGGATGTTGGTCATGCCGAGTTTGGCAAGCTCTTCCATCAGCGCGGGTATGCTGACGCGTCCGTTCTCGTCCGCGTCTATGATAAGTATCTCGGCCTTTTTCGCCTTGATCTCCTTCATCCTCCCGGTGGATGCGGACAGCGTGGTTGCGATGTAAGTCTTTGCCCTGGATGCGAGGTTCAGCGCCTTGGCATCGAGCGGGACCCTCAGGTGCGAGTCCAGTATGACCCTGTGCGGATCCCTCGTCTCCGGCATGTCTTCAATCCTGGTGGTCAGGCTCGGGTCGTCTTTGAGCACCGTACCGACACCTATCATTATAGCATCGGACTGGTTCCTGAGCCGGTGGCCTAACTTCCTCGCCTCCGGGCCTGTTATCCATTTAGATTCGCCGGACGCGGTAGCTATCTTGCCGTCCAGCGTCTGGGCGACCTTCAGCGTAACGTAAGGGTAGCCGGTGGTGATGTACTTGGTGAACGCTTCGTTAAGACGCATGGCCCGCTCGCCGAGTACGCCTGTTTCCACCTCGATGCCCGCTTCCTTCAGCCTCTCGATTCCGCGCCCGGAAACCTTCGGGTTCGGGTCTGCCATCGCCACGACCACGCGTGCGACCTTGCTCGATATCACCGCTTCGGTGCAGGGCGGCGTCAGCTTGTCCTTGTGGCAGCAGGGCTCCAGGTTAACGTAGAGCGTCCCACCCTCAGCGAGCTTCCCCGCCTTTTCGAGCGCTATTGCCTCTCCATGCGGTGTACCGGCCTTCTTGTGCCAGCCCTTGCCGACTATCTTGCCGTCCTTTACGACGACCGCGCCTACCATCGGGTTGGGGCTCGTGGTGCCGCGCCCCTTCTCCGCGAGGTCCAGCGCGATAGCCATGAACTTTTCGTCTGTTTTTATGTCCGCCATCGCTTTACCAAAAAGGGGGCCTTGCGGCCCCCGGAGGTTTGTGGTTATTTCGTGAGAGACGCCTTCACTTTGCCGGAATCCTTTATGCTCGCCTGTGCCGCGGCGAGCCTCGCAATCGGGACCCTGAACGGTGAGCAGCTGACGTAGTCGAGCCCTGTCCTGTGGCAGAACTCGACCGAGCTCGGCTCGCCGCCGTGCTCGCCGCAGATGCCGACCTTCAGCTTCGGCCTTACGCTCCTGCCCTTCTTCGTGCCCATCTCGACGAGCTGGCCGACTCCGGCCTGGTCAATGGCGACGAACGGGTCCTTTTCGAGTATGCCCTTCTCCATGTACACAGTGATGAACTTGCCCGCGTCGTCCCTTGAGAACCCGAAAGTGGTCTGTGTCAGGTCGTTCGTGCCGAACGAGAAGAACTCCGCCTCTTTGGCTATCTCGTCCGCGGTCAGCGCGGCCCTCGGGAGCTCTATCATCGTGCCGACCATGTAGTCGAACTTGACCTTGGACTCCTTCATGACCTGCTTCGCGGTCTCGACCACGACCTTCTTCTGGTCCTCGAACTCCTTCAGCGTGCCCACGAGCGGTATCATTATCTCGGGCACGACCTTGACCTTCTTCTTTGCGAGCTCGGCAGCCGCCTCGCATATGGCGCGCGCCTGCATCCGGGTTATCTCCGGGTACACGATGCCCAGCCTGCAACCCCTGTGGCCAAGCATCGGGTTGAACTCGTGGAGTTCCTCGACCCTGGAGAGAAGCTTGGCGACCTTCCTGGCCTTGGCGGTGTTGCCCTTGCCGGTCGCGTTCATCGTTGCAAGCTCGACCATAAGCTCCTCGCGCTTGGGCAGGAACTCGTGCAGCGGCGGGTCAAGGAGCCTTATGGTGACCGGGTAACCCTTCATCTCCTTGAACAGGCCGAGGAAGTCGGACTTCTGCATAGGCAGGAGCTTCGCGAGCGCCTTCTCACGGTCGGCGATGTTGTCCGCGAGTATCATCTGCTGGACTATCGGGAGCCTTTCCTCCGCGAAGAACATGTGCTCGGTCCTGCAGAGGCCGATGCCCTCGGCGCCGAACTTGCGGGCCTGCACGGCGTCCCTCGGTATGTCCGCGTTGGCGCGTACCCTGAGCCGCCTGGCGGCGTCAACCCAGCCCATCAGCGTGCCGAAGTCGCCGGTCACCTTGGGTTCTATCGTCTTGACCGCGCCCAGCATTACCTCACCGGTGGCGCCGTCTATAGTGATGAAATCGCCCGCCTTGACCGTGACCTTGCCGGCCGTGAACTTGCCGGCCTTTTCGTCCACCTTGATCGACTCGCATCCCGCTACGCAAGGGGTGCCCATGCCCCTGGCGACGACCGCCGCGTGGCTGGTCATGCCGCCCCGCGCTGTCAGTATGCCGACGGCCGCGTCCATCCCGTGTATGTCGTCCGGGTTGGTCTCTGTCCTGACGAGTATCACATTGCCGTCCCTGGCCTTCTCTACCGCCGCGTCGGCCGTGAACACGACCTTGCCGGTCGCAGCGCCGGGGGAGGCGTGAAGCCCTTTTGCTATTACGTCCTTGGTGGCCTTGGGGTCTATTATCGGGTGGAGGAGCTGGTCTAACTGGTCAGGGTCAATCCTTAGGACCGCCTCATCCTTTGTGATGAGCTTCTCCTTGACCATGTCCACCGCTATCTTTACGGCGGCGGCGGTGGTGCGCTTGCCGGTACGGGTCTGGAGCATGAAAAGCGTGCCGTTTTCCACGGTGAACTCGAAGTCCTGTATGTCGCGGTAGTGTTTTTCAAGCTTGCTGGTGATATCGAAGAGCTGCTTGTATACCTTGGGCATCTCTTTCTTCAGGTCGGCTATCGGGTGGGGGGTCCTGATGCCTGCCACCACGTCTTCGCCCTGCGCGTTCGTCAGGTACTCGCCGTAGAACTCCTTCGCGCCGTTGGCCGGGTTTCTGGTGAAGCCGACGCCTGTCGCGGATGTGTCGCCCATGTTGCCGAATACCATCGCCTGCACGTTGACCGCCGTGCCCAGGTCTCCGGGTATGTCGTTCATCCTGCGGTAGTGTATAGCCCTCGGGTTGTTCCAGGAGCCGAAGACCGCCTCGGCCGCGAGCCGGAGCTGCTCGTGCGGGTCTTCCGGGAATGCCTTCCTGGTTATGGACTTGACTTTGTCCTTGAACTGGTAGGTGAGGTCCTTGAGGTCTTCGACGGTAAGGTCCACGTCGAGCTTTATCTTCCTCTGGGTTTTCTTCTTTTCTATGAGGCGCTCGAAGTTCTCCTTCTCGATGTCCAGCACGACGTTCCCGAACATCTGTATGAACCTGCGGTATGCGTCCCACGCGAACCGCCCGTTGCCGGACTTTGCTATCAGCCCCTTGACAGTCTCGTCGTTTAGGCCCAGGTTCAGGACGGTATCCATCATGCCGGGCATCGAGAACTTAGCGCCGGAGCGGACGGAGACTAGGAGCGGGTCCCTCACGTCACCCAGCTTCTTGCCCATGGCTTTTTCGAGTTTTGCCAGGTTCTCTTTTATCTGGGTATTAACCTCGGCCGGTATCTTGTTTCCGGCCTTGTAGTAGATGTTGCAGACCTCGGTCGTGATGGTGAAGCCGGGGGGGACGGGGACGCCCGCGTTGGTCATCTCGGCCAGCCCCGCGCCTTTGCCGCCAAGCAGGTCTTTCATGTCGCCGTGTCCGCCGGCCTTCCCGTTACCGAAGAAATAAACGTATTTGTTTGCCGCCATTTTCAAGCCTCCTTAAGGTGAAATATTTAAGGACCAAAATTAAGTATGTTATTTAAAACCATTGAAATGGTTGTTAAACCACTATCTTCTTCAGGTCGGCTATCCTGAAGAACATCCCCGCGAGCAGCCCTATCAGGGCAAGGCGGTTCCGCTTTACGGCCTCGTCCTTGTCCATCACGAGGACCGCGTCGAAGAAGCTGTCCACGGCGGGTCTTATCGCGCCGATATTGAAGAGCGCTTCTCCGTACCGCTCCTCATCTACAAGCGCGGATACGTCCGGGCTTAGTGTCTCGTACTGTTCATAAATCTCCCGCTCGGCGGTCTCCGAGAGGAGCGCGGGGTCGAGTCTGCCCTCGAAGCCCTCGGGCAGTATGTTCGCCACCCTCTTGAACGTGGTGATGAACGGGCCGAAGCCGGGGTCCTTCCTGAACTCGGACAGCGCCTTGACCCTGTTTCTGGCGTCTATGATATCGTCGAACTCGCGCGCCAGCACCGCGTCCACGGTGTCGTATGCGTAGCCCTCGCCGGTCAGCTGGTTGTTCACCCGCTGCCTGAAGAACTCCATCACGTCCGACACCAGCTTTGCGCTCTCGTCGTCGCCCAGCTTCAGCTGCTCGACCGACTTCCCCGTTATCGTCCCGAGAGATGTCCTGATGCCGCCCTGGTAGATTATGCTGATTATGCCGAGCGCCTGTCTCCTGAGCGCGTAAGGGTCCTCGGAACCTGTCGGGGCCTTGCCAGCGGAGAATATTCCGGTGATGGTGTCCATCTTGTCCGCGATGGAAAGCGCGGTGCCGGTCTTCGTCTCCGGGACAGAGTCCCCGGAGAACCTGGGCATGTAGTGCTCGGCTATCGCGGCGGCGACCTCGTGAGGCTCTCCGTTACGCTTCGCGTAGTCGCAGCCCATTATGCCCTGGAGGTTCGCGAACTCATACACCATGCTGGTCAGGAGGTCCGCCTTGCACAGGTGCGCAGCCCTTCTGGCGTATTTTGTAGTGGTGCCGTCGCCATACAGCGTGTCCGCGACGAACCCGGCCAGGTGGCTGACACGCTGTACCTTGTCGTAGACGGAACCGAGCTTGACCTGGAACACGACGTTTTTCAGGTCCTTCACCCTGTCCTCGAGCGGGTGGGCCATGTCCTCGTCGAAGAAGAATTTTGCGTCCGAGAGCCTCGCACGAAGCACGCGCTCGTTACCGACCCTGACCACGTCCATGTCTTCGGCCTTCGTGTTCGATATCGTGATGAAGTTCGGCATCAGGTAGCCGTCCTTGTCGGTCAGGGCGAAGTACCGCTGGTGCTCGCGCATCGCGTTCACGAGCGCCTCCCTGGGGAGGTTCAGGTACTCCTTGTCGAACTTCCCCATCACCGCTACCGGGTATTCGACGAGGTTGGCGACCTCCTCGACGAGGCCCTCGTCCGGGAGCACGACCGCCCCCGCGGACTCCGCAAGCCCCACTACCTGCTCCACGACCATCCTGCGCCTTACGTCCGGGTCTACTATCGTGTAGTTGTCCGTGGTAAGCTGGAGGTATGAA
>Ga0214472_10001535_pt1 | contig 25680 bp, 17 predicted proteins | sample RVTome_6_FD_207662 | JGI IMG/M metagenome (GOLD analysis project Ga0214472, IMG submission 207662) | Soil microbial communities from uranium-contaminated site in the Upper Colorado River Basin, Wyoming, United States - RVT140D175 | ecosystem: Environmental > Terrestrial > Soil > Contaminated >...
GGGGTGATGAGCCTGATGTTTTTCCTCATCATCGGCGCCGTTTACCAGGTGGCCCGGCGTACGGCGAAATTCGTCACCGACCCCATCCTGGTGCTGGACGAGGGCGCCCGCATCATCGGCGACGGAAACCTGGATCACCACATCGAGATCCGCTCCGGCGATGAGATCGAGGCCCTTGCGGGGACCTTCAACCGGATGACCGCCGATCTGAAGTCCTACATCCGCAACCTGACGGAAACCACGGCGGCCAAGGAGCGCATCCAGAGCGAGCTCAAGCTGGCCACCGACATCCAGACGGGCCTGCTGCCCCGGATCTTTCCGGCCTTTCCCGAGCGGCCCGAGCTGGACATCTACGCCACCATGGACCCGGCCAAGGAGGTGGGGGGGGATTTCTACGACTTCTTCTTCGTCGATGAGGATCGCCTCTGCTTCCTCATCGCCGACGTGGCCGACAAGGGGGTGCCTGCGGCCCTCTACATGATGGTGGCCAAGACCCTGCTCAAGACCGAGGCGCAGCACCGGGGGCAGCCCCACGAGATTCTTCAGGGCGTGAACAACATCCTGGCGGCCGACAACGAGAACTGCATGTTCGTCACGGTCTTCTGCGCCGTTCTCGACACCCGCACCGGCGAGCTGCGCTACGCCAACGCCGGCCACAACCCGCCACTGATCGCGGGCGCAGGCGGCTTCTCCTACATGAGCCCCAAGGCCGGTTTCGTCCTCGGGCCCATGCCGGGATCGGGCTACGAGACCGAGAGTCTGTTGCTCGCCCCCGGTGATACCCTCTTTCTCTACACGGACGGGGTGACCGAGGCCAAGAACCCCGAGGCGCAGCTCTATGGCGAGGCCCGCCTGCTCGAGGCGCTCAACCGGGATCCCGCGGTCGAGCTGACCGAGATGGTCCATCGCATCCGCGCCGACGTGCAGCTGCACGCCGACGGGGCCCCCCAGTCGGACGACGTGACCCTGGTCGCGGTGCGCTTCAAGGGCAGGGGGCGAGGATGAGGCTTCTGCCCCGCTTGAGCATCCTGGCGTTGCTGATCTGCGCTCTGTGCACCCCCGCGGTTTCCGCCGTCGCGGCGCAGAAGGAGGTCCGGCGCATCGCCATGATCCTCTTTCGGGGGGAAACCCCGGCGGAGCAGGGGTTCCGGCAGGCGGTTTCGGCATCGGCGCAGTTCGAGCCGGCTTTCGAGATCTTCGACGCCGCCCAGAGCCGGGAGAAGCTGGGGGCGATCTTCGATGGCCTCGACCCTTCGAAGTACGATCTGATCTACACCTTTGGAACCACGGTCACCCAGATGGCCCTGCAGAGGATTGACGAAGTGCCCGTCGTCTTCAACGTGGTGCAGCGCCCCATCGAGGCGGGCATCGTCGCGTCCTGGCAGCGCCCGGGGGGCAATGCCACGGGGGCCTCCAACATGGTCTCCTCCGAGAGCGCCTTCCGCACCCTGGCCCTGGTACTGAACATCCGCAAGCTGGGGGTCATCTACTACGACAAGGATCCCTCGCCCCGGTATCAGGTGGCCGACATCGCCGCCGTTCAGGACCGCTTCGGCTTCAGGATGATCGAAGCCCCGGTCGCCGGCACCGACGCCATCGCAGAGAGCTTGGAGCGCCTGGTCAAGGCCAAGGTGGACGCCGTCATGTTCCCCTCCGATTCCTTCATCAAGGTCCATGCCGACAGCATCCTGCCGGTGCTCAACCGCCACCGGATACCCACCATCGTCGTCATCCCCGACATGGTGAAGGACAACGGGGCCATGCTGTCTCTGGGGCCCGACTATTTCGAACTGGGAACCCTCGCGGCGCAGAACGCCCTGGAAATTCTCCGGGGGGCTTCGCCCTCCGAACTTCCCGTGCGCAGGGTCCGCAACCTTCGCATCAGCCTCAACCTCAGAACCGCCGACAGGCTGGGGGTCAACTTTCCCCTGCAGCTGCTGTCCATGGCGACCCTGATCCCATAGGGCGGTTTCACTCCATGGCTTCCTATCTGTCTTCCGTGACTCCCACCGAAATCCAGATGATCTTCCGGGTCTTCATTCCCTTCGTGGCCATCGCCGTCATCGGCATGGTCATCGGCCGCTGGGATGAATGCCGGCATCAGAAGACCCTGGACAAGCTGCTCTGCTGCGTGTTTCTGCCCTGCCTGAGCTTCACCGCCCTGCACAGGTACGAGACTTCGCTTCGGGAGCTGCTGCTCACGGGACTGGCCGTGCTGGTGCTGACCGGGCTGCCGCCGCTGCTCGGGCGTCTCTTCGCGGGCAGGAGCCAGGCTTCCGGAGTGCGGGGGCTGCCGCCTCTTTTCCGGGGAGGCGCATCCCTCCTGCTGCCTCTTGCCTATCTGCTCTTCGGCACCGCCGGGCTGGCCAAGGCGGTGCTCTTCTATCTCTTCGTGCAGCTTTGCTGGTGCACCCTGGGCGCCTGGCTCGCCGGGGGACGCTGCTGCCCGGGGAGTTTTTTCAGGATCCCCTCCCTTTACGCGGCCGCTCTGGCCATGATGGCGGCGGGGAGCTCCCTGCGGGCCCCGGAGCATCTGCAGGAGTTCGTCTGGCTCTTCGAGAAGGGGGCGGCCATCACCGCCATGGGGGCGCTGCCTCTGCTGATCATCAATTTCGGCTACCCCCTCGGGAGGATAGGATGGGGCGGCCTGAAAGAGCTGCTGCCCGTCAGGATGCTGGGGGTGCTGAGCGGGCCCGCGCTGGCGTTTTTCCTCGTCCTGCTTTACCGCAGGCTGGGCTGGCTGGAGGTCGAGACGGGGTACGACATCCTGAGCCATATCGACCGGCGCACCACCGAGGCCGTGCTGGTTCTGGGGGCTTCCATGCCCGCCTCCCTGCTCGCGCCTGCCGCCCTCAGCAGGTGCTGGAGCCCGGACGTACCCAGCCGCCTCGGGTTGCTCGGCAGGGTTTTCACTCTCTGCGCGGTGCTGTTTTTCATCGACAGCCTCATTTTTTTTGACGCCCGGGGGTGAGCATGAGCCTGTTTTCCTCCGAAATGTCGCTCATCGTCCAAGCGGTTCTGCCTTCCTTTACCATCGCCTTCTTCGGTTTTCTGCTGGGGCGCTTCGACAGGAACCGGGAGCTGAACCAGAAGACCGTCTCCAACATGGTCTACTATTTTTTCACCCCCTGCCTGGTCTTCTCCTCCCTTCACAAGCGAAGTTTCGACTTCCAGGAGTTCGCCCTCATCGGAGGGGCCGCCCTTTTGCTCATCAGCTTCATGACGCCCGTCGCCTTCTATTTCAAACGCCGGGCGAGGGTGAGGGAAAACGGCTACTGCCTTCCCATCATCTTCATGAATACGGGGAACATCTCCCTGCCCATCGCCCTGCTGCTCTTCGGCAACGAGGGGCTGGCCAAGGCGATTCTCTTTCACATGATGAATATCCTGGTGCTCTATTCCTTCGGGGTCTATCTGGTGAGCGGCAAGCCCGACCTGAAGCAGTTCTTCAAGATACCGGCGCTCTATGCCACCCTGCTCGGGGCCCTGGCGGCCACCACAGATCCTCAGCTGCCCGCCTTCGTGGAGCAGGGCTACGCCATTCTCTACAAGGGCATCGACGTTCTGGCCTACGGGGCCATCCCCCTGCTGATCATCAACCTGGGCTATTCCATGAGCGCCACCCGCCTGGAGGCCCTGAAGGAAGGGATGACGGGCGCCACGCTCCGGCTGGTGGGCGGGCCGCTCCTGGCCCTGGCCCTGATCTACGCCTATCGCCTGGGCGGATGGCTGCCCCCCTCGGCCGGACTCAACCCGCTTGCCGCCCTGGGCTATCGCACCACCGAGGCCATCATCCTGCTCAACGCCTCCATGCCCGGCCCGGTCATGGCCTATCTGCTCAACGTCAAGTTCGACAACTGCCCGCAGAAGGCCGCCTCCATGCTGGCCGTGGGGACGCTGGGGGGCATCATGACCATTCCCCTGATTCTGAGCCTGATTACCGGCACCCTCATGGCCGGATAGGGAGGGGGGCATGGGAAACTGCCCGTTCGGGGAGGTAAGGAAGCGGGATCTTTCCCCCGTGAAAGCAAAGATTTCAGCGAGGATTCATGCGTTACGATAAGGACGCTCTGGAGCGCCTTCGCGGGCGCTGGCACCAGCCCCTCGGCAGGGATGCCGGAGCTGTGCCCGAAGAGGTCCGAAGTTTTCACGAACTGCTGCGGAGACGCCTTGAGGCCATCTCGGAGCGGGTGCGGGGGGCGCGCCTGCGAATCGGCGAACAGGCTGAACCCCGCAAGCGCAAGGAGGCCTTGCAGGAACACTGGAAGGATGGCTGCCGGGCGGATTTTGAAGCCCTTCTGGAGGAGTTGCACCTTGCGGGGCTGGATGGGACGGTGGCGATGGGGGCCTCCGAGTATGAGGTGCGGGCGCCTTACGATCTGCGGGGCGCCGATCTGCGAGGGCTGGCTCTTTGCGGGGCCGCTCTGGAAAACGCCCGTTTCGAGGGGGCGGATCTGCGCGGGGCGAGTCTGGAGGCGGCCCGCTGCTTCGAGACCCGTTTCGAGGACAGTCTCTGCACCCAGGCCGTCTTTTCCCTGGCCGACTGTCATTTCAGCCACTTTCAGGGGGCCGACTGCGACCGGGCCAGCTTTGAAGGGGCCGACTGCAGCATGGTGCGGTTCGAACAGGCCCGGCTGCGCCACGCCCTCTTCGACGAGGCGGTCTGCTTTGCCGCCCGTTTCGACGGCGCCTTCCTGGGCCAGGCCTCGCTGGCCGGGATGCGCATCAATCACCTCACCGGTTTCGGCCATGCAGGCGAACTGCGGGAGGCGAAGGGGGGAGGGGGGGCGAAAAAAAAGAACCGCAACGAAGGGCAGGACTGGTACATCGCCGATCTCTTCCCTCTCTGGCTGCGGGCCGCCGAGGTCAACGCGCAGGTGCGCAGCCTGCTCAAGGCCCATGGCTACTATCTGGAGGCCGACGAATACCAGTATCTGGAGATGGTCTGCCGCCGCCATGTGCTCTGCAAGCATCGGGTGCAGGAGTTCTTCGAATGGTTTTTCAAGGACATGATGTTCGGTTACGGGCTCAAGTGGAGACGCCCCCTCATCAGCGTTCTTGCCATCATCCTGCTCTGGGCCCTTGGGTTCACCCTGCATTTCCGTCTCGCCGCCGGGGACGGGGTTCTCGCCAGTCTCGGGCAGGGGCTCTATTACTCGGTGATTTCCTTCACCACTCTGGGGTTCGGCAACGCCCCGGACCTGCAGGGTTTCTGGCCCAAGGTGCTGCTGTGCACCGAGGCGCTGCTGGGAACCGTCCTCATGCCCCTGTTCCTGCTGGCCTACGCCCGGAAAATACTCCAGGATTGAAGCCTAAGGGCATGGGCGCTTCTGTCCCGGGGAATTCCTTGTTGCAATTCATTCCAATAATCCTTAGATTGCCCGACTATGGAAACGCGAAAGACCAAAGACCTTTTGTTTGAACAGGTGGCCCGGGTGGGCAAGGCGCTGGCCAGCCCGAAGCGGCTGGAACTGCTGGAGCTGCTCTCCCAGGGTGAAAATACGGTGGAGGCGCTGGCGATCGAGGCCGCCATCGACATCAAGCTGGTCAGTGCCCACCTGAAGGTGCTCAGGGAGGCGCGGCTGGTCGAGTCCCGCCGGGAGGGGCGTTTCATCGCCTACCGCCTGAGCGGCGACGATATCGCCGGCCTCTGGCTCGGTCTGAGGGCGGTGGCGCAGAAGCACCTGGTGGAGTTGCGCCTGGCTCTGGAGCAGATCTTCGCCGAACCCGAACGGTTGACCGCCGAATCCCGGACCGGGCTGCTGGAGAAGGCGCGGCGGGGAGAGGTCATCGTCATCGATGTGCGCCCCGAGGTCGAATACCGCGCCGCTCATCTCCCCTGTGCCCGCTCCCTGCCTCTGGCGGAGATCGAGCGCCGCCTGGCCGAACTCCCCGTCGACAAGGAGATCGTCGCCTACTGCCGCGGTCCCTTCTGCCTGATGTCCGACGAGGCGGTCAGGCTGCTGCGCGAGCGGGGCTTTAAGGCGCACAAGATTTCCGACGGCGTGGCCGAATGGGCCGCGCAAGGCCTGCCCGTCGAGGCTTCGGCCTAGGCCCGAGCCGCAACCGCAAACCCTGGAGACTCCGACATGAAGCTGCCGATTTATCTCGACTACAACGCCACCACGCCGGTTGCGCCGGAGGTGACCGATGCCATCGTCCCCTATCTGCGGGAGCATTTCGGCAACCCGTCCTCGGCCCATGTCTTCGGCCAGCGGGCCAAGCTGGCCGTGGCCCAGGCCCGCGCCCAGGTAGCCGCCCTGATTGGGGCCCGGCCGGAGGAAATCGTCTTGACCGGCAGCGCCACCGAAGCCAACAACCTGGCGCTGCTCGGCGTCGCCCGTGCTCTCGGGCGTCCGGCCCACCTGGTCATCAGCGCCGTGGAACACCCGGCGGTCGCGGCGCCGGCCGAACGGCTGAGGGAATCGGGCTGGGCGGTCACCCTGGTGCCGGTGGACGGCTGCGGCCGGGTCTCGCCGGACGATGTGCGCGATGCGCTGCGTCCCGAGACCGCCCTGGTGTCGGTGATGCACGCCAACAACGAGATCGGCACCCTCCAGCCGGTGGCCGAGATCGCCGCCCTGGTCAAGGCTCACGGGGCCCTGATGCACACCGACGCCGCCCAGTCGGCGGGAAAGGTCCCCCTCGACGTTGCGGATCTCGGCGTCGACCTGCTGACCCTGGCGGGGCACAAATTCTACGCCACCAAGGGGGTCGGCGCCCTCTATGTGCGCAGGGGAACGCCGCTCGCACCGCTGCTGGCCGGAGGAGACCAGGAGCGCGGCCTGCGGCCGGGAACCGAGAACGTGCCGGCCATCGTCGGCCTCGGGGAAGCGGCCCGCCTCGCCCGGGAACGGCTGCCGGTGGCTGCTTCGCGCCTCAGGGCCCTGCGCGATCGCCTGCACGAAAAGCTTCAGGAGGCGATTCCCCGACTGCAGCTCAACGGGCACCCGGAGCACCGCCTGCCGAACAGCCTGCACCTCTCCTTCCCCGGCGTCTCCGGGCGGGAGCTTCTCGACCGCGCCGCCGCCGAGGTGGCCGCTTCGCTCGGCTCGGCCTGCCATGCCGAAAGCGACGCGGTCAGCGGCGTGCTGGCGGCGATGGGGATAGACGCGGCCCTCGCCATGGGCGCGGTGCGCCTGTCGGTGGGCTGGATGACGACCGAGGAGGAGATCGAGCGGGCGGCGGCGGCGCTGGTGGCGGCCTTTGAGGATTGCCGCGCGAAAAATACCTGAAGCCGGTTGAGGACGCCGGGGACGCAACAACCCGAAAAGGAGAAGGAACGATGAAGTTTACGCCGTTGAAGTTTCAGATACCCCTGGCCGCCGGGGGGATTTCCCTGATGGCCTTCAACTATCTGCAGTTTGCCGTGCCTCACGACAAGGGACTGGTGAGGTTTTCCGACATCGCCTGGACAGGGTTGTCTGCCGCGCAGGCGGGCCTCTATCTCCTGCTGATCGCCATCATGCTGATCTTCAGCGGGATCAGCCTGGGCTGCACGGCCGTCTACCTCAAACAGCTCGGGACATGGCTCGGCGACAAGGCCCAGTACCGGGACTTCATCAACAGCCCGCCCACCAAAAGCATCGGCGTCTTCGCACCGGTCGGATCCCTCTCCATGACGGCGAACGTGGTCCTGGCGCCGCTGGGTTTCTTTGTTCCCCTGCTGTCGTCGAACCTGCAGGCGATGATGCTTCCCGGCCTGATCTTTTTCGGGATCCTCTCTCTGGCGCTGTTCCGGCTGGAATTCAGGCATCTCAGAACCTGGATGCGCCGGCCCCTCGATTCGACCGGCCCGAACTTCATCTGGCTGACCGACGTTTTCGCCTTCGGTCTGGTCAGCCTGACCGGGTCCGGAATCGCCGCCCTCAGCGACAGCCGGGCGATCGCCTCGCTCGCCGCCGCCGCCTCGCTCCTGACCCTGGGCTGCGGATTCCTGCTGCTGGTCGCCAAGCTCGCCTATCTGATCCACCATCAGATAAAGGCGCAAAAGTTGCCGGACAAGCCGATTTTGCCGGCCTATTTCATTCTCATCCCCATCACCTGTTTGTACGGATTCAGTTTTCACCGGATCCTGGTTTACCTGCAAACGTACTTTTTCTTCGACTTGAGTTTGCTGTCCTTCTTCATCATGACCTTTTCTTATGTCTGCACCCTCTCCTGGGGGGGCTTTTGTCTGTATCTGCTCAGCAATTATTTCAAAAACGACTTTCTCAAAAGCGATTTTGCCCCGACCCAATGGGGCATCGTTTGAGCTTTCGTCGGCTCCCAGGTTCTGGGGGCGAATATCTACGGAAGCTACTATCCGCATCCGCTGCTCTCGGTCGCCAATTACGCAAGCATTCTGCTGGCATCGATGATCTTCATCCTGGTCTACGGCAAATTTCATCGGGCGGTCAAAAGAAGCAGAATGGCCGGTTTGGCCGAGAAAGCGGCCTAGCCGCTTTTAACCGTCATGCGGAGTGCAGAGGCGGATGAAGGGGGGCGCATGTTGCCGAGATCGCCGAGTCCGCCCTCTGTTGCAACCGACACCATGACCGCCGCCTGCATTTCTTGACGCACACAACCTTCCTTCCGGTACGAGATGCCGGCAGGGGAGGGTGAAAGCCGTTTTTCGCTGCGGAACCTTCGCGCAAACAAAAGGCCGGACCTCCCACCAGGGAAGTCCGGCCTTTGCTGTTGGAATCCGGTGAAGACGGCCATCCATCTCAGCCCTGTTTGTTGATGAACACCTCCCGGGGGCGGCTGGTGCCGTCGGAGGGGCCCACGATGCCCTCCTGCTCCATCTTCTCGATCATGCGGGCTGCGCGGTTGTAGCCCACCCGCAGGCGCCGCTGGAGCATGGAGATGGAGGCCATGCGGGTCTCGGCCACCAGGGCCAGGGCGTCGTCCCAGCGCTCGTCGTAGCCTTCGTCGTCTGCGCCTTCGCCGCCGCCCTCGCCGGGGGGCGGGGCCAGGATGCTGGCGTCGTACTCGGGGCCGGCCTGCTGCTTGAGGAAGTCCACCACCCGCTGCACCTCCACCTCGGAGACGAAGGCGCCGTGGGCCCGCTGGAGGTTTCCGGTGCCCGGCGGCAGAAAGAGCATGTCCCCCATGCCCAGCAGATTCTCCGCGCCCATGCTGTCGAGGATGGTGCGCGAGTCGATGCGGGAGAAGACCTTGAAACTGATCCGCGTGGGGAAGTTGGCCTTGATGAGGCCGGTGATGACGTCCACGCTGGGGCGCTGGGTGGCCAGGATGAGGTGGATGCCCGAGGCCCGGGCCATCTGGGCCAGGCGGGCGATGGATTCCTCGATCTCCCGGCCCGCCACCATCATGAGGTCGGCCAGCTCGTCCACGATGACCACGATGTAGGGCAGGTGGCCGTGCTCCAGCTCCTCGCCCTCGGGCACTTCGAAGGGCACGGCCTCGTCGCCCAATGCCTCCACCTCCAGGATGTCCTGGGCGGCCAGCTCGGCCTTGCGGCCCTCCTCCAGAGCGATCTTCTTGTTGTAGCCGTCGATGTTGCGCACGCCCTTGTCGGCCATGAGTTTGTAGCGCCGCTCCATCTCCCGCACCGCCCAGTTCAGGGCCAGGGCCGCCTTCTTGGGCTGGGTCACCACGGGCAGCAGCAGATGGGGGATGCCCTCGTAGATACTGAGTTCCAGCATCTTGGGGTCCACCATGATGATGCGCACGTCCTCGGGGGCGGCGTGGTAGACGAGGGACAGGATCATGGTGTTGATGGAGACGGACTTGCCGCTGCCGGTGGAGCCGGCCACCAGCACATGGGGCATCTTGGCCAGATCCGAGACCACGGTGCGGCCGAAGATGTCCTTGCCCAGGGCCATGGGCAGCCTGCCTCCCGTCTTCTGGAACTCGTCGGACTCCAGGATTTCCTTCAGGTAGACGGTCTCGCGCTCCGCGTTGGGGATCTCGATGCCCACCACGCCCCGGCCCGGGATGGGGGCCACGATGCGGATGGACTGGGCCTTGAGGGCCAGGGCCAGATCGTCGGAGAGGCCGGAGATCTTGTTGACCTTGACGCCGGGGGCCGGGGCGAACTCGTACATGGTGACCACCGGGCCGGGCTTGACCTCGGTGACCTCGCCCTGAACGCCGAAGTCGCGGAACTTGGATTCCAGGATGCGGGCGTTCTCCATGAGCTTCTCCCGGTCCACGGGCGCCGCAGCCTCGCCCTCGTGCCGGAGCAGGGCCAGGGGAGGGCGGCGGTAGCTGCCGTCGGCCGTCATGAAGTCCAGGGTCGGCTGGGGCTCCTCGGCCTTGCCCTTGGTTTTCTTCTGTTTCTCCGGAGGCGGCAGGTATTTGGGCTCGGGCAGCACGATGGCGGGCTCGGTGCGCGCCTCGGGCTCCTCCACCGGCGTCTCCTTGCGGCGCTTTTCCTTCTTCGGCTTTGGGGGAGCCGCCTCGGCCTTTGCTGCGGCCTGCGCCTTCTTCTCCCGGCGGCGCTCGATGGCGCGGATAATCAGGCGCCCCAGCCCCTTGAGCATCAGGATGAGCGAGACCCGGGTGCAGATCATGAAGGTGGAGAGAAAGACCACCAGCAGGATGAGCAGGGCGCCGCTGTCGCCGAAATTGCCTCCCAGAAAGTTGCTCAAGAGCCGTCCGATGCCGCCTCCTGCTTCCCGCAGGGTGGCCTCGCCCAGGCGGATCTCGGCCTTGGCCAGGGCGGTGAGGCCCGAGAGGGAGAAGAGCATGAGCACGAAGGAGACGGACACCAGGGGATGGGGGACGCCCCCGCGCAGCCGGAAGAGATTCCAGGCGACGCGCAGGCACATGAGCGGCAGCAGAAAGGCCGTCAGGCCGAAGACCTGAAAGAGCAGATCCGAGAGGTGGGCGCCGAAGCTTCCGCCTAAGTTCCGGATGGTTTCGGGGTGCAGGTTGTTGTTGAAGGAGGGGTCGGCATTGTTGAAGGAGGCCAGGGAAAGCAGCAGAATCAGCCCCAGCGCGAAAAAGAACAGGGCCGCGATCTCTTTTTTGATGCGGTCCATCAGACTCGGTTTTTTTTGGGTGTCAGCCATAAGGTTTCCGTCGGTCGTGCATATTTCTGAAACGTGATTGGCGTCAATCTTCAGCGAATGGGTTTGCTCCTCCCCCCCCCAGCGGGGGAGGGGGATTGAGTCTTGGAACTGAAAGAGCAGCAAATCAGGTTCTGAAATGTTGATTCAACCCGCCCTTCGGCGGGGGGCGGTCCCCGGTGCCCCTCCCCCGAGGATCTGACCGGGGTTTAAATCACTCCCGAGAGGCTCAGCGTCAGCAGCAGGGCCCCCATGCCCCAGCAGTACGCTGAAAAATAAATCAGCCGCTTGCGGCGGATCACCCCCATGAGGAAGCGGATGGAGAGCAGGCCGCTCACGAAAGCCGCCAGGGTCCCGGCCAGATAGGCGGGGAATTCCGAGGCCGCCACCTCCCGCAGATCCCCCAGAGAGAGCAGGGCCGCGCCGAAGACCGCGGGCAGGGCCAGCAAGAAGGAGAAGCGCGCCGCCGTCTCGCCGTTGACCCCCGCCAGAAGCAGTGCGGCGATGGTGGAGCCAGAGCGGGAGATGCCGGGGATGATGGCCGCCCCCTGTACCGTGCCCACCAGCAGGGCGTCCTTCCAGGTCAAGCGGTCCTCCTGACGGCCCTCCTGACGGCCCTCCTGACGGCCCTCCTTGCGGGTCTTCTCCGCCACGAAGAGCAGGGTGCCCGTCACCAGCAGCATGCCGGCCACGGCGGGCAGGTTGTGGAAGAGGCTCTCGAAGAAATCCTTGAAGGACAGGCCGATCACCGCCGTGGGCACCGACGCCAGGATGAGCAGCATCAGGATGCGCCGGTGGAGTTTGCCCTCCTCGCTGCGGTTGAAGGGCGCGAGCATCAGCTGCAGCAGCTCCCGGCGGAAGAAGCAGACCACCGCCACCATGGTGCCCAGGTGCAGCAGGATGTCGAAGAGCAGCCCCGGCTGGGAGAAGTCGGGCAGCAGGCTCTGGGCGATGGCCAGATGGCCCGAGGAGGAGACGGGGAGAAACTCGGTGACGCCCTGGATCAGGCCGAGAAATACGGCTTCAAAAAAACTCATGGGTTTTCAGTCCTCGATGTCGATGGCCGCATGGCTTTGGCCGAGCCCGGCGACGAGCACCAGGATCAGGGGGCGGCGGCTGTGGGTGCGGTTGAAGTAGCGCTTGAGGGGGCGGCGGATCTCGGCCTCCAGGAGCTGCGGATCGGCGATGGTCTCAAGGGGAAGTTCCTCCAGATGGGCCAGAAGCCTGCCCCTGGCCTCCTGCATCCAGCTTCGGCCCTGCTGTCCTCCGCAGAGCCCCCGGGAGAGCAGGCGCAGCCCGGCGGGGCGGCCGTCTTCGTCCAGCTCGCCCTGCACCAGCAGCAGGCCGTAGTGGGCCATCTGGCTGCGGTGCTTGACCTGATCCTCCAGGATGTCGCCCACGCTCCCGCCGCAGACCCGAAGCGCCGAGAGGGCGATGGGGGCTTCCTTCTGAAGGCCGTTCTCCGAGAGCAGCAGGGGCTCGCCGTTCTCGATGACGCAGGCGCGCTCGGCGGGGAGGCCCAGGTCCATGGCCAGCTCGGCGTGGAGTCTCAGGTGGCGGTACTCCCCGTGCACCGGCACGAAGTAGCGGGGCCTGACCAGTTGCTGCAGCAGGCGCAGCTCCTCGCGGCCGGCGTGGCCCGAGACGTGGACGGAGGCGTTTTTCTCGAAATAGACCTTCGCGCCCAGGCGGCGCAAATCGTTGATCATCCCGTAGACGGCCCGCTCGTTGCCCGGAATCATCTTGGAGGAGAGGATGACCGTGTCGCCTTCCTGGATGCGGCAGTCGGTGTGCTCCTCCCGCGCCATGCGCATCAGGCTGCTCTGCGCCTCGGCCTGGGTGCCCGTGGTGAGCAGCAGCTGGTGATCCAGGGGGATGTCCCGCAGCATCTTGGCGCCGACCAGGGCACCTTCGGGAATTTGCAGCAGCCCCAGGGCGCGGCCGATGGCCAGGTTGTTCTCCAGGCTGCGGCCGCAGGGGGCGATGGCCCGCCCGCAGGCTCTTCCCGCGTCGGCCAGCTGCTGGATGCGGTGCAGGTTGGAGCTGAAGGTGGCGGCGATGACCCTCCCTTTCGCCTGCGCGATGAGCTGCCGGAGCGCCGGGCCCACGGAGGTCTCGGACGGGGTGTGGCCTTCGTGCTCCGCGTTGGTGGAGTCGGCCAGAAGCAGCAGCACCCCCTGCTGCCCGTAGCGGGCCAGGCGGGAGAGATCGGTGCGGCGGCCGTCCAGGGGCGTGGGGTCGAGCTTGAAGTCGCCGCTGTGGATCACGAGGCCCGCCGGGGTTTCGACGGCCAGTCCGAAGCCCTCGGGCATGGAGTGGGCCACGGGGAAAAACTCCACCGCGAAGGGGCCCAGCTCCAGGCGGCTGTGCTCGTCCACGGCGTTGAGAGCGGAGGCGCGGTAGTTGCCCCGCTCCTTGAGGCGGCCCTCGAGCAGGGCCAGGGTGAAGCGGCTGCCGTAGACCGGGGGGCGGCCCAGCTCCTCGACGAGGAAGGGCAGGGCGCCGATGTGATCCTCGTGGCCGTGGGTCAGCAGCACGGCCAGGATGTCGCCCTGGCGCTCGCGCAAAACCGAGACGTCGGGCAGCAGAAGATCCACCCCCGTCATGGAGGCGTCGGGAAACAGCAGCCCGCAGTCGATGAGCAGCAGCTTGCCGCAGGACTCCAGCACCATCAGGTTCATGCCGATCTGCCCCAGCCCCCCCAGGGGCAGGATGCGCAGCAGATCGGGGTTGGAGAGGGGGGGCAGGAAGGCTTCGTTCATGGGGCGCACTCCTTGTCGATGGCCGAGGCGATCCGGGAGCGGACCTGCTCCATGAGTTCCTCGCTCCGGCGGCGGTCCATCCCGACCGTCTCGATGGGCGCAAAGAGCCTCATCCGGATGCGGCCGCCGCAGATGCACCGGGTGCCCTTGGGCATGATGCGGTAACTGCCGTCGATGGCCACGGGCACCAGGGGCACCCGGGCCTGGAGGGCCAGCAGGAAGCCCCCCTTCTTGAAGGGCAGCAGGAAGCCGTCGGAGCTGCGGGTGCCTTCGGGGAAGATGACCGCAGAGGTGCCCGAGGCGATTCTCCTGCCCGCCTCCCGCAGGCTGTGCATGGCCTTGCGGCTGTCGCCGCGATCCACGGGGATGTGGCCGATGCGGCGCATGGCCATGCCCACGACGGGGATGCGGAAGAGCTCGGTCTTGGCCAGGAAGCGGAACTGGATGGGCAGGGCCCATTGCAGGGCGAAGATGTCGAAACTGCTCTGGTGGTTGGCCATGAGGATGACGGGCCCTTGCCGGGGCAGGTGCTCCAGCCCCTCCACCTCCAGGCGCACACCGGCCAGCAGCAGGGCCGCTCTTCCCCAGAGGCGGCTGTAGCTGTGAAACAGGTCGGCGCCCAGCAGGGAAACCAGGATGCCGGTGATGGCCACGAAGAAGGTCAGGGGCCAGAAGAGCAGGAAGAAAACCAGGGTGCGCAGCAACGCGAAGCCTCCCTAAAGATTCGATAAGTCGCACAGTTTATGCCCCAGGTGCGCCGGGGAGTCAAATCGAAATCCTCCCCTCTTGCCGCCCCTTCCTCGGCAGGGAGAACCTCCGGGGGAAGGGCCGGCGCAACTTCGGTATAGTGAAGGCGGTCTCAAACGGTCCGCCGCCAGCGGCGTCAACAGGGAGGGAAGCGATGGAGGGATTGACTTCATGGGGGGGCCTCAACGGCCTGAGTGTTCTGGCGGTTTCCCTGGTCGCGCTGCTGGCGGCGGCCGCAGCGGGGAGTCTGCTGTGCCGGGTGCTCTTTCGGGTGCTGCTGCGCTTGGCGGCCCGACCGACGAGCCTGCTGCGCGCCGCCCTGATTCAGCGCTGGCGCCGGCCCGCCCGGGTGCTGCTGCCGCTGCTGCTGTCCATGGCGGTGCTGCCGCTGCTGCCCTTGGGGCCGGGGGGGGCCGCCGTCTTGCGCCACGGGCTTGGCGTCGCCTTCATCGGCACCGTCGCCTGGCTGCTGGCCGCTACGGTGTTGGGTTTCAAGGAGCTGGTTCTGGCCCGGTACGACCTGCAGGCCGAGAACAACCTGCGGGCCAGGGCCGTCCACACCCAGGTGGACATGCTGGCCAAGATCCTGATCGCGGTCATCGCCGTGGTCGCCTGCGCGGCCATGCTCATGACCTTCGACATGGCCCGCAAGCTGGGGGTGAGCCTCATGGCTTCGGCGGGCATCGCCGGGGTCATCCTGGGTTTCGCCGCCCAGAGGAGCCTCGCCACCCTGGTGGCGGGCATCCAGATCGCCTTCACCCAGCCCATTCGCCTCGACGACGTGGTGGTGGTGGAAGGCGAATGGGGCCGCATCGAGGAGATCAGCCTCACCTACGTGGTGGTGCGCATCTGGGATCAGCGCCGCCTGGTGCTGCCCATCGGCTATTTCCTGGAAAAACCCTTCCAGAACTGGACCCGGGTCAGCGCCGATCTGTTGGGCGCGGTGCACCTCCATGCCGACTACAGCCTGCCCGTCGAGGAGTTGCGGGCGGAGCTTGAGCGTATCGTTGCGCAGGAGGAGCACTGGGACGGCCGGGTGGTCAACCTCCAGGTGGTGGGCGCCACCCAAAGCACCCTGGAGCTGCGGGCACTGGTGAGCGCCGCGGATTCGCCCAAGGCCTGGGATCTGCGCTGCTCGGTGCGCGAGAAGCTCATCGACTACATCCGACGCAACCATCCCCGAAGCCTGCCCCGGGTGCGCGCCAGCATCGAGAACGTGAGGGGTGAGGAGTGAGGAGTGAGGGGGCTGCTATTCTTTAACGAGGAATCTCAGGAAAGGATGCGGCAAGGCTCATGAAGGAATCGGCCGTGCTCAGGGAAGGCAGGAACTGCTGGCGCATCCGCCGGTGCAGCCGGGCGGCGTTTCTCATCGACGGCGAGGCCTATTTCTCCACCCTGGCCCGGATGCTGACCAAGGCAAAAAAAAGCATCTACATCATCGGCTGGGACGTCGACAGCCGCATACGGCTGCTGCGCGAGGAGCGCATCGGCGGCAAGCAGGATGGTCTGCCCCAGGAGCTGGGCCCTCTGCTCCACGCCCTGGCCGAACGCGAGGGCGGCCCCCGGATCCGCATCCTGGACTGGGATTTCTCCATGCTCTACGCCCTGGATCGCGAGCCGCTGCCCGTCTTCAAGTTCGGCTGGGGCGACGACAACCGCATGCGATTCCACCTGGACGACAGTCACCCCTTCGGAGCCTCCCAGCACCAGAAGCTGGTGATTCTGGATGAGCGCATCGCCTTCTGCGGCGGGCTGGATCTGGCCTCCGAGCGCTGGGACACCCCCGAGCACGCCCCGGACGACGAGCGCCGAAAGGACAACGGGGACAGCTACAAACCCTTCCACGACGTGCAGATGATGGTGGAGGGGGAGGTGGCCGCCTCCCTGGCCGAGGTGGCCCGGGAGCGCTGGCGCCGCGCCACGGGGGAGGAGCTTCCCGCCGCCAAAGAGACGGAAGAGCTCTGGCCCGAGGATCTCGAACCCGACCTGCGCGATGTCGAGGTGGCCGTGATGCGTACCGAGCCCGCCTACGAGGGGCGGGATCAGATCTGCGAGGTGCGGGATTTCTATCTGGATGCCATCGCCGCCGCAAAAAAGACCATCTACCTGGAAAACCAGTATTTCACCTCCCATGCCGTGGGCGATGCGTTGCTTGCGCGCCTGCGGGAAGAGGACGGGCCCGAGATCCTACTGGTGCTGCCCAGAAGCAGTTCGGGCTGGCTGGAGGAGAGCACCATGGGGGTGCTGCGGGCAAGGTTGCTGCAACGGCTCTTCGACGCGGATCACGCGGGCCGCCTCAAGGCCTGCTTCCCCTGGGTGGGAAAGAAGAAGGTGGACATCCATGTGCACGCCAAGGTGCTGGTGGCGGACGGGCGCCTGGTGCGGGTGGGCTCCTCCAACCTCAACAACCGCTCCATGGGGCTGGACAGCGAATGCGACCTGGCGGTGGAGGTCCCCGAGGGCTCGCAAGGATGCGCTGCTGTGGCGGGTTTTCGCAACCGGCTGCTTGCCGAGCACCTGGGCTGCTCGGAAAAGAAACTGGCCGACGCCGTAAAAAAAGAAGGCCTGCTGGCCGCCGTGGATGCGCTGCGGGGAAAAAAAAGGGGCCTCGACCCCTTGAAGCCGGTGGTGGAGCGCTGGCTGGACGAGCTGGTGCCCGACGACGCAAGCCTGGTGGACCCGGAGAAGCCCGTCTCCTTCGACGATCTGGTGGAGCAGATGAGCGCCCGGATGAAGAAGATGAACGCAGAGACGAAGATCGGCCGCAAGGGCCGGCTCTTCGCCCTGGTGCTCGCCTTCTTCCTGCTCATGGCGGCGCTCTGGCGCTGGACGCCCCTGGGCGAGCTGCTCTCCCCCGGTGTCCTGGCCGAGCTTGGGATGCGGTTTCGCGAAAGCCCCCTGGCACCGCTGGTTTCCATGGCCGTCTTCGTCGTCGGCGGGCTGATCCTGGTGCCCGTCACCCTGCTGATTCTGGTGGCGGGCCTGGTCTTCGGCCCCTGGTGGGGCTTCGCCCATGCCCTCTCAGGCGCCATGCTCAGCGCCATGGTGACATACGCCCTGGGCTGGGTCCTGGGCAGAAACCGGGTGCGCTCCCTGGCCGGAACCTGGGTCAACCGGGTGAGCCGCCAGATCTCCGATCGGGGCCTTTTGGCCATGGCCGCTTTGCGCATGGTGCCCGTGGCGCCCTTCTCCGTGGTCAACCTGGTGGCCGGAGCCAGCCATATCCGCACCCTGGATTTTTTCCTGGGCACTCTGGCGGGCATGGCTCCCGGCACCCTGGCCATCGTGGTGTTCCAGGACGGGCTGGTTCAGCTGCTGGCCAAAGCCGATCTGAGCGGCGCCCTGACGGCCCTGGGCCTTGCGGCGGTCATCCTCGCCGGGCTCTGGTGGGCCCGGCGTCGGCTCAAGAGGACCGCAAGGGGAGAGAAGGGGAGCGAAGATGAATGATGCGAGCCCCTTGCGCCTGGTTTCCTGGAACGTCCACGGCTGGGTGGGGCTCGACGGCATCGCGGATCTGACGCGTTTCAGACGGGTGCTCTCGGAGTGCCGGGCCCAGATCCTGGGGCTTCAGGAGGTCAGCAACGACTATCGCGAGGGAAGTTCGGCGAGCCAGCTGCTTCGGCTGGCGCAGGAGCTGGAGCTCTCGGCCGAAGGCGGCCCCACCATCCTGCGCCCCGAGGGCGACTACGGAAACGCCCTGCTCAGCACACTTCCGGTGAAGCGGGTGCGGCATCTGGATCTGAGCCTGCCGGGCCGCGAACCCCGGGCCGCCCTGGATGCGGATCTTGACTGGAACCGCTGCCGTCTGCGGGTCATGGTGACCCACCTTGGGCTGCGGCCCTTCGAGCGCCGCTACCAGGTCAAGCGCCTCATCGAGGCCATCCGGCAGCATCCCTATGATGTTCTGGTGCTCATGGGGGATCTCAACGAATGGCTCATCTTCGGCCGCCCGGCGCGCTGGATGCACCGGCACTTCGGCCAGCGCGGCGGCCCCCCCACCTTCCCCTCCCGCATGCCCCTCTTCGCCCTGGATCGCATCTTCGTCGAGCCGCCCTTTCTGCTGGGGGAGGTGCGCACCCTCAGGACCCCCCTGGCCCGCCTCGCCTCGGATCACCTGCCGGTGCTGGGGACTCTGGCCAGGCCCCGGTATAAGGGGTGAGGGGTGAGGGGTGAGGGGTGAGGGGTGAGGGGCTCCGGAGCCCCTTGCTGCTGAACGGAGAAAAGCCTAGTCCACCTCGAACCGCAGCTGCCCGCCGGCTGCGAGCTCCCGGACCTGATTGCAATGCGCGATGCGGATGGGCGCGGGGCCTTCGTAGAGGCTGGTGACGCAGAGATGCTTCGGGCCCATCTCCAGCTTGAGGGTGTGGCCCCGGTACCGGATGTGCAGGCAGAGGCGGGAGAGAACCTCAGGCAGGCAGGGGTTGAGGTTGAGATGCTCCCCCCGGGTCTCGATGCCGGTGTAGCCGCGCTGGATGAGATCCAGGGTGCCGGCCATGGCGCCTAAGTGGATGCCTTCGGGGGTGGTGCCGCCCTGGATGTCGTCGATGTCCGAGCGCAGGGCCAGGGTGAAGAGCTCCCAGGAGCGCTGCCGATCCGATCGGGAGAGCACCCAGGAGTGGACGATCTGGCTCAGGGTGGAGCCGTGGGAGGTGCGCTGGAGATAGTAGTGGATGTTCCTGGGGATCCACTCGGGATCGAAGGGGTAATCCAGCCGCTCGAAGAGCTCCTGCAGCTCCTCGGCGGAGAAGAGGTAGAAGAGCATGAGCACGTCGGCCTGCTTGGAGCACCGGTAGCGGTTGGGGCTGTCGTTTTCGGCCTCCAGGATGCGGTCCAGGCGCATCACCTTGCCGTGGCGGCTGCGGTAATGCTTCCAGTCGAGCTCCTCGAGTTTTTCGTAGCCCTCGAATTGGCTGATGATGCCCTCGCCGTGAAAGGGAATGCGCATCTTTCGGCTGACCCTCTCCCAGAGTTCGATCTCCTCCTCTGAGAGGGCGATGGTCTCGCGCAGCTCCACCGAGCGGTCCTGCGGCAGCAGGGCGAGCACCTTGAGGGCGCATTTGAGCACCCAGACCGCCATGAGGTTGGTGTAGGCGTTGTTGTCGATGCCGGGGGCTTCGCGCCAGGGATAGCCGTCGTGGTATTCGTCCGGACCCATGACCCCCAGGATCTCGAAGCGTGCGTGCTCTTCGTTCCAGGAGGCCAGCGACGCCCAGAAACGGGCGATCTCCAGGATCATCTCGGCGCCGTAGAAGCTGAGGAACTCCAGATCGCAGGTCACCTGGTAATAGGTCCAGACGTTCCAGGCGATGGCGGCGTTGACGTGGCGCTGCAGGCGGCTGTTGTCGGCAATCCAGCGGTCGGATCTGGGGTTGAGGTGCAGCTCCTGGCTCTCCTCGCGGCCGTCGCTGCCGCTCTGCCAGGGGAACATGGCGCCTCGCAGGCCCGCCTCCAGGGCCGCCGCCCGCGCCTCCTCCAGCCTGCGGTGGCGGTAGCGCAGCAGGGTCCGGGTGATCTCGGGCACCCTCAGGTTGAGCAGGGGGAAGATGAAGAGCTCGTCCCAGAAGACGTGGCCCCGGTAGGCCTCGCCGTGCCAGCCCCGGGCCGGCACCCCCACGTCCAGATCCATGCTGTGCATGGAGACGCTCTGCAGCAGATGGAAGAGATGCAGGCGAAGCATCATCAGGGTGCGGCCGGTGCCGTTGCCCTCATGATCCGAGAGCTCCAGACCGAAGCGCTGCCACAGATGCTTCCAGGCCAGGCGGTGGCTCTCCAGCAGCGCATCGAACCCCGGGGCCCGGGCCAGTTTCCTGCGGCAGTCCAGGCCGCACTCGGCGCTCGCCGTGTCCCGGGAGCAGCACAGGGCGAGGGTCTTCTCCACCCCCAGCCGCTCGCCCTTCCTGAGCTCCAGGGCGAAGCGCCGGGCGATGAAGCCTTCGGTCTCTTCGAGTTGGGCGTCCGGCCTGATCAGGCGCCCATTCATGAACATCCGGGTGCGGCAGGACATGGCCGCCCGCAGCTCCGATTGCCGGGTGCTCACCTTGAGAAAGAGGGTCTCCTCGTCGACGGGCCGGGCCTCCAGGGCCACCAGGTGCTGCTGGTCGAGATCCCGGTAGCGCTTCACGTTGTCGTTCTTCACCCGGCCGTCCAGGGCGCTTCGCACCTCCAGGCGCCCGCTCCAGTTCTCGGCGATCAGGCAGGCCTTCTGGGCCCCCAGGTGCAGCCGGGCCATGTGCACCAGTCGCTGCTCCGACAGCAGGCAGATGCGCCCCCCGGCATCCATGAACCGCACCCGGCGCTGCAGCACCCCCCGGCGCAGATCCAGCTCCTGGAGGTAGTCCAGGATTTTCACCTGCCGCAGGTCGAACCATTCCCCCCCGTCGATGCGCCACTGCAGGCAGAGCCAGTTGGGCAGGTTGACCAGATCCTCGTTCTCGATGGTGCGCCCGGCGATGTCGGTTTCCAGCCGGTCGTAGCCGCCCGCCAGGTAGGTGCCCGGATAATGAACCTCGTCCGCGGCGGATTCGGCGGCCGCGCCCCGGGTGCAGAAATAGCCGTTGCCCAGGGTGCACAGGGCCTCGCGCAGTTTCTCCTCTTTCGCCTCGAAGCCCTCATAACGAAGCGTCCAGGCATCCATGGGCGCCTATCCTTTCCCTGAATCCGTGAGGAGTGAGGAGTCATCGGTGAGGGGTAAAGGCTGAAGAGTTTGAGACTTGTTCAGGATTTTACGCCTCACGCCTCACCTGCAGCATCCGGGCGAGCTGCCGGAGGAAGAGGCGGACTTCCCCCGGATCCTCCAGGCCGTAGCGGGCGTAGCTGGGCCGCTGCTCGCCCCGCACCAGGATGCCGATGCCCGCCTCGCCGATCTCCCGCAGGCCGTCCTCGTCGGTGAGATCGTCGCCGATGAACAGGGGCAGCAGCTCGGGCCGGGTTGCGCGGAGCTCCTCCAGCAGCCAGGCGAGGGCCTTGCCCTTGTGCCAGTCCACATCCGGCCGCAGCTCGAAGATGCGCTTTCCCCCCGTCTTGCGCAGACCCTGCGCCTCGGCCACAACCTCGTCCACCGCTTTTTCGATGGCGGGGATGCTCTTTTGGGAGGCTCTTCGGAAATGGACGGCCAGGGCGAATTTCTTGGGCTCCAGCTGCACGCCTTCCATGCCTCCGAGGCGCTGCCGGAGCCTGTCCGCCGCAACCTTCAGGGCGCCGGTCATGTCCTGCACCCGGCCCCAGACCTTGCTTTTCCCCTCCGGGGTGAGGATGTCGAAGCCGTGGCTTCCGGCATAGAAGATGCCCTCGATGCCCACCCGGCTGCGCACGTCGGGCAGATCCCGCCCGGAGAGCACGGCGACGGGGCAGAGACGGCCAAGGGCCTCGACCGCCTCGCGCGTGGTTTCATCGAGACGGGCGTCCTCGGGGCGCTCCACGATGGGGGTGAGGGTGCCGTCGTAGTCGAGGAAGACGGCGGGATTTGCCCCTTCAAGCCTTGCGGCGATCTCCTCCAGGTGCGTAAGGGCCGAGGGCAGATCGCAGACGGAGCGCTGATAGGGCGCCACGCCGACCTGGCAGAGATCGTCCACCACCCGGTGGGCGTACCTGGCCAGCTCCTGGTGCTGGTCGCCCCGGTTGATGCCGATGACCAGGGCGAAGCCGCCCTTGCGGCCCGCCTCCACCCCCGACTGGGCGTCCTCCACCACCACGGCCCGGGAGGGCGCAACCCCGAGCGCTCCAGCTGCGGCCAGAAACACGTCGGGCGCCGGTTTGCCGGGGATGCCCAGCTCCAGGGCGTCCTGCCCGTCCACCCGGGCGTCGAAGAGGTCGGTGACGCCCGCGCTTGCGAGCACTCGTCGGGCGTTCTTGCTGGAGGAGATGATGGCGGTGCGGATGCCGCAGCGGTGCAGATCCTCAATGAAGCGCACCGTGGATTCGTATCTTTTGACCCCCTGCGCGTCGAGCACCCGGTTGAAGTCGGCGTTCTTGCGGTTGCCCAGGCCCTGGACGGTTTCGCGCTCGGGGGGATCGTCCGGGTTGCCCTCGGGCAGCTCGATGCCCAGGGAGGCCAGATAGTCCCGCACCCCGTCCACCCGGGGCTTGCCGTCCACAAAGCGGTTGTAGGCGGCCTCGTCGAACTCGCCGTAGTCCCTGCCGTCGCGCTGCCCGCGCTCCCTGAGATAATCGTCGAACATCTTTTTCCAGGCCCGGAAGTGGACGTCGGCGGTGCGGGTGATGACGCCGTCCATGTCGAAAATGACGGCGTCGAAATCCTCCTTGGAGATGATCAGGGTTCCGGACTGGCTCATGCTTTTCCTTCCTCGGATGAAATTCACGGTATGAAAGGTCACGGTATGAAAGGGGCCGCCGCAGGCGGAATCTGCCCGCGCCCGGCGAACCCTTTTTTATCCTACCCCATGGGGGCAAGGGGTGCACCCGGCGCCTGCATCCCGCCTGACGGATTGCCTAAGGAGTTTCAGGGGTTAAACTCAAACCGAGTCGCATACCTCAGGCAGTTCCCGGCGAGAAAGGCATTGCATCGATGATTCGGCACGAGACCCTAAATCCGCCCCAGCACATCTATCCCATCCACCCCTGGAAGATCATCGAGACCAGCTTCTACCCCAGGTTTCTGGCCCAGACCGAGACCCTCTTCTCCGTGGGCAACGGCTATCTGGGCATGCGGGGCAACTTCGAGGAGGGGGGGCCGGTGGACCAGAGCGGCACCTTCATCAACGGCTTCCACGAGACCTGGCCCCTGGTCTACAGCGAGAAGGCCTACGGCTTCGCCAAGACCGGCCAGACCATGCTCAACGTCACCGACGGCAAGGTGCTGCGCCTCTACGTGGACGAGGAGCCTTTCAACCTCTCCGACGCCTTTCTGCAGCTCTACTGCCGCACCCTGGACATGCAGAGCGGCACCCTGGACCGGGAGCTGCTCTGGGAGACGCCCTCGGGCAAGCGGGTGCTCATCGAGACCCGGCGCATGGTCAGCTTCGAGCACTGCCATCTGGCGGTGATCTCCTACCAGGTCACCCTGCTCAACGCCGAGGCCTCCGTGGTCATCTCCTCGGAGCTCATCGGCAACCGGCAGAACCAGGCGGGGGTGGAGGACCCGCGCCAGGCCCGGGGCTTCCAGGCCCAGGTGCTTGAGCCCCAGCTCTGGTACGCCAAGGAGCGCCGCCTGGCCATGAGCCACAGGACCCTGGGCAGCGGCATGGGCCTGGCCTGCTGCGCCGACCACATCGTGGAGACGGACTGCGCCTTCAGCTGGCACAGCGAGTGCCGGGAGGATTACGGCAAGCTGGTGCTCAGCGTGGAGGCCAGGCCCAAGGTGCCCATCCGGCTGGTGAAGTTCCTCGCCTACCACACGGCGGCCTCCAGCCCGGCGCGGGAGCTCTGCGACCGGGCCGAATGGACCCTGGATCAGGCCATGCGAAAAGGGCTGAATACCCTGCTGGAGGAGCAGCGGCGCTTCATGGCGGATTTCTGGCGGCGAAGCGATCTGGAGCTGGAAGGGGACCCGGAGGCGACCAGCCGCCCCCTGGGAGAGATCCAGCAGGCCATGCGGTGGAACCTGTTCCAGATCCTGCAGGCGGCGGCCCGGGCCGAGCGCACCGGCATCCCGGCCAAGGGGCTTACCGGCCAGACCTACGAGGGCCATTATTTCTGGGACACGGAAATCTACGTGCTGCCCTTTCTCACCTACACGGCGCCCCACATCGCCCGCAACCTGCTGCGCTTCCGCCACGGCATGCTGGAGCAGGCCCGGGAGAGGGCCCGGCAGCTCAACCAGAAGGGGGCGCTCTTCCCCTGGCGCACCGTCAACGGCGAGGAGGCCTCGGCCTACTACGCCGCGGGCACGGCCCAGTACCACATCAACGCCGACATCATCTACGCCCTGCGCAAGTACGTGGAAATCACCGACGACAAGGCCCTGCTGTTCAACGAGGGGGCCGAGATGCTGGTGGAGACGGCCCGGCTCTGGGCCGATCTGGGGTTCTTCTCCCAGCGCCACGGCGGACAGTTCTGCATCGACGGGGTGACGGGGCCCGACGAGTACAACACGGTGGTGAACAACAACGCCTTCACCAACCTCATGGCCCAGGAGAACCTGCGTTTCGCCGTGCAGACGGTGCGGCTGATGCACGAGAACTATCCCGAGCACTATGAGACCCTGGTGCACCGCACGCACCTGGACATCGCGGAGGTGGAACTCTGGGAGAAGGCGGCGGAAAACATGTACGTGCCCTTCGACGAGAAGGAGGGGATTCATCTGCAGGACGACGGCTTCCTCGATCGCAAGCCCTGGGATCTGAAAAAGATTCCCCGCAGCCAATTCCCCCTGCTGCTGCATTTCCATCCCCTGGTCATCTACCGCCACCAGGTGATCAAGCAGGCCGATGTGGTGCTGGCCATGTTCCTGCTGGGCAACCGCTTCACCATGGAGCAGAAGAAGCGCAACTTCGAGTACTACGATCCCTTCACCACCGGCGACTCCTCCCTGTCGGCCTGCATCCAGAGCATCCTCGCCACCGAGATCGGCGATACGGAGCGGGCCATGAAATACGCTCGGTACGCCATCCTGATGGATCTGGCCGACGTGGGCGGCAACGTCAAGGACGGCTGCCACATCGCCTCCATGGGAGGGACCTGGATGCTGGTGGTCTACGGATTTGCGGGCATGCGCGATTACGACGGGCAACTCAGCTTCCACCCCCGGCTGCCCAGGCAGTTCAAGCGTCTGCGCTTTCCCCTCCATTACCGGGGAAAGCTGCTGGAGGTGGAAATCACCCGGGAGGCCACCGTCTACGAGCTGCGCGAGGGTGCGGAGCTGAGCCTGGTGCACGGCGAAGAGCCCCTGGTGGTTCGCAAGGGGGAGGCTGTGCGGAGGGAGAATCCCTGACGGGGCATCGAGCGCCGCGCAGCCGGATCAGGGCAGCGCTTCGAGCAGGGCGACGGGAAAATCCTCCAGCAGCTCCCGCAGGGGCAGCAGGGTTTTGTTCTCCCGCCGGATGCAGGCGTGGATGCGGCCGGTGAAGAGGTTTCGATAGCGGGTCTCAGGCTGCCCCGGCAGCCTGAGGTGCCAATCGGGCCAGTGGAGGGTTGCGTGGGCGGCGTTGCCGGGTTCGTCCGTCAGGCGGCTGAAGAACCGCGGGGCCACCACCAGG
>Ga0214472_10001536_pt1 | contig 25658 bp, 14 predicted proteins | sample RVTome_6_FD_207662 | JGI IMG/M metagenome (GOLD analysis project Ga0214472, IMG submission 207662) | Soil microbial communities from uranium-contaminated site in the Upper Colorado River Basin, Wyoming, United States - RVT140D175 | ecosystem: Environmental > Terrestrial > Soil > Contaminated >...
GATGCCGCCATGCCCGTCTCGAGCCCCGACGACTTCGCCGCCGAGCTCGCGGAAGGAGGACGGTTCTACACGCAGGGCTTCCCCGAGGACACCGACGCCGTCTCCGACGGCGTCTTCACGTACGACGAGTACCTCGCGCAGGCGGCGCTCGCGGCCGGCGAGATCCGTCGCCAGTACGAGCGTCTCCTCGCCGAGTTCGAGGATGGCCTCCTCTTCAACTACTTCGGCTTCCTGGATCAGGTCTCGCACATCATGTGGCGCGCCATGGATCCGCAGCATCCCGCCTACGACGAGGCGCGGGACGGGCCCTACGCGCACGTGATCGAGGAGCTCTACGTCGAGGCCGACGAGATCGTCGGCGAGACGCTCGCCCGGCTCGACGAGCTCGGCGGAAGCGGCACGCTCGTCGTGATGTCCGACCACGGCTTCACGTCCTGGCGACGCTCGTTCAGCGTGAACACCTGGCTCGAGCAGAAGGGCTATCTGGCCGTGCGGGACCGCAACCGCCGCGACCTCGACTTCCTGCAGAACGTGGACTGGGAGAGGACGCAGGCGTATGCGCTCGGGCTGAGCGGGCTCTACGTGAACCTCGAGGGGCGCGAGGCGACCGGCATCGTCCCGCCCGCCGAACGGACCTCGCTCGTCGAGGAGATCAGCCGCGGCCTACTCCGCGAGGTCGACCCGGCCACGGGCGAGCAGGCCATCACGCGGGTGTATCCGCGCGACAGGACGTACACCGACGTCGGACACGCCGACATCGGCCCCGACCTCGTGATCGGGTTCGCCAAGGGCGTGCGGAGCTCGGATGCCTCGGCGGCGGGCGCGGTGCCGGCAGAGGTGTTGACGGATAACACGGGCGCGTGGAGCGGCGACCACATCATGGACCACGAGGCCGTGCCGGGCGTGCTGGTGACGAACCGGCCGCTGCGGCTGCCGGCAGGGTCACTACAGGAGCTCGCGGCGGCGGTGCTCGCGGAGTTTGGAATCGACGGCTTTCCGGAGCGGCCTATGGTCGATCCCGGGCTGACACAAGCCACCAACCGGTAGGCCGCCGAAGGAGGGGGTCATGAGCTGCAGTACGGCGTCGTCGCCAATCAAAGTGTCCTTTTCCATGCTCACCCTGGCCGCGGTCGTGTTCGCGGTCACGGGCTGCACGGGTGCCGAGGCCGGCGACGTCGTGCTCTCGGCAGAGATGCCCCTCCACCTCGAGCAGCATCTGGATGTGGCCACGGTCGTGGGATCGGAGGTGCCGGCCGACGCACCCGCGGTGATGGAGTGGCGGTTCGAAGAACCGCAGAGCGACTGGCAGCCGGTGCTCCCGTGGAATCCGACCATCGATCCGGTCGAGGTGACGCAACTCGATGACGCACTGCGAGTCACGCTGACGGAAGGCACGAGGAATCCCAACGGCGTTCCGGTAGGCGGTATCGTGCTCGAGGTGCCCGACCTGAACCACGAGGATCTGGCACACCTCGTCATGCGCGCCCGGACGGCCGACGATGTGCGGCAGTTCGCAGTCCAGTTCAATCGACGTGAAGGCGCCGGTTCAGCGACGGACTTCCCCAACCCCTTCCAGTACTTCAGCGAGCTCGTCCCCATCGTCAGCGACGGTACCGTGCAGACGTACCGTACGAGACTGGACTACTTCAGGGGGCAGCCGCCTCCCGAAGAGCCGATTCGCCAGATCGCCCCGTGGTTCCGCTCGAACGATCCGGCGAGTATCGACATCCTCTCTCTGGCGATCGTACCCAAGGTCGCGAACTACGCAGACGCTCCCATCGCCGCCCGAATCGAGGTTCGCGGCCGGACCTATCGTGAGTCGGTCTATATGCACGCGCCGGGCCGCCTCGAGTATTCAGTCGGCGTCCCCGAAGGCGGCCGCCTCGACTTCGGCATGGGCGTGCTCCGAGACGAAGCACCGGTGACGTTCCATGTCACTGTCGATCGCGACGGGGCCGGTGGAGAAAGCCCGACAGCGGTTTTCGACGAGAGCTACGCGGACAAAGAGGCGTGGGGGCAGCGCACGGTGGATCTGTCCGATTACGCCGGCTCGACCGTCACGCTCGGCCTCGAGATCGACGCCGAGGAGGCAGGGGTGGTCGGCCTCTGGGGATCGCCCACGGTCGCGGGAGCGGCCGCACCTCCGCTCCCCAACGTGATCTTCTATGTCTTCGACGGGGGCGCTGCGGATTTCATGAGCGTCTATGGCTACAACCGTCGCACGACGCCCAACCTGGAGAAGCTGGCTGCGGAGGGGGTCGTCTTCGAGCGCGCGTACAGCAACTCGTCCTGGACGCTCCCCTCGACCGCGTCCTTCATGACGTCGCTCCATACCAGCGTTACGGGCGGTCTGCTGGGCCAGGGCAACCCCATGCCGGCCGAAGCCGTGACCATGGCCGAGCACATGCACCGCGCCGGTTACCAAACGGCCGTGTTCACCGGGAACCCGAATGCGGGTACCCTGAGCAATCTCCAACGCGGTGTCGACGTCTTCCGCGAGGACTGGGAGGACTTCTCCTACTTCGGCGGGAACAACCATCGAGAGTCGTCGACCTTCCTCCACGAGGGGTTCTGGGAGTGGCGTGAGGCGTACCCCAGCCAGCCCTTCTGGGCGCACTTCCAGACGACCGACACGCATGAGGACTTCCCGACCGTGTCTCCATTCGCGGGCCGCTTCGTCAGCCCTGTGGACCGCGAGCGCTGGCGGGATTGGGAGGAGCGCCTGAGGGAGGCCGGAGGTCACGGCATCTTCTCCGAGGCGTACGACTCGACCGGCATCAGCCGGACCGAGTTCTTCTCGCTCCACCAGGGCTTGTACGACGAGGCGATGGCCCACAACGACTACCAGCTCGGGCGGCTCATCGATCGCTTGAAGGCGGAGGGTCGTTGGGAGAACACGCTGGTGATCATCGGAGGAGATCACAGCACACGTGCAGCCATGGATGACATGGTCGTCCTGCTCGATTCACTACCGCCACGCTGGGGGCACCCGGTGTTCCGGCCCACGATCACACGGGTGCCTCTGATCTTCGTTTGGCCCGCGGGCATCCCGGGGGGACAGCGCTTCGACCAGCCGGTGTCGATGATCGACGTGCTCCCGACGCTTCTGGACCTCCTCGGGCTCCCGCCGGCCGAAATCGCGCAAGGGCAATCGCTGGCTCCGCTCATGATGGGTCGTGAAGGGTGGGAGCCGCGACCCGTGATCCTCGACGAGTTCTACAGGGACACGCCCACTGGCGAGCTGTCCGGCGTCATCGAGGTGGTGGACGGCCGCTGGGGCGCGTCGCTCGAGATCAACCCGAATCCTGACCAGGACGAGGAGTTCCGCCGCCCCTCTCCCCTCCTGCTCTACGACCTCTGGGAGGATCCGTGGGCGGTGAGGAGCATCCACGAGGAGCGGCCGGACCTGGTCGAGAACTACTCGGCGTTCCTCGAAGCCCAATTCCAGGCCCACTTGGACCTCTCGCAGTTCTTCACGCGTTCCGGTGAGGTCGAGCTCACGTCCGAGCAGCTCCAGACCCTCCGGTCGCTCGGCTACATCCGCTGACCGGTGGGCTCGAGTTGCGCGGAGTACGATCCAACCATTATGTGGAGGCGAGACGTGATCGGTTCCAAGGTGAAGCTGGACAAGGACCTCCTGAAGCGCATCGAGCGCTACTCGAAGATCGCTGGGTACTCCTCGCCCGCCGAGTTCATCACGCACGCCGTCGAGAAGGAGCTCGCGCTCCTCGAGGACGCGGACTCCGAGGAGGAGATCCGGAAGCGGCTTCAGGGGCTCGGCTACATCTCGTGACCGTGACTCGGTAGAGATGGGCGCCATCAACGCGGTGCTCCGCGGGGTCTTCGACGTCGTCGTCATGCCGTTCCGTGGCATGCCCGCGATCGTCGGGCTGACCGTCATCTCGCTCGTGGTGAGCGTGGCCGTGCTCATCGGCTTCGGTCGCCTCTCCAACCAGAGCGCGCTCGCAGAGGTGAAGCGCCGCATCCACGCGGGCGTCTATGAGATCCGGCTCTTCAAGGATGATCTGCCGACGATCTTCTCCGCCCAATTCGGCATCCTCCGGGAAACGTGGACGTACTTCAAGCTCTCCATGGTGCCGATGCTCTGGATGATCGTGCCGATCGTGATCGTGGTCATCCAGCTCCAGTTCCAGTACGGCTACGAGCCCCTCGAGCCGGGCGAGTCCACGCTGCTCCGTGTCGAGCTGACGGAGGAGGGGGCAGAGAGGGTAGCCGCAACGGACGGGGCGGACTTGTCGCTCGAAGCACCGACGGGCGTCCGCGTCGAGACGCCCGTCGTGTGGGTGCCCTCGCAACGCGAGGCCGGGTGGCGAGTCGCGGCCGAGACCCCCGGCGAGTACGAGCTCACGGTGCGCGTGGGTGAGGAGCGGCTGACGAAGTCCGTGCGCGTCGCCGGATCCACCGAGCTCCGCTCGCCCGTCAGGCCCTCGAGCCTATGGGAGCAGATCATCTGGCCCGCCGAGTCACCCATCCCCCGCCGTTCGCAGGTGGAGGCGATCCGCGTCGACTACGGCGATGGCGAGGTCGACATGTTCGGCTGGGGCACGCACTGGATCATCGCCTTCTTCATCCTGACGATGGTCTTCGCGTTCGCGCTGGCGAAGCCGCTGGGGGTCAAGATATAGCTCTGGAGCGTAGTCGCGGCGAGGGCCTACCCGTCCCGGAACAGCTCCGGCAAGGGCAACGAGAAGCCGTCGAGGATGCCCTCGCCTTCCAGCGTTTCGTGCTCGCGAAGGACCCGCGCCGAGCCGTCCGGCCGGTAGACGGTCACCGTCCGGGCCGCGGGATCGACGATCCACACCAACCGGGCACCCGCCTCGAGATAGTCGAGCGTCTTCGCGTGGATGGCGGTCGAGGTGTCCGACGGTGAGAGGATTTCGACTGCCACGTCGGGCGCACCCCGCGTCCACCCCGGGGGCTCTTCCGCGCGGGAGCTGGCACGGAGGACGACGCCGACGTCCGGGCCGCGCAGCGTGGGTGGGTCCTCCGACAGGAGGTAACCGGACTCGGCGGTCACCTCCGCGCCCACTCCCTTTGCCCAGTTCTCGAGCGCCGCGCCCAACCGCATCTGGTAACGCCCATGCGGCCTCACCGGCCTCGGCTCCTTCACCAAAACACCGCGGACCAGCTCGGTGACGAACGCGTCGTCCGGCTCGTCCATCGCGGCGTACTCCGCGAGCGTCATGAGGGCAGTGTCCAGTCGCATCGGTCGCACTCCTGAGCGTTCGGGTCTCAATCTACGTCGGACCCCGGGCGGCGCCATGCGCGGATCGGTCTACGGCGTCGTCCCCGGACGCTCTGCGTGCTCCACCCAGCAACTCCGGGCCACTTTCATTCAACACGATTGAATCGCAGGCCCCGCACGCGGTTCGTGTTCACTGTGAATCCTGCCACGGAGCCGCGCGCGTCACGCTCAAACTCCGCGATGAGCATCGTGCCACCCAGTCCAATGCGTAATGGCGGGCCTCTTCCCATGAACGCCTCCGGAAAGAGGGGCCGCAGGACGATATCCTCCCTCCCTCGGATCTGGATCACCAAGTCGGAGTCCAGCACCACGAGCGTATACCGGGTCTCGATCTCCGGGCTCACGTATTCGCCCGCGAACGCGCGTAGTCCCGCGCTCGACGGTGCGAATGGCGACGGTGCGAACGCATTCACCCGCTGAAACACCCCTGCGGGATCACGTCCCGCTGGTCCCTCGCGAAGCTCCTGCGCTCGGCCGTCCACCGCGGGAACGAAGTCCAGCTGCATCTCGCGACTAGGAGAGAGGAACCGGTCGGCGCTCACCGGTGTCAGTTCGATGCCGCCACCGGCCTCAGGGGCAAGCACTCCAAAAGAGAGGATCAACTTACCGTCGCGAACGAATATCAGCCGAGCATCGCTCGATGGAATGAAGTACAGGTCCGCGTCCACCCCACTCGCAAGGTGCACGGCCGATGGAACGAGATACAGGCCCACCTTACTCGCAAGCTGCTCGGCTGACAGCGACACCGGGGGAGGAAGCGTGCTGCTCGCCGCCGGGGCGAGAAATGAACTCTCGAGGAAGATGTCCGCGATTCCTTGCGCGAAGCCGCGTGGGAAAAGGCCTTCGCCGTTGCAGAGCACCGAGATCGCGAGACCATGATCGGGAAACCGGACCACGTATGCCGAGTATCCGGGATCGGCGCCGGCGTGGCCGACCGCCCGTAAGCCGCGATACTGTCCCAGCTCCAGTCCGAAGCCGTAGAAGTTGGTCTCGCTTCCTGGCGGATACCACTTCGTTTCCATGGCCGCGACGAGCTCGGGGGTCCCCACCCGTACTGCCGCGAAGTTCTGCTCCCAGATCAATAGATCTCTCGCCGTCGTGAACAGACCGGTATGGCCTCCGACGAGCAGAGAAGAAGCGTTTGGGAAGTCGATGCTCCATTGTTGCACGGGGACTTCCCAGCTGCCTGTGTCCGAGGGTTCGTAACCTACCGCGCGATTCGGCACGAGGTCGGTGGGATCGTCGTGATAGAAGGTGTGCGCCATGCCGAGCGGCTGAAAGATATTCGCGTCGGAGAACATGCGAAGCGATTGACCGCTGACGCGCTCCACGATGCGGCCGAGCACCCAGAACCCGAAGTTCGAGTAGACGTATTCGGTGCCAGGCACAGAATTGAGGGCCTGTTGCCGTCCGAGAAGCCTCAGCGCGTCGTCAGGCTCCACATGATCGTTGGGCTCGACCAGCGTGCTCAGATCCCATGCATCTCGCAGTCCGCTCGTATGGGTGAGCAGGTGCCGAATGGTCAGCGGACGTCCGAAGTCGGGCAGTTCCGTGATGTACTCCCGCACCTCGTCGTCCAGAGACAGCTGGCCTCGTTGCGTCAGGAGCAGAATGGCCATGGCGGTAAACTGCTTCGTGAGTGAGGCGGCTCTGAAGACGGACGCCGGGCTGATTGCGACGCCGTGCTCGAGGCTCGCGGTCCCATACCCGCGCTCGTATACGAGCGCGCCGTTCTGGCTGATGCCGAGGCTGCACCCGGGCCCGAGTCCGGGCTGTCCCAGCCGCGCGAAGAGGCTATCCACGCGTGCGGCGACACCCTCTGGGTGTGGAACCTGCGCGCTGACGCCACGCGAACTCGTGACCAGACCGAGAAAGAGCAGCCCGACCATTGAAGAACTCACGGCGATGGGACGGATGCGACGGGAAACCATGTTCCACCCTTCTGACGGTTGAAGTTGCGTGTCAAATGGCGTCCAGCATGCCCGTCGATCTCATCGTCAACAGGTCCGGCTTCGTCATTCGAGGTTTGGCGGGGCGGGCCCGCCGCCACCTCTCTCTTCAGTCGCCTCGGGGGCCCGGCACGCGAAGCTCGCGGCCTCGTTGATGTCCCCCACGCCGCCGTAAACCGCAACTTCGGGATAGGGGCAGAGCGGTCGCGACCTGTCGATGACGCCGGCGATCGCGTGCGTGGCGAGGACCTGGTTCGGCGCGACGCCTTGCTCCACCCACTGCTCCAGCACCGTCAGCATGTCGAAGGAGCTCGGACCGGGACCGCCGCCGCAATGGCCGGCCCCCGGTGCCATGAACATGCGGTAGAAGCTCCGCACCTCGGCCAGCGCGGCCGCCCGGTCCCGGCGCCCCTCATCGAGGAGCGAGATCACGCTCTCGTAATAGTCGATGCTGTTCTGCGGGGCGATCAGCCCGTCGCTCCAGCCATGATACTGGAGCAGCTTGCCGCCGCGCGCCCGGAAGTCGCGCAGATCGGGGTTGGTGGCGTTGAGGATGGGCGCGAGGGAAGACTCGGCCTCGAGGAAGGCGCGGTAATCGGCCGGGTCCTCGAACTGAAACGTCTTCCAGTCCCATTCGGGGTCGGCGAAGACGAGCCACTTGAAGTATGCGACGGGGATCGTGAACGGAAATTCGCGGTCGCGGTTGGGCCAGAACGGCTCGCTCCCGGGGGCGAGGCCCGGGTAGAGCTGCGCACCGGTGACGGGATCCCGCAGGCCGCGATAGACGCGCCGGGCCGCTTCGACCTGGGCGGCCGTGAGACAGGCCCCGGGCGCCTCACCCGCCTCGCACGCCAGGGCACCGGGGTCGAAGTCGCACGCGCGAGGATCCTCGAGCACGCCGTCGACGACACCATCGTCACCATCACAAGAGGCGAGCACGCCGCGGTAGAGCGCTCCAAGGGCAGAGAGGGGGAGATAGGTGTCCGGGTCCTGAAGGACCGCTAGGGTCGCGTCCAGGTCGCCCGACATGAGGCGCGTCCAGTTGTTGGCCGGCGCGCCCGCGACGATGCCGTCGAAGTCGCCCGGGAACCTCTGCGCCTCCATCAGACCTTCGTAGCCGCCCGACGAGCAGCCGATCCAGTAGGAGTACGCAGCCGCCTCGCCGTAGAAGGCCTCGACCAACGCCTTCGCCGCGACCGCGGTCTCGTGATGCGCGCGGTACGCAAAGTCGATGAGCCGTTCCGGATGCTCGAACGCGAAGCGCGCCGCGTCCGCGCCTGGCTGGGCCTCGTGACCGGTATCCGTCGAGGCGGCCGCATACCCGCGCCGGAGCTGGCCGGCGAGATCCCCGAAGGAGATGCTGCCCGCCCATCCCCCGTTGCCCACGCCAGCAAATCTGCCGTTCCAATCGTCCAGCGGCAGCCACACCTCGAACTGGATCCGGGAGTCGCTCGTCGGCGCGATCACCCCCGCCACGCGACAGAAGGGAGGGAGGCCCCTGATGGGGTTGGCGAATCGCGGAGGCGTGAAGGATCCGCCGGTCACGGCCTGGGCGGCAGTGATTGTCGTGTTCGGCAGCCTCTGCTCGGCGAGCGTCACGCAGTGGGCGGCCCTGTCCTGCGGCGTGAGCCCGGTGGAGAAGAGGACCGTCACGAAGACGGCGGCCAACGACCGGGTGCCGCGGAATACTGACGTCATCTGGCGCCTCCGAGGATGCCTCGCGTCCAGTGATACCGCGGCTAGGCTGTCGACGAGGGAAGGCCCCGAAGGTAGGATGGCCGGAGGGTATGAGCGTTGACTATTCTCGCAGCACTGGGGAAAGTCAAACCACGCGGCGGTGTTGTCTCCTTGGGCGAGTGCGGCACCGCCGTCGCGCTGAGACTTGCTCCGCCTCCGCGCACCGCGCATAATCCCCTCGGCCACAGGGCAAACCCCGCGAAAGCGGGCGACGCAAAGCCACGGGTCCTCGCCTCCTCCGCGACGCGCACGTTCGCCTCGAAGGACTCACGACCGCCGAGCTGCTGACTGACGCAGGTCGGCGTTCTTCTGCGTGGTTTCGAAAGGAGGCGAAGACGACTCCCCCTGCCCGTTCCTCCCGGATCGTCGTGCTGCGGCTCGGAGCGCTCCTGCTGGGCCTCGCGCTCGGCGCATGCGACGATCCCGCGGTGATGACGGCCGACATGCCCCTCCACCTCGAGGATCACCTGGATGCGGCGGTGATCGAAGGGTCGGAAGTGCCCGTGAATCCGCCGGCAAGCATCGAGTGGCGATTCGACGAGCCGCAGCCTGAGTGGAAGCCCGCTCAGCCCACGGATCGAATCTCGGAGCCGGCGCGGCTGGAGCGGACCGCCGACGCCCTGCGGGTGACAGCGACCGAGCGTGGCGAGCGACAGCCCAACGGCGTCCTCAACCCCCTCATCTACGTCGACCTTCCCGATTGGCGCCGTGAGGACTGGGCCGAGGTCGTCGTGCGCGCCCGGACGACCACTGTGACGCAGATGGCGGTAGGACTCGGCACCTGGGAAGGCGGGTCAGTTCCTCCCGCAACGAGACGGACGCTGAGCGGCGGCGGAAGCACCCCTGTCGTGAGCGACGGGACGGTCCAGACCTACCGGATTCGCCCGGAGTGGCGCGGGGCGGGCTCGGTCGGTTCCTGGCGACGTCTGGGCCTGGGGTTCTTCATGCGCGAGCCCGGCAGCATCGATGTCCTCTCCGTGAGCGTCGTGCCGATCGGCTCCCTCTACGCAGACGCCCCCGCGGGCGTGCGGTCCGTCTCGGTCGGCGACCACCTCCTTCGACGGACCCTGTATGCCCACGCGCCGGGAAGCGTCTCGTATGCCTTCCGCGTGCCGGAAGGCGGTCGATTGGGCTTGGCGATGGGCGTTCTCAGCAACGACGTCCCGCTCGAGTTCCGGATCCTGGCCGAGCCCCCGGGCGGTGAGGCGACGACGCTCCTGCGCGAGACGTATACCAAGGAGCTCGACTGGGGCGAGCGCTCGGTCGACCTCGCCCGCTTCGCCGGCGAGACCATCACGCTGACGCTCGAGTCCGACGCGGCCGAGCCTGGTGCGGTCGCGTTCTGGGGCGCACCGACGGTCAGCGGGGTCCGAGGCACGGACAAACCCAACGTCGTCTTCTACATCATTGACGGCGGCAGCGCCGACTACATGAGCCTGTACGGCTACAATCGGCGCACGACGCCGAACCTCGAGCGGATCGCCGCTGAGGGTGCGGTGTTCGAGCGCGCCTACAGCAACTCGAGTCGCACGACACCTTCGACGGCTTCGTTTCTCACCTCCCTTCACCATAGCGTCTTGGGCGGTGTGAGGGCCGGCCGGAACCCGCTTCCGAGCGAAGTCACGACGCTCGCCGAGCACCTGCATCGCGCGGGATATCAGACGGCCGAGCTCACATCGAACGCCAACGCGGGGCGGGTCAACGGCCTCGAGCGCGGCCACGACGTCTTCCGCGACGTGAGCTTCGGAGACGTGGCCAACCATTCAATCTCGTCGCTGTCGCTTCACGGGGACTTCTGGCAGTGGCGCACGACATATCCGGGCGAGCCGTACTACGTCCATTTCCAGACGACCGACGTTCATAGCGATCATTACCCGGTGCCGCCGTTCGCGGGTCTGTTCATCAGCCCCGATCGGCGACGGCTTCTCGACACGTGGTACGAGGGCCTGGATCAAGCGGAAGCATCTGGCGTCACCCGTCCCGAACTGTACGAGAGGGCTGGCGTCAGTTGGGTGGACCTCAACGTCGCCGAACGGGATCTGCATGACGAAACGATGGCGCACCAGGACTACCAGCTCGGTCATCTCGTGGCGCGGCTGAAGGCCACTGGGGAGTGGGAACGGACGCTGTTGATCGTGGCTGCCGACCACGGCGTCCATGCGGGTGCCAGCGACTACGAGCTTCGGATGCGTGGGCTCCAGCAGCTCGAGTCCGATGAGCGCACCGCTGACGACGGAGGGCATGCCGCCGCCATGTTCGCGTCCGGGGTGAGCCACATCCCTCTCGTGGTCGTGTGGCCGGGACGGATAGCCCCCGGGCAGCGGTTCAGTGATCCGGTCTCGATGATCGACATGCTGCCCACGATCCTCGATCTGGCCGATCTACCGCTGCCCGACGTCATGCAGGGCCAGTCGCTCGCCTCCCTGCTGCTCGGGGAAGAAGGGTGGGAGCCGCGGCCTGTGATCCTGGACGAGTTCAACGCGGGTGCTCGAACGGGCGCCTTGCGCGGCCGCATCGAGGTCATCGACGGCCGTTGGGGAGCGTCGCTCCAGATCAACCCTCGCGAGTCGGATAATTGGGGGGACGTTCGCTGGGGAGGCATTCGGCCCGTTCCGCTCCTCCTCTACGACCTCTGGACCGACCCGATGTGTCTCCACAGCCTGCACGAAGAGCACCCCGACCTGGTCGAAAAGTACACGAAGTTCCTCGAGGAGCAGTTCGAGGCCCATCTCGCCCTCGGTCGGCATCTGACGCCGTCGGAGGCGTCGCCGCTCACGCCAGAGCAGCTCGAAACGCTGCGGTCGCTCGGGTACATCCGGTGAGGCGGCAGCGTGGAGGGCCCCGCATGGCGGCGCGAGGCGTGTGGCTCTCGGCTACGTCCTGCGTCGCCGCTCTCGTCGCCGCCTGCGCTGACGGGGAGGGCCTGCCGGTCCTCACCGCAGACATGCCGCTCCACCTCGAGGACCACCTGGACGCAGCGGTCGTCGATGGCTCCGAAGTCCCGGCGCTGGTAACGGCGCCCGTCGAGTGGCGTTTCGATGAGCCCCAGCCCGAATGGACCCCCGTGTGGAACCCTCCGCTCGGAATGCCGGGGCTGGAGCCGACGGGAGAAGGGCTTCGGGTTACCCTGACTGAGCAGGTTCGCACCCCTGCCGGCCGCTTGGCTGGCTCGATCCGCGTCAGTCTTCCGGACTGGGATCTCGAGGACTGGGACGCGGTCGTCATCCGGGCCCGAGCAGACAGTACGACTTCCGTGACCGAGATCGGGTTGGGGTTTAACCCGCGGGAGGGAAGGGGCACCGGCACTGTGCCTCGGCCCCCGTTCGAAACTCCCGGCCCGACTGTCCGGGTCGTCCGCGATGGCACCGTTCAGACGTACCGCCTGAGCGTGGGCGACGTCACGTTGCGAGGTCCCTGGCGCGAGCTCGGCCTCCATTCGTTGTCCGACGGCGAGCCCGGCAGCATCGACTTCCTTTCGGTGAGCGTTGTGCCCAAGGAGGCTGTCTACGCGGCCGCGAGCGTCGGGACGGGGTTCGAGGTACGCGATACCGTGTACCGTCGTCTCCTCTACAGCCACGCGCCGGGGCGGCTGGAGTACCGAGTTCGCGTTCCCGGGGGCGGTCGGCTTGACTTCGCTCCAACCGTGCTGCGTGCCGAAGCGCCGGTCACTTTCCGGGTGACCGCAACCGTCGATGCCGGCGAGCGGGCAGTGCTCTACTCAGAGGCCTCCGCCGAGAAAGAGCACTGGACTTCTCGCTCTGTGGACCTGTCCCACCTGGCGGGCCGAACGGTCTCGCTGGCTCTCGAAGCCGACGCACGCGACGCGGGCGCGGTCGCGCTCTGGGGCACGCCGACGTTGAGCGGAATCCGGACAAGCGAAAAGCCGAACATCGTTTTCTACGTCATCGACGGCGGCAGCGCCGACTACATGAGCGTCTACGGCTACAATCGCCGGACGACGCCGAACCTCGAGCGCCTCGCCGCCGAAGGCGCGCTCTTCGAACGTGCCTATAGCAACGCCAGTTGGACGCGGCCCTCGACAGCCTCCTTCCTCACCTCGCTGTATCACAGCGTCTTCGGGGGACTCGCCAACGGCGCCAACCCTGTGCCGAAGCAGGTCGCCACGATCGCCGAGCACCTCCACCGTGCGGGCTACCAAACGGCCGAACTCACGTCCAACCCCAACGCCGGGCGTGTAAGCAACCTCGACCGGGGCAACGATGCGTTTCGGGACGTCGGCGTCCGGCCGAACCACTCGATCTCCTCCATCGCGCTCCACGAGAACTTCTGGCAATGGCGCGCGGCGTACCCGGCGGAGCCGTACTGGGTGCACTTCCAGACGACCGACGTGCACAGCGATCACTACCCGGTGCCACCCTTCGCAGGGCTCTTCATCAGTTCGGACCGGCGCGAGGTCCTCGATGAGTGGGACGAGAGACTGAGGCTGGCGAGACAGGCCGGTGCCGACTTCCACCCTGAATCGTTCGAGCAGGCGGGCGTCGACAGGGTCGACTACTTCACCGCTCTTCGAGATCTACACGACGAGACGATGGCGCACCAGGACTACCAGCTCGGCCAGCTCGTCGCGCGGCTCAAGGCGCAGGGTGAGTGGGAGCGGACACTCCTGATCGTGGCCGCCGACCACGGGGTTTGGGCAGGCGCGGAGGACTACGGTGCCCTGATGCTGGACAGCCTGCCACCGTACATGTGGTTCGACGGGTTCGACGCCCCGATCTTCGCACCCGGCATCAGCCGCATCCCCATGATCTTCGTTTGGCCAGGTCGGATCGCTCCAGGCCAACGGGTCAGCGATGCGGTCTCGATGATCGACATGCTGCCGACGGTCCTGGACCTCGTGGATCTGCCGCTGCCGGACGTGATGCAGGGTCAGTCCCTGGCACCGCTCCTGCTCGGCGAATCGGGGTGGGAGCCCCGGCCGGTCATCTTCGACGAGTTCCAGCTGGATGCCGAGACGCGGGAGCTTCGCGGTCGGATCGATGTCGTCGACGGTCGCTGGGCCGCATCCCTGGAGATCAACTTCGACCCGGAGCGTCCGGAGGAGGAGAAGAGGCCTGCGCCCCTGCTCCTCTACGACCTCTGGACCGACCCGATGTGCCTCCACAGCCTGCACGAGTCGCGCCCAGACCTCGTCGAGAAGTACACGAAGTTCCTCCAGGAGCAGTTCGACGCGCACCTGGCTCTGGGGCGGCACCTGACGCCGTCGGAGGCGCCGCCGTTGACGCCCGAGCAGGTCGAGACGCTGCGGACGCTGGGGTACATCCGATGAGGCGTTGTCACCACCGGGCACCGGACGCCGGTGTCAAATCCATGTAAGGAGGCTCCTATGTCCTACCATCACGGAAGGCCAACCCGAACCCGCTCGGCCTTACGCACCTTTGCGTCGGTCGCTGTGTTCGCCCCATGGACGCTCACGCCTGTCCAGGCGCAGGAGGCGGGCCAGCTTCGTGTGCTACTGGGGGTCGTCGGAGAGCCCGGACCCTTCATGGTCTCATGCATCCACGAAGGCGCAGTCGTCTTCCAGACCGAGGACGACGTGGGCGGCGGACCGTACTGCATGATCGGAGGGTCGAGGGACATTCCGGTCGGTGTCTATGATGTTCGTGTCGAGGGGGACGGGATGCTCACACAGGTAAGGCGTGGCGTCCTGGTGACCGCCCTGAACCAGACCAATCTGCACGTCGCCATGGAGTTGGGCGAAGGCGTGCGGAGCGTCGAGTACTCCACGGGCGCTCTCGCGCGGGAGGAAGTCGCGGACCGCCTCCGAGCGCTCGAAGCGGGACGCACGGTCGCGGACGATCGCTTGACCACGCTGGAGCGGCAGATAGCGGACTTGATCCGCGGGGCTGATCGCCGATAGTGGGGAGCCCGAGTGAGGGGCCAGACCCAACGATCCCTGTCTTCTTGGAAGCGTTTCTCATGACGACGCGAAATACGTGGTTCGCATCCACCCGGCGGATCCGAATCACCATGGTTACCGGCGTGTGCGCCGCGCTCGCCGCGGCCTGTGCGGACCGGGCCGCGGGCCCGCCGGTTCTCACAGCCGACATGCCGCTCCACCTCGAGGACCATCTCGGATCCGCAACCATCGTGGGTTCGGAGGTGCCGGTCGATCCACCGCAGGGCATCGAGTGGCGGTTCGACGAGCCGCAGCCGGAGTGGAAGCCGGTGGCGATGACCACCGAGCCCGCACAGGTCGAGCGCACGACGGACGCGGTTCGGGTGACGCTGTCCGAGAGATCGCCTGATGGAGGGTTCCGGGGAGGTATCTACGTGGAGCTCCCGGATTGGCGGGACGATGCATGGAGCCACGTGATGGTCCGCACGCGTACGTCCAGCGAGGTGCGCAACTTCGGGATCCTTCGGAATGCGGCGGACCTTGTCCCCGGTGAGCCCTGGGCACCTCCCAGGCCGGTCATCGGAGCGTCCCCACCCGTATCGGACGGACTGGTTCACACCTACCAGATCCCGCTGACAAGACGGGCAGGGCCGGTGGTGCCCGTGGAAGCGGCCTACAACGCGGCGCGCGCGGGAACCGCCCCCGAGGCCCGCGGAGCGCTCTTCCGGCAAGCCCTCTACAGCCATACGCCGGCGCGGCTGGAGTACCGCGTCCGGATTCCTGAAGGCGGGCGACTCGACTTCGCACCCGCCGTGCTGCGCCCGGAGACCCCCGTGGCGTTCCGGGTCACCGCGACCGTCGACGGCGGGGAGCAGGCGACCCTCTACGAGGAAACCACAGGCGAGACGGAGCAGTGGATCATTCGCTCCGTGGACCTGTCGCCTCTCGCGGGCCGAACGGTGTCGCTCGCGCTCGAGGCGGACGCGGAGCGCGCCGGGACGTTGGCGCTTTGGGCCGCGCCCACGGTCAGCGGCGTTCGGGCCACGGACAAGCCCAACGTCATCCTCTACGTCATCGACGGCGGCTGGGCCGATGACATGAGCGTCTATGGCTACAACCGCCGCACGACTCCGTACATCGAGCGGCTGGCGGCCGAAGGGGCCGTGTTCGAGCACGCTTACAGCAACGCGTCGTGGACGCTGCCGTCGACCGCGTCGTTCATGACCTCTCTCCAGACGAGCGTTCTGGGTGGCCTACGCGGTGATGGGGGATCGGGCTTCCCCGTCCCCGCACAGGCGGTCACGATGGCCGAGCACATGCACCGAGTCGGGTATCAGACGGCCGTCTTCACTTCGAACCCGAACGCCGGCCGGTTGAGCAACCTGGAGCGAAGTGTCGACGTGCTGCGCGACAGCTACGTCGAACGCGACTACACGTCCTCCGTCGAGCTCCACGACAGCTACTGGGAGTGGCGCGACGCGTTCCCCGGTGAGCCGTACTGGGTCCACTTCCAGACGACGGACGTGCACGAGTACGAGGGGGGGCGGCTCACACCCGTGGCACCGTTCTCCGGGATGTACTTCGGTACCGGTCGACGCCGCGAGTTCTATGAGGAGTGGGAGCGCTTCTACCAGAGCAGGGGGACGCGCAACTGGGACGGGACGATGTTCGCGAGCGGCGGCCTGGAGGCAGCGGGCATCGATCGCGTCGGGTTCTTCGAGACGATGCGTGGCTTGTACGACGAGTCGCTCGCGCATCAGGACTATCAGATCGGGCAGCTCGTCGAGCGCTTGCGCGGGCGGGGTGAATGGGAGAACACGCTGCTCATCGTTGCGGCCGACCACGCCATCGAAGCGGCGCTCTGGGACTTGGGCGCGCTCCTACAAGACACCATGCCGCCCCAGTGGAGCCGCTCGCTGCTGCGCGCGAGCATCACTCGTGTCCCTTTGATCTTCGTCTGGCCTGGACACATCGAGGGCGGGCAGCGGTTCGATGATCCGGTGTCAATGATCGACGTGCTCCCCACGCTGCTCGACCTCGTCGGTCTGCCCTTGCCGGACGTGGCCCAGGGTCAGTCGCTCGCGCCGCTCCTACGCGGGGAGCCTGGCTGGGCACCCCGGCCGGTGATCCTCGACGAGTTCGGCGTCGATCCGGATACGGGGCAGAAGGAGGGCCTCATCGAGATCATCGACGGCCAGTGGGGAGCCTCCATGGAGATCGGCCCGCCGTCCGACGATCCCGACCGGCGAAGGCCCTGGCCCGTGCTCGTCTTCGACGTGTGGGCCGACCCGCTGGCGCTTCGGCCCATGAACGAGGAGCGGCCGGATCTCGTGAGCCACTACACAGCGGTCCTCGAGGAGCAGTGGGAGGCGCACCAGGCGCTGGCCACGCGCTTCACACCAGGCGCCGAGACGACGCTGACGCCCGAGCAGCTCGAGCGGCTCAGGACGCTGGGGTACATCCGGTGAGCGCGTGGTTCGCGGTCCCAGCGTCGTCACGCCCGCGCCAGCTTGGTCGCTGTTCGCCGCGCTCGATGCGACGTGCACGCACGAGCGGTTCGGCCCACCCGTCTTCACCATCCGTCGACGGGTTCCTACGATATGCGGATCCGGTGCCGCACGATCGTACAGTAGCCCCTGCGATGTTTCCTCTGCCTACGAGACGCGTGCTGAGTGCGCTCGTCGGCGCTCTTCTCTTCGCGCCAGGAATCTCGGCGCAACAGGCTGGAGACGTCGAGCGGCAGGCGATGCATCGCCGGTACGTAGAGTTCGCCTCCTCGTTGCAGGGCACCTCTGTTGAAGCTCACTGGATGGCAGACGGCTCAAGCTTTTGGTACGCGGAAGGTGCGCCGGTCAATACGGTCATCTGGAAGGTCGATCCCACTGCCAACACGAAGGCGCCGCTGTTCGAGGTTGGTCGCCTTCGTCGATCGCTCGCCGCAGCGCTCGGGCACGAGCCACCGTCCAATGGGCTGCCGTTCAGCGAGTTCGGTTTTCTCGACGGCGAGACCGCAGTGAGGTTTCGTGTCGAGAACAAGGCGTTTGTCCTCGCGCTCGACACCTATGCGATCTCTGAAGCTCCAGAGCCACCGAGCGCGGCCAACGTGGGAACGATCTCTCCGGACGGACGCTGGTTCGCGCGTATCCAGGGCGCAGGCAATTCATCGCTCGCGCGTGGGATCGTCGGGGGCGTCATTGGGGACGTGTGGCTCCGGTCAGCGGACGGCGCGGACGAGGTGCAGGTCACCGCCGATGCCGTGGACGGCTACGGGTGGAGGGGGTTCAAGTGGTCGCCTGACAGCGGCAAGTTAGCGGCCAATCGGTTGGACTACCGCGGAGCACCGACCGTCCCCCTGCTCCACTACCTCGAGCAGCCCGAGCGAGCTTCTCCGAGTTACTACCCGAAGGCCGGCGAGCGTCGCGGGCTCAGCGAACTGGTTGTCCTCGATGCGACGACCGAGCGGCAAGTGCGGATCCACGTCGCGGAGGAGCCCGGCCCGATCCCCCTTGCGTGGCGGCTCGACGGGACTGAGCTGCTGTTTCTGAATGTGGCGCGTTACAACGTCAGCTTGGATCTCATGGCGGCCGATCCGACAACGGGCTCCACACGGCGGGTGCTGACCGAATCGGACCCATGGCCCTACCCGTTCCGGCAGCCCGAACAGATGGTCACGCTGTTGAGCGATGGCCGCAGGTTCATCTGGACGTCGGTACGAGATGGGTGGAATCATCTCTATCTGTACGATCTCGCCGGGACGCTGATCAGGCAGCTGACGCGTGGGGCATTCCCAGTAGTGCGCGTGATCGGAGTGGACGAAGAGGCTGGCTGGGTCTACTTCACGGCTCAGAGCGATCCTGAGCGGCCGTACGACACGCACTTGTGCCGGGTCACGCTCGAAGGTCAGCAGTTCCAGCAGCTAACCGACGCACCCGGTCAGCACGATATTCAGATGGCGCCATCGAAGCAGGTGTTTGTCGACACACATTCTTCGGTGGATCGGCCGCCCGTCACCGAGCTAAGGCGCGCCGACGGCACGCTGCTGCAGACCGTTTCCAGTGCTGACGTCTCCGCCGTAATGGACGAGCTGAAGTGGAAGGCGCCGGAGGAGTACGTGGTGAAGGCCGCCGACGGGAGTACGCCGCTGCATGGCGTGATTTACAAGCCCTACGACTTCGATCCGCGTGCGCAGTACCCCGTGCTCCAGTTCTTCCAGTTGAGGCCGGCACGCGAATTCTTTCAGGACGAAGGTTACGGCGGTACTTCACTGGCCCAGTTGGGCTACATTGTCATTACCGTCTCGAGCCGCGGCACAGAAGGGCGAGGCAAAGCATTCCAGGACGCCGATCGTGGCCATCTGGGTCAGTTCGCGGTCGCCGATATGGTGGCGGTCCTTGCTCAGCTGGCAGCGACGCGGCCTTTCATGGATTTGACCCGTGTTGGCGTGCTCGGCGGATCGTATCCCGGGTTCATGACCACACGCGCGATGCTGTTGGCTCCAGACGTCTATCGAGTCGGCGTCTCGGTCGATGCGATCAGCGACATGGCCGCGCACTGGCGGAACGAGGGAATGCTGGGACCACCAGAAACGAATCGTGCCGCTTATGAATACGCCTCGAACTTGCGTCTAGCGAGCGCACTTGAAGGCAAATTGCTGCTCATCCACGGAACGAGCGACACCGACGTCCCCGTTTCGCACACGATGAGGATGATCGATGCCCTGATCCAGGCGCGGAAGCCCTACGACCTGATCCTGCTCCCCGGCCAGCCACATGTGCCGAGTGGAAACAGTTGGACATATATGAGAGACAGGATCGCGGCCTACCTCGACGAGCACTTAAGAGGCGGCGCGCGCAACTGATTCTTGAGGATCGTCTTCCCGTTCGCGCTCCATAAGCCGCTCGGGGTGAAGGTCTAGGCCGGCGATTACCGCCGGGCGTGTCGTAACCCGCCACCACCGCGTATGATGCCCGTGGTCACAGGGCAAACCCCGCGAAAGCGGACGACGCAAAGCCACGGGTCCTCGCCTCCTCCGCGACCGTAAGGCATCGTCGCGAAGGACCCACGACCGCCGAGCTACTGACCGAAGCGCTAGGAGTTTCGCACTTCCGTGGGTTCCGCTCCGCGCTCGGCGTGCATCGCTTCGAGAGGGGGACCCATGGCTTCTTTCGTCTTCGGGGCTTCGTCGGCCAATCGTCCTGCCCGGCCATGGCGGCGCATCCTCCGACGGCTGCTCTCCATCACGGCGGCCTGGATCCTTGCTGCGCTCGGCAGCAGCTGCTCCGAAGGGGGCCGGGACCTTCCGGTCCTCACCTCCGACATGCCGCTGCACCTCGAGGATCACCTCGACGCCGCGACCATCACGGGGTCGGAGGTGCCGGCCAACCCACCCGCGACGGTCGAGTGGCGGTTCGAAGAGGCGCAGGACGACTGGAAGGCCACACCGCTCTGGAACCCGCCGTTCGGCGAGCCCACATTGGAGAGGACCAGCGACGCGCTGCGGATCACGCTGATGGATCGGTCCCGGAGCACCGGTGAGATTCCGGTCGCCGGAATCCACGTCGACGTGCCCGACTGGGACCGCTGCGATTGGGCCGATGTGGTGATCCGGGCTCGCGCCGACAGCACCCGGCGCCCGCCAGTTTCAATTCAACCGTAGTTGCCCCGACCCGCCCAGCGGAGAGAATAAGCCGCGCGCGATCGGTCGCACCGCCCATCGGTGGGTGGTGCATGTACAAGAGCTGCTATGCCCGGTGTTTCCCGGCCCTCAGGCTGAGCGCAACCGCTCCGAGGATGAGGAGGAGACCGATGAGAGTGCGCCAGGTGAGTTCGCCGTACCCGGAGAAGACGGCGGCGCCGCCGCCGAGGGCAGGGATAGCGAGAGTGGTGACGACGTCGGACGCTTCATAAGATCTCCCATCCACCCTGACTACAACCTCGTCGTGCTCGACGGTGGCTCCGAACGCCAGGGTCAGGCCTCACGTCGTGGCATTCGGTCGGCCCGAGCGCGTGCGCTACACCGCCGTCGCGCTGCGGCTTGCTCCGTCTCCGCCCACCACGCATAATCCACTCGGCCACAGGGCAAACCCCGCGAAAGCGGGCGACGCAAAGCCACGGGTCCTCGTTTCCTCCGCGACGCGCACGTTCGTGTCGAAGGACTCACGACCGCCGAGCTACTGACTGAAGCGGCTCGGCGTTTTCTATGCGTGTCGACAGCCCCGGGTCTGCGCGTACTCTCTCGAGAGGAGGCGAAGATGGCTCGCCCTGCCCGTTCCTCCCGGTTCGTCTTGCTGGGGCTCGGAGCGCTCCTGCTCGGCCTCGCGCTCGCCGCATGCGACGATCCCGCGGTGCTGACCGCCGACATGCCGCTCCACCTCGAGGACCACCTGGACGTCGCGGTCCTCGAGGGGTCGGAGCTGCCGGCGAACCCAGCCATGCCCGTCGAGTGGCACTTCGACGAGCCGCAGCCGGACTGGGAGGCGACGCCGCTCTGGAACCCGCCGTTCGGCGAGCCGATGCTGGAGCCGACCAGCGACGCGCTGCGGGTCACGCTCACGGAGGAGACTCGCGTTCCGGGCGGGCTGCTGCGAGGTGTGATCCGGGTTGAAGTGCCCGACTGGAGTCGGAGCGAATGGTCCGAAGTGCTGGTCCGTGCCCGGGCCGACAGCGCCAGCTCCGTGAACGTCCTCGGTCTAGGGTTTAACCTGCGAGAGGGGAGGGGAACGGAGGCCGAGCCGCGACCTCGATTCCCATTCCAGACAGGGTCAGCAAGCCCGGTCGTGCGCGACGGGACCATCCACACCTACCGGCTGCCTGTGGCGACGGGGCAGGCCTTCCAGGGCCCTTGGCGCCAACTCTTGCTCGTCTTCGGCTCGGAGGGCGAACCCGGAAGCATCGAAGTCTTCTCGGTGAGCGTCGTGCCGACCGGCGCGGTGTTCGCCGAGATGCGCCACGGAGTGCGACCTGTACCAATCGGTCAGGAGATCCGACGAACCCTCTATACGCACGCTCCGGGCACCATCGCGTATCGGCTGCGCGTGCCGCAGGGAGGCCGGCTCGACGCAGGCTTGGGAGTGGTGTCCGGCCGCGTGCCTGTGACATTCCGCATACAGGTGCAGCCCGGTAGCTCGGCGACCGAAACGGTGTTCGAGGAGACCTACTCGGAGCCAGCGCTGTGGGCCCAACGCTCTGTGGACTTGTCCAGCTTCGCGGGCCAGAGCGTGACGGTGTCGCTCGAGACGGCTTCGGACGTCCCGGGAACCGTGGCGCTCTGGGGCGCACCCACCGTCAGCGGCGACCGCAGCACCGACAAGCCCAACGTCGTCTTCTACGTCATCGACGGCGGCGGCGCCGACTACATGAGCCTCTACGGCTACAACCGGCGCACGACGCCGAACCTCGAGCGTCTGGCAGCGGAGGGTGCGCTCTTCGAGCATGCCTACAGCAACTCGAGCTGGACGAAGCCCTCCACCGCCTCGTTCATGACGTCGCTCCACAACAGTGTGCTCGGAAACACACGCGATCTCCCGGTCGAGCCGCTGTCGCCGCAGGCGATCACGATGGCCGAGCGGTTCCACGCGGCTGGGTACCAGACGGCGGTTTTCACCGCGAATCCGAACGCGGGGACGGTCAGCGGCCTCGAGCGCGGCGCCGACCTGCTGCGGGAGTCGGGGTTTCCGAATGCCGACGAGGCTTCCTCTGTGGACTTGCACAACGCCTTCTGGCGCTGGCGCGACGCCAATCCCGGGCACCCCTATTGGGTCCACTTTCAAACCACCGACGTCCACGCGGTCAGCAACAACCGGCTGATGCGCGTGGGCGGTCTCACGGACGGACCTTTCGCCGGGATGTTCGTATCGCCGGCGGACTTAAGCACATTGCGGGACTGGCAGGGCCGCCTGCAGGCGGCCGGCGGGGGGCACATGCGATCGGAGGCCTTTGAGCGGACCGGCATCGACCGGATCGCCACGTACACGCTGTATCAGGGCCTGTACGACCAGCAGATGGCGCACAACGACTATCAGCTCGGCCGTCTCATCGATCGCCTCAAAGCGTCGGGCGAGTGGCAGAACACTCTGCTCATCGTGGCTGCCGACCACAGCGTCCAAGCTGCCCTCGCCGACATGCCGCTCGCACTGCTGGAGGCAGTCCCGCCCGCGGTCATCGCACCGTTGTTCGCGAATTACGTCAGCCGCGTCCCGCTGCTGTTTGTCTGGCCCGGGCACATCTCCGGCGGCCGGCGAATCGACGCCGCCGTGTCGATGATCGACGTGCTGCCGACGCTGCTAGACCTCGCCGGTCTGCCGATGCCCGAGGTCATGCAGGGCCAGTCGCTCGCGCCCCTTCTCCGCGGAGAACCGGGCTGGACTCCGCGGCCGGTCATCCTTGACGAGTTCGCGATCGATCTCGCGACGGGGGAGCTGCACGGGCGTCTCGACGTCGTAGACGGGCAGTGGGGGGCATCGATGTGGATTGGTCCGCCGCGGGGGGACCCGGGTTCGCGCCGACCGTGGCCGGTACGCGTCTTCGACGTCTTGGCCGACCCCTGGGCTCTCGAGCCGATCAACGACCAGCGCCCGGAGCTGGTCGATAAGTACACGGGGTTCTTGGAGGAGCAGTGGGCGGCGCATCAGGCGCTCGCGACACGCTTCACACAAGGCGGCGAGACCGCGCTCACGCCCGAGCAGCTCGAGCGGCTGCGAACGTTGGGGTACATCCGATGAGGCTGCCCACACTGCGACTGGAAGCCGCTGGGGGCGAAGATCTAGCGCGGCTAACCTGGGGGTTGCCAGGACGCGTACGGTGCCGCGCCTAATCTACTCGGCCACAGGGCAGACCCCGCGAGAGCGGGCGACGCAAAGCCACGGGTCCTCGCCTCCTCCGCAACGCGCTCGTTCGCCACGGAGGACTCACGACCGCCGAGCTGCTGACCGACCCAGGGTCGGCGTTTCTTTATGCCTGGTCGCCAGCGCCGAGGTCTATGCGTGCTCTCTCGAGAGGAGGCGAAGATGACTCCCCCCGCCCGCTCCTCCCAGTTCGTCGTGTTGTGGCTGGGAGCTCTCCTGCTCGGCCTGGCGCTCGGCGCCTGCGACGATCCATCGGTGCTGACCGCCGACATGCCGCTCCACCTCGAGGATCACTTGGACGTGGCGGTAATCGAGGGGTCGGAGCTGCCCGAGAATCCGGCCGCCACTGCCGTGTGGCACTTCGACGAGCCGCAGCCGGAGTGGAGGGCCATCGTCGACACCCTTGCTACGTCCGCCGCACGCGTCGAGCGCACGACGGATGCGCTCGGAGTGGCGTTGGGCGAGCGCACCGCCGGTCAGTTCGGGGGAGGCATCTACGTCGAGCTCCCCGACTGGCACGAGGATACCTGGAGCCACGTGATCGTGCGCGCGCGTACGTCCAGCGTGCGGAACATTGGCATCTTCGTGAACCGGGTGGAGCTCGCACCTGGCGAGCCGTTGGTGCCCCCGATGGGCGTCCTCGGGAGCTCGCCCCTTGCCTCGGACGGGCTGGTGCACACCTATCAGATCCCCCTGAGGGCTCCTGAGGGACTCGGCATGATCCCGTGGCAGAGGCTCGGACTGTGGGCCGGGGCAGACGAGCCCGGCACCCTCGACATCCTATCCGTGACGGTCGTCCCGGCAACTTGGATCTACACCGAAGGGTTCGGGATGCACTCGATCTCGATCGAGAGCTTCCTTCGTCGCAGCCTCTTCACGCACGCACCCGGACGCGTCAGTTATCGGGTGCAGGTACCGGAAGGCGGGCGCTTCGCAACGGCGCTGGGCGTCCTGGGTGCCGAAAGCCCCGTCGAGTTTCGCGTCGTTGCGGAGCCAGAAGGCGGAGAGCCCGTGACGCTTCTCAGTGAAACCTATGCGGATGAGGATCGGTGGGCCGAGCGGGCCGTCGATCTGTCCGAGTTCGTGGGGCAGACCCTGACGCTGTCGCTCGAGGCAGATGCGGCCGAACCCGGCACGGTCGCCATCTGGGGCGCTCCGACACTGTCCGGCAGCCGTGGAGCCGACAAGCCCAACGTGATCCTCTACATCATCGACGGGGGCTGGGCCGACGACATGAGCGTGTACGGCTACAACCGCCGGACTACCCCCTACCTCGAGCGCCTGGCAGCCGAAGGTGCGGTGTTCGAGCACGCCTACAGCAACGCCAGCGCGACATCCCAGTCGACCCCGAGCTTCATGACGTCGTTGCCCTTCAGCGCGCTCGGGATTGCCGACGACTATGACGCCTTGCCCGTCGAGGCGCTCACGATGGCCGAGCGCCTCCACGGGGCCGGCTACGTGACGGCGGTCTTCACTTCGAACCCCAACGCGGGCGCACCGAGCGGCCTCGATCGCGGCGTCGATCTCATGCGCGACGACTTCGTCCGGCGGGACTACACTTCCTCGGTCGAGCTCCACGAGAGCTACTGGGACTGGCGCGACGCTTTCCCCGCGGAGCCCTACTGGGCGCACTTCCAGACGACCGATGTACACGAGTACGAGGGAGGGCGGCTCACTCCCGTGCCACCGTTCTCCGGCATGTTCGTCACCGCAGCCAGACGACGCGAGTACTATCAGGAGCGGGATCGCGCCCCGGCGGGGGGCGGCGATGCCCCCCGTGGGGCGTCAGGGACCATTGAGAAGGGTCGCCGCATGGAGGCAGCAGGCATCGATCGTGTGGGGTTCTACGAGACGATGCGCGGCTTGTACGACGAGTCACTGGCGCACCAGGACTATCAGATCGGACAGCTAGTCGAGCGCTTGCGCGGGCGGGGTGAATGGGAGAGCACGCTGCTCATCGTTGCGGCCGACCACGCCATCGAGGCGGCGCTCACGGATCTGGGCGC
>Ga0214472_10001537_pt1 | contig 25633 bp, 23 predicted proteins | sample RVTome_6_FD_207662 | JGI IMG/M metagenome (GOLD analysis project Ga0214472, IMG submission 207662) | Soil microbial communities from uranium-contaminated site in the Upper Colorado River Basin, Wyoming, United States - RVT140D175 | ecosystem: Environmental > Terrestrial > Soil > Contaminated >...
CAGACACGGACAAACTTATCAGCTTGGCAGCATGAAAATTTCATCGCAGCTTGCGAACAATTTCGACTATAGCAGTGCAGAGTTCGGAGAATTTCTTAATCAAGAACTCTTGACTCCGCGTCCTCAGCGCCTCCGCGGTGCGAGCTCCGGGTCCTTGCACAGAAATAGCGTTGGCCAGGTTCGCCACACAGAAGCCTGTAGATCCTAATATCGCAGGAACCTGCGGGCACATGCGTTGGCGGCACCGAACGATGATGACCTATCGGAGATGGGGAGTCAGGCAGGTCAGGTCCCCGATTACCGATTTAAGGGCTCCGTACTCCCGCCCAGCATCCGTACGGCCCAGGCGTAGATGTACTGCGTGCCCAGGTTGACCATCACCACCCGAAACAAGTGGAAGGCGACCACCAGCGGCACGCTGATCTGTAGGGCTTGGGCGAGGATGGTCATCTCTGCCAGGCCGCCGGGAGAGGTGGCAATGATCATGGTGGCGATGGGCAGACCGAAAACCCAGGCAAGGATCGCTGCCACCGCGACCGACGCGAACAGAATAAAAAACGAGTTCAGCAGCGCGAAGGGAATGAACAGCTTATAGCGGGCGAAGAAAGCGCGTTCATAGCGCGCTCCCAGTACCAGGCCGAACATCAGTTGGGCGAAGTCGGTCATCCAGCGCGGCACGGCGGAAAGTGGGATGCCGTTCAACGTCACGGCGGCGCCGAAGAAAATCGGCAGCAGCAAGTAACCGTTGTGTAAGCCGAGCCGCTCCGACACCTCGCCCAACACACAGCCGAACAGCAGCCACGGCAGCAGGATCGAAAAGTTGAGCGCGACCTCCGGCCTGTAGGCCGCCGCTTCGAGCGGCAAACCGCCGTAGGTGAGCGCGAAGGGAATCAGGATGACGACGATGGAGACGCGCAGGCTGTGGGCGACCGCCACCGGGGCGATCTGGGCGCCGTAGCGCTCCGCCAGCACCGCCATCGCCATGGCGCCGCCGGGGATGGAGGCGAAAAAAGTGGACCTTCCATCCACGCCGGAGGCCCGGCTCAGGGTGAGCGCGCCGAGCCCGCCGACCAGAAAGACCGCGACGGTGGCCGCCACGATGGCGGAGAGGTTGGCGCCCAACGCCGCCACCACTGTCGGCGTGAAATAAAGCGACACCGCCGAACCGAGAATCACCTGCCCCATCTGGCGTGCAAAAGGCGGTGAGTGCATGCGCACGCCCAGCAAATTGAGCGTGGCGACGGCGATCATCGGCCCGATCATCCAGGGAATCGGCGTGTGCAGGCGGTGGAACAGATAGCCCGCTGGTACGCCGATGGCGACGGTCTTAAGGATGACGGGAAATCGCGCGCGAAAGTTGGTGAACTCGCTCATAAACCTGATAGTGTATAACCGTTGTCGCCGGTTCGCTATCAGAGGATGAAAAATTTTGCCGGCGGAGTTACACTGCCGTAAGATTTACCAGTCGACGCCTTCGGCCGGCGATGATCTTGGTTCTCCGCGACACGAGACCATATCGTAACGTACCGGGCACCGAAGTGTCATCCCGAACGAAGTGAGGGATCTTAGATTTCTCGCTGCGCTCGAAATGACAAGAAAACGATGCACACGGTATCGCCCCAATTGCGATGCAGTCTCCAAACGAAGGGAGCGGGACTATGCCACGCGCAACTTCAGGTGACGTTTCGATCGCCTATGATGATCTGGGACAAGGAGAGCCGGCGCTCCTGCTTCTTCCCGGCTGGTGCGCGAATCGCACGGTATTTCAGAGCCTGGCGCCCTTATGCGGCGGCCATCGCCGTACCCTGGCGCTCGATTGGCGAGGCCATGGGGAATCGGGCTCTCCGGCGGGAGATTTCGGCAACGATGATCTGGTGGAGGACGCCCTGAACGTCATTGAAGCGAGCGGCGCACAAAGCATCGTGCCGGTCGCCCTCTCCCACGCCGGCTGGGTCGCCATCGAATTACATCGCCGGCTAGGCGTTCGCGTTGAAAAGCTCGTGCTGCTCGATTGGATCATCATGATGCAGCCGCCGCGCGAGTTCTTCGAAGCGTTGGACGGCATGCAGTCGCCGCAACGCTGGCGGGAAACGGTCGAGCGCATCTCGTCCGTTTGGCTGGGCGATGTCGACAACGCGGCGCTCATTCGTTTTGTACGAGAGGAGATGGGCTCCTACGGCCCTGAAATGTGGGCGCGCGCGGCGCGGGAAATTTCCGGGGCTTACGCCGACGGCGGCACGCCCCTGCAAACGCTCGCGGCTTTAGATCCGCCGCTACCGGTGCTGCACCTGTACGCCCAGCCCGAAGAGCCAAGGTATCTCGCCGCCCAGCAATCCTTCGCCGCCGCGCACCCTTGGTTCACGGTACTAAGGCTAAACGCCCGGAGCCATTTCCCCATGTTTGAAGTGCCCGAAGCGATGGCAAGCGCGATCGAGCAGTTTGTGAGTTAGGCCGACGAGATCTGATCACAGACTACATAGTGCCATTGACGCTGGAGGGCCTAACTGCCGAGTTCTCGTGAAGACCATCGAGATTTCCCCGCGTACATTAAATTCAATAAAATGAAGCCTGACACCAGTCCTGACACCAGTCCCGCCAGTCCAGCATAAGCTTCGCCCTGTTTTCTTTCTTTAGTTTGTTTGAGATCGGGATTAACAACCGTAGGTTGTTAAATTAGGAATTTATTAAACTGCTGACTTGCCTAAAGTTTAATATTCGTATAATTTAACAACCATGGGTAGTCCTATTGGCAGCAAAATAAACCAGTTGCTCCAACGGTGGCCGAATGGAACGGTCGCGGTGTCGTCCTGGCTCGAAAAACAAGGGGCTTACCAGCAACTGGTTCGAAAGTACGAGGCTACGGCCTGGCTACGCCGAGTCGGGCAGGGTGCCTATGCCAAGGCGAGCGACACGGTCGAGTGGACCGGGGGACTATATGCGCTACAGGAGCAATTGAGACTTCCGGTCCACGTCGGCGCAAAGACCGCGCTGCAAATGCAAGGTTATGCCCACTTCCTCCCATTGGGAAAGGGCTCAACGGTCTCACTATTCGGCCCGCCCGACATCAAACTACCGGCCTGGTTCAAGCAGCATCGCTGGGGCGTCAAGGTCCGTTATACCGCCACCAATCTTTTTGCCGGCCAAGCAGAACAAGGATTGACCAAGAAAGAGCTGGGCTCGTACTCGATCAAACTATCCGCACCCGAGCGCGCCATCATGGAAGTTCTCTATGGGGTGCCGCAAGTCGACTCCTATGAAGAGGCCAGGCTACTCATGGAAGGGCTCACCACTTTACGCCCGCGACTCGTCCAGGCGTTGCTGGAAACCTGCGCGTCGGTGAAAGTGAAGCGGCTTTTCATGTTTCTAGCCGAGAGCTGCAAGCATCCCTGGATCGGAAAAGTCAATCTATCAAAGGTGGATTTCGGCAGAGGAAAGCGCCAGCTGGTTAAGGGAGGACGCTTCGATTCCAAATACAACATCACAGTCCCGAATACCGAAGCCGCAAGCGCGGCTCGCGGAGCGAGAGCGTGAAGGAGAGTCTGTATTACAAACAAGCCGAGCTGATGCTCAAGACCATACCGCATGTGGCCGCCGAGCGTAGTTTTGCGCTAAAAGGCGGGACCGCGATCAATCTGTTTGTGCGGGACATGCCGCGGTTGTCGGTGGATATCGATCTAACCTATCTGCCGGTGGATGAACCCCGCGATACCACCTTGATACGGATGAGCGACGCACTCGACCGTATCGCCGGAGCCATCAAAAAGAGCATACCCGGTACGCGCGTTCAGGAAACCCGCGCCAAGAATCCGGACCGTATAACGCGAATAACCGTGGCTGTGGGGTCGACACGGATAAAGATTGAACCCAACGAGGTCATTCGCGGCTCAGTTTATCCAGCCAGGGACCGCGACCTCACCCGCCGCGCCGAAGATTTGTTTGAACTCTCGGTGACGGCACAGACACTTTCGTTGGCTGACCTGTATGCTGGAAAACTTTGCGCCGCCTTGGACCGCCAACATCCACGAGATCTCTTCGACGTGAAATTGCTCTTAGATAATGAAGGCATCACCGACGAGATCAGGAAAGCCTTTGTCGTCTATCTCGCCAGCCACGACCGGCCGATGCATGAGTTGCTCGACCCAAAACCTAAAAACGTTCGGCGAATCTTTGAAAACGAGTTCGCCGGCATGACCGTCGATGAAGTGACCTATGATGAATTGATCGCCGCACGAGAGACACTCGTCGCGACTCTGACAAGCACGCTAACCGCTGGCGAAAAAGAGTTTCTCCTGTCTCTAAAAGCCGGTCAGCCGAAATGGGACTTGATCGGTATCGAAGGCATCGCGAAATTGCCCGCGGTCCAGTGGAAATTGCTAAACATCAGAAAGCTTAGCGCAAAAAAGCAGAAAGAGCTCCATGACAAGTTAAGTCGGGTGCTCGGAGTTTGATGTCGATCTCGCCAATTTCACTCCCGCCTCAGCGGAGAAATGCTACTTCTCCGCAGCGCCCTTATCTGTTCTTTTCACGAGTTGAACGACTGGAACGGCTGGAACCATTTGAACAGGATCTATTATTGAGCCGGTGGCCCGAGAACAACTCAAGCAGGTCGTGACGAACAGGGTATCGCAGTTCTTCACCGCTGACTCTTTCAAAGTCGAGGGCAAGGATCCGCTCGTGGTTGGATTTACCGGTGAGAGGATAACGTACGTTGGTAAAACCGAAAGCGAGAGAAAGCCCTATCAGTATCGGGTTACTCTCCGTTACGTGGAAAGAACTCCGCAGAACCCATACGGATTGGTGGTGAATTCGGTCGAGCAGAATGAAACTGCGACCGCATCTTTCCCGAACTCACAATCAAAAAACTAAAGACTTAGCCCGCACCGATGCCGGCCTGACGGAAAGCTCTTCGGACAGACCGAAAAACGCCGTCAAACTCAGGTAACGTTGCCATCTGGCCGGCCAATCGCTGGTTCCACAATCTTCTAAGTCGGCTCTGTTTTACATCCAACTGCGCGCCGATTTTTTCAAGGCTTTGTCCTCGAAACTCAAGCTTGCTTGCGATGGCGTCGATTACTTCTACCAGGTCAACGTGGGCCTGCTCGCATAGATACCAGAGGTCATAAAGATCGCGGGGCTCGTTCCTTGCCCGGTCGCAGATCGCGATAACTTTCTCAGCCGCGATTTCTTTAAGTGAGTAAACCTTGATGATGGCGTTTCCGGGAATGTCCTCATATTCCGCATACGCTAGCAGCAGGGGCCGCTCTTCGATTGGGAAGACCACCTTCTCTTTGATGGTGATGTCGGTCTTGACCTCTTTGCCGGAAGGAAGACTTCCCAGGGGACCTTCATAACTCAGATAGAACGTGTTGCTGTTCGCGTGGGGCTGCCGGTCGGAACGAGCGTAGCGGAGTAATACGCCGGAGTCCTGGTATGCTTTCTCAAACGCCACATCGAGATCCCTGCGGATGGTTTCGAAAGGTACCTCGGCTGCGAGTGTAAAGTCCACATCTTCGGAGAAACGATAATTGGGGAAGTAACATTTTTTGAGCGCAGTTCCCCCCTTGAAGAATAGGCGGTCTCGCAAGGGACTTTGCGAGAGACCTGCCAGAAACCACGAGAGACAATAGTCGCGCTCGAGAACACTCTCAGGGATTCTCCGGCCGTCTATCCTTGCCAGCCGATTAGCGAGTCGTGAAAGATTGCTCTGAGGTATCAAGGGTTCAGGTCCTGATTACCGATAGAAGTTCTTCCGGCTCGATGTTCAGGCGAAGGCGCCACCGATGTAGATGCTTTCCCTGGCTGGGTAAAACGGGGTCCAGCGGGACATACGTATTTGTAAGCTGATCAGTGAGAGCCTTGGTTGTTTTGTCTGTTCCAAGCTCGTAGAGATCCAGCAAGTACCCCAGTCTTCTGATGACAGCACCAACGTTCAAGCGGGTCGCATATTCGACAAGGCGCTCCCGACGGACTTTCTCCCGCTGCATCCACAATCCCTTGGCGACTTCTGTTATGCCGCCGCAATACTCAGGTTGCTTGAGGCCGTCGATGATCGTGCGATCGATATCGCTAACCCTGACCTTGTCTTGTTTTGTTGCCCAGTGGTCCTCGATTCCGAAGAGCTGTTTTTTCGCACAGCGTACGAAGCGGAATTCCGTCCCCATAATTGACCGCGTTCGCTTGGGCTTAGGGGTGCTCACATACACCACGAGCTGTGGCTGTGTGACCATCTGGTGTGCCTCCATCGCGGTGCCGTGAGATAAATAATAGTCATCTCCACCAGCCAGGGCTTTTGCCACAAGCCAGGGATGCCCCATGTACTCGGTCTCTTTTCCCAGCTCGAACGGAACAAGAATGAAGAGCCCAGGCTTGAGGCGTGTCACCACGCCTCTGTCCACGAGCGAGCGCACGAAGCTCCTGGCTGACGCGTCACTCAAACCGGTGATTGCCTTAACCTCCCCGATGTCGAATAACACCTTGTTGCGCTCATGGAGGGTGGTGACAAGCGAAGCAGCCAGGGGTCCAAGAGTTTTAAGGCTAGCTTTATGGTTTTGCGGCATTGCGTGCATTGTCAATGCACATTTTGCACCTTGGATATGAAAAATCAACCCCAGGTATGATGTTTTTATCTCAAAACGTGGTGTTCCAATCCAAGAATAGATCATGGGATATAAACAGCTGTCCGCAGCAGCGATCTGTAACCCTTCTGTGAGTTTACTTTGGCTCCCGGATCACTAGTCATTGTTGTGAAATCAGGGGGAAAATAAACTTCCTATTCCAAAGTCGTAGCATTTCCAAAGGATCAGCCCCGGTGAATGTTATATTTCGACCGCCGCTCGTAGGCTCTACAGATTAGTTTCGGCGTACGAAATATAACAGATTCAACCCCTAGTCATGCTCAATTCCAATGTCCCGAGCTGCTTCGAGCCGGTAGCCCGAGAGCAGCTGAAGTCGGTCGTGACGAACAGGGTGTCGCAGTTTTTCACCGCTGACTCTTTCAAGATCGAGGGCAGGGATCCGCTCGTGATCCGATTCCTTTATGCCCCGCGTCGAGATGCTAACTGCTCGACCCGACCCCGCTTCCGTGTCGAAACCTGCAAGTTCCCCTCCGAATCTGTCGTCCCTTGAACATTGAACCTTGAACTTTGAACCGGTTAGTCTGTAACGTTTTGATTGGAGTGAAACGGCTGAACGTTTGGAACGATTGGAACTGGGGCGGTGGATGTGGCGCAGGGCCAAGTGGAACGGCTTCAATGTTTTGAACGACTGGAACGATTGGAACGGGCATCGGCCTTCAGACCGTTGAACATTGAACCTTGAACTTTGAACAGCCGATAGGGTTTGAACGACTGGAACGTTTGGAACGGGCGGGGCTGAGGTGGTGTTGGGCAGGTTGAACGTTTGGAACGGACCTCAGCTTTTAGACCGTTGAACCTTGAACATTGAACTTTGAACCGCCGTAAGGCAGTGCCGGCCCTGCCGGAAAGCAACCGTTCGCTCACTCCGCCGACGGTTTGGGCAGATGGCAACCGGATCCCCCGGGTCCGCCTGACCTCCAACTCTCCCGACCAGCCCCGAATTTCGCTCTTGGCATCCCGGCCTCATTTCGACTAGTATTATTTGAGCGGCGATCCGGGTTCTGGCGACTTTGACCCGGCCGGTTTTCCGAGGGGAAACGCGATCGCGCGTAGATCTCGTAATTTAACTGACTGGAAAAGGGCCGAAGAAAGTCACGACGTAAACGTCTGAACCCTGATCACAATAAAATCAATAAAATGAAGCCTGACACCGGTCCTACTCATATCCCAGAAGAAGCTCGCAGGAAGGGCGCTGCCTAACGACGAGACCATCAGCAAATTACTTTTGGTTCTCGACAACCGCGGGGGGAAAATGACATCGACTGCCCTTGCGCGGGCGGTAGAATATCCGCCGCTGCGTCTACGAGGGTTGTTGGCGACTGCTCAAAGAATTTTCAATATTGATGGCTACGGCGTGCTTACGCGGGACGAAGCGTCGGATACTATCGAATTCAACCGCGAGCTGCTTTGCCGGCAGTTCGACCTTCTGTAACAAGTGACGATCTCAATTAGCTCACAGAAGAGGGAGGAAATCTTGGACGCTTTGCGGCGGGGCACCGTACCGCGAAGCAGTCTGGACGCCTTTGCGGTTGGTCTGGAATCCTTTGAAGAGACACTCGGTGAAGAACTTCAGAAGGTCAGCAGCGGTGGAAGTATGTTTAAAGCAATCCGCGGCGAATACGGTTGTGGCAAAACTTTCTTCGCCCGCTGGTTATCAGAGCGTGCGCGCAAAGCAGGGTTCGCGACCGCTGAGGTACAGATCTCAGAGACGGAAACTCCCCTGCACCGTTTGGAAACCGTCTACCGACGCATGGCGGAACGGCTATCGACGGTAGATACGGAAAACGGAGCATTGCGGAATATCCTTGATAGTTGGTTTTTCACGCTGGAAGAAGACGTGATCGCCGAAGGGAACGTCGACTCCAAAGATGAAAAACAACTGCTTGCGCGGACTGACGATCTCTTGGAAAAACGCCTCGCCAAAATTACCAACACCACGCCAATGTTTGCTACGGCTTTGCGTGCGTATCGCCGGGCGCAAGCTGAGGGAAACACGGCCACCGCAGATGGAATCATCGCTTGGTTGGCGGGACAGCCAAACGTCGCGGCTGGTGCGAAACGATACGCTGGCGTCAAAGGCGAGATCGACCACTTTGCCGCGTTGAATTTCCTCCAAGGAATCCTCACGGTACTCCGTGACTCAGGGCAGGCCGGCTTGTTGCTAGTGCTCGATGAAGTGGAGACGATCCAGCGAGTTCGCAGCGACGCGCGTGACAAGAGCTTGAATGCTTTGAGACAGTTGATCGATGAAGTCGACTCAGGGCGATTTCCCGGGCTTTACCTTTTAATCACTGGGACATCAGCCTTTTTTGACGGACCTCAGGGAGTGAAACGCCTGGAACCTTTAGCTCAACGGTTACATGTCGATTTCCAAACGGACGCCCGATTCGATAACCCAAGAGCGGTTCAAATTCGGCTGGCACCATTCAATCTCGACCGACTGTGCCTGGTAGGAGAAAAAATTCGAGACATATTTACCGGGAACACCGCATCCGCGGATCGGATTGCTTTGCTCTGTAATGACTCATACATCCGTAACCTTGCAGAAGCGGTCACCGGAAAACTCGGCGGAAAAGTTGGGATCGCCCCGCGAATATTCCTAAAAAAACTGGTTGCGGACATATTGGATCGGGTCGACCAGTTCGATGACTTCAGGCCACAGGAACACTATGCGTTGACCATTGCTGACTCGGAGTTGACGCGTGTTGAACGGCAGGCCGTAGCCGCTAATGATGTCGATGACATCGAGTTAGATGCGTGAGTAACTTTGACCTTCTACACGCGGCACTTCAGCATCATATAGTGAATAACCTTGGATGGCGTGAGATGAGGCCATTCCAAGAGGAAGTTATTCCAGAAATCCTCGCCGGCAAACATCTGATTATCATCGCTCCGACGGCCGGTGGAAAAACGGAAGCCGCGTTTTTCCCGGTGGTGTCTCGCATGCTTGGAGACGGTTGGAACGGTTTGAGCGTGCTCTATATCTGTCCAATCAAGGCACTACTTAACAACCTCGATATTCGTTTGCAAAGGTATTGTTCGCTGTTAGGAAGGCGATCGGCGCTTTGGCATGGAGACGTGAAGACGGCGGTGCGCAAACGAATAGTGAGTGATCCACCGGATTGCCTACTCACGACCCCCGAGTCGATCGAAGCGATGTTGGTTTCATCGACCATCAACGCGCATGAATTATTCCGACAAGTGAAAGTCATCATTGTCGACGAAGTACACGCTTTTGCCGGCGACGATCGGGGATGGCATCTGTTGCTTTTGCTCGAACGGATTTCGCGGTTGGCGGGACGCGAAATCCAACGAATAGGTCTATCAGCGACCGTCGGAAGTCCCGAGACGTTACTGAACTGGTTGGCGGCAGCTTGCAATGGGGAGCGGGCGGTTGTCTCTCCGAAGAACAGCGACATGATGCCAGCCGAGGTTAAACTAGATTACGTTAGCTCCCTAGAGAACGCCGCCACAGTAATATCTCGTCTCCACAAAGGTGAAAAACGACTGGCGTTTGTGGACAGCCGCTCGCGGGCCGAACAGTTGGGCGCACTTTTGCGTCAGCAAGATGTCACAACTTTTGTGAGTCACAGTTCTTTGAGCGAAGAACAACGCCATGAGGCCGAGCAGGCGTTTGCATCGGGGGAGAACTGCGTCATTGTCGCGACGAGTGCACTGGAACTCGGAATAGATGTTGGTGATCTGGACCGGGTAATTCAAATCGACTGTCCTCCAAAGGTATCGAGCTTCCTTCAGCGCATGGGTAGATCCGGGCGCCGGATTGGTAGGACACGCAATTGCTTGTTTCTTGCTACGACCGACGAATCGCTCATCCAAGCGGCAGGGCTTATAGATCTGTGGGCTCATGGGTTTGTAGAACCGATCACCGCACCACCGAAGCCGTATCACATTATCGCCCAGCAACTGATGGCACTGGCGCTACAAGAAAAAGGCATTGGCCGACGCGATTGGGCTGGTTGGATTAAGAACGTAGTTTCGCTCGCTGGCTTAACAGCCGCGGACGTAGAGTATTTAATCGAGTACATGCTCAACAATCAGATACTTTCAGAAGATCAAGACATATTATGGTTGGGTTCCAAAGCAGAGGACGCCTATGGTCGCCGACACTTCATGGAACTCCTCTCCGTATTCAGTTCACCGCCGCTTTTTTCAGTAATTCACGGTCGTCAGGAACTTGGTTTCGTCGATGAGATAACCTTTGTCGGCAAGGTCGAGGGCCAGCGCATTCTTTTGCTCGGAGGGAGGGCATGGCAAGTCAATCATATCGACTGGCAAAAGCGTGTCGCATACGTGGAAACGACCGCTGCCGAAGGCAAATCGCGATGGCAAGGCGAAGGGCAAGCTCTCGGATACGAATTATGCCAATCAATCAAGAGAGTTCTCATGGATCACGGTGAGCACGAACATTGGTCCCGACGAGCACGAGAGCGAATCACAACAGTCCGTGAAGACTTTTCTTGGCTTGAGAGTGAAAGCTCGACAGTGGTTACGGATTCGAATGGTCAGGCAAGATGGTGGACATTCGCGGGAGGCCATGCGAACGCGACCTTAGCCAACGAGCTAGGGACTATGACGGGAAGCCGAGTTCAGCACGATAACTTCACTGTCAGTTTTACGTCGGATGTGTCATCTAAGGAAATTGAATCCGGAATTGCTGAACTTCGCGCCAGGGATGCGGCGGATATGCGCCCTGCCGTGGATGAGGATTCGATTAACGGGCTTAAGTTTTTTGAGTGCGTTCCGCACGAAGTCGCATTAGAATTGATACGAGAACGCATGAAAGATGCTCAGGCAACAGCCTCCGTTCTGAGGAACTTAGTCAAATTCGTTGAGAGTCGATTCCATTAGGTGAATTTCGCCAAGACGGTTTGGGCCGTGCTGGTTGAAAAGGATGGACCGGAGCGACTCTATTTCGTCGTCGAAACCAAGAGCAGCCATTTCATGGATGACCTGCGCAACGAGGAAAGCGCCAAGATTCAGTGTGGCAAAGCTCACTTCGAGACGTTTGCAGTAGCCGAAAATTCGGCAGAATTTATAAAGGCCCGGAACATCGACGGCCTGATGGCGAAGTGTTGAGTTATGGTAACGCTTCAGCAACAGATAAAAGCCGTCAATGATCACGGCGGCTTCGGCCGGTGGCAATGGACCGTATCAAAAACCCCCGGTGACCTGGCTGATATCCTCGCAACTTACGCCCGTCGTGTGGCTGTTTAACCCTGCGCAGCAATTTCCTCCACTAGGCCTATCTCAGAATTTGCGACTTGACAGCCGTTTCATGATATGGGAGTATCGTTTCATGAAAGAGCCTGATCGTTTCATAAATGAGCTGTTTCGTATCGTAAATGGGGCACTTCGTCTCGATATTGACAAAGTACGGAATTACACAGCATTCCTTGCGGACAAGCTCGAAAAGGACGGTGACACCACCTCTGCCGGTCGCCTGCGCAAGATGCTGGAGGAAACCGATCACCAGCTGCGGCCAGCTAAAACCGCTTTTGAAAGAGCGCTTCCCGTTGACGCCGACAGCCGTTTCCCCTTGATCGAGCGCATCGATCTGAAAGCCATTCACGAACCTCCGCTCATTCTTTCCCAGCAACAATGGGATATCGTCAACGAATTTTTAAGCGTTGCCAAGAGCTATGGACAATTCGACGCCGGCGCCTCCGCCGGCTCGCTCACTTTCCTCGTATACGGCCCGCCGGGAACGGGAAAGAGCCGCCTCGCACGCTTCATCGCACAGGAACTTGGGCTTCCCATTTATGTAGCGCGCCTTGACGGACTGATCTCGTCATTCCTCGGAAACACATCCAAGAACATCCGCGCTATTTTCGATTTTGCCGCGAAGACGCCATGCGTGCTTTTTCTCGATGAGTTCGATGCGATCGCAAAACTTCGCGCCGATAGCCAGGAAATGGGGGAACTCAAGCGCGTCGTCAACAGCTTTATTCAGAACCTTGATACTTTGGGCAGACACTCCCTTGTCCTCGCCGCCACGAATCATGATGAACTGCTGGATACCGCCGTCTGGCGGCGGTTCAACTACCGCCTGACTCTCGACTTTCCCACGCCCGAACTCCGTCGCGAAATGTGGGCTCAATTTCTTCGTCCGCTTAAATTTACTCCGCGCGAAATTGACCTTCTCGTCGATATCTCCGAAGGATTTTCCGGCTCTGATATTCAGGAGGTCTGCATACGCCTTCACAGGCGGCGTATCACAACAAAGCACGCGCCGCGCCTGCATGATGCCTTTCTAATTGTCCAGAATCTTGCAATCGGAGAAGGGGAAAGCCGGCGGTTCATTTCCGGACTTAAAGGAAAGGATTTTCCAACAATCGCTGCTGCTCTTTACCAGCGCAATCGCGGTCTCTATAGCTTTGCCGCGCTCGGAAACTTGCTCGGTGTCTCAAAACCCACAGCTTTCAGATGGGTGAAGGAGGTCCACGACCATGGCTGAACACGATAGTACACCGCCGCGGCCAGAACGATTACCGATAAAACTCGTTCTTCCCAGGCAGGGGACCGAGAGAAAAGTCAAAGCTGGCGGAGAGCTGCCGAAACCATTCCGCACCGTCGATGACGATTACCGCAGGAGCCTCTCCCATCAGGTTTCCGCAATCCGACACGCCATACTTCCCCAGGTCAGACGCACCGGCGCCGCGCCGGTGCGTGTAAAGCTACTCCCGAAGGCCGCAGCCAAGAGCCATCGCCCCGAGCAGCTTTTTTCACAAAGCTCCTGTCCTATTATCGGCGTCGGCCGTCTCGGCGAAATATTTGTGAAAGCGACCCCTGAAGGTCTTGAACGACTTACGACCATCATCGAAACTGTTAAGACAGACCGCATGACCAAAGAACTTTCTTGCGTCGAAGCGATCGAACCGGTAACGCCTGCATTCCGGCGAGGAAATCTTGAAGCGAACGACGTACTCCGCAGAAGCCCGCGCCGAAAGAGCGGCTTTATGACCCGTGTCCGCCTTTTTAACTTCGGACCGGACAGAGATCAATCACGACTTGTTGAGGATTTTCACGAAACGTGCCGCGCACGAAACATCCCGCTAAGCCAGGACGGTTATTCTCCGGCGAGCTTCACCTATGCCGCCGAATGCCGATCAGTCGAGGATGTTGACGCCCTCGCGGGCATCATTGGCGTGCGCTCTATCACGCACATGCCTCTCATCCGCACCATCCGTGCGCAGAATTTTAATCCCTTACCGCTGCCGACGCTCCTGACTCGCCAGGACGTTACTGGCGATGTTCCTGTAGTGGTTGTGGTCGATAGCGGGATATCCGACCAGATCCCAGCCCTGGAGAGCTGGGTGTTCGGACGCCACTCGGACGTTGCTCCCCCATATCGCAACACCGCACACGGTACATTCGTTGCCGGCCTGATCTGCTGGGGCCGCGATCTGAATCCCACCATTCCGGGCCTTGATCAAAGTCCCTGCGGCGTTTTTGACCTTCAGGTGCTCCCCAACGAAGATCCCAATGAAGGGGACACGGATGCACTATCCGAACAGGAATTACTGATCTCCCTCGAAAGCGCCCTGCAACAACACGCGAACAGGTACAGGGTCTGGAATCTCTCGCTCGGAACCGATGCACTCTGCTCCCTTGACGAGTTTTCACCGCTTGCCGAACAACTCGACAATCTGCAGGAAAAATACCAGGTCTCATTTGTCATCAGCGCAGGGAACTACATCACGCCGCCGCTCCTCGACTATCCGCGCACGCAACAGCAGCTTGCCGCGGGCCGCATCACCGCGCCTGCAGACAGCGTCCTCGGCGTTACGGTTGGCGCAGTTTCCCACGTCGGTTATCAACGTAATGGTCCCGGCCAGCATCATCCATCCGCTTTTTCCCGTCACGGCGCCGGGCCAAATTACATTATCAAGCCCGATCTCATTCACTATGGCGGATCATGTTCAACCGATCTGACTGACATTAAAGGCATCCGCTCACTGAGCGGCGCCGGCTCCGTGGAAAATCTCGGCACCAGCTTCGCCGCGCCTCTTGTCTCGCGCACGCTTGCGCAGATTTATCACCAGATCACGCCAACGCCACCGCCCGTGCTTGCAAGAGCGCTCCTGACCCACCACGCGCGCGACCCGCGTACAGGCGAACGCGTTCCAGACGGCGATGAAAATTTATTTGGCTTCGGTCTTCCTTCCACAGTCCCCTACTGCCTGGAATGTACGCCATACACCTCGACCCTGGTTTTCACCGATACTCTCCGCCCAGGTCATTACCTTGAATTCGATGATTTTCCTTATCCACCGTCGCTGAACCGCGACGGTCGCTATTTCGGAGAAATCTGGATGACCGTGGCGTTTGCGCCGGCGCGGGGCGCACGATGGGGAACTGAATATTGCGAAACCCACATCGATGCGCATTTCGGTGTTTTCCGCCAGCGGACATCACGCAAGACGGGCGCTGTCACCAGCAAATTTCACGGTCTCGTCCCGCCCGAACATAAAAATCCGGGCCAGCTTTACGAATCCTATCAGGTCGCAAAACTCCGGAAGTGGGCGCCGGTCCGAACCTATTACGGCAATCTAGGTGAGAATGGCGAGCGCGGTGATCGCTGGCGGCTGATGCTCCGGCTTCTGACACGACACGGCGTCGAAGACGAAGAGGCTTTCAGGTCTCAGCCTTTTTCTCTGATCCTGACAATATCGGATCCACAGAGGACTGCTCCTGTCTATGACGAAATGGCCCGCACAGTATTGAATCGCTTTCAGTCAGAAAATCTCGCCGTGCGCGCGACTGCACGCATTCGCGGGAGAAATTAACGATGAATTCCCCCCCCCACCCACTAACAAAGAAAGGAGGTGATATTATGCCTAAAAACGATCGCTACGTAACGCGGCATCCCGAAGGATGGTCAGTGCAAAAGCCTGGCGCTGAAAGAGCCAGCAGCGTGCATGACACCCAGGGCGAAGCCGAGAAACGCGCCAAAGAGATTGTAGGAAATCTTGGCGGCGGCGAGGTTCGCATTCAGGATCGGCATGGCCGCTGGCGCGACTCGGATACTGTCCCGCCGGGCAATGATCCGAATCCGCCGCGCGACACGCGTCACTAAAGATGGCGCCGGCATTGTGTTAGATACAGCGCAGTAACTGACACAATCATGCCGACATGATCGGCGCATGGAAGGATCCCCATGCGCCGAAAGAGCCCGGAGCCCGTGTCAGGCTTTGGTTATTGCGTGTCCAGATTAATCGCTGTCGTGGTCCATAGGGTGACTCTCATTTGATGAGGGAAGTCCCACGGCGGTAAAAGCCAGGAGCCGCCTGCTTGGGTAGCAGCATGGAGAGTAATCGAGATGCTGGAGCCTACCGACAAAGTCAGCTTTGGGCTGATGAGCGAGTGACCGGGTTGCAACCTGAGTGAACGCTGAGCAAACACACGGGAACGTTAATAACTAGCACGGGGGCGCGGTTTTACCGATACGAGGACCTGAATGCAATATAGTTTGTTATACGGGTGGAATGGCCTTTAGTTGCACGAAAAAGTAGTCTGTGAACGCATCTCGTTCCGACCGTGAATTGAGTAGAGCTGCACTCGACAGTATAACGTCGAGGGAGCCTACCACTGACTAGCTAACACACCCCTCCTACCGACCATCTCCCCCAGCGGTTGAGCGCCCTGTTAATCGTGTACTCGAATTGAATTCTGCTCCGAGTCAGTGAGCGGTGTCAGGCTTCATTATAGTGATTTTATTGTCTCGGTTACCCGACAATCCATACTTACGACGCGTTGAACCGGCTGCCCTGGAGGCTCGAGGCGCTAAACGGAACCACCGGGTTAAGTTACGACGCGAACGGCAACCTGCTTAGCGTCACCGACCCGCGGAGCAACGCGACCCCATATACGTACGTCACCATGGACGGGTTGGCGGCGCGTAAGCGGTTCTTTCACTGGGAGATCGAGTTCCCTGATGTCTTCTGCGCTCCAGGATCGGGCTTCGACGCGATCCTCGGCAACCCTCCATGGGACATCGCCAAGCCGAACTCGAAGGAGTTCTTCTCCAACATCGATCCACTTTACCGTGCCTACGGCAAGCAGGAAGCGCTTCGATACCAGACCGAGTACTTTGCGGACGAGGAAATTGAGCGGAGCTGGCTCGACTACAACGCCGACTTCCGCGCGCAGTCGAACGCCATGGGGTATTTTGCCAGCCCCTTCGGTGACCCGAGCGAGAACGAGAAGAGCCAGGACCGCCTCACGATCGTGCGCGGCGGCGAGAACGACCGGCTTCATACCCGCTGTCGTACGGCACGCGCGAAGAGCCGCGGTTTCGCCGACCCGGCACATTCTTTCCGTCACCAAGGCTCAGCGGATCTGAACCTTGACAAGGCTTTTCTCGAGCAGGCGCATGCGCTCCTGCGCGTGGGTGGCCGGTTCGGCTTTATCGTGCCCTCGGGTCTGTACTCCGATCACGGTACCGGCGGCCTGCGCAAGCTCTTTCTCGATCGTTGCCGCTGGGAGTGGCTCTTCGGATTTGAAAATCGCGATGGAATCTTTGAGATTCACCGCTCGTTCAAGTTCAACCCAGTCATCATCGAAAAGGGCGGCAAGACCGAATCGATCCGCACTGCCTTCATGCGCAGCAAGCTCGAAGACTGGGAGCGCGCCGAGGCACTTGTTACGCACTACAGCCGAGCACAGGTTGAGCGCTTCAGCCCGTGGTCCAAGGCGATCCTCGAGATCCAGTCGCCGCGCGACCTCGAGATCTTGGAGAAAACTTACTCGAACTCTGTGCTTCTCGGCGATGACCGTGCTGGCGGTTGGGGCATCCGCTACGCCCAGGGCGATTTCAATATGACCAGCGACTCGAAGCTCTTTCCCCTTCGCACGAAATGGGAGGCCGACGGCTACCGCCCTGACGAGTACAGCCGCTGGATCAAGGGCGACTGGCGCCCAATTTCTGAATTGTGGACGGAGTTAGGCGTAAAGCCACTTCCCGAAGGTGAGCGGCGCTGTACCCAGCCACCATACGACTCACTACCGATCCCTCGCGCCGATTTTCCGCAGGGTGTGGTGCTATCGCGGGAGGCAGACGCGTGCGTGCGACAAGAGCGGGTCGAGGCTGTCGCATTGCCACTGTACCAGGGCGTGATGATTCACCAGTTCGACCATGCGTGGAAGCAATGGATTGGAGGCAGTGGGTCAAAGGCGTGGGAGTTGACACGTGGCGACACAAAATGTCTGACGTCCAAGTTTCTCCTTGCGGAGAGTATCTATCGAGCTTCTGAGAAAGGCCTGAAGGGCTTCAAGCTCGGCTTTCGCGACATCGCGCGGACGACCGATGAACGCACTATGATCGCGTGTCTTGTTCCTGATCGTCCTTGCGGGAACAAGGTTCCGTTATTGCAGCCGGCTTCGTCTGCTTGGTTGCCCATGCTGAGCGCAACGCTGAACTCATGGGTGTTCGATTGGGCTCACCGAGCCAGGCAAGGTGGCACTTCAATCAACTACTTCATCATCGATGAAGGTCCGTTGGTCAAACCACCCTCTAGTAGTGGCGCCGCTATCGCGACAGTGCCAATAAGACTTGGATTGTCAGCTTTGATCTTTTCAGCCCAATGGCTCGGGTTCTCCGCGAGCTTCTTGCCGATTGCGTGGCGTCGGCTTTGGGCAGTCAGCCGTAGTGAGCGCCTGCGCCTACGGTGTATTCAGGACAGCGTCGTTGCCGTGCAGTACGGGCTTGCGGACGACGATCTTCGTCACGTACTACGGAATTGCGATCACTCCGAGGCCGGCGGCGATCCGACTGGCTTCTGGCGCGTCGACAAGGACAAGGACCCCGAGCTGCGCCACACAGTACTGACGCTCGTCGCCTTCCACGACCTCGAAGAGAAGATCCGCGCCTGCGGCGGCGATCGCGAAAAGGGCATCGAGGCCTTCCTCAACCAGAACGATGGCGATGGCTGGATACTCCCCGAGACCCTGCGCCTCGCCGACTATGGCCTCGGTCACGATGAACGCGCCAAGCAGCCTCAACCCGTCGCCAGCCACCTCGGCCCGCGATTCTACGACTGGCAACTCGCGCAAAGCGCTGAGGAATCCTGGCGCGAGTGCCACCTCCACGCCCGCAACCTCCTTGGCGAGGAGGGCTACAAGCAACTTCTGGCGGACATCGAGGCGGAGAGGCGCGGAGAGAAACCGAGTCGCGTCGCGGAGGAGCCGGCAACCCCGTACGGACAACGCGACAAACAAGGCAAGCTCTTCGAGTGACCGCATCGTCATGCTTCGGCACCCGGCAGTGATTCCCCATGTCTACGGACACCAGAGGAGAGCAATTTTGTCCATTTTGCTTGCATAAGCAGACGATTTTCGTTAGCTTGCGCAATCGGAATGGAGAACATGGCAAATCTCAAGAGCAAAACACTGGCCGCATTCGTCGAGGATCTCCAGGCACGGGGGCGCTATACCTTCACCCGTGCCGAAGGGGCGAGCGGCGCAGACCGCTCCGATGTCGCGCTCGAAGCGGCGCTGCGGCGCCTCAAGCGGCGAGGCCGGATCGCGAGCCCGCGACGAGGCTTCTACGTCCTCGTACCGGGGGCTCCGGGTAGAGTAGAGGACAGGTTCAGCGGCCGTTAGGTAGATCCTTGGCTGTATCCGCCGTTTCCAGCTTCGTGCCCGTTTGGGATCGCCATAGAAAGAAGCCCTGCCCCCCCTCATCAAACCGTACGTGCAGTTCTCCCGCATACGGCTTTCCGATCATCTTCATCTCAAGGCATTCGAGTTTTCTCTCTTGGCCTTGAGATACAGTCCCCGCTGGAGGTCTCGGATCTTGGGTGTTTCAAGCCTCACGGCAATCACCTCTCCTTCCCTCTTTAAGAGACTTAATGAAAGCAGGGCGCCTTCCCTCCGCCAACATTACTTGGCTTCTTTGGTACCTCTGCGCCCCTCCGACTTCTCATTCGCCTGATTCGATTTTCGGTCTCCCTTATATCGAACCATCGCGGCCATCACCCGCGACGAATGAGATCTCCCGCGTTACCCACATCAACTTCCCTCACATCCCGTCCCGACGACCCCGGAGAGCCCATCTGCTCTTGTTCGGTTCTCTTGCAGATGGCAGCGACCTTCCCCACCTGACCACAGGGTCGGCACTCTCAATTAAAGTTACGAGGCTCTATGGGTTCCCTGGTGGTACGGCCTGCGAGTTTCCGATTCCTCCTCTGAGAAAGTTTTCTCGATCCACTCTGTCCTGAAAGTCGCCTCTCAAAACCGGATCTTCGCTAGCGGGGTGTACCGACAATTCCCCGCGCCGGACTTAAACCGGCAAGTTGTTCTGCTTCCGCGGCATACGGTCAGTCCTTTACTTGATAGTCTCCTGGGGCTAATTGTCGCCAATGGCCCGGCCTCTTCGCTTGAAATTTGCTGGTGCCCTATATCATATGACCTCGCGAGGCGATCATCGGGAAAGACTTATCTAGAGGACGGCGACCGGCATCAGCTCCCGGCAAGTAGCAGCTGAAAAAATGCTTGATTTCCACCAGCTGTGAATGTTAATAAGTGTCCCCATGAACTTACACGACCTGACAATTAGCCAACTCAAACGGGCTGCCGCGATTAAGGAACGAATCGAGGCTCTGAATAAAGAGCTCCACAGTATCCTCGGTGCGTCAGCCAAATCTGGAGCTGCGCCAAAGAAAAAGCGGACCATGAGCGCTTCGGTGAAAAGGAAAATTGCCGCTGCTCAAAAAACAAGGTGGGCGAACCTTCGACGAGCTAAACCGGCGACGCGCTCAGTCGAACCCGCTGCGACGGCCAAGAAGAAAGTGAGTTCTGCAACCAAAGCGAAGTTGTCGGCCAAATTGAAGGCTTACTGGGCGGCGAAGAAAGCCGGCAAGAAGTAAGCCTCGGCAAGTTCTGATTTCGCTAAGTCGCCAAGTCCCGCGAGGGGTGTGGCGACTTTTTTATGTGGAGAATTGATCTTGATGTCTGGGTTCCGCTCTGGTGTTCGGGGTCAGCCAAGCGTTATTAACTTGAAGAGCCAAGGTATCTCGCCGCCCAGCAATCCTTCGCCGCCAAGCATTCCTGGTTCACGGTACACCGGCTCGACGCCCGCAGCCATTTCCCCATGTTCGAAGTGCCCGAAGCGATGGCCACAGCGATCGAACAGTTTCTGAGTAAAGACGCGCGTCACTTATCTTCTTGACATGAGGGTGAGCGGTACGATAGACGCAAGGCGATATGGGAACAATCGCGGCACTCGACCGAAGGAGTACAGCAAATGAAACGAGTAAACCTATTTCTGCGATCGGTTTTTTCTTCTACGAAACTCATTGTCTTATTATGCGGGCTTGCTTTTCTCATCCGCGCGCCTTTCGATTGCCGGGCGGCTGACGCGCCGGCACTGCGGGCAAACTATTCGGCGTTTAGCGGCGCCTTTGCTCCGGTGTGGATTGCGGCGGACAAAAGTCTATTCGCCAAATACGGCCTGAACGTCGACATACGATATATCGCTCCCGCCACATCCACCCAAGCGCTGCTGGCCAAGAACCTCGACATCGTAAATCCCGGTGGTGAAATCGTCGAAGCGGGCTTGAACGGCGAGCCGGTGGTCTATATCGCGGGCATTTTGAATCGCGCCGTCATGTCGCTTTACGCGAAACCGGAGATCGCCTCGATCGCCGACCTGAAAGGCAAGGTGTTGGCCGTAACCGTCCCCGGAGCGACGACCGATTTTGCCGCGCGGGTTTTGCTCCAGCAGGCGCGTTTGACGCCGGGTAAAGACGTCAAGATTCTTTATCTCAAAGGCATGGCGGAAATCCTCGCGGGCATAAACCAGGGCAACGCGGATGCCGGCATTTTTACCGCGCCGACGACTCTGAAAGCGGGGCACGCGGGTTTAAAAGAATTAGTTAACGTCACCGAGAAAAACATCCCGATGATTCATGCCGCGTTTGCCAGCACCAGGGAGTATGTAAAGACTCATCCGGACAACGTGCGGCGGTTTTTACAGGCCTATCTCGAAGGAATCAAGATCGCTTCTAGGGATGCGGAACTCGCGAAGCAGATTATCGGCAAATATACCAAGACGACCGATGCGAGCGACCTGGAGAATTCCTATCAGACTTTTCTGGCGGCATGGGAGCGCCTGCCCATTGTCCCGGCCGCGGCGGTGCAGACGCTGCTTAATTTCGCGACGCATCCCGGCGCGAAAACCGCGAAGCCGGAAAGCTTTATCGACAATTCCATACTCGCGGAGCTCGGCAAGTCAGGATTCGTCGACCGGCTTTACAAGTAATCATCAACCCACGCGAGCGGTAGAGAGGGTTGCGAATCGGCGAGAAGAACAAATCTTCACTTGAGATCATTGAGCGGTCCGTGCTTTCGAGCGACGGAGCACAAGGTCCAAGGCTGTCCAGGTGTTGTGTTACTTTTTCTTGAATAGCTGCTCGAGCGGAGTGCCTTTGCTCCGCTCTTCGAGCATTTGGCCCAGCCCCTTGGTCACCAGTTTTTGGCTGTCCACATTCACCGACGGGCCCTTGGCCGGCCCGGTGACTTTGAGCGGCACGACGATCCGCCCCTGCTTGTCTTTCAAAAAGGTCTGGGCCTTGCCGCTGCCCGCGCGGGCGGAAACCTCGGGCGCGAGCGCAGCCTCGATAGCTATATCCAACGTCTGCGACTCCAAATTCATTTTGCCGCCTCCTTCGGCCTCCATCACCGGACTCAGCAGATGAATGCGCTTGAAGTCGGCTATCCCGCCCGCGATGCCGAACTCGGTCTCCAAGGTCTTGAACGTCGTAGCGCCGCCGCGCTGCTCTTTCGACATGCCGATCAACCCGGTGATCTGTTCGATCTTCTGTACTAAATCGACGTTGGTGAGCTCGCCGTCCTGCGCGGCGAGGCGGCCGTTGCCGCGCATATTTCGAACCGGCGAATCGCCCCCCGACGGCACGGACAATTGAATCTCGCCGGTGACATTCCCTTTGAAGGCCCGGCTGTCGCTGACCTTGACGTTGTCGAGCTTGGTCTGGATCCGAGAAACGACGTTATTGGAAGGTCCCGTCACCTTCAGGCTCAAACCGACCGGCCCCGAGGCTTCCAGCTCCTTGGGCGCCATTCCCGCTGACGAGAGCAGTTGAATGATCGGCTTGATGTCGAACCGGTCGTTGGCCAGGGAAAGGTCCAGCCGCGGGGCGCTCGTAAGATTGGAAATGGTCCCGTTCACGGCAAAGTCGATGCCCTCGGCTTTGAGATGATTGTCTTTCAAGGTGAGCACCGCCTGAGTGTCCTGGTAGCGCATCTGCCCTTCGAGCGAGACCGGCTTAAGGCCGGACGGGCTCAACGCGATGCGATAGGGAAACGGGCGCTCGGCCGAGAAATCCTTCAGCGATACGTCGATTCCGCGGATCTGGATCGGCTTTTGCCCGACGGTTTGCAACGTGACCGAGCCTTGATCGAGACGCAGCAGGGCAGGAATCAGCTCGCCAAGATTCATCGTCTCCTTCGTCTGGGGCGCCGGTTCTTCCTTCTTCTTTTTCGCCGTCTCTCCCTTCTTTTTCGCCATGTCGGCAAAGTTAAACGTTCCGTCGGGCTTCTTGATCAGGTTTACAACCGGCTTCTCGAGAATGAATTCCTCCACCTGGAACTGTCCTTTAAAAAGAGGACCGAGCTTGAGGCGCAGGCTCACCTTCTCGGCGCTGAAAAAGGGATCTTTGGAGAATGCGGGATTATCGGAGACTTGCAGCGCAGAGAGGCGGATCGCGGGCGACGGCACGATTCTCAGGCGGATCTCGCCGACGTCCACCTTGCGCTGCAAGGCCTGCTCCACCAGCGGGAGGTAGCGGCCCTTGTGCGCGCCGAGATCAATGAAAGGCGGGACCAGAATCACCGCCACGACCAGGAGTACTAGAATACCGACAATGATAAAAAGCGTCTTTTTCACTTTTAGCCCCTTCGCTGAAGGAACTATATGCCCCTATTTTACGCTAACCACTGCCCGACTCTTGTGTCAACTGATAGGCCGATGCGGAGATAATCTGTACCGGGATCTCTGGATCATACTTCCACGACTCAACAATTCTGCAAGAAAGTGAAGATATTTAAATCCGGGGCAGCGCCGCTCTTAGATACGGCCTGTCGTGAACCGGTTGGAACGACGACTGCATAGGGCCATCGGTGCTGGAGGGCTTAACGACCGTGTGTGCCGCAAGGAATCAAAATCCTTGCAGGATCGCTTCAGCGTCGATCGTGATCTCAACCGTGGTGCCGACAACAAGCCCCTCGTTTTCCAAACGGGCGTTCCAACTCACGCCGAAGTCGAGGCGGTTGATAGTCGCGGTAGCCATAAAACCTGCCCTCGTCTTTGGGCCCTTATCGACGCCGTCTTCCCACCAGGGGGTTTGCCACTGACCCAAGTAATGAACGCGAAGCACCACGGTGCGAGTGATCTCCCGAATCGTCAACTCGCCGGTGACAACGGCGTCATTCTCGCCGATTACCTCAACGCGATCCCCCTTGAAGGTGATCTTTGGATGATGTTCGACGTCGAGAAAGTCCGCGCTCTTGAGATGAGCGTCGCGGTCCGCTTCCCCAGTCCAGATCCCCGCAGCGTCGATCGTGACCTCGACGGAAGCAGCCCGCGGGTTAGCCGGATCGAAAAAGAGAGTCCCGTGAACGTTTTTGAAATGGCCGCGGACGAAAGTCACCATCATGTGACGCACGCAAAACTCCGCGGCCGTATGCCCCGGCTCGAAAAACCACTTAGCCATGGTCCAGCCCTTTCAAAGAAACCACGTATAGGTTAACGCGCAGCGGATCGAATTCAATAACCTACAAAACAGAAGCAGGGCTCGGAGTTTGCACCGCCGAGGCGCAGAGGACGCAGAGAAGATCTTCTAAAAATGGCACCTTGAACAAGCCCTCCGTGAACTCTGTATTACTAAAGTTGAAAATTTGCGCGAGCCGCGCAAATAATCCACCAATCGAAGATTCTCGGATTGGGACATTCCTCCCGCCAAGGCGCAAAGACGCTAAGCGACAGGCCCTCGGCCTGTCATCCCGAGCGAATGCGAGGGATCTAAGAAGATTTCTCTTTTCGTTCGAAATGACAATGATTTCCCTTTGCGCCTTGGCGGCTTGGCGAGAGATAATCCGATTTCTTCTTTTGCGTACTTTGCGTTTTTTGCGGTTAATTTCTTCGGTCCGAGTATTTGGTTGCGGCTTAGCCGCGTTGGGTCTCTGTGGTGAATATCTCTTCACAGGAAACCCAGCAGAACCAAATAGAAAGGCCGGCCATCTTAGCCGCGACTGCCGGTAGCTTACCTCTTCCACCGCAGCGACCCTTATCACGTTTTCGCAATTGCGAAAACATGGCAAGTGTCGTCAAGAAGACGAAAGATGGGAGGACGGGAAATTTTCGTTACGAACGTGGGGTGCCAAGATAGTTCAACGCGCAAATTCGCTGAGGTCGGGATTGCAGTTATCCGAAGCGCGACTGGCGTTGAACGGGTTTAGTCTGCGGCAAGAGACTGAAAACCAGATTGTTTCTTGAGTTAGCATGTCGATGTGGACTAAGATAGCTATATTAGCTAGCTACAGGAGTGATCCTCGTGAAAACGGTACAGATGACCTTGGATGAAAACCTCGTAAAGGCCGTGGACAGCGCGGCTAAGAAATTAGGCACAACGCGGTCCGCCTTTACCAGGGGCGCCCTGCGTTCCGCGCTCAAAGAAGTCCACATAAGGGAGTTGGAGTCCAAGCATCGCGAAGGCTACAAGCGTAAGCCGGTTAAGCGCGGCGAATTCAGCGGCTGGGAATCGGAACAGGAATGGGGTGATTGATGAAGCGGGGCGAGGTGCGATGGTATGTGTTTCCCCGACCCGACAAGAAGCGGCCGGTGCTGATTTTGACCAGAGATTCCGCCCTGGAATTTCTAGGAGAAGTGACGGTTGCTCCGATCACATAAACGATTCGCGATATTCCTTCCGAGGTCTTGCTGACAAAAACAGACGGCATGC
>Ga0214472_10001538_pt1 | contig 25632 bp, 16 predicted proteins | sample RVTome_6_FD_207662 | JGI IMG/M metagenome (GOLD analysis project Ga0214472, IMG submission 207662) | Soil microbial communities from uranium-contaminated site in the Upper Colorado River Basin, Wyoming, United States - RVT140D175 | ecosystem: Environmental > Terrestrial > Soil > Contaminated >...
TCGCTTGCGCTCGGGGCTCTGAAGGGAACGGCCTCACAGGCTGTATGCCGCCGCCGCGGGCGGGCCCGTCGCTTGCGCTCAGGGCTCTGAAGGGCGCCCGCCGCGTCCGGTAAGCCGGCGAGCCTGGGCTGCGTGTGGCCGATTTCGCCCGGCGTGCAAAACGCATCGGGCGTTGGTGTGGGCAGGATTCGGGGGGTATAATGGGCAAGGCCTTACGAGGGGGATGGACCATCCATGCGCGCCGGGGCCTGTCGTGGAACGGCGTGTTCGTGGCCCGATCCGGCGATCAACCCTCACAGAAGCAACTGGAGGATGCATCAACATGGCCCTGCGTCGGCTCAGCTATGGGGTGTTCACGGTCGCGCTGATTCTGGGGGCGGCGGCGACGGTCCTGGCGGTGAAGCGGTCGTCGTCGACCGAGCGGCTGCCTTACCCTGCGGCCGCAGAGCGGGATTCGCTCCGCGAGATTGACCCGGTCGATCCGAACGCGGGCGGCGAGGTCCCCGCGGCGTTGCTGGGCGGTGTGGCCGGCGCCGACCCTACGGCGGGCTGCAACGCGGTGGGCGCGTTCGACGAACAATTCGCCTTCGGCTCGGTCTACCGCGGCAACGCCGTACGCTTCGACCGCCCGGTGGCTTTACGCGAGTTCACGATGGAGCTGAAGTTCGCCGGCACGACGAACCTGTACTTCTCATTGCACCGCCGTGACGACGGCGGCAGCCTGTTCCATCGCTTCCTGCCCAGCGATATCGTCCGCACCGGCGCGACCGCATTCGGCAACGGCCCGGCCGACCCGACCAAGATCTTTTCCACGGGCCCGTTCAGTCCGCTGCTGGAGCTTCCGCCCGGTGAGTACGCCTTCGCCGTCGCGTGGGGCAATGCCACCAGCGTTGGATTCGGGCGGGCCGCGGAGTTCGATCCTGAGTTCATCCCCGGCGTCGGCACGATGCTCGGCACGGTCAACCGCAACCTCGCCCCGCCGATCGACCCGCTGGATCAGGGTGTGTCGCTGAGTTACAACACGAGCTTCGGCCTCTTCGCGATGGAGATCTGCCTCGTCGCCGAGCCGGGGGCGTGCTGCTCGGCCGACACGCAGAGCTGCACGGAGGTGCTCGAAACAGCTTGCGACGATCCCGGCGATTTCTTCGCCGGCCAGCGCACCACCTGCGATGACGTGATCTGCCGCTTCGGCGCGTGCTGCTCCATCTGTCAGGATTGCCAGCCCTCGACCGCCCAGCAGCGTTGTGTGCAGGATGGCGGCACGTTTCATCTGAATACCGACTGCCCGGCCGACGAGGCGGGCCGAAAGGCGCTTTGCCCCGGCATCACCGGCGCGTGCTGCACCGGGCAAACGTGCGCCGAGGTGTGCGCAGCGAACTGCGTCGGGACCTTCCTCGGTGTGGGGGTCGAATGCCAGCCGGACCAGCACACCTGCGCGGGGGCTTGCTGGATCTGCGATACCGACTCGGACTATGGATACTGCCGCCAACGCTCAGAGGCCAGCTGCGAGGGTGCGCTCCAAGGAGAGTATGCCGGGCGCGACACCGACTGCGTGCGGCCCCCGGCCGTGGAGCAGTGCGGCGGAACCTGTTGCGTGTACCTGGACGGGATCGGCCCGAGGCGTTGCACGAATGTCAGCTCACGCGAGGCCTGCATTGCGCCGCCCTCGACCGACGTTTTCATCTACCTGCGTGACGGACACACTCCCGACGAGTTCGGGAACATCGGGGCGACATGTCCGTCGATGACGTGTCCCAGCTCACCGGATTCCCGGTTCCGGTGCTGCCTCCCCGACGGGAGCTGCATCGACGTAGCCGCAAGCAACGGCCTTGCCGTATGTGACGAAATGCACGGCGAGCCGAACACGAGTTCGACATGCAGCGCGACCAATTGTCGTACCGAGAACAACTACGGCGCCTGCTGCTTCTCGGATGGTAGCTGTGAGCTGCTCATGAAGACGGGATGCCAGGACTCGGGCGGTGTCTTTGTCACCGACGGCAGCGGTGTCGGGGTGAAGACCTGCGACCCCTATCCATGCGGCGCGGTCGCGTCCGTCACCGGCGCCTGCTGCGACCTGGCTGTCGGGGCCTGTGAAGTCACTACCGAGCTGGTCTGCAACGAGAGCGGGCGGTTCTTCCAGGGCGTCGGCACCGACTGCGCCGACGCGGTTGGGACGTGCCCGGGAATCGGGGCCTGCTGCCGGATCAACGGCGAGTGCTTCGACGACACTCGTGCCGACGACTGCGAGATGATCTACGACGGGGCGTACCGCGGCGACGGTTCGCTATGCGACGCCCTCGACCCCGGGTGCAGCGAACTACGGGCCTGCTGCACCGTGAACGGCGATTGCGTCCTCGCGACGGAGGCCGAGTGCATGTCCGTCAACGGCACGTTCAACGCCGGTGCGACGACCTGCGCACCGGATACCTGCCCGGCCGGGGCGTGCTGCATCGCCGACGAGGGATCCTGCCTGCGCAGGCGCGAGGACCACTGCCTCGAACCGGACGTCTATCTCGGTGACGGCGCCGTCTGCGAAAGCGGCGTGTGCGTCCGCGGGGCCTGCTGCCACGACGACGGGACCTGCGAGCCGGCACAGATCCACCAGGACTGCGCCGATTTTGGAGACATCTTCACCCCCAACGTCGTTTGCGAAGCCCTCGACCCGCCGTGCAGCGCCGTCGGGGCCTGCTGCTTCATCACCGGCATCTGCGCCCAGCTACGTCCCGAAGAGTGCGCCGACGACGGCGGCACGTACCAGGTCCCGGGCCTGGGCTGCTCGCCGGGGCTGTGCAATCGGGGGTCGTGCTGTACGCCCGCCAACGAATGTCAAGACGATCAGTTTGCCACCTCCTGCATCAGCCAGGGCGGGGGTTACTCGTTCCACGCCGCCACCATCTGCGCCATCGACCGCCCGTGCGACCCGCTCGGCGCCTGCTGCCTCTTCGAGCTGTGCAGCATCGAGACCCAGTTCGAGTGCGAGGAGGTCGACGGCGGCTCGTACCAGGGCGACGGCAGCACGTGCGGGGCGGAGTCGTGCCCCATCGGCGCCTGCTGCCGCCCCAGCGGCCCGGGCACGTTCAGTTGCGACGACGACGAATTCGAGTCCGAGTGCCTGGGCGAAGGCGACGTGTTCCACCCCGGCGGCGACTGCCTTGACCGCCCCTGTGATCCCAGGGGCGCATGCTGCACAAACGGTGTCTGTGAGATCATGCCGCGGTTCTTCTGCGAGCCGCAAGGCGTCTACGTCGGCGACGAGACGGTGTGTGCGGCCGGCGTGCCCGAGAGCTGTACGATCGATCCGCGGTACCCACACCTTCCGACGGATCCCAATGCTTCTCTCGGCCTGACGAGTCTCGAGGTAACGCTCTACTGCGGCCCGTCACCGCTGACGGTCGACGATCTCTCCGTGCGGCTGGACCCGACGGGACCACCTGTGCCGGGCATTGTCGGCCTGACCGAGATCGACCCCGCGACCGTTGCGGTCACGTTGGATGCGCCCATTCCGCCGGCGCATTGGCTCTGCATCGGCTTGACGGGTTCGACAAACGAGGTTTGCGTCGCGGCCCTGCCCGGCGACGTGAATGGCGATCTTGTGACTGGTTTCGAGGACCTGACGGCGCTCTTGAACGATATGACCGGGCCGCGCGTTTTGCCGCTGCACAGTTGTGACATTGACCGCGACGAGCAGTGTTTGTTCACCGACCTGCTCGGCCTCATCGACCTGCTCACGGGCGCAAACGAGTTCAACGCGTGGGACGGCGCCACGCTGCCCGAATGCCCGTCCACAACGGCCCCACAGTAAGCCGCGGCTTCGCGTCCGGGCACGCGCGTGAACGGCCGTTTGTGCGACGGGCGGGTGGCGCGTTGACCACCGTGCCGCGCATGCAAAAACCGGCGAACTCTCGTTGCGCCGGCTTAGCGGGATGTGATCCTCAGCTTGCTGTCCGGCCGTTGGTGCCTTCTTTTTCGATCTTGCGGACCTGCTTGCGGAGTTGGCGGCGGCGGCGCTCCGAAGGCTTCTCATAGTAACTGTGACGCTTGATGTCGCGGGTGAGACCCTCGCGCTGACAAAGCCGCTTGAAGCGCTTGAGCATTTGCTGAATCGATTCGTTCCCTCGTGGCCTGACCTTGATCAACGAAACCTCCGCAAATAAAAGACCGTCCGGCATTTTCACACCCACTTTTGACGACACTCGGGCCTGATCCCACGGCGGGTGCAATGTCGCGGGACGGCGATTCTAGCCCATCCCATCGACAGCCGCCACCACCGGCTTGCAAAAACCCGGGCCCCAAAGTGACGTACCCGCGACGGGGCATCGCATAAAGGTCCGATAATACATAATGGATCGCACACGAATAGCCTTCGGCGATGCCTCGGATCGGTCACAGGATGAAACGGCTCAGGTCGACGTCCTGGCTGATCTCCGCGACGCGCTTGCGCACGTAGGCCTCGTCGACGGTCAGGGTCTGCCCGCGGCGGTCCGGGGCCTCGAAGCTGATCTCCTCCATCACCCGCTCCATCACCGTCATCAGCCGCCGGGCCCCGATGTTTTCCGTGGATTGGTTGAGGTGGTGTGCGACGTCGGCGATCGCGGCGATGGCCCCTTGCGTGAACTCGATCAGCACCCCCTCGGTCGCCAGGAGGGCGACGTGCTGCTTGGTCAGCGCGTTCTCCGGCTCGGTCAGAATCCGCACGAGGTCGTCACGGCCCAGGTCGTCCAGTGCCACGCGAAGCGGCAGGCGCCCCTGGAGCTCCGGCATCAGATCGCTCGGCTTGCAGTCGTGAAACGCCCCGGCCGCGATGAACAACACGTGATCCGTCCGGACCGGCCCGTAGCGCGTGGTCACCGTGCTTCCCTCAATGACCGGCAGCAGATCGCGTTGCACACCCTGCCGAGAGATATCCGGGCCGCGGCTCTCCGACGGCGACGCCAGCTTGTCCAGCTCGTCGAGAAAGACGATCCCGCTCGATTCCGTGCGCCGAACGGCCATCTCCGCCATGGCCTCGCGGTCGATCAGCTTGTCGCACTGCTGGTCGAAGAGGATCTGGCGGGCCTCCTTGATCGGCACGCTGCGCCGCTTGGTCTGCGACGGAATCAGCCGTTCCATGAAGTTCTGCACGTCGGGATCGAGCTGGTCCATCCCCAGGTTGGTCATGATCCCCACCGGCGCGGACTTCGTCACCACGTGCACCTCGACGTGCCGCTCCTCCAGCCCGCCCGACTGAAGCTGCGCCCGCAGCTTCTGGCGGTTGCGCCGGCGGCGCTCCGCGGCCTCGCCGTCTGCACTTGAATCCGGCTGATTGGGCGTGGGAATCAGCAGATCGAGCAACTGCTCCTCGGTGCGCCGTTCCGCCTCGGCCCGGACGACCTGGGTCTGCTCCGTCCGCACCATGTGCACCGCCAGCTCCACCAGATCCCGGATCATGCTCTCCACGTCCCGGCCGTGGTAGCCGACCTCGGTGTACTTGGTCGCCTCGACCTTGATGAACGGGGCGTCGACCAGCCCCGCCATCCGCCGGGCGATCTCGGTTTTGCCGACACCGGTCGGGCCGATCAGGATCATGTTCGCCGGCCCGACTTCCTCGCGCAGCTCCTCGGGAAGCTGCTGCCGCCGCCAGCGGTTGCGAATCGCGACGGCCGCAGCGCGCTTGGCCGCGGTCTGCCCGACGATGTGCCGGTCGAGCGCCTTGACGATCTCTTTGGGGGTCAGGTGTTCCATGGAATCAGGCACGGAGGCACGAAGGCACGGAGGAAACAGCGCAAACGTCGAAACGTCGAAACGTCGAGACGACTAAACGTCAGAAACTCGGGCCGTCGCAACCGCGCAAGGCTGCGTTCTGAATTTTGGATTCTCCATTCTGAATTCGCTCTACGTTCGCCTCACAAGCGCACGCGCGCGAAGTGGCGAACAGAACGCCGGACCGCCGCGTCCCTCGGTGATCGGACCCGGACACTGCGTTGCCGCCGCGTCCGACAAACGCATCCTGTTATCCGAGCGTTTCGACATAGATTTCCTTATTGGAATAGACGCAGATGTCGCCGGTGATGCGCAGCGCCTCTTCGACGATTTTCTCGGGCGGGAGTTCGGTGTGCATCACGAGCGCGCGCGCCGCCGCGACCGAATACATTCCGCCGGATCCAATTCCGATGACGCCGTCGGTCGGCTCAAGCACGTCACCCGACCCGCCGATCAAGAGCGTGGCGTCCTTGGACACGGCGACCAGCATCGATTCCAATCGCCGCAATGCACGGTCGGTCCGCCACTGTTTCGCCAGCTCGATCGCCGCGCGGCGGACGTTGTCCTTGTACTGCTCGAGCTTGGCGTCGAACCGCTCGAGCAGAGCGAACGCGTCGGCCACCGAGCCGGCGAACCCGCAGAGCACCCGGCCGCCGGCCAGCTCGCGGATCTTGCGGGCGTCGTGCTTGACGGCCGTCTGACCGAAGCTGACCTGTCCGTCGCCGCCGATCGCGACTTTGTCGCCGCGGCGGACCGTGAGTATCGTAGTGGAATGGATCGTTTCTTTGGCCATCAGGATCGGAGCACCATGAACCTTCGCTTTTCCAACTCGACCATAGGGGACGGGAGACTTTTTGGCAACGCCGCGCGGATCGTCGCGCCGGTAACGCTGGTCGCAGCGCTGTGCGGAGGCTGCAAACAGCCGGAAAAGAACGACAACGGCCAGCCCTCCGGGAGCTTCCACACGACCCGGCACGAGTCCTACTCGCACAAGAGCTACGAGCTGACCGCCGATTCCTTCCCGCCCTCGATGCCGCTGAATCTCCGGCACCAGGCCCACTGGCTCGCGGTCGAAGAGATCGGCCCCGATTCCGACGGCGGCTGGGCGACGGGCTCCTTCGACTCCGATCGTAACAAGATCGACGTGACCACCGATGACGTCGACCGCTTCTCCATCGATATGACCCAGGTGCCGGTCGACTGGAACCGGATCGTCATCATCGGAATCGACGGCGTCAACACGGAGCTCAAGAAGCGCAACTACAACGTCTACCACTTCGCCCGCAACGCATCGGGCCAGTGGATCGTCACCAACCCGTAAGAGCTGATCCGGATCGTGTGGCCGCGGTTTCCGACCGGGGCAGCACGGATCGGAATGCCGTGCCGCCCGCTCACAGCGGCCCGCTAGCCGCGGCTCAGGATGCGCTCGACGTGCCGGATCTTCTCTTCGATCCCGGCACGTTCGCGCGCCCCCAGCCGGTGCAGCGTCTCCCATTCAAGCCGCAGGTCATCGAGCTCGATAGCCTGGCGATAGCGGCGTTTCGCCTCTTCGAGCTCCGCCGTTGAGCGGGACGCCTGCCCGGCTGCGGCCAAGCAGTCGCCGAGCAGAATCAGCCCCTCCGGGTTTTGCGGATAGATATGCAGCGCATCCCGCGCTGCCCCCACCGCCGCCTCGTGGTCCTCGCGTGCCCCCGTTGACTCGGCCAATAGCCCCGACGCCGTGACCCGCATGCGCCGCAACCCAAGCTGAAAGGGATCGCGCTCGATGGCCCGCTCCAGCGATTCGATCGCCAGGCGCAGCGCCTCTTGACGCCGCCCGGGCCGGGGCGTCGCTCGCTGCATCGCCCACTGCGCCAACTCCACCAGCGGCGTCGCGTCCAGCGGGTCGCTTTCTGCGGCTTCTTGGTAGAACAGTGCGGAATCCTGATCGCCGAGCGGCCCTTCGCCGATCACGCCGAGCTTGGTCCGCGCCACCCCTTCCCAATAGGCGCGCAGCACCGCAGGGCCCAGCGCTGTACTGGCGATCACCAGGAACAGCACACTGCTGGTGACGAGTGGAGGGCGAACGGTGCGTCCCGGCGCCGGTACTGTCAGAGCCTTCTCCGGCTCCCGTGCTGCAACACACAGGGCGAACAGCGCGAAGAACGTCGTGCAGGTACCCGGCACGAACAACGCAAAGTTGATCAGGTCGTGAACCAGAAACGCAAACAGCCCCGCCGCCGCGCCGTTCGCCAACGACCTTGGCCCCACCCCGACCTCGCCCGCCGTGTGGCCCGCTCGACGTCCAAAGACCGCAAAGGCAGCCAGCCAACTCATGGCCGTGATGACGCCGACGTAGTACATGAAGTAAGCGTCGCTGCTGCCCAGCAGCAGCACCCGCCCGACGACCACGACCATGGTCAGAGCCGCGATCCAACCGCCGGGAAATCGGGTTGTTCCTTTTCGCGTCGTCGTCTTTCGATCCTCCTCGCGCGCCCGACATTGCGTCACGGCAATCGAGCCACCCACCAGCATGACGGCCAGCCCGACCAGCCCGATCATGCCCCACTCCGCGGCCGCCTGAACGAAAAGATCGTGCGGGTTGGAAACCTCCTCTGGGCTTCGGATCGACTTGTATTGCAGGTACCGCCGCCCGAAGTTTTCCCGCCCCACACCCGTGAGCCAGTGATCTTCGATCATCCGCGCCGACGCCGTCCAATACTGCCAGCGGAAAGTCAATGAGACGCCGGGCAACTGCTTGTGGTACAGCCCGTGCCCGACCGCCGCGCCGAGCACCAGTACCACCGCGGTCCACCCCAGCGCCCACATCTGCTTACGACGAGCCTGCACTTGTCGGCGAAACAGGAACGCGGCGAACCAGACCACCGCCGCCGCCGCCGTCGCCAGCAGCGCGCCGAGGCTCTTGGTGGTCAGCATTCCCGCAAGGACCAGCGCAGTCAGTGCCAGCGCCGCGACACTCGTCAGCCAGTCGATCCCGTCACCCGTCCGCCGCGCCGTGCGCAGCAGCGCCGCGGCCGCCCCGAGCGCCGCCAGCGCACACAACGAAAGATAGGATCCAGCAATGCTGCTGTGCGGGAACGGCCCCGACGCCTCCCGGGCCTTCAGCCGCCCCTCGAACAGCGCGACCTTGTCCGAATCCGGCGCCACGCCCTGCCTCGCCCAGAACTCCTCCTTGATCGACTCGTAATGGGCGAGCGTATCGTCGAAGCCCCGGAAGTGATCCTCGAGACACTGCACGGCCACGACGCACGCGGATGACACCACCGCCGCGAGCAGAATCCGCCGCCACAGGCCCTCGCCCAGGAGCTGAATGAGCGTGATCGCGAGCACCGCTCCGCAGAGCCAATCGATCGACGCGTTGATCGCCAGCCGTTTGTTCCCGGCGAACACCGACGAGACGACCGCCGCCAATGCGATCAGCGCCAGCCCCCATTCGATGCCCGTGCGGCGATACGCGACGCCGCGCCGCATTCGAACCGCAAAGCACACCACGGCGCACGCGACAATCGCCGTGTCGAACATCAATGTTCTCAGCGGCGACGGGTCCGCGATCCCCCCGAGGGCCGCCGTCAGGCTGCTGCCCGCCGAATCGTATGTCTCCCCCACCAGCGGCCGCAACGCAACAACCGCGACCAGCACGAACAGCAGCAAAGTGTCGACGATCCGGCCCACAATGCCTCTCTACGCGGCGCAGCCCGTCCCGGTGCGATCCGGGCAACCGCGCCGCGACTCATCCGGTTATTGGACAGGCTGCCGTCGAGTATTACAATCCCGCCATCGCTGCCAGTTGTGGACGATGGCCCCGAAACCATAGCCAACGTTGAGCCGGTCTTGGCGGGCCGCTCGACCGGGACTCGAACGTCACGTGTGCTGATGAGCTTTTCGTCGCTAACCGCCCTGGGTCGCCAACAGCTCCCCCCCGAAATCGATGTGCGCGGCTGCCGCCATGCGCTTCGCCGCGTGTTCAAGAACGACTTCTTCGCGATCACCGCCCGATACGACGGCGACGCCGGCAGCGTCATCCTGAAGGTCCATCGCCAGGCGCCGTTTCTGCTGATTCCGCTCGGGTGGGTCGGACGCATTCTCGCCGCTCGCGAGGGCGCCTGCCTGGCCCGCCTCGCCGACCTCCCCGGGATCCCCAACCTCATCGACCGCTGGGGCCCGAGCGGCGTCGTGCGCGATTACATCCCGGGCCACCCCCTCCACCGCGGCGAGCAGGTGCCCGACGATTTTCACGCCAACCTCCGGGCGCTGATCGACGACCTCCACGGCCGCGGCATGGCCTACGTCGACCTCGAGAAGTGTGAGAACGTCCTCGTGGGCGACGACGGTCGTCCGCACCTGTTCGACTTCCAGATCGCCTGGTACTGGCCCCGGCGATGGGGCGGCGAACTTTGGCCGCTGACGCTCGTCCGCCGCTGGCTCCAGCAGGGCGACCGCTACCATCTGGTCAAGCTTCACCGCCGTACCCGGCCCGACCAGCTTTCGCCCGCGGCAATCGCCGACTCCTACCGCAGGCCCTGGCACGTGCGTCTCCAGCGCTTCCTGACCTACCCCTTCACCTGGTGCCGCCGCCGGATTCTCGACCGGATCGACCCGCGCCGCGCCCCCGGTGAGCGGGGCACAGTCTCCGAGGACAAGTTGACGCGTGCGGCTTGATCCCGTCTAACTGACGCGGCATGTTGGAACTCGACCGGGTCTCCAAGAAGTACGGCCGCACCGACGCGCTGAACCCGACCACGCTGACCATCGATAGGGGCAAGACCACCGTCCTCATCGGCCCCAGCGGCTGTGGAAAGTCGACGTTGCTTCGCCTCATCGTCGGCCTCATCCGGCCTGATGTGGGTTCCGTGCGCCTCGACGGGACCGAAGTGTCTCCGGACAGCGCCCTTCAGCTCCGCCGACGCATGGGCTACGTTATTCAGGATGGCGGCCTCTTCCCGCACCTGACTGCCCGCGGCAATGCCCTGCTCATGGCCAAATACTTGAAGGTCGGCGCGGCGCAACGGGCCTCCCGACTCGACGAGCTCGCCGAGCTCACCCGCTTCCCGAACGACGCCCTCGAACGCTACCCGGTTCAGCTTTCCGGAGGGCAGCGGCAGCGGGTCAGCCTGATGCGGGCGCTGATGTTGGATCCGGAGGTGCTCCTTCTCGACGAACCGCTCGGGGCCCTCGACCCCATGATCCGTGCCGACATGCAGAGCGAACTGTCCGAGATCTTCAGCAAGCTGGGAAAGACCGTCGTCATGGTCACCCACGACCTCGCCGAGGCCGCGTTCTTCGCCGACACCATCGTCCTGATGCGCGGCGGAAGCGTCGTGCAGGAGGGGACGATCGCCGATCTGACCGACTCGCCCGCCAACGAATTCGTCACCCGCTTCATCAGTGCCCAGCGCGCCGCGGGCCACGACCTGAAACCGACACACACATGAACCCAGCGATCGTCTCATGGCTGGTTGCCTGTGTCCCCTTCGGCGCCGAAGCCGGGGAAGCGCCGCGGGTGCGTTTCGGCTCCAAGACGTTCACCGAATCCGTCGTGCTGGGTGAGTTGATCACCCAGTTGGCCCGCCACGCCGGCGGCGCTGTCCGTCACCGCGCCGAGCTCGGAGGCACGCAGGTCCTGTTCAACGCCCTCAAGAACGGCGACATAGACGCCTACCCCGAATATACCGGCACCATCAACCAGGAGATCTTCGCCGGAAAGAACCTGGCCGGAACAGAGGACATCCGCCGTGAACTCGGCACGTACGGCATCGGCATGTCCGACCCGCTCGGCTTCTCCAACAACTACGTGCTCGGGATGCGCAAGGACCGCGCCGCCGAGCTGGGCGTCACGACGATCTCCGATCTCCGCGACCATCCCGACCTTGTCCTCGGCTTCAGCAACGAGTTCCTGAACCGCGGCGACGGCTGGCCCAGTCTGAAGCGGACTTACGGCCTGCCGCAGGAGGATGTCCGCGGCATGCAGCATGACATCGCCTACCGCGGCGTCGACAGCGGGGCCATCGACGTGATCGACCTCTACTCCACCGACCCCGAGATCGCCTACTACGACCTCGCCACCCTCGACGACGACCGGAAGCACTTCCCCGACTACGCCGCGGTCATCCTCTACCGCGCCGAGCTCGAGAGCCGGACTCCGGAAGTGATAAAGAAAGTGAAACAACTGGCCGGTGCCCTGTCCGAAGAGCGGATGATCGAGCTGAACAAGCGGGCCAAGATCGACCGCGTCCCCGCCGGGCAGGTGGCCTCTGACTTCCTCGCCGAGCGGTTTGACATCCAGACCGAATTCACCCGGACTCATTGGCTACCCTCCCTCTGGCGTCGCACCCGCGAGCACCTCGGCCTGGTGATCAAATCCATGGTCCCCGCAATCCTCGTCGCCGTTCCGCTCGGCATACTGGCCGTGAAGATGCCCCGGGCCGCCCAGGGTATTCTCGCAGCCGTGGGCGTCATCCAGACCATCCCCGCGCTGGCGCTGCTCGTGCTGTTGATGACCGCGTTGCAGCCTCTTCGCCGCTTCGGTATCGAGACCGTTGGCGCCCCGCCAGCCATCGTCGCCCTGTTCATGTACAGCCTCTTGCCCATCGTGCGGAACACCTACACCGGACTTCAAGGCATCCCCGGACCGGTCGCCGAGTCGGCCGCCGCTCTGGGCCTGCCGTTTGCCGCCAGGCTCCGACTGATCGAGCTTCCCCTGGCCCTGCCGACCATCCTGGCCGGGATAAAGACTGCGGTGGTCATCAACGTCGGCTTCGCAACGCTCGGCGCCCTGATCGGGGCCGGCGGCTATGGCCAGCCGATCCTCACCGGCATCCGCCTCGATGACACCGGCCTCATCCTCCAGGGCGCCATCCCGGCCGCACTCCTCGCCCTGGCGATGCAGGCCCTCTTCGAGCTGATCGAACGCGTTCTCGTCCCCAAAGGCCTACGCCTTCGCCCCGAGCGATAGGATCGAACCAGGTGGCCTGATCCGCGTGCCCCCCGCCGGCGCGGCGTCAGTCCAGGACGTAACGACGTGTGGCCCGCATCCGGACGGGGCATCGCCGTATTGTGGGTTGTGGAGTTCAGGGCGTAGGCGGAGGTCCAGCCGTCGGAGTCGGCGTCAACACCTGGATCGCGCCCGCCGCGGCCTCGATGGTGACTGGCGTACGCGCGATGCGCTGGCCGTCGGCCCAAACTTCGATGGGATCATCGGCCTGAATTCTGATGCATTGGCTCCGCTCGAAGCGCACCTTGGGGTGGCCGACGTGGCGACCACGGAGGATGCGGGGGATCATGGCGACGGCCTTCGAGAGCACCATACCGTCGATCACGCAGAGATCGAGCAGTCCGTCGGTAGGGTCCGCCACAGGCGCGATCGGAACCGACCCGCCGTAAAGCGAGGTGTTCGCCGTCGAGGCGATGAAGACCGACTGCTCGATCACACCGAAGTCACCCTCAATGCGCAGCCGTTTCGGGCGGTAACGGGCCAGAACGATGAACGTGGCCAGTAGATACGCCGGAGTTCCAGAGAGCGGCAGGCGCGATTCGTCGACGTACCGTGATATCTCAGCGTCGATCCCGGTCGTAAGGACCGTGCAGAAGTAGCGGCCGTTGGCCCGTCCCAGGTCGATCGCGGTTCGGCGCCCCGTCAGGAGCGTCTGACTGATCGAATCGGGGTCGCGGGCGACGCCCAGCACGTGGGCGAAGTCGTTGCACCGCCCCGACGGGGCGAGCGCCAGCGCCGGGCATCGGTCGCCCAATTCGGGTCCGAGGTCGGCCAGGGCGTTGGCAATCTCCTGGACGGTGCCGTCACCGCCGCATGCGACCACGCACGAGGGGCCGTCGCGCCGCGCGGTCGCGAAGGCGCGAGCCAGGTTTTCGGCGTCACCGGGTCCGGCCGTCTGCCGCACCTCGATCGCGCAACCGTGTTCCTTCAGTCGCTCGATTACCTTCTGGATCGTCCGCTTGGCCCGCCCACGTCCGGCAACGGGGTTCAAGATCATCAGGATGGCGCGATGATCCGCCACCGATGCTCCTATGCGACATCGCACATGATGATGGGAGGACAGTGGAAGTAGCAGATACGGGCGTCGCGGCCCGCGACGTCCTTTGCCGTCTCGATCGCACTGGTGAGATTGTCGGCAATCTCATAGCCGAGCCGACGGGCGGCGAGCTTGCTTGTGGGATTGACGGCAATCACCTTTCCCAAATGGGACCGGCCGTGGGCGCCCCAGTACCACATGTAGAATGGGTGTACGCCGTGGTAAGCGTATGACGTTCGGTACAAGTGAATATATCGCTCGTTCTCGGCGTAGGACTTCTCGAATCGACGCTCCAGCTCTGCCGGGTCCGTAGTCTGTGGCATCAACTCCTCGAAGAAATCATAATAAGAGGGATGATGCGTCATATTGAACTTGTTTTCTATGGGATGGAGCACGATCATGATCCCGCCCTTGCGTATGTACGGCCGGCTGCGGAAGAAATTGAAGAAATAGCCGCACGCCAGACAGTGAACGAGTATGGGATTGAGAATGGAATTGACATTATATGGGCCGATGGACGGCAGCCCCACAATGACGATGTCGAAGGGCTCTTCCACGGCAACCGCCTGCTGCCGGAACACCTTGGCCAGTGTCTTCGTGTGAACCGCGCCGGTGTCGCCCGCGTGCACGCCCGTCAGTCCATAGGGTGCGGGAAGAGCGCTGTAGGCCTTGCGCTTCAGCCATCCGGGAAGGAGCCCAAGCCCGATACGGCTGGCCTGGAATCCGACGTGATCCACGATGTTCCAGTCGTGCTCACGCTTCTGAAGGAAACCCAGCAACGGATGGAATGTATCGCCGTTCAATGTCGTTTCGATGGTGAAGATCTTCATGTGCCTGCGCACGACTGCGCCCATCCGGTCGCACGAGCGGTGGAAGCTGCTGCGGTCCGGGTCCATATAGCTGGACTCGTGCAGCATGGTGGGTGAGTTGTGATGGTGACGGACGGACTTGTAGGTAGCCAGGCCGACCGGAACGGACTTGTGCCCGCCGTCCATGGTCGCCAGGTTGATGTTGACGTAGATCAGCAGATCCGATTCCACAGCGCGGCGGTTGAGCTCGACGTCCTCACCGGCCTCGGTGGTGCCGAGATGAATGTTACCCTCGGGGTTTTCGGCATCGTGGTTGTACAGGCGGTCGGGCCAGAAGCGGCGGAAGACCTCGGGCCCCACCATCCGGCAAATCTCCGCCGGCGTGCAGCGGCGGTGCAGACAAATGGCGCAGATCAACTCGATGTCGGTGATCGCGGCGCGGTCGAGCCGATCGAGCACCGCCTCGATGACGGTTTGCCGTATGTCGGGCCGCTTCATGCGCGGAAGGGGAAGCGAGATGTCGTCGAAGGCAATGGTGACCTTCATGCCGGGACGAAGATGAGCGTCAAGCGGGTCGGCTCCTTCGGGATGATCGATTGCGTGAGCCACGGCCGCTTCGCGGTCGGCGATCGGTTCCAGCGGCGGGTTCGCGTACAGGACGCTCGTGCCCACCGGGAGGCGATGTCGCTGATACCCCTCGCCGCAGTGAAACAGGAATGGGGGATCGTCCGCAGTGACAATGTGGACGTTCGGCGAGCCGTTGTTCGATGCCATCAGGTTCCCCGGCGTTGTAGCGAAAAGACGGTCTTGACCGCGCCGCTGCGCGAGGCAGACAACGCAGCCGCGAACGCCTCGCGGTATTGTTCGAGCGGGTAAGCCGTGCCCACCAGAGCCGTCAGTCGAGAACTCCACGTTCGCATCAGGTCCATCGCGATCTCGAACGTGTCCTTCTGCCCGTCGGACGTCCGCTCCGGGCCGTAGGCGTAGGCCGCGTGCACCGTCAGTTCTTTGAACCACATCGGCGTCCAGTCCACGCCCTTGGGAACGCCCGGCATTCCGACCAGGACGAATCTCCCTCCGCTCCGCGTAAACCGCAGCCCGTCGTCGATCGTGGTGGAACTCGCCACACAATCAAAAGTCACGTCGACGCCGCCCATCACCGTGGGTTTGCCGATCTCGGGCCGCAACACCTCCGCGTCGAGCGCCCCGGCCCACCGTCCATAGCGATCGCCGATCGCGCCGCCCGCCGGCAATGTCTCATCCGCGCCCAGATTCGCTGCATGTTCCCGTTGGTGGTTGTACTTGGCAACCGCCACGATTCGGCCGCAACACCCGGTGGCCCGGAGCGCGGCAATGGTGAGCAGGCCGACGGATCCGCAGCCGATCACGAGGGCGGCTTCATTCGCGGCCGGCTTGGCCCGCAGTACGCCGTGCAAGGCGCATGCGAACGGCTCGATCAGCACCGCGGCCCGGTCCGGAATGTCCCCCGGAACACGATAAAGCTGCGACTCATGGGCGACGAGCGACTCGCCGAAGCCTCCTCCGGTGTCACGGCAGTATCCGGTCTGGATGCCGGGCGCAATATCGCCGCGGGTCACGTTCCGGCAGAGTGCGTCCCGACGATCCCGGCACGGCCCGCATCGCGGTTCGATCCCGCGGACCGCGCACCCCAGCGCGGGGTGAATCACGACACGCTCTCCGGGCTTGAATCGATCGACATCAGCGCCGACCTCGGTGACTTCGCCCACGACCTCATGGCCCATGATGAAGGGCATCGAGGTGACCGGGGCCAGATACGCGCTTCCCTTTGCCGTGATCGTCGCCAGGTCGGAGCCGCAGATTCCCGCGAGCGTGGGCGCGACGCGCACCCACTTCGGCGTCGGCAGCTTCGGCAGCGGAACATCGCGAAGACGAAGCGGCGCACCGCCGCGGGCGGGAAGCGTCCGGAACCTCGAGCCCAGCGCCTTGAGCAGCAGATAGCGGGGAATGCTCCTGGAAAACACGAGCGCCCTCATGAAGCCGCGCTCCGCTGCGTCGTCCAGCGGTGCACGGGCCAGCGGCGCCCACGGGCCACGATGGCGAGCCGCCTGTCCGGGTTGACCGCCTGGGGGTGACCCACGGTCTCGAGCATCGCAAGGTCGGCGATGCTGTCGCCGTACGCGAACGACTGTTGCAGGTCGATCTTCCGGTCGTCCGCATAGCGCCGCACGACACGGGCCTTCTCCGCGCCCGCTATCGGTGCATGTTCCAGCCTGCCGGTGAACCTCCCGTCGCTCTGTTCCAAACGAGCCGCCAGCAATTCGTCCGCACCGAGATCGCGTGCCAGCGGCGCGATGATGAAGTCCAGCGAGCCGGTGACGAGCACGATCTTCCGGCCGGCGTGGCGATGCGCCGCCACGCACCCCGCGGCCTCGCGAAAGCGCCGCGGCACGATCACGTCACGGTGGCAACCTTCGGCGAGTGCGATAATGTCATTGGCCGAAAGGCCCCTATAGCCGCGGTAGAACACCTTGTTGAACTTGTTGCGGTCGATCACATCGACGGCGACGTAATACAGACACTTGACGAGGAACGCCGCCGACCAGAGTCGTCCCGCAGCCGGCGACATCAGCCGGCGCCGGAAGTACGCATAGTGGTGTACCACAGTCGTCTTGGTGAGCGTTCCGTCAACGTCGAAGAAGGCCGCCTGTCGGTGGCCCGGCTCGGTGGTCATGCCCGCGCCGCCTCCGTCGCGAGGTCGCGGACGGCCCGTTCGAGCCGCTCCGTCATTTCGCCGAACGCGGCAAGATGATCGGAGATCTCGTCGGGCCGTGGCGGGTGGATCGGCGCCCCGAACGTGACGCGGATGACGCCGGAGCGGGCGAAGCTGCGACCCTTGGGCCAAAGCTCAAACGCCCGATCGATGTGTACCGGGACAATCGGCACGCCGCGCTCGATGGCCAGCAGGGCCACACCGGTCTTGAACGGCTGCAATTCGCCCGTGACCGAGCGCGTCCCCTCGGGAAACAGCAGCAGTCCGTCGCCGCGGCGCAGCGCCGTACCGCAGCGGCGCAGACCCGCCACGCCGCTGGCATGGCGATCGACCGCGATGCCGTCCAGGCACCGGCCGAAGACGAGCCGCCGAACGGGCGTGTTGAAGAAGTAATCCTCGGCCGCGGCGACCCAAACCCGGCGCTTGCCGCCCAGGGCGGTGATGACGGCCGGTGTGTCGAGATGCGAGCTGTGATTCGGGGCCAGGATGAACGGACCGGAAGCGGGCACGTTCTTGAGCCCGCGAGCCTGCACGCGGATGTAGGTCTTCATCAGCATGTTGACCGTTCCGCGAACGAGCCACCGCACGGGGAGCAACCGGGCCGACGGCGCGCCGTCGACAACCGCGCCGTCCTCTTCCCGAGCCAGGCGACGCTGCCACATGTCCGCGGTCTTGGCCGCCTTGGCCGTCGGGCGGCGCTCGCCGATGGCCCGGAGCACGTCCGACACGCGGGTGATCTTCGCCGCGGTCTCGTCACTGATCCGCATGTTGAACTGGGCTTCGACCAGCCCGAGGATCTCGAGCTTGCCGATGCTGTCGATGCCCAGGTCGAGCAGCAGGTGCATGTCGGGCCGGACGTGGGCGACCGCCTGTTTGGCCTGCTCCGCCAGGATCCGCTGCACCGTGGTCAACGCCGCGGCGTTGGCCGGCCGCTCCGCGTCGTGAGTGTCATCTTGTGACACTTCACCTGCCGCGCCGACCAGGAGCGCGCTCGAGTCCTCGCAGCAGACGATTTCCTGGATCAGACCGCGCTTGGCCTTGAGGGTCGAGGTCTTGGGAAGCTCCCGGTCCCAGAAGTGAAAGCGCGAGATCCGCTTGTGGGCCGGCAATCCCGCGGCGATGGTCTCGGCGGCGATTCGAATCTCCCGCTCCATGGAAGAGCGGTCCAGCTCCGGCGCGGCGTCCGCGTCGATCACCGCGACGGCGTGGACGATGTCCCCCAGACCATCATCCGACGGCATGCCGAAGACGCACAGCTCGCGGATATAGGGCAGGTCGCGGTAGGCCAGCTCCACCTCGTCCGGGTAGACGTTGCGACCCGCCGCGGTGACGATGAGGTCCTTCGTCCGGCCCGTCAGATGCAGGAAGCCCTCGGCGTCGAGGCGCCCCAAGTCGCCGGTGCGGAACCAGCCGTCGACGAGCACCTCCTCCGTCGCCTGAGGGTTCTTCAGGTATCCGTGCATAATGCTCGGACCGCGGGCCCACACTTCGCCGACGCCCTCGAGGTTCTTGTTGCGGATATCGAGCTCGACGTTCCTCAGCGCCAAGCCGACGGAGCCGCGCCGCCGGCGATCGGGCGGATTGACCGTCAAGACCGGCGCCGTCTCCGTCAGCCCGTAACCCTCACACACCGCGAAGCCGATCCGTTCGAAAACGTCGAACAGCTCCGGGTCGAGCCGCGACCCGCCGCAGACGAACATGCGCAGACGCCCGCCGAACTTGCGGTGGACGGACCGAAACAGGGTGCGGGCGAATCGCCGTCCGCTCAGGTCGGAAAGCAGCCCGAGCATCCGGAATATCCCGCGCTTGACGGCGCCCGAGTCGGCCAGCGCGCTTTCGATCGACTGATGAAAGAGCTGGAGCAGCCGCGGAACGGCGAGCATCTTGGTCGTGCCCGTGGCCTGCATGGCCGTGAGGATTTCCGGGCCGTTGAGCCTTTCCACGTACGTGATTGTCGCGCCGCGCAGCAGGGGCACCAGAAAGCCGCCGGTGAACTCGAACGCGTGGTACATCGGCAGCACGGAGAGCAGCTCATCCGAAGTGTCCACGCTGTGGTATTCGAGCAGCGCCCGGGCGTTCGCGATGAAGTTGGCGTGTGACAACTGAACCGCCTTCGGCGAGACCGTGGTCCCCGACGTGAAGAGGATGGATGCGACGGCCTCGGCCGATGTCGGCACCGGTGTCGGCGAGGCGTCGCGGGATGCGCCCGGGCGCGGTACGAACGGCTCGCGAAGCACGACGAGGTCGGCATCGCTTTCCCCGCGCGATTTCGCGAGGCCGTCGATCGTCTCCGGCGATGCGCACATCAGCTTCGCCTCGGCGAACCGAGCGGATGACCACGCCTCATCCGGCGGCAACTGCGGATCCAGGGGGACGGCCGTCATCCCGGCACGCATGATCGCCAGGTAGGTCAGCCCCCATTCCGGACCGCTCTCGGCGCAGATCGCGACCCGGTCGCCCGGTCGAAGGCCACGACTCGTCAGTCGCACCATGATCGATCCCGTCGCCGACAGGGCGTCCTGGTAACTGTAACGGAGCCAGCGCCCGCCGCGGCGAACCTGCAAGGCGGGCTTCGCGCCGAACGCGTCGACGGCGCGACGGAACAGGTCGAAGAGGTTGGCGCCGTCGACGGCCGGCGGCGGCGCCTGGTGCAGACCGTGCGCCGCCCGCACCGCGTCGGCGTGAACGCCGAGGGGCTCGGGGTCCTTGTTGAGCGCGTATCGGCGGAGGCCCGGAATGTGCCGGTCGGCGATGTAATCATCCCAGGCGATGCGCTCGACGTCGAACGGGAACGCCTCCCGGTCCGCCGGGTTCAGCCGCTCTGCGGCGCGCCTGAGCTCCGCGTCGTCGAAACGGCACTCCAGGTGCGTGTACGGCGAGTAGATCCGCGCGAAATACAGGAGCTGCTCGAGCTGCCGCGACTGGGCCGACAGTTTGCGGGTACGGCGGCCCGTCGCGCCGAGCCGCGCAATCAGACGCTGGTAGCGAGCCAGGTGGCGCTGGCGCCTCTCCCATTTTGCCGAAAATGCGCGCAACTCGACGAGCCGAAGGCGCTCGACGTGAATCGGGCGCCCTTGATCGTCGTACATCGGACGCTCGCGGAACGCCCGGGCCATCGAGTCCTGCAACGCGCTGATCAGCAGCGGGTGGCGGCCGCTCGACGCGCAGTGGTGGACCGAAACGCCGTCGCGCCGCTCCGAGCCGGCCGGAAGCGTCGCGATCATCGCGTTGGCGACGTAGTCGACGGGGATCAGGTCGATGGGCAGTTCGGGCCGGCCCGGGAATTCCACAAGCCTCCCCCGCCCGTACGCGATGATGATCGGGTCGGCCATGCGCAGCCCGTCGATCCAGCCGGGCACCGGCTCGTCGAAGCTGCCCTCGATGATCGCCGGCCGGAAGACGACCAGCGGCACGTCGCCGCGGTCGCGCAGCAGGAGCTGTTCGCCGATCCATTTGGTGAAGGTATACGTGTCGTTCCAGCCGTGCGTGCGGGCCCAACGCATGCCGGCCTCGATCAACTCGCGCCGGCACATCTCCGTGTCGGCCGCGAAACGGTGGCGCAGCTCGGCGGCCTCCGTGACCATCAGTTCGACCAGTTGGTCGAGGTCGAAACCGCCGGTCTTGTCGTCCCGCGGCAGCGACTCGCGGGCGCACTCCGGGGCGCTGAAGTCCTCGACCACCATGCCGGTGCGGACGCCGCAGACGTAGCAGGTCGAAACCTGCATCATGGGGACGTTGCCCGAGTCACGCGCGAAGCGGAGCAGGCGACTCGGTCCCTTGGCGTTCAATTCCACCGCCAAGTCGATCCGTTCGTCGAACGTTACCGTGGCCGCACTGTTCACCACCAGGTCGATCCGGCGGCTAAGCTCCTGGTAGTCGCTCGGGGCCAGACCGAGCCGCGTCCGCGTCAGATCGCCGCCGACGACGTGTACCTTCTCGTCGCATAGAACGGCGAACCCTTCCCCCAACGCGGCGCGGAGGCGGTCGAAGACCGTGGAGTTGAGCACCTCCTGCCACACGCGATCGCGCGGCGGCGTGCCGTCGGACTTGGGCCTCACCAGCAGGTGGATGCCGCCGACGGACGGCACGCTGCGCAGCAGCTTCTCAACGAAGACCTTGGCGAGCAGCCCCGTCGATCCGGTTACAAGAATGTGCCGGCCCGCGAGGCGCTCCGAGATGCCCTGCGGTCCAGAACCTGCCTCGTGAAGCACGTTCGAGCTTCTCCATCACGGTTCGCGCCGTCATGCCAGCCTGGCCACGCGGGGTCGATGGTGCACCGACCGTGCGCGTCTGTCAAGGAAATGCCGGCCGCCAAGGTGCGAACGCTCGATATCGATCGAAGGACGCGGCCCCGCCATCGCCGTCCGGTATGATCGGGCTGAAAGGGCGCCGGGCCGGCCCGCCTTCGGAAGGGACGGCGGGCGGCGATTATCGGCGCTGGACGCGACCCGACGAGGAGCCTTACTTTCGCCGTCCGGCGGCCGATCAATCAGAGGGGACACGGGTTCGCGCCACGGGCCGGCCCGCGGGCTGCGCAGGCCCTCGGTCCGGACGCCATGCGCTGGGAGCAATCGCCTTTGGATGTCGAGAGGAAAACACCGGCAGCGCCGGGCGGGAGGCCTACGGGGATATGATCCGCCTGCCGATCAGTCAGCTCCAACCGGGCATGGTTTGTGCGGCGCCGGTCCGTCACGCCGGATCCGACAGCCAGGTTCTGCTGAAGGAGAACTACCCGCTCAAGCCGGAGACGATCTCGAAGCTCGCGGGCCTCGGTATCGGCACCGTCTGGATCCGTCATCCCAAGTTCGACTTCCTCGACGAGCAGCTCCGCGAGGACATCGCCCTGTGTCGCGCCCACCTGCACCGGGTGGTCCGCGAGGTGTTCACCGGTGTCGCCGCGCGTACACCGGGCGCGTTCGATCCGCTCCAGTGCCGCACGGCCGTGAGCAATCTGATCATGGCCCTGCTCGCGAACCGCAAGGGCGCCGTACTGCCGGAGCGCGTCGTCGACGGCCAGCAGCCGCTGTATGACCACTGCGGCAACACCGCGTACCTCGCGCTGGTCATCGGCCTGTCGGTCAAGGACTACATCTTCGCCGAGCGTCGCTTCGTCAGCTACAGCGACGCGACGGACCTGAGCAACCTCGGGCTGGGGGCGATGCTGCACGACCTGGGCAAACTGGGGCTGGACGGGCGGTGGCAGGACGTGCACTTCTTCGACGAGGAGGCCGGATTGGATGAGTACCGTGCACACGTGGATCGCGGCTACCGGGCGGTGCAGGGGCGCATCGAGCCGACGGCGTCTCAGACCCTCCTGCACCACCACCAGCGATTCGACGGAAAGGGCTTTCCGGAGCCCCGTGCGCGATCGAAGGAACAGGAAAGCAAGCCCATCGCCGGAAGCGCCATCCACGTCTTCAGCCGCATCGTCTCGGTGGCCAACACGATCGACTCGCTGATCGGCCGGTGCCGCGAGAAGCGACAACCGACCGTCGTGGCCCTGCACGAGGTCCAGAAACCGGATTTCGCCGGCGCCTTCGACCCGGTCGTGCTCGACGCCGCGCTCCGCGCGATCCAGCCTTACCCGCCGGGCACCTACGTGGAGCTCGACGACGGGCGCAGCGCCATCGTGACGAGCCTGCGCGAATCGCTGCCCTGCCAGCCGACGGTGTGCACGCTCTCTCGTCCGGCGGTCCGGAGCGGCCCGCGCGTGGAGGAGCTGGACCTGTCGCAGGCCGGGGCCCCGAAGATCGTCAGGACCGACGGCGTCTCCGTCGGCGAGGCATTTTACGTGCTGCCCGAGCAGTCGCTGAAGGTCAACACGGAAATGCCCGAGTGGCTGCGGACGGCGCTGGACGGGGAGAGCACCGACGTGCAGCTCGACGTGCGTCGCGAGCCGCGGCGAGTCTGGGTGGTATCGGCAACCGTGAAGCGTTTGAGCGCATCGTCCAAACGGGCCCTGACCGTACGGACGCTGAACGTGTCGCGCACCGGCGTGGGCTTCATCAGCAGCGAGCCGCTGGGCATCGGCGAGCGCATCGAGTTCGCGCCGACCACCGATCCGAAAGGGGCCACGCGGGTTCGCGTCGTGCACTGTGCGCCGATCACGCAGGGGTATCAAACCGGCTGCGTGTTCGAGCACCGGTAAGCGTGACTCATCCCCCGGCATGTTCGGGCCCGCTTGCGAGGCGCTCGATGCGGTCGTGCAATCGCTTCAGGTGCGAAAGACGGTCGTGGATGGGCCGCAGCAGCGGCGCTGCGAACTCGTCAAGCAGGAGCCGGTCGACCGCTTCGGGCAACGTCGCGTCGGGGCGCAGCGACAAGTGCTCGCCCATGGCGGTGCGAACCGAGCGCAGGCAGCGAACATACATCCCCGCGATCAGCGCCAGGTAAATCGCGACCACGACGGCAAGCCCGGCGAGAAGGTGCGCGGCGCTGAGCGCCGAGACCACGCGATAGAGGCCGTGGGCCCAGCGAAACGCGCCCGGCTCGGCGTAAATCTCGAGCATCCCGGCCGCGATCGGCTGCAACAGCGGAAACCACAGCAGAGTCAGCCACAGCATCGAGTTACCCAGAAAGCCGGCGATGCGCGACCGGCGCGCGCTCCGCAACGACGCCATCATCCGGGCTTCGATCCGGCCCGGAACGCGATCGGCGGCCGAGCGAACCCGCCGCACGAGCGTTTCGGCGAGGGGCAGTTCCGTTTCGATCTCGATCCGGTCGATGAGCGCCGCGTGGTCGCGGAGCAGGCTGGAGCGAAACAGCTCGAGCTGGTCCGGTGTCGGGGGAAGGTCGCCGGGCGCGGCGGCGTGTACGGACGGCTGTGGGTCGGACTGATGGTCGCGAGCGGCCTTGGCTGCGGGGATCAACCGGCGGATCGGGGCCACGGCCCGGGCCAGCCAACCGAACGGCCAGTGGGCGAGCTGAAGCAGCGGCCAGCGCTCGACGCGCTGCTCGAGCAGCTCGTCGGCGAGGTCGCGCTCGGGGCGGATCCGTGCGGCGAGGTCGGCAGCGAGCACGAATCGGTCCGGGGCGGGCACGGCGTCCTCGAGCAACTGCCGGACGTATTCTTCGTCGCAGATCGACCGCAGCTCGGCGAGGATCTGATCGAGGTCGTAGTGGCGGCGAATGCGGGCGATGTTGACGTCGGTCTGGCGTGCGCGGTTGGCCCGCTTGATCTGGGCGGCCTGGGCTCGTGGAACCTCTGCAAGCACCTGCGACCTGAGGCGGTTCAGTTCGCCGATTGCGCGACGTGCGATCTCCGCGACCGCGGGCCGCTCGCTGCCGTTCTTCGCCCATCCGGGGTCGTCCCAGAGCTCGCCGATTCGCTGGACGAAACGGCCTTCGTCGGCGTAGCCCCCCGCGACGAGGAAGCGCTGGTCGTCGCGGACGGGGCAGGCAAGGCCATCGAGCACGCCGGTCATCCACTCCCGGTGAGCGGGCCAGAAGCTTTCCGCCAAGACGCCGTCGGCCCCATCCGTGGACGACGGTTCGAGATCGGCGAGAAACTCGTCCGCCTTGTTGAGCACGACGTAGACGTTGCCCACGTCCTTGACGACCTTCCGGAGCATCCGCACCCATTCGCGGTCGCCCATCTTGCGCGGCGTGACGACCCAGATGATGCGGTCGAGGACAGGGGCCACATCGAGCACGACCTCGAGGTGGTCCTGGAACTGGCTGTCGAAGTCGGGCAGGTCGACGAGAACGGCGCTGCGAACCGCGTCGGCCTCATGCCATTGGAGTTGGAGTGCTTCGCGCGCGTCGTCGAGGCCGAGCCGCCGGCGGACGGCGGCCTCCGCGGCGCGGTGGGCGTACGCGACCGGGCGATCGGTGCCGCGGCCGACTTCGGCTTCGTCGACGGAGACCTGCGCGTTGGCCAGGGCGTTGATGAGGGTCGACTTGCCGACGTCCTTGCCGCCGAGGATGCCGCAGATGACGAGGTCGTCAGTTGCGGCGAGGTCGGCGCCGAAGGCCAGGTCGGCCGGCTCGGCGTGCAGCAGGGCGGCCAGCTCGCGGTTGACGGCACGAAGCTCCGGCTCGTGGCCCGGCTCGGTGGTCGTGGGGTGGAATGGTTCAAGCATTCGCAGCTCGCTGTTTGTCGGCGATCCTGAGCCGGCTCGGCACCCGCAAGGGCGGCGGGCCGTGGGTTCGTCTGGGTTCGTTTTTCGCTGCAAGACCGCGTTCTTGCAAGCGCCAGGGCGGTTTTTGGGTTCGTTCTGCAAAAAAAGAAACGGCGGAGCGACGCAGCGACGGAGCAACGGCGGGAAAGGTCGAAGAGTCAGGAAGGCGAGAGGTCAAAACGCAA
>Ga0214472_10001539_pt1 | contig 25629 bp, 31 predicted proteins | sample RVTome_6_FD_207662 | JGI IMG/M metagenome (GOLD analysis project Ga0214472, IMG submission 207662) | Soil microbial communities from uranium-contaminated site in the Upper Colorado River Basin, Wyoming, United States - RVT140D175 | ecosystem: Environmental > Terrestrial > Soil > Contaminated >...
GTCGGATACCGTGTAGAAGACCTGAATACCGGCAAGAATCTTTTTTATGCACCGGGACTGGGGGAAGTGGAAGAGCATGTGGTGAATTATATGAAAGAAGCTGATTGCGTACTGGTAGATGGTACCGTCTGGACCAACAACGAAATGTCCAATGAAGGTATCAGCGATAAACTGGCCAGCGAGATGGGCCACCTCGACCAATCCGGTAAAAACGGCATCATGAACATGCTGAAGCCGCTAGAAAAACCCAGAAAAATTTTGATCCATATCAACAATACCAATCCCATACTCGATGAAGAATCTCCGGAACGTGCCATACTTAATAAGGCAGGCATTGAGGTTTCCTATGATGGTATGGATATACATCTTTAAACTGTGAACTAAACGACTATGGCAAAAACAACGAAAAAACCGTGGACCCGCAAGGAATTCGAGAAAAAAATTCGCGAAAAGGAAAAGTTTTATCATATTAATCATGAGTTTCATATTTTGATGAACTCAGGAAAACTCGACAAACCTGCCATACAAGGCTGGGTCGCCAACCGTTTCTATTATCAGGTGGCCATCCCGGTAAAAGATGCAGCCATCATGTCCAACTGCTGGGACCGGGATGTACGCCGTCAATGGGTACAACGCATTATCGATCATGATGGCACCACCGGTGATGAAGGTGGAATTGAGGCATGGTTGCTATTGGGTGAGGCTGTCGGGTTATCCCGTAATGATTTGTACTCACATAAATATTTACTGCCCGGTGTAAAATTTGCCATTGATGCCTATATCAACTTTGCCAGACAACAACCCTGGGAAGTCGCTGCCAGTTCTTCACTCACAGAACTGTTTGCTCCAAAAATTCACCAGAAACGACTGGACAAATGGCCCGAATATTATCCCTGGATCGATGAAAAGGGATATAACTACTTCCGCAAGCGTCTAAAAGAAGCAAGACGTGATGTACAACATGGCCTTGATATTACGCTGGATTATTACAAGACACGTGAAGAACAGGAGCGCATGCTGACAGTGCTGCAGTTCAAGCTTGATGTGCTCTGGACCATGCTGGATTGCATGTGGATGGCCTACATTGAAAAGAAACCGCCGTTTCATAACTGTAAGTGAACGTAATGACTGAAACCTATAACGCTGAAGACATACCACGGATTGCCCCCACCTTCCGTTTTCAGTGGGAAGAGATGCAGGACTGTTTTGTCGTGCTCTACCCTGAAGGCATGGTGAAGTTAAGTCCCAGCGCCGGTGAAATCATGAAGCGTATCGATGGACAGTCTACAACCAAACAGATACTCGAAGAGTTAAATCAAACCTTTCCGGGTGCAGATCTGGAAACCGATGTATACAAATTCCTGGAGGTGGCCCATGCCAATGGCTGGATCAGAAAAAAGTAATCAGTCCAAACCGCTCTGGCTGCTTGCAGAGTTGACCTATCGCTGTCCGTTGCAATGTCCTTATTGCTCCAATCCTCTCGAGATCTCGAAATACGAGAATGAACTCACGACAGAAGACTGGTTCCGGGTGATGCAGCAGGCACGTAAAATGGGCGCGACACAACTGGGTTTTTCCGGCGGTGAACCCCTGGTACGCAAAGACCTGGAAGAAATTATCGCAGAAGCCAGACGGCTGGGTTATTACACCAACCTGATCACTTCGAGTGTCGGCATGGATAAAGAACGGGTCAAGGCTTTTAAAGAGGCAGGGCTTGATCATATTCAAATCAGTTTCCAGGCCAGCAATGAAGAACTCAATAACTTTATCGGCGGCACCAAAAGTTTTCAGCATAAAAAGGAAATGGCCCGTTACGTCAAGGAACTTGAATATCCCATGGTACTTAACATCGTCCTGCACCGGAAGAATATCGACCAGATCCGGGATATTCTGGACATGACCGTTGAACTGCATGCCGATTATGTGGAGCTCGCCAGCACCCAGTATTACGGCTGGTCCAGAATCAACGTTGATCAGTTATTGCCGACGCGTGCACAACTGGCCAATGCTGAAAAAGTCGCAAAAGAATATCAGGAAAAGATGAAAGGCAAGATGAAGGTCATCTATGTCATTCCTGATTATTTTGATAATCGTCCCAAGAAGTGCATGAACGGCTGGGGCAATATTTTCATGACCATTGCACCGGATGGCACAGCCCTGCCATGCCATGCCGCCGGACAGTTACCCGGTCTGGAATTCCCCAATGTGCGCGATCACAGTATTGAATGGATCTGGAATGAATCTCCTGATTTTAATAAATTCCGTGGTATGGCCTGGATGAAAGAACCCTGCCGTTCCTGTCCGGAAAAGGAAAAGGACCTGGGCGGTTGCCGCTGTCAGGCGTATATGCTTACTGGTGATGCACGTAATGCCGATCCTGTTTGTGATAAATCGCCTTTTCACAAACAACTGCATGATGATGTGGAACGCATTGATAGATTGGCTGGAACAAAGGAATTTGATGAAAAACCGCTGGTCTTCCGCAACATGAAGAATTCGAAGAAGATCGTCAAGGAAAAAGAAACTTCGACGGTTTGAGATAATCAATGACTGGATGCTGGAATGAGTCCAGCATGACATCAATTGAGTATTTCAAATGACTTGATTATCTGACACTGCCTGACGGATCAAATCCAAGCTTATACAGATAGTATCAGCTCTGTCATTCTGAATAAATCTTTGTCATTCCGAACGAACGTGAGGAATCTCGCCTTTGTAAACCAGATTTCTCGCTACGCTCGAAATGACAAGAAATAGAATCCGAAATGACAGCTCAATATCGCTAATACTCTTCTGTCATTGATTCAAAATCGTCCAAGCGACATCAGCCGCCTGGCGGTTTTCCCTCACATCATGCACTCTGAATATTTTAACGCCTGCTGCAACACCTAACGTTGTCGTTGCGCAGGTAGCGCCGATTAACTGTTCCGGTGTTACTCCGGCGCATATTGATCCCATAAAACGCTTTCTGCTGGTACCAAGCAGAACAGAATAACCGGTATCCACAAACCGGTGCAGATTGGCCATAAGCTGCAAGTTGTGTTCTTTTGTTTTTCCGAAACCAATGCCGGGATCAATGATGATGTTTTCCTTTTTTACTCCAGCATTCATGGCAGCTTGTGCACGTTCCATCAAGAATGACCTGATTTCTTCTACCACATCATCATAGACAGGATTGTCCTGCATATTTCCAGGTGCGCCCTGCATATGCATCAGGATATAAAGGCATTGTTTCTGAGCCGCCAGTTCATACATCCCCGGATCTTCTCTTCCTGCAGAAACATCATTCAATATAGATGCACCAGCATCCAGTGCCGCACTGGCGACATCTGCCAATGTTGTATCTATGCTGATTAATACTTTCTCTGGTATTTTCTTTTTCAATGCCTGGATTACAGGCAGTACACGGTTCTTTTGTTCAGAGGCATTAACACGCTCAGACCCTGGCCGTGTGGATTCACCCCCGATATCAATGATATCTGCACCCTCCTCAACCATCTGTAATGCATGTTTTACTGCTTCATCAGTATTTTGATATTGACCACCATCCGAAAAACTGTCCGGTGTAACATTAAGTATGCCCACGATAATCGGATGACTACTGGATATATTCATGAAGAAAAAATTAGAAAAGAAATAGCTTCTTATGAAGTAAGTTGTTCCGGATCCAGTTCCATGGCCCTGGCTAACTTAAGCAAGGTATCTTTTCGCATGTTTGCATCAGGTTGTTCCATCTGGACAAGTGCCGGTTGCGAAATACCAGCTTTCTTGGCCACTTCTTTCTGTGTTAAACCCTTATAGTTACGCCACGCCCGGAGCAGTGACATACCTTCAATTACATGCAAACGCACTACTTCATCCGGGAAATAAATATCATTCCCCGATTTTTTAAGTAAGGCCATGAATTCCTTATATGGCACGACAGCAAATGCAGGGTTACCATCCTGCTTGATGATCTGATAATTAATAGGTTCGCTCATCTCGTTTCTTTATGTCTTCAACCAAAATAATCCGGATCATTTCATCAACATCAAACAATACGCGATATCTGCCTGTTCCCTTGAGAGCCCCTTCTTCCGGTGAGAGAGTATTTTTATATTGGGAAACCAAATACATTTTACTAGAACCTATATCAAAATCTACATCCCCCTCCCCTGGTGGGAGGGGGTTAGGGGGAGGGGGAAATTTCGACAATATAACTTATCCAAAATTACTTATCTCACTTTTCACCCCCACCCTCGCCCTCCCCCATCAATGGGGAGGGTGTTTAATTTTGAGGCAGCTTGGTTCTATTATTACAAGCCTGTTATTCAGCAAGCAAACCAGCCATCTTGTCAGTAGCGGCAATCAATGCATCGATCATCGCAGGCTCGCCAGCCAGATGCCCTGCATCAGGAATAATAACCAGTTCGGATCGGGGTAATGCCTTGTGCAACAACCATGAGGACTCCAGCGTGCAGGTCAGATCCTTTCTGCCGTGAACTATAATAACAGGGACATCCGGTATTTTTGATACTTCATACAGTATCTGGTTTTCTTTAATAAAATACCGGTTATACGCATAATGTGTTTCGATAGATGTTTGGTTCACAATAGTTCTGATGTCTTCCGTTTCATTTTTCTGCTCCGTCAGGTTCCAGGTCACCAGCCTTGTCGCCCAGTCTGACCATGATCGTGCAAACTTTTCCTTTATGGCATTATTGTTATCATTGAGCCGTTTATGGTAAGCAGCAACCAAATCCTGCTGCTCTTCAGGTGAAAATTCTTTAATAAATTGTTCCCAATGATCAGGAAATATCCTGCTTGCACCTAGTTTCGCAAACCAGTCCAGATCTGACTGTCTCGCCAGAAACGACCCGCGCAAAATCATGCCGGAAACATGGTCAGGATGATTTTCTGCAAATAAGAGACCCAGCGTTGCACCCCAGGACCCGCCGAATACCAGCCATTGATCAATTTTCAGAAATTCACGGATCCTTTCAATATCCTTTATCAGAACCTGTGTTGTATTATTTTTTGTACTTCCCTGTGGTGTTGAGCGGTTACAACCCCGCTGGTCAAAAATAATGATGTGGTATTTTTCAGGATTGAAATAACGGCGATGATTGGGATTGCAACCAGACCCGGGGCCGCCATGCAGGAAAATGACCGGCATACCTTCAGGGTTCCCGGCCTGTTCCATATAAATAATGTGCCCATCACCGGTATCAATCTGGTGAGTGGCAAATGCTTCGATTTCAGGGAAAAGTGTGTGCATATTGTATTTATTTTAATGTTTCTTTGTTTGCCATAACTTATTGTTTATTAATGTATTTAATTAATCTCAATAGTCCTTTGACAATTCTTTTACAATCTGTACAATTTTCTGTACATGTTAATATTACTGTACAAATAAAACTATGGATACCATTTCATATACCACAGCCAGAAACAACCTTGCCAAAACCATGGACAAGGTCAATGAAGATCATGCACCAGTGATTATCACCCGCCAAAATGGTACATCAGCTGTTTTGATATCGCTTGATGATTTCAATGCTTATGAAGAAACAGCATACCTACTGCGCAGCCCTGCCAATGCCGCCCGCTTGATCAAGGCCATGCAGGATATTGAACAAGGACGTGCACATGAAAAATCACTCATTGATGATTAAATTCCAGGAAGATGCCTGGTCTGATTATATTTATTGGCAGCAATATGATAAAGACAAACTCAAACGCATTAATACACTCATTGAGGACATCAGGCGGCATGCATACCAGGGAATCGGAAAACCGGAGCCATTAAAACATAATCTTGCTGGCTACTGGTCACGCCGGATAAATGAGGAACATCGTCTTGTATACAGAATTATTGATAACTCCATCGTGATAATTCAATGCCGCTATCACTATTGAGTCATACCGTATAATTCAGTAATACCCTTCCAGAATTTCCTTGAGCACACCAATATGCTGGTCGTAACGCTTCCAGCGTTCGAGTGAGGTTTTATAGATTGGCTGCCTTGCCTGCCACATGCTTGCAGTCCTGATATCTCTCCGGTTGTTATAAAATTCGAGGCACTTTTCATCCCACTCGAGTCCGCAGAATTCAATCATTTTTCTGGCGGTCTTTTCCGTTTCATTCACTGTGTCGTCATATTCAATATCTAATATCCTCTCACCCAGTATGCTGCTCCAGTATTCCATAAGCCGGATATAATCTTTATACCAGTGACCCAGGTTATTCAAATCAAAACTGTATTGGTGTCCTGTTTGAAAAGCCTGAAAGTACATGGATAAACAGGTATCCAGCGGATTTCTCTTGCAATGGATGACCCGGGCATGAGGAAACAAAACAGATATGTAGCCAAGATAAAAAAAGTTGGAAGGCATTTTATCCGTTATCCTGATGGTGCCTTCTCTCCTGTGAAAAACAGATATTTTCTCCAGATAATAATTTGATTCATTTTTTATGTCATCAGGCAATAATGTCAAAATTCGCTCTGGATAGCCATGGCTGGCCATTTCAGCCTCTGTTCCATTTCTGGCCAAATGACGCACATAATTCAGCTCACCACCCCCGTTCACTTTTGAATGACTGGAAATAATTTGTTCAGTCAGTGTTGTTCCAGAACGCGGGGTGCCTACTATGAATACCGGCAGTTCGGAACGGCTGCCATAGTGTTGCAGCTTCCTGATTAAATCCTGTGTAAAGACATTTATTACCCGATCTATAAATGCTGAATGTTTTTTGCTGTTATATTCAATTTTTCTGCTTTTGATTTCATTAGCCTTTTTATACGCATCAAAAGCAAGGTCAAATTCACCCAAATCATTGTATATCTTGCCCAGTGCATATAACGATAAAGATATATTTTTTCTGTTTGCAATCTTGTGTAATTTGTCTATAAGAGGATCTTTCATACTCATAATTTTTTTACTGTAGGCCATACTGATTAGAGCCTCGCCATTGTTTTCATCAACCTCCAGTATCTTTTTAGAGATTTCATCTGCTTTGACAAAATCCCCCTTGATTCTGTGTATGCTTCCCATGATAGCCTGCGCAGAAATATTATCAGGGTTCTGCTTCAGTATTTTTGTGATTTCCAGTTCAGCCTCGGTAATTTGATCATTTTTCACCAGACAGTTGGCATATTTGATTTTTACATCATGATAATCAGGTTCTATGGCGAGTACCTGACGGTATAGTACTAATGCTGAATCAATATTGTTGCCGTCTTCATACAAGTTAGCGAGTGCAATATAGATTTCCAGTGAGTTGGGAGACAACTCTAGTGCTTTTCTGAAATATTGTTCTGTATTGTGTATGTTCTCGTTGCCCCCAAGAAATTGCAGCGCCATGCCGAGGGTATAATAAGCCTCGTAAGAATCCGGGTTGATTGTCACTAATTTATCAATTGTATTCCTTGCTTCATCCAGCTTGCCCAATGTTTCCTGGACACTGGCAAGTCCATACAAAGCCTTGATATAGTCTTTCCTGCAATCAACAGCCTTTTTATAGGCATCTTCTGCAAACGTCAGATTGCCCAGTTCTGAATATGAAAATCCCAGGTTATACCAGGCTTCAGGATATACCGGCTGTAATTCGACTGATTTTTTATATTGTTCTATAGCCTGCGCATGCCGCCCCCGCCGGCTCAACAATAACCCGTAATTGCTGAAATAAACGGGGTTTCCGGAGGATCGGATAGATTGCCTGATATATTTCTCGGCCTGTTTATCATCACCCTTGTTCATATAAATCAAGCCCAGGTAATGCATGGCATCCGGTTGATCAGGGATTTGTTTCAGTATTTCCCGGTAGAAACGTTCGGCTTCATTAAGATAACCCTGCTGTTGCAGTTGCTGGGCGTGCAGATATACCTCTCTCAATCTGTTCAGTTGCCAATCCTGTGGTTGGGAGAACTGTCCGTTTTTATATTTTTTTTTCTTCGACATGTAATTATTGAATTCCTGGAGATTCAGAGAGGTATTAGTACAAGATAAATATTAACATGTTGGCCATTGTTCTTCTCCCCTGCCAGGAAAAACTTCGGGGTGCTCCGGGGAAGTGAGTGAATGGAGGCGAGGATTGCATGATTCACAGTTCTAGTGTTCTATCTTCATCCTCAACCCTCGGCTTTAGCATCCTGTGTCGCTACCTCTGCAAGGTGGAAGGTGATATAACCAGAACCTATCTTAAAATTGATTAATTCCGATCAATTATGGCGAATTTAAAGATTCGTCATTCTGGCGTAGGCCAGAATCCAGTCAAAACAATTATTAACTGGATGCTGGTCGCTACGGACTTCCTGTCCTCACGCGACATTTCCCACATCCTGTAGGTCGTATTCACCAGCATGACGGCAAAGAACCTAAGTCCTGCTTATATATTAATTTTGAGACAGGTTCTAGATATCGCTGAGGATTTCCTGGCGTTTGATATCGTACTCATCACTGGAAATCAGGCCTTTATCTTTTAATTCATCCAGTTGCTTCAATCTTTCTTCTGCCGTCAGACTGCCGCCCTGATTTTCACCCATTTCCTTGCGCAAGCGGGCCATTTCCATGCGCATTTCACGGCGTTCCTTGGCCATTCTGGCGGATTCCTGCCGGATCAGTTCCGCGTTGGCCTCAGCAGGATCAACCTTTTTGTTGGCTTCTACTGCTGTAACATAGGCATCTGATGCCTTTTTGACATCAATCATAAACCAGTCACGTCTCAGACTTGATCCGTCTTTCAAGTTATCAATACCGTCCTTGCTGATTAGCACGTGTTTAAAGCCAGAAGCTTTGGTTCTTTTTCCATTATTAAAGAAATATTGAACACCTGAAGTGTTCCCATGGCTTGCCTCCGCCCGTTCGCGGAATTTATCCGGCATCTTGTCATAATCACCGATGATGATATTCAACCGGTCATTGGCATAGAATGCCCGGCCTGCCATGTAATAGGTATCCTTCACCACAACATAACTTCGTTTATTGCTGACCAGCGCAAATACGATGTCTTCATCCGGCCCGGCTCTCTGCAGACCATTGGCCAGATGCTGACCCAACAAAGTGGCCTGTTGAAATGTAAATACAGTATTCAGTTCATCTTCCTTGACCATGCGTTTTTCCAGTATCTCCATTGCATTCAGCGCATTGGCAATTTCCCTGGCATCCAGTGTGGCTGGGTGTTGATTGGGCCTGGATTTGTTGTCCTGGCTGGCAATCTTGATATGCAGGTTGAGGCCGGATTCCCACAAGACTTCATCAGCCATAGCGGCAGGCTGGGCCAGCAGGAATAATGGAAAGATGAAAGAACTGCTGAAAAATAATTTTCTTAATAAATTCATAATGTTATAAATTGTTACGCCGGTCTGTTGAATTTGTGCAGTAGTATACTGGCATTTTGATTCCAGTGAAAAAATATCCATTGGAATTATGTTTTTATGACCCGTAGACCAGCATTAAATTCCGGTAATCAGGAACACACAAACACTGCTTCACCTGAATGACTTGAATCAATATCATTGAATGATGTATAGTTCAACTATACATAAACTGGTATATGAACTTGAAAGCTACTATTGTGGATTTGCGCTATAAAATGAATGATGTCCTCAAAGCCCTGGACAGAAAAGAAGAAGTGACCATCCTGTACCGCGGGAAAATTAAAGGCAGGCTTTTGCCTGCTTCTGATAAATCCCATGGAAAAGTAGAGGAGCATCCTTTTTTCGGGATGAATAAACAGGATAAAAAATCCGTACTGGAAGAATTAGCTGATCTCAGGGAACCGAGAACTGATGCTGTTTGATACTGATATTTTTATCTGGGTACAGAGAGGTAATCCCAAAGCAGCCGCGAAGATTAATATTGCACAGGACCGTTACCTGTCCATTCAGTCATACATGGAATTATTACAATGTGCCGTCAATAAAAAACAGCATCATTTTATCAAGAATTTCCTGATTGATTTTGATTTTGCTGTACTTCCCCTGACAGAAAACATCGGCCACCGCGCTGCAGTGTATATTGAAGAATATTCCCTCTCTTCCGGTTTGCGTGCAGGCGATGCAATCATTGCAGCTACCGCTGTTGAAAACAACATTCCGCTGATGACCAGTAACATAAAACACTTCAAATCAATCAATGAACTATTACTGAAAGGTTTTCAGCCGTAAATAAACCCGTTTTAATATTACATGTAAAATTTCAATTAATTGCCGTTATGCAATGAATCCCCACTCTCCATATCAACCGGTGCAAATGCTTCTTTATCAGTCAGCTGCTTCACTTTGGACTTAAAACCACCCCAACTGGAAAGTTTACGTGCTTTCCTGTTCAGCGGCTCCATGATGATCCGTGTACCTGAACCAGTAACCTTGAATTCAGTACCAGCAAGCAGATGCAACCGGTCACGAATGGACTTCGGGATCACCACTTGTCCTTTACTGGTAAGTTTTGTTGTTTCCATTATTTATGCCAATTAAAGATTATTTCTGTCCAGTACGCAGTCGTATGTATCCTGAAGGATTAACTATGGAAATACCCCGATAAGGGTTTAGTATCAACAAATCCTCGTCTCCCGATATAATTATCGCCGCATGGGATTCCACTGCAAGTTCAAGATATTTATTATCCTTGGCATCACGGCAATCATGTATAGTTTCAGAAGGCTCGAAAAATGCAGCCCTGGAACACAACAAGCTTAAAAATTCTTCCCGTTTAGAATCAGAAACAAAGCGGGCAAAAAATGGCCTGCTCAATACTTCCTTGATTTCTGACAGGGTAGCAATGGAAAAAGTAATACAATCAACTTCACGGGCGAGCAGCAGAGCCTTTTCGGGAAGTGAATCCTGTTTTAGAATTGCACTGACAAGAACGCTGGCATCAAATACGACGTTCGGCATTCAGTGCCGCCAAGGCGTCATCGACCATGATGTCTGTTAACCCATGCCGGCCTGCATCTTGTTTAATTGCAGTAAGCAATTCCCGTAGTGGGTCTGGCTCGGTCTGGCCAATGGCCAGCAGTGCACTAACCATGTCGCCTGCGCGCTTACGCGCCGTATCCGACTGCAAGCGTGAGGCCGTTTCTGGTGAAACGGGGATCTGAACATTGATGTAATTACGATTCATAATAGCAAAGAATACTATGCTGCAAGGCGTGTATCAATTGCTTTGTTTTCATACGAACCATAGCATGTTCGCGTTGTCTGTTTCCGCTGGACCGAGGCTGGACCAGAAGATGTTGCGATTGTAGATTATCATTGATGGAGAATAAATATGTTAAAGAATGGCATGCGGCCGGTACACCCCGGCGGAATCCTGCGGGAAGACTATCTGACCCCGCTTAATATGAGCGCCAACGCACTGGCCAAGGCATTACATGTGCCCGCGCTCCACGTATTAATGAGATAGTGCGTGAGCGGCGTGGTATTACTGCAGACACAGCCATGCGGCTGGCCCGCTATTTTGGAGGTGATGCACGCTCATGGCTAAACCCGCAGGCTGCTTATGATCTGCGCGTAGCGGAAATGGAAAACGCCAAACAAATTCAAAAAGAAATTGAACCTGCAACAGTTTAAAGCGCTTCATTTTATATAGCGGGTGAGCTTATGGTTCGCGGGCAAGGCCCGCTCCTACAACTATTACCTGCGCCTGCGGCATACCAATTAGAGAACCTCTGATTAAGTATCTTCACCGTCATGCTGGTGAATACGACCCACAGGATGTGGGAAATGTCGCGTGAGGACAGGAAGTCCGTAGCGACCAGCATCCAGTAAACAAGGAGCCCCTATCCTACCTTCCCCCAGAGGGGGAAGGGGATACTGGCATGCGCCAGAATGACGACTCAAAAGATTATTGGGACTTAATCAGAGCTTCCTTAGATATGTAAATACACCCCTAGTGTGCTCCTCGGCTTTGGCTTCCTGCGTCGCTCTACCTCCCATATCCATGTGGTCGTGCACTAGGGGTGTACATTACTTCCATGTCCGCCGCTTGTGTGTTCCCGACACAAGCGGCATACCGTACATCCTGTACATAATAAAAAAGGCGCACCGAAGTGCGCCTTTCAAGTTCAAACAAGAACTTTTTTACTACCAGAGGATGAAGCCACCAACTGAGAAAGTCTGTGCTTCATGGCTGCCACCGGTACCGAGGAAGTTGGATTCCTGATCGGTGTATTCAGCCACCAGTTTCAGCCAGGAATTAACGTCATGATAAACGCCAACCGTCCAGGCTTGATTTTCAAGATCTACATCCAACTGGTTTAACTCAGCATTGGATTCACCATAGGTGACACCAACCTTGGTCTTGCCATTGAAGGTGTAAGCACCCTGAACGTAAAAGCCGTCATCATCGGATTCTTCGCAGACGCCGCCTACGCAATCATAGGCAAGACTGCCGACTGTTGACGGGTTAAGTAACAAGAATACATTCCCCATCGCTTCACCGAAGTAGTAATGACCGGCAACATTGAAGCCACCGAAAGTCACATCAGCGCCGAAATCCAGGCCCCAGGTTTCGATGTCTGTGCTGGAAGCGTTTGAACCCAGTCCTAAGCCACGTGCAAAACCCGGTGCATATTCAATTTCCTGCCACAGGAAACCGCCCCACAGGCTGAAATTGCCGCCACCAAAAGCAGTGTTATAGGTCGCTTCACCCTGGAACTGGGGAATATCAGTTTCAGCACCGTTGTTACCGGCTGTTGCACCGGCAGTAATGCCTTCATCCGGATCAAACACACCCACTGACAACTGGAAGCCATTGATATTCGGGGTCTGGTAAACAAAACGGGTGCGGAAATCAGGATAGATATAACCAAAGCCGATACGGCCCAGTGATGTACCGCCGGTGTCCGGACCTGCCATGGCGCCCACGCTGAACAGCGTGTAGTCTTTCAGAATGGCCTGGCGCTGATAGAGGGCCAGAGTACGACCCGCGCTGATGGTACCGAAGCTGCCTTCCACGTTGAAGAACACTTCACGCATATCGATCTCGGCGCCGCCCTTGTTAAGTTCCTTGCCTTTGGCACCTGAAGAATCAGGAGCAAAGGTAATCTGACCGGTACCGGTCAGACCGTTAATGGTCGGTGACTTGACGGTCAAGGTATGGAATGCAGGTAACAGGCCTTCCTGAAGATGGGCACTGTCTTCGCTGGAACCATCACCGTAATCCCAATCAGATTGGGTATAGAACAGATTGATGAAACCACCGTAGGTCACTTCCCAGCCGTTGTCACCACCGAGGCTGATCGCTGCGTTAGCAGGAGCGCCCAGGGTCATGGCCAGAGCAGCGGTCCCAACAGCAGCTGCAATCTTTGTTTTGTTGAATTGTTTCATTTATATTTCCTCCTAATGAAGCAACTTAATTTCTAGAAATTAAAGTCGATCTCCCCAGCCTGTGTTCCCCCCCTGACATTCAGTGAGTACTGCAAGCCTTGTAGAGAATGAACGTCTTTTATCAAAGACGATACGAAAAATACAACAGTAATACAGGTGATGCAAGCCTTTTTTTACAAAAAAACAACAGGTATGTCCCTGATATTGCTTAAATTGTTGCTTTTGTACAACAAACTTTTGTCAGTGAAATTTGACTGTCTGAATTGTTAAAATACTTGCTTTATTATCAATAGGTTATACGTTATTTTTGATTCCCTATGCTGGTGTATACCAGCATCCAGTGGATATATGGTTTTTACTTTTTTAACCGGATACTGTAATCCGCCAGTATGACGGAGGTAGAAGATACAGACCTGCACCCTGCTACGAATATTTTCTACAGTTATTAATTTGCCGTCATGCTGGACCCGATCCAGCATCCAGTTGATAAATTGTTTTCACTTTAAATCCGCATCACCCAGTGCAGTACGCAATGGCCCGAGCCATGGTTCATAATTACGCCAGCGTTCCAGTGAGGTGGTGTAAATATTCTGTCTGACCTGCAAATGACTCGCAGTCCGCACCGGGCGATTTGTTTCATGAAAATGCAGACAACGATCATCCCATTTGAGGCCGATATGATCGATCAGCTTACGGCTCATGCTTTCCAGATCGTCCACCAACATCTCATATTGAACAGTTAATATGCGGTTGCCCAATAATGATTCCCAGTGCGACATGAGACGCTGGTACTGTCTGTAATACGCTCCAAGTTCTTCCAAGTCATATCCATATGGATGGTGTTGGGTAAATTTCTGGGTATAAATCGATAAACAGGTATCCATCGGATTACGATTGCAATGAATAATCCTGGCCTGTGGAAACATCAAGGCGATATGCCCCAGAGACAGAAAATTCTGCGGCATTTTATCAGTGATGCGCTCTTTGCCTGAACCGGATCTGGTTATATAGGCAAGATATTTACTAGCGTGATTGTATATGTCTGTTGCTTCAAGGGTAGGCAGGACTGGTGTCTGCATACTGGCAAAGCGATCTTCCAGCGTCAGGGAACTTTGCACCAGATCGCCGATGTACGGGAGTTCACCTGCGCCGAAAACCTTTGGATGTGAGGCAATAATCTGTTCCACGAGTGTAGTACCGGATCTGGGCATCCCCACTATAAAAACCGGCAAGTTGCTGTTCACACCGTGGTTTGCATGCCTTGCAATCAGTGACTCATCAAATGTATCAACAAGCTTTGAAACATAATTTTCAATGCCGCTGATTTGAAATTCAAACGTACTGCGATGCAGCCGGTTGCCCAGATGATAATGCCGGAACGCATTTTCATATTCATTCCGGGCATCGAACATCCTGCCCATTGCAAAATGAATGTCCACTACCTGTCTTGATTCCAGCTCCCCTTTATCCAGCAGATCCAGCAGATACTTGATATCCTGCTCGTTATGTAACCTGTTGTTGATCAACCCGATATAGGCAGTTGTATTTGTCTGATCAATCTCCAGCCCTTTGCGATACCATAATCCGGCTTCTTCGTAACGGCCAAACTCAGATAACAGATCAGCTTTCTTTCTGTATACAGGCACATATTCCGGGTTTGATTTGATTACAGAATCATAATCCCCAAGCGCTGCCTCGAGATTATTCAGCATACGCCCGCGGCAGTCAGCAATCTGGCAACGGACTTTAAGATTGGCAGGCTCGTAAGCGATGACTTTTTCAAAACACTTTATGGCATTTTCACCATCCCCCATTTGCCTGTACACTTTGCCCAGGTTATACCAGCCTCGCGACAAATCCGGTTTAAGCTCAATTACCTTGTTAAACATCTTCAGTGCCTCATTGAACATTCTTAACTCTCGATAGATGTTCCCGAGATTGTTATATGCGGGCAGATTGTTTTTGTTTATTTCGATGGTCTTTATAAATGAATCAGCAGCTGTCCTGGTTTTTTTCAACATCAGGCTGGCGTTGCCCAGATTGAACCAGGCATCGGCTGAACCCGGATCAATCCGGGTGGCTTTTGCGAATGTCTTTTCTGCTTCCTCCAGTTTTCCCTGTTCCTGCAGATTGAAGCCAAGATTGATGTGATAATCCGCAACATTAGGTTCCAGCTTTATCGCTTTCTGCAATAATCTCGCACCCTCAGTGTGATCTTTCTTCTGTGATAACAGCACACCCAGCATATTCATCGCATAGGCAAACCTGGGTTGCCGGTTGAGTACCTGCCAGTAAATCAGTTCAGCCTGTTGCAGGTTTCCATTTTGATGCAGACCCATGGCCGTATTTAACATTTGTTCTACGGATTGAACAAGCTGTGGCTGCTGCAGATCAAATGAATAATCGAATGATTTCTTTTTTGTCATGGGCGTATTTTATATCAGTCTATAAATTGGATCAGGATAAATTGTGTTGATGTGTTTTTTGGCTCTCATGCTGGGCTTGTTACACCAGTCCACCAATAGCTGCCTGCAAGGCGGACTTTAATTGACTGGATACTGGCATTCGCCAGTATGACGGAAGATGGAGATTGGCATGTGCCAGTATGGCTGAGAGCGAATTTATACCGTCATACTGGACTGGTTGACCTCCAGGGATGGAGGAAATACATAAGAATTGTCTGGAACAATCCATGCCCGGCATCCAGTCCGTCAATGACCGATTTTAATTGACTGGATACCGGCATTCGCCAGTATGACGGCGTTTTTTTGGTTCGTCATGCTGGTGAAAACCAGCATCCAGTAAACAATCTACCCCCATCCTACCTTCCCCCTGCAAGGGGGAAGGGGATACTGGCAGGAGCCTGTCCTGGCAGTCTGTAAGCCAGGGCCAGAATGACGACTCAAAATATTTTGAGACTTAATCAGAAGTTCCTTAGCTGTATTTAGCTGAAATATCTTTATCCACCGCCTTTCTGGAAGGCCAGATCAAACTTGTCAAAAAATTTCTGTGTTTCATTCTGTGAAATATTTTCAAAAGAAAATGTGATATGTATGACTGGCAATTCGAGAGCGCCGATTTTTCTTGTGTCCTCTGACATCAACCGTATAACCACAGCACCGGTTTCCATCGTAATGTGAATTGACTGAGCAGATATTTCGAATTTGTAATCTGCAAGGGCCTTTGGCAACAGACGAATAAAATCTTCATGCGTGATGGTCATTTCACGCTGGATAATTGCAGTCCGGTCTTGTTCAGGTTTCACCTGTATTTTTTGACTCCGCAGCGGCAATAGTTTCAACAAGATAATCCATTCTTTGCCGGTCTGCTTCCTCGAGGGTGCGGAAAAAATATACGCCTTTTGGGATACCGATGTGATTGCCATCCGCCAAAGCATGCAAAGAATCATTATAACGGCAGCCTTCAAGAAAGTTTTCTGCCGAGGCGTGGAACGTTATCTCTATTTCCTTGCGGTTTCCTACTTTGTGTACATAGTCATTCATATCAATATTGCATTTAGTTTTATCCAGTTGAATATAGCTTAAACAAGATTAATTAAAAGTTTAAGACAATTTCATCCCCCTGCTACCGGAGGCCAGACAGCTATCGTGTCACCTTCGTGGAAAGTACGTGTATTGCGTTCCTCAGGATGCAGGTAAACACCGTTCAATAATACAAGATGGGCCATTTCTCTCGGCACCTTGAACTGGTCGATGATTTGATACGCCGTTGCATTTTCGGGGACGTCCAGCTTAACGGCATGTCTTTCTGCTTCTGCGGGAAGATAGTCAGTAAGTGTCGCGTAGAGTTTGAAGGTTATTTGCATATTACTATTTAATCACCTTCCCCCTGCCAGGGGGAAGGATGGGTTGGGGGTTGAATATCCCAGGTGCCATGTATTCTCTACCCCCTCCCTAACCCTCCCCTGCAAGGGGGAGGGAATATTTTAATTGTCCCCCTGCAAGGGTGAGAATGCTAAACAGGAATATGTAAAGTTTGAATGTGATTTGCATTTGAATCCGGAAATTAAAATATGAGATTTCTCACATACGTTCGAAATGACAAAACCTGTCATTCCGAGTGAAACGAGAAATCTAATCAGATTATCCCCGCATTATGACCGATTGATTGGGTCGTTCCCAGATAGGCTTCCATCAGGCGTGTCGGGTCTTTCATCAGGTGGTGTTTCCATTTGCCGAGATGCAGTCTGGTCTGGATCAACCCGCGTAACACACCCACATGATTGGTCAGTCCCAATGCCTGAGCACCCACCAGCACATCATCATGGAATTGCAGACTGAGATAACGGTAACGGCCCGGATCATTTAATTCCGCCGAATCGCCCCCATCAATTCCCATCCACAATCCATAAGAACTGGAAATAAGCCCCATGGTGTCGAGTACATTCATATTCACACTGCCCTGATGAATGGTTCTTCTGCCGGCCATGTTCATTGCGGCAACACGGCCATGATCAGCTGCTGTGGGTTGTATGGCCTGTACGCTGTATTCACCTGTGGAAAAGTCCTTGCCCTGACACACATCACCGGCAGCATAGATATCCGCAATATTACTTTGCAGTTGATCGTTGACCAGTACACCTTCATCAGTATTGATACCGCTGCCATCGAGAAACTGGATGTTGGATTTAACGCCTGTTGCAGAAATCACAAGATCGGCATTTAACGTATCGCCGTTGCTGAGTTTGACTTTAAGACCTTTGCCCAGCATGCCGCTTTTTTCAATCGCTTCAACTTTGGTTGATGTCAGTACTGTGACGCCTTTTTCCTGACACCATTGCTTGATGAGATTACCTGCCGCCTGGTTCATCATGCGCGGCACCATGCGGTCACCCATTTCGATGACAGTGAGCCTGACGCCACGTGATGCAAGCGCTTCCAGAATAATGCAACCGATAAAACCTGCGCCCATCAAGACCACTTCCGCACCGGTTTTGGCCAGCTTTGCAATGGCGCGGCCATCTTCGAGAGTCCAGCAGGAATGTACTCCGGGCAGATCCATGCCAGGTATGGGTGGACTTATGGGGTATGAGCCGGTTGCGATCAACAACTTGTCGAAGCTGATCGTGCCACTATTTTGCAGTTTCAATTTTTTGTTTTTGGAATCTACCTGCGCAACACGATCCTGCACCAGCCTGATCCCTTTATCTTCATAATGATTTTTGTTTTTGCGCAGATAGGTGCCCTGTTCCCCGATTTTTTCAATCAGGTAATATGGCAATGCCATGCGCGAGTATGGCGGTTCCGGTTCATCACCAATCAAAGTAACTCTGGAGTGATGATCAACTTTTCTGAGAGTTTCAGCGGCAATTACTCCCGCCGGCCCGGCACCGATAATGACATGTTCCATTCAATTTCCTCTCTTTGATTTATCTCGTTCCACTGTCTGGGGAATGAAATACTAGAACCTATCTCAAAATCGATTTCCCCTCCCCTGGAGGGAGGGGGTAAGGGGGAGGGGGAAAATCTAACAAAATAAGCTATTGATATTTCTTGTTTCACTTTTCACCCCCACCCCAACCCTCCCCCATCAAGGGGGAGGGAGTTTAATTTTGAGATAAGTTCTAGTCACTAATCACCAATCACTAATCACTAATCACCAATCACTAATCACCAACCATCAGGCTGCAATGCCTTTCGGGTTCAGACCCAAACGGCTTCTGGTTTCTGCAGTCGGGACACCTTCCTTGGTCCAGCCACGGACCTGATAATATTCAGGTAACATTTTATCCAGATCATTCACCCGGCCTTTTGCAGGACCTGTTGCTGCTTTAATATCCTTCACCAGACGCTTGGGCAGATTGTCATCCTTGCCGGTAATGCCCGCAGCGATATTGAAATCACGTTCCATGTTCCAGATGCGTTCACCGACTTCCATGAGCTTTTCCGCCGTCCAACCACCTTCGCAGGCTGCATCGATTTGAGGTGCTATATCTTCCAGTGTCCAGGCAAAGGTAGTGAATACACAAAGGCCGGCTGAATCAACAGCTGCTGTAGCATCCTGAAAAGCCTTGACCAGTTCTGCTTTACCATCAGTCACCAAAGGATCAGTTTTCACCGGTATGCCCAGCACTTCGGACGCCACTGTGTAACCGCGTAAATGACAGGCACCGCGGTTTGACGTGGCGTAGGCCAGTCCCATGCCCTGAATTCCACGCGGATCATAGGCCGGGAATTCCTGGCTTTTCACCGTCATGGAAAATTCCGGTTTGCCATATTTCTCACATAACCGTCTCGAACCCAAACCCAGGTCCTTCCCAAATCCTTCACCAATAGCCACTTTTTCAGCACACCATGCCAGGGCCTCAGCAGAACCAAACTTCAGTTCCATACCTCCGGTTTCCTTGGTGGTAATGGCTCCGGTTTCAAATAATTCCATCGCGGCTGCAACCGTTGACCCAAAAGAGATGGGATCAAAACCATCTTCATTACACAGGAAGTTGGCGTAGGTCAGCGCATCAAGATCATCGACCCCGCAATCGGAGCCCAATGCCCAGGCGGCCTCATATTCCAGACCACCGGAGTTGCCCCAATACTGGGGTTTGTTTTGTACACTGAAATGCCCCTGGTCGATTGTTGAAATCCTTCCGCAGGCGATAGTGCAACCAAAACAGGCCGCATTGGTGGTCAGATTAGCCTTGCCATCACTGGCGCGGGGTTCGGTCATGGCCTCACCCGATATTTTGCTGGAACCTTCAAACTGGACTTCCAGCATATTGCGGGTGGGCATGGCGCCAATTTCATTAATGACATTCATTAATACTTGTGTACCCAGTTTGGGCAGACCCTGACCGGTAACAGCATTGTCCGCCAGGACTTTCTTGCCGGCCTGGGTTGCTTTCATGAATCCCATTGGATCCCTGATATTGCCAACACCTTTGGTGCCGCGCACTGCCAATGCTTTCAGATTCTTGGAAGCCATCACAGTACCCACACCGGAACGCCCGGCGGCACGGTGCAAATCATTAATGACACCGGCATAAAGACAACCCTGTTCTGCTGAACGGCCTATTGTTGCGACACGTAATAATGGATCCTGATGTTTTTTATGCAGCATCTCGTCTGCTTCCCAGACGGATTTGCCCCACAGATCATCCGCGGGCAATAATTCAGCTTTCTCATTTTCTATATAGAGGTAAACCGGCTTGGGCGATTTGCCTTCAAAGATGATCATGTCCCAACCGGCATTTTTGATTTCATTACCAATGAATCCTCCGGAATTGGAACAGGCAATGGCGCCGGTCAACGGACTCTTGGTCACTACGGAATAACGTCCGCCAGTAGACGCCATGGTGCCGGTCAACGGGCCGGTGGTCATGATGAGCTTGTTGTCAGTTCCCAGCGCATCACATTTGGGATCGATTTCTTCCACCAGATACCTGGTGGCCAGACCTCGTTGGCCCAGATATTCCATGGCCCATTCCATATTGAGGGGTTCGTGCTTGATGGTGCCCTTGGTCAGGTTCACCCGTAATACATTTTTAGTCCACGCCATAGTCCAAACCTCCTCTAAGCCTTTGCACTGTCGTGTGGTAAATTTTTTGCCGCATGCGCGCGCATGCGTTCGAGACCGGTATGGTCTGCATCAACATAAGTAATCGCTTGCGTCGGACAGGCCTTGGCACATTCCGGATCGCCGCCGCAGAGATCACACTTGTAAACCACGTGAGTCTCCTGATCGAAATTCACGGTGCCGAACGGACAGGCAATGGTGCACACCTTGCAACCGACACACACATCAGCCAGCACTTCTTTTGCTCCGGTGGCATGGTTGATGACGATAGCCTCAACCGGGCAGGCATGCATACACCATGCTTCGGTACATTGGGTACAGGTATAAGGGACGAAACGCCCTTCTTCATGGAAAGTGAATATCTTGATGCGGGATTTGGATGGATTGAACATCCCGGTGGCCTCGTAGGAACAGGCCATTTCGCACTGCAAACAACCGGTGCATTTTTCAGGTTCGATTTGAAGCGATTTGAGCATCTGGGCATCTCCCTCATTACTCTTTTTATAATAAATCTGTGTAACGTGTTTATCTTATACGGAATTACATCAAATATGAAAACATTAATAATTTATGGTTCAGGCAATATTCCTATATAAATTATAGCTAATAAAGTTATCATAACAGGCTCGCTAGCTTTGCCATCAGTAACTGCCCTGCTCTTGTCATATTCCTTAATTATAGCTGAACATCATTCAGCCAAATAAATTGAACATTCAAGCAGTTATCACGTCAAAAACACGAAATGAATATCAATCAGGACAGAAGACATTTATGAAAATAATGAATATCAGCTCTCTGACACTCCTCCTCTCTCTTTTAGCATTGACTACCGTCCATGCAGAGCCGGTTAATTATCAATTGGCTTATATGGGCGATAAAAATAATCCGGCCTGGCTGGGTGCCAGCCAGGGCCTGGTCGAAGCCAATCGTCAGGGACAATTTATGAACCAGAAATACACACTGGATACTGTCAGTGCTGAAGATGCTTTGAGCAAGGATTTTTCAGGATACATTACAGTGATATCTGCAGCTGATAAGGATACTTACCGGAAACTGGTTGAAAAATTACCGGACATGGCCATATTTAATGTATCGCTGGACGATGATGATTTGCGTGCATCCTGTTATCCAAATGCATTGCATATCCTACCCAGCAATCAAATGAAAAAAGATGCTGAGGCACAGTGGCAACAAAAAACTCCGGGTTCTGCTGCAAAAGCCCAGGCCTGGCACCCTGATTTTGTAAAATATGCCGCCCGGGATTTGAACAAGCGTTTCCTGGAAACTCATAGTGTAAAAATGAATGATGAGTCATGGGCAGGCTGGGCCAGTGTCAAAATAGTATCTGATTCCGTTGTCCGCCAAGGCATTACCGATCCTGTCAAGCTACTCAATTTCATAAAATCTGATCTGGTATTTGACGGTCAAAAAGGAACTGATATGAATTTCCGTAATACCGGACAATTACGGCAAATCCTTTTGCTTGTTGAAAATGACAAGATTCTCGATGAAGCACCGGTACGGGGTATCGTGAAACCCACTGATCTGGACAGCCTTGGCAATATTGAATGCGCGAAATAAGTGGCCAGTGCTGAGAATCCATGAATTACGATTTTTTTATTAAGAAAGCTCTGATTAAGTATCTTCATCGTCATGCTGGTGAATACCAGCATCCAGTAAACTATTACCCCCATCCTACCTTCCCCCGGAGGGGGAAGGGGATACTGGCCTGCGCCAGAATGACGATTCAAAGATTTTTGAAACTTATTCAGAGGTTCCATAACACTTTAAACATTAAAATACAGGAGATATAAACAATGAAATATTTATATTCTTGTCTGATTGCAGGTTTATTGCTTTCCGGGCAAGTCATGGCTGAACCCACAAACCGTGTGTTTGTGACCAATGAAAAAAGTAACACAGTCACTGTAATTAACGGCAAGACGCTGAAAGTTGAAGCCGAAATCAAGGTGGGCGAACGTCCTCGCGGTATTGGATTGTCTCCTGACCACACCGAGCTTTATATTGCTCTGGGTGAGGAAGATGCCATTGAAGTCATCGATCCGAAAACACTGAAAATTTTGAGAAGGTTCGATTCCGGCTCTGATCCTGAAACCTTTGCTGTACATCCTAATGGTAATCTTTATATTTCAAATGAAGATGCCGGACTGGCCTCTGCCTTCAATCCCAAAACTGGCGAGAAGATAGTCGAAATTGAGGTTGGTCTGGAACCTGAAGGCGTCGCTGTCTCACCTGATGGCAAAAAAGTTGTTGTCACCAGTGAATCCAGCAACATGCTGCATGTTATTTCCGTTCCTGAACACCAGATTATCGCTAATATTCTCGTAGGCGCCCGCCCGCGTGATGTAACTTTTACCCAGGATGGAAAAATTGCCTATGCCACATCCGAAATCAGTGGTGAAGTGAAGAAAATCGACATGGAAAAACACGAGATCATCAAGGTCGTCGAACTCGAAGGTAAAAGTGCCAAACCTAAAGACGTGCGCCTGACACCGGATGAAAAGAAACTCTATGTTGCAGGTGGACGTTCAAATAGTGTTTACTCCCTGAACCCTGAAACCATGGAAGTACTCAAGAGCATACCTGTAGGCAAGCGCGTGTGGGGACTGGCCATCAGCAGTGATAGTAAACACGTTTTCTCCACCGATGGTGTAGATAATCAGGTTTCAGTCATTGATACTGAAAAGGACGAAGTCATCAAGGTTATCAAGGTTGGTGAGTTTCCATGGGGTGTGGTGATTGACGATTAGCCTTACATGTAGAAGTTCAGACCTGATCTGACAGTTACCGATTTGAATAGTTGTGACTGTCAGATGAAGTTTAGTGAATAAACTTCTCCTGCCAGACTTGTTTGCCATCCATCAATGTTTCCATGGGCGTTCGTCCACAGCACATTTTTCCCTGATGTGTCCGTTCATTATTGTAGTACTGCAGCCATTCGTCCAGATCAATTTGTAATGCATTAATGTCAGCATAGACTTTCTTGCGGAACGTGACCTGGTAAAATTCCTGCAGGATGGTCTTGTGGAAGCGCTCACAGATCCCGTTGGTCTGCGGTGAGCGGGCCCGGGTTTTGGTGTGCTCAATGTCGTTCATGGCCAGATACAACTGGTAATCATGATGTTTCACCTTGCCGCAATACTCGGTGCCCCGGTCCGTCAGGATGCGCAGCATCGGCAACGCCTGTTGTTCAAAGAACGGTAAGACCCGGTCATTCAACAGGTCGGCACCCGTAATCGGCGTCTTGGTCGTGTACAGTTTGGCGAACGCCACTTTGCAGTAGGTATCGACAAAGGTCTGTTGATAGACCCGGCCCACGCCTTTCAAGGTCCCGACATAATAAGGTATCTTGCGAACCCAGATAGCCCGGATGCGCGGTTTCAATTTCCCCACAGGCTTCATCGTCGACCTGTTTCTTCTCCAAGGCCACGACCTGCGCTTCCGTCAGCACCATGCCGGTCTCAGCCACCTTGGCTCCCAGAGCCTTCAGGCGCTCTTTAAAATTACCCAGTTGATGGCGCAGCCAGATACAGCGGACCCCACTTGGTGAGACAAACACACCTCGCTTACGCAGTTCATTACTGGTACGGGCCTGACCGTGAGCTGGATATTCCAGGGCATAGGCCACTACCGCCGCTTCCGTTTGTTCATCGACACGGTTCTTCGGGTTGGGTTTGCGCCGGCTCTGCTCAAACAAGGCCGCCACACCACCTGCTTCAACTGCGGATTGATACCGGTAAAACGTATCCCGGGAAACGCCCATCACCTGACAGGCTTTGGAGACATTTCCCAACTCTTCCGCCAGGTTCAACAACCCGACCTTGTGCTTAATGATTTTCTCGTTAGTATTTAACATGAGGGTTACCTCTTATTGGTTATGATTGAAAGTTTGCACTTCCATCAAAACCGGTAACCCTCACTTTTTCAAGTGCAGTGTCAGATCAAGTCGTGACTTCTACAAATAATATCTACCAGCTTTTGAGGGTTATCAACAAAACCAAAATGCCCGGTATTCTCAATCGTGATGATGTTTACATTCCCCAGTTCTTTTGCCGTCCGTTGCCGCTCTTGCAAAGTCGACCAGTCATGATCACCATAGATCAACTTTACAGGTGCTTTCACACCGGAATAGAGTGCCCTTGCTTTACCCCATGATCGCCAGTTGGCGAAGACGTTGCGCTCTACATAGCGATAGCCTTTTCGCCGGCCTGCACGATTAAGCTCAGTCAACAATGCATTTGGCATCCAGCCTTTATTCCGTAATCCACCGCGCATCGCAATACCTAAAAACAACCAATTTTCAAGTGCAGCAAAAATGGCACCGTGTACAGGAATCGCGTAATTACCAATGACGAAATTTGCAAAGAAATTACCTCTACGCACACCATCTGCATAGCGCGTGTCATAGTCGTAAGTATTGGAGGCCACAACTTTACTGACTCGTTCCGGCGTTGTACTGGCCACGGTCAGCGCCAATACAGCACCGATTGATTCACCGGCAAGCGTGACGCCTTTCAGATCCAGTTTCTCTATAAATGCAATCACAGCCTCGCGGAAATAAGGTTCATCGTAATTTGCTTTGGTATCAATCGATGAGTAGCCGTGACCGGGTAAATCCAGAGCATACACAGTGTAACGTTTCGCAAGCTCAGGGATCACTTCCTGGAAGTAATCCAACTGGGTTCTGATTGTATGCAACAAGATGAGCGGATCACCTTTGCCTGCTTTCAGGTATCGAAGCGTTCTTTTGTCATCAATTTTAATT
>Ga0214472_10001540_pt1 | contig 25623 bp, 28 predicted proteins | sample RVTome_6_FD_207662 | JGI IMG/M metagenome (GOLD analysis project Ga0214472, IMG submission 207662) | Soil microbial communities from uranium-contaminated site in the Upper Colorado River Basin, Wyoming, United States - RVT140D175 | ecosystem: Environmental > Terrestrial > Soil > Contaminated >...
AGCGCCGGGTTCTTGACCGCGACGGTGCCGAGGATGACGCGCTCGACGTCGAGCTCGAGCCAGAAGTCGACGGTCGCCATGTCGCGGATGCCGCCGCCCACCTGCACCGGTATGTCGACGGCCTCGACGATGGCGGCGACCGCTGCTTCGTTGACCGGCTTGCCCTTGACGGCGCCGTCGAGGTCGATGACGTGCAGCCACCCCGCACCGGCGGCGGCGAAGGTGCGCGCCTGGGCGGCCGGGTCGTCGTTGAACACGGTGACCTTTTCCATGTCACCCTGGTAGAGGCGCACGCACTTGCCGTCCTTGACGTCGATGGCGGGAAAGAAGATCACGGCCGCCACTCGAGGAAATTGGCGATCAGGCGCAGCCCCACCGCCTGGCTTTTCTCCGGGTGGAATTGGGTGCCGACCAGGTTGTCGCGCGCCACCGCTGCCGTCTGCGGCCCGCCGTAGTCGACGCGTGCCACCACGGTCGACGGGTCGGCGGCGCGGAAGCAGTAGGAATGGACGAAGTAGACGTGAGCGCCCTCCGGCACGCCGGCGAACACCGGGTGCCGGGTGGCGGCGAATTGCAGGTCGTTCCAGCCCATGTGCGGGATCTTCAACGAGCGGTCGGCGGGTTCGAGCGCCGCCACCTCGCCCTTGACCCAGCCGAGGCCCTTGGTCGTCGTGTGCTCAAGGCCGACGTCGGCCATCAGCTGCATGCCGACGCAGATGCCGAGGAAGGGCTTGCCCTTGCCGATCACCTCTTCGGTGAGCGTATCGACCATGTCCGGCAGCGCATCGAGCCCGCGCCGGCAATCGGCGAACGCCCCGACTCCGGGCAATACGATGCGCTCGGCGCGCTTCACGTCCTCGGGCCTGCTGGTCACGGCGACCTTGCCGCCGCGGCTCGCATCGGCGATCGCGCGCTCGAACGCCTTGGCGGCGGAGCGCAGGTTGCCGGAACCGTAATCGATGATGGCGACGCTCATGGCCCAGGGCTCATGTCGTGAGGTCGTGGGCGAGCGCCGGCTCGCCGTCGAGATAACGCCTGAGTGCCGAATCCGCGTCGTCGGCAATGACCACGCCGGCAAACGCGAAGCCCTGGCGGGCGAGTTTGCGGCGGCGCAGATCGTTGGCGACGAATCCGACGATCAAGCCGAGACCCAGCGACAGCGCGATCTCGCTCACCGGGTCGGCGCCCAGCAATATGACGGCAATGCTCAAGACGGCATGCGCGGCGGCGATGACGGCGGCCGCCAGCCACAGCCGCCGCCATAGCGCCCACAGGAACGACAGCAGGAATGCCGGCCACGAGAACCCCTCCTTGACCAGGACCAGGTCGCGGTCGGGGTCGAGGCCGTGGCGTCGAAGGTGAACCGAATAAAGCCGCATGGATCGAAACCTGGATCAAACCGGTTTGGCCGGCGGTTTTTGGGCCCGGATCGGCGGAGCCCAGCGTGCGTAAGCCTTCGGTCGGCGCTACAGCGAGCCGCCGAGCACGCCCTTGGTGGACGGCACCGCGTCGGCCTTGCGGGAATCGATCTCGATTGCCTGGCGCAGCGCCCGGGCGAGGCCTTTGTAGCACGACTCGATGATGTGGTGGTTGTTCTCGCCGTAGACGTTCTCGACGTGCAGCGTGATGCCCGCGGCCTGCGCGAACGCCTGGAACCACTCCTTGAACAGCTCCGAGTCCATGTCGCCGAGCTTCGGCTTCGAGAACTTGACCTTCCAGATCAGGTACGGGCGCTTGCTGACGTCGAGAGTGACGCGGCTGAGCGTTTCGTCCATCGGGATCACGGCGGCGCCGAAGCGGTTGATGCCCTTCAGATCGCCGAGTGCCTTGGCGACCGCCTCGCCGATGGCGATGCCGGTGTCCTCGGTGGTGTGGTGGAAGTCGATGTGAAGATCGCCCTTGGCCTCCACCTCGAGGTCCATCAGGCTGTGCCGCGCGAGCTGCTCCAGCATGTGGTCGAGGAAGCCGATGCCGGTGGAAACCTTGTATTTGCCGGTGCCGTCGAGGTCGACGACGACCATGATCGACGTCTCCTTGGTCTTGCGCTCGACTTTTCCCTTGCGCATCGTCGTTGCTCCTGGGGCCGACCTCAACGGCGGGCCGGCCTTCGAATACCGGCCTTTTATCAGGAACTTGCCGAGACCGCCAGGGCGTTGCCGAGGCGCCAGGCACCCTTGACCGGGCGGTTTCACGACCCCAAATCACCCGCTATAGTCCTCAAGCAGCCCGCGTTCCGGGCTAAGCCTAAGCAACCGGCGGAACCCCTCCCATGGCGCGATCGCAAGAGAAATCCTGGCACGGCACCACGGTGCTGTGCGTCCGCAAGGGCAAAAGCGTCGTCATCGCCGGCGACGGCCAGGTCAGCCACGGCGCCACCGTGATCAAATCCAACGCCAGGAAGGTAAGGCGCCTCGGCGACGGCAAGGTGATCGCCGGGTTCGCCGGCGCCACGGCTGACGCCTTCACGCTCTTCGAGCGCCTGGAAGGCAAGCTCGAGCAGTACCGCGGGCAGCTGACGCGCGCCTGCGTCGAGCTCGCCAAGGACTGGCGCACGGACCGGTATCTGCGGCGGCTGGAGGCGATGATGGCGGTCGCCGACAAGGACGTGTCGCTGGTGCTGACCGGCACCGGCGACGTGCTGGAGCCCGAGGACGGGCTGATCGGCATCGGCTCGGGCGGCCACTACGCGCTCGCCGCGGCGCGCGCGCTGATGGACCGCGACGATCTTTCCGCCGAGGACGTGGCGCGCCGGGCGATGGAGATCGCCGCCGGCATCTGCGTCTATACCAACACCAACGTCACCGTCGAATCCCTATGATCGAGAGCACCAGCTTCACGCCGCGCGAGATCGTCTCCGAGCTCGACCGCTACATCGTCGGCCAGGACGACGCCAAGCGCGCCGTCGCCATTGCGCTGCGCAACCGCTGGCGGCGCCAGCAGCTCGATGACGACATGCGCGAGGAGGTGCTGCCGAAGAACATCCTGATGATCGGCCCGACCGGCGTCGGCAAGACCGAGATCGCAAGAAGGCTGGCCAAACTCGCCCAGGCGCCGTTCATCAAGGTCGAGGCGACCAAGTTCACCGAGATCGGCTACGTCGGCCGCGACGTCGAGCAGATCATCCGCGACCTGGTCGAGAGCGCCATCCACGGCACGCGGGAGACGCACCGCAAGCGCGTCACCGCCAAGGCCGAGCTGCGGGCGGAGGAGCGCGTTCTCGACGCGCTGGTCGGCGAAGGCGCCGGCGCCGACACCCGCGAGAAATTCCGCCAAATGCTGCGCCGGGGCGAGCTCGCCGACCGCGAGGTCGAGGTCAGCGTCGCCGACCGCGGCGGACTCGGCATGCCGACCATCGACATCCCCGGCATGCCCGGCGCGCAGATGGGGATGCTCAACCTCGGCGATGTGCTGGGCAAGGCCTTCGGCACGCCGCAGAAGACCAAGAAGATGACGGTTGCCGATTCTTACACCGTGTTGGTGGCCGACGAGGCCGACAAGCTCTTGGACGAGGAGCGCATGGTGCGCGACGCCATCGAGGCGGTCGAGAATAACGGCATCGTGTTCATCGACGAGATCGACAAGATCACGGCGCGCAGCGAGCGCATCGGCGCCGACGTTAGCCGCGAGGGCGTGCAGCGCGACCTGCTGCCGCTGATCGAGGGCACTACGGTCGCCACTAAGCACGGCCCGGTGAAGACCGACCACGTGCTGTTCATCGCGTCGGGCGCGTTCCACCAAGCGAAGCCGTCGGACTTGCTGCCTGAGCTGCAAGGGCGGCTGCCGATCCGGGTCGAGCTGAAAGCGCTTAGCCGCGATGATTTCGTGCGCATCCTCACCGAACCCGAGGCGAGCCTGATAAAACAGTACACGGCGCTGATGGGCGTCGAGGAAGTGACGCTCGAGTTCAGCGACGACGCCATCGGCGAGATCGCCGATCTGGCGGTCGAGATCAACGCCGGCGTCGAGAACATCGGCGCGAGAAGGCTGCACACGGTAATGGAAAAGCTTTTGGAGGACGTCAGCTTCACGGCCTCCGAGAAGTCGGGCGAGACGGTGAAGCTCGACGCCAACTACGTGCGCAAGCAGGTCGGTGCGCTGGCCAAGGACGCCGACCTCAGGAAATACATTCTTTAGAGTGCGATCCGCTCACCTATTGCTCACATCGTCACCCCCGCTTGCGCGGGGGTGACGACTTCTCGCACACGGATTTACTCTTACGAGAAACGGCGGGGGCTTAGTGCGTCGGGCCCTTCCGGCGTTTGGCGCCGACGCGGCCTTCGATCTCGTGCAAGATCCAGTCGATGGTTTCGTCGTCCATGTCGCCGATGGTCTCGGCCAATTTGTTGGCGAGCTCGGTCGCCCGCGCGCTGAGGCCCGAGGTGTCGACGACGACCCGCGGGTGCGACAGGCCGGCGAGGCGCTTCAGCTCCTCGGCCTCGTCCCACATCAAATCGAAGTAGCCGCAGATCTGCTGGATCAGGCCGGAGCCGGGGCGGCCGCGGTGGCCGTGCTCGAGGGCGGAGAAATAGGCCGAGGACACGCCCAGGTCCTCGGCCATCTTCTTGAGCGAGATGCCACGCTTGGCGCGGTGTTCGCGGATCTTGATGCCGAACGGCGTCATCGCTTCCTTCTCAAGAGCACGTAGAGCGCGCCCTCGCCGCCGTCCTTCGGCGCGGCATGGCTGAACGCCCGGATCATCGACCGCAGCGCCGGCTCGTTCATCCACCGGGGCACGGCGGCGCGCAGCACCCCGGAGCCGGGCGAAAGTCCCTTGCCGGTAATCACCAGCACCGCCCGCTTGCCGGCCGCCTGGGCGCCTTCGAGGAAGCCCACGAGGGCCCGGTGGGCTTCCACCTGAGTCAGGCCATGTAGGTCTATAACCCCTTGAATTTCAACCTGTCCGCGCCTCAAGCGCAGCCGCGTGCGCTTATCCAGACCAGGTGCCTCGCCGTGCTCCAACGGCGGCTCGGCCGGCGGCTTGGGCGCGAGCGGCGGGGTTGCGACCGGGCGCGGACGCGGCAGCGGCGGCCGCGGTTGCGCCCTGGCAACCGGGGTCGGCGCTGCCGGCGCCTTATCCCTGCCCTTGCCGCGCGGCAACGGTCGCACGGTTTCCATCACTTCCTGCCACAGCGCCGTCTCGTCGGCGCTGACCGGGCGCTCGGGCGGCGGCGGCCGGTCAGGGGCGCGGGATTTCGTCATCGGCGATCACGATGTGCAGCCGTTGCGGGCCGTGGGCGCCGAGCAACAGCATCTGCTCGATGTCGGCGGTGCGCGACGGGCCGGTGATCCAGTTGACGGCGCGCGGCATGAAACCTTTTCCGCCGCCGGCGCCGGCCTTGCGGATGCGCGCCCACACCTCTTCGTAGTCGCCGGCGATGTCGGCGGCGGCGATCACCACCACGTGGGTCGGCGGCAGGAAATTGAGCGTCGTTGGATTGCCCGGCCCCGACAGCATGACCAAGGTTCCGGTCTCGGCGACGCCGGCGAAGGCGCGGCTGACGCCGACCGTGTCCGAACCCTTGGCGCGCCCTTGTTCGACGGTGAGCAGGGTCTGGGTGGTCCATGGGATGACGGGCTCGGCGACGGCGGGGGCGATCTTCAACGTCGTCGGTAGGTTGTTCTTGGAAAGGTAGCGCGCCACCTCGCGCGGCACTCCCCCTAAGCCGGAGACGCGGGCGACGGTGGCGTTGACGCGCTCGGCCTCGCGGATGAACAGATCAATGCGTGCCTTGCTCCCGAGCTTGCCGCGCGCCGGGATCAGGTTGGCGCGATGATCGCCGAGGCGTTCGGCCGGCGATTCGTCGTTATTGGGCCGCGCGCTTTCCGGCAGCCGCGCGTGCCGCAGCGCGTCCTTGATGGCGCCGAGGATATGGGCGCGCGGATCGCTCATCGCCGACCTCCGCTTCTTTCGCGCTGCCAGCGCGACTGGAACGTCCGACCTTCCGGCGTCGGGAAATCGCGCAACCCCGTCCAGGCGCCGCCGAACGGCAGCCAGCGGAACCGCCCTTGCGCGCGCCCCAATTTTCCGAGCACGGCAATGCCCAAGCCCAACGCCAGCCGGTACAGCCGCGGCCGGCGGGCGAGGAACGCCCATAGGCCGAGCCCGACGCGGCTGGTCGCCGAGGTTTTGCGCTGTTCGAACTGCAGCCGGCGCCAGGAGCGGAGCATGCTCGGCAGCGGGATGCGCATCGGGCACACCTCCTCGCATTTGCCGCAGAAAGTCGAGGCGTTGGGCAGGTGTCCGGCCTCGTCGAGTCCGATCAAGCCCGGGATCAGCACCGCCCCCATCGGCCCGGAATAAACCCAGCCGTAGGCATGGCCGCCGACGGCTTTATAGACGGGACAGTGGTTGAGACACGCCCCGCAGCGGATACAGCGCAGCATCTCGTGGAACTCGCCGCCGAGCATGCGGGTGCGGCCGTTGTCCAGGAGCACGACGTGGAACTCGTCGGGCCCGTCCAGATCGCCCGGGCGCTTCGGGCCGGTGCAGAAAGTTGTGTAGACGGACATGTCCTGGCCGGTCGCCGAGCGCGCCAGCACCCTCAGGATGGTCGTCGCGTCCTCCAGCGTCGGCACGACTTTTTCGAGGCTGGCGATGACGACGTGGACCTTGGGCAGCGAATAGGTGAGATCGGCGTTGCCTTCGTTGGTGACCAGCACCGTTGAGCCGGTCTCGGCGATCAGCATGTTGGCGCCGGTCAGCCCGACGTCGGCGGCGATGAACTTGTCGCGCAACTCGCCGCGCGCCTCTTCCAACAACGTGCGCGGCTCCTCCAGCGAACGGTCGGGCGCCAACTGCCTGTGCTTGTCGCGGAAGGTGTCGGCAATCTGTTTCTTGGTGAGGTGAATGGCCGGCGCGATGATGTGGCTCGGCGGCTCGTGGCGGAGCTGGATGATGTATTCGCCGAGGTCGGTCTCGACCGGCTCGATGCCGTGTTTCTCCAGATGCTCGTTGATGGCGATTTCCTCGCCGATCATCGACTTGCTCTTGGTGACGGTGCGTGCGCCTGCTTTGCGGCAGATCGCGAGAACCGCGTCGCACGCTTCCGTCCCCGTGCGGCACCAGTGCACGGTGCCGCCGAGGGCGGTGACGCGCGCCTCGAACGCTTCGAGATAGAAGTCGAGATGCGCGAGCACGTGATTCTTGATGTCGCGCGCCTGGTCGCGCAGCGCGTCGAACTCGGGCAGCCTCGCCGCGGCGTCGCGGCGCTTCGCCGGGAAGCCCTCGGAGAGTCGCGACAGTGCGTCGCGAAGCTTGCCGTCGGCTAGCGCCTTCTTGGCGTTTTCCTCGAACGTGGCGGCGGTCGAACGCATGCGCGTCGCCCTATCCGTCGTCGCCGGGGGCGGCGCCGATGGCCGGCGTTTCGGTCATTTCCGCCAGCACCTCGGCGACGTGGCGGACGCGCACGGTCGAGCCGCGGCGGCTGAGCCGGCCGGCCATGTTAATCAGGCAGCCCATGTCGCCGGCGAGCAAGGTGTCGGCGCCGGTGGCCAGGATGTCGTCGATCTTGGAATCGACCATGCGGCCCGAAATATCCGGGTACTTGACGCAGAACAGGCCGCCGAACCCGCAGCATGCCTCGGTTTCCCGGCCTTCTTTCAAGGTCAATCCGCTGATCTTGTCAAGCAGAGCCCGCGGTTGAGCCTTGATGCCGAGCTCGCGCAAGCCCGAGCACGAATCGTGATAGGTGACGGTACCGGCGTAGGACGCCGCCACCGCGTCCGACTTCACGACATCGACCAGGAACGACACCAGTTCGTGGGTCCTGGCGGCCAACGCCTGAGCGCGGCTCGCCATCGTCGGGTCGTCGGCGAACAGCCGCGGATAATGGACCTTGATCATGCCGGCGCAACTGCCCGACGGCGACACCACGTAGTCGAAGCCCGCGAACGCGTCGATCACCTGCCGGGCGATGGCGCGGGCATCGCGACTGTCGCCGGAATTGTAGGCCGGCTGGCCGCAGCACGTCTGCGCCGCCGGCACCGCGACGACGCAGCCCGCGTCCTCCAGGAGCTTGACGGCGGCGAAGCCGACACAGGGACGCGTCAGGTCGACCAGGCAGGTGACGAACAGGCCGACGCGGATCGGCGGCGCGGCGGGGTTCTTCGACATCCCGCGAGCATGGGCATTTCGCGGCCTAAAGGCAAGATGCGACGGGCCTCTTAGGGCGTGCAGGCGGCGCCGGTCAGGACGTTTCCTTTTTGGGCAGCAGCAGGTAGTAGACCCCGTCCTGCTTCATCGCGCCGGCGGTCATCCCGGCGGCGGCGCCGAAGCCGACGAACAGGTCGCCGCGCACCGGCCCCTTGATGGCGCTGCCGGTGTCCTGGGAGATGACGAGCCGGCGCAGCGGCGTCCGGCCACCGGGCTCGGTGGTCGCGAGCCAGATCGGAATCCCGAGCGGCACGAAGGCGGGATCGACGGCGAGGCTGCGGCCGGGCGTCAGCGGAACGTCCTGGGCGCCAACGGGCCCGTCTTCCTTGAGCACGCGGAAGAAGATGAAGGACTTGTTGCGCTCCATCAGCTCGTTGCCGGCGAGCGGGTTGACGTCGAGCCACGCCCGGATCGTCTGCATCGACACCTTGTCCGGAGGCAACGCCCCCATCGCCACCAGCTCGCGGCCGATCGGCGTGTAGCGGTGGCCGTTGCGACCGGCGTAGCCGATGCGCACCGCCGAGCCGTCCGGCAGCACCACGCGGCCGGAACCCTGGACGTGCAGGAAGAAGGCGTCGATCGGATTGTCCACCCACAGCAACTCCAGCTGCCGGCCCTTGAGCGCGCCGGCCTCTATATCGGCGCGGGTGGCGTAGGGCACGAATTCATGGCCGGTGACGCGGCCGGCCAGGTGCTCGCCCTTCCATTCCGGGCGGAAGCGGCCGAGGTCCACCGATACCAGGTCCTCGGGCCGGGAGTAGATCGGATGGCGATGGGTAGCGTCCTGCTTCCACGCGCCGCGCAGCTCCGGTTCATAGTAACCGGTGAACAGACCCTTGGTGCCCGAAGTGTCACGCGCCAGATAGGGCGTGAATCGCGATTCGAAGAAATACTGTGCCTCGGTGCGATTGCCGGGGCGGATCAGGGCGGCATCGGCGCATATCTTGAGCCAGTCGGCGATACGGCCGGCCCGGTCGTCCGCACCGAGGCTGCGGTCCGGCGGCTTGGCACGCAACTTCTCGCACGATTTCAGGAACGGCGGCAGCGCCGCGCTGGCGTCATCGCCTTTCCATCCCGGAAGCTCGTTGAAGGCGGCAAGCTCAAGCCACAGGGCCGCGCGTTCCGGCTTACCCGCCGGCGGCGCGGTCACTGGCGCCGCGCAGGCCGCAAGCGTGGCAACAAGCATCGCCGCCGCAGGCAGATCGAAAAATTTCGACGAGGTCGTCCGTCTAATCAAGGCTGTTGGTCGCAACCAAAGTCCAGTTCGGATCGCGGGACTTGGCGTCACGAGCGAAGGTCCAGAAATCGGTGACTTCGATGACGGCGTTGGGGTTACCGTCAACGACGTCGCCGCTTTCGTCGCGGGTGACGTTGATCTGCTCGCTGACGAACTTGACCGTGACGTTGACGGTGCGGCCGTCCAAGTAGGCTTCGACGATTTCCGCCGACTTGATGCCGACCAGCGTGTCCTCAAGCGTTTCACCGGCCTGCTCGCGGTCACGGATGGCTTGGGAGAAGTTGGCGAACACCTCCGGATTCAACAGCGGCTTCAGGGTCTGGCTGTCGCCCTTGGCATAGGCGTCGAGGATCATCTCGAAGGCGACCCGCGCGCCGGCGACGAACTCGGCGGCGTCGAACCGCGGATCGGCGCGCCGAATCTCGGCCAACCCGCGCGTCAGCGGATCGGCGTCGTTCCCGGCCGCAGGGACTTCCTTGGCGAAGGCATCGTCGCGGCGCGGCTCGGAGCGTTCGCGCAGCGGAATGACCTTCTCCTCAGCGGCCTCGTCCTGCTGGTTCTTGAACCGGTCGCGGACGCTTTGCTCGTGGCCATCACGTCGGCCGAGCACGCTACGCAGCCGCAGCACCAGGAATGCCGCGATCATCGCGAAGAATATGATATCGATGAATTGAAAGCCGTCGCTCATGACCGATCCTGGCTGTCGCGCTGCGGGAATTCCGCCGGGTGGACGAGCCGGCATCCCCAGGTTAAACCCTTGGGGGTCGTGATCTGATACGTTAACGACTCTCGCCTTTCAGGTCCATCAATCTGTCCCGGGGCGAGAATCGTCAACACCAGCATCACATTGGTAGATAAGGCGGTTAGGCGGAAAGCGCAAGCATGGTCGGGTTGCTGTTCATCCTGCTGCTGGCGGTGCCGATCGTCGAAATCGCGCTGTTCATCGAGATCGGCGGGCTGATCGGCGTGTGGCCGACGATCGGCATCGTCATCGCGACGGCGATTGCCGGCGCGACGCTGCTGAGAAGCCAGGGCCTGGCCACGCTCAGGAGCGCCCGCGCCAGCCTGGCCGACAACCGGTTTCCGATCGACGAAGTGTTCGACGGCCTGTGCCTAGCGGTCGCCGGCGCCTTGCTACTGACGCCCGGTTTCTTCACCGACGCGGTCGGGCTGCTGCTGTTCGTGCCGCCGGTGCGCGCGGCTCTGCGCCGCCGCCTCGCCGCATACGTTGCAGCCCGCACCGAGGTCGATATCCACGCCGCCGGCGCATCCGCCGACTGGCAAGCGGGGCCGGTGATCGACGGCGAATACCGTGACGTCAGCCCGGACCACAAGCCGCCCGGCAACCCGCCGGCGGACGACGACGGCCGCGAAAGCCTGCCGAAGTCGCCGCCCGGCCGCGACGGTTGAGGCGGCGGCGGGCGGCTTGGCGAAACGGTTGTCCGCCAGCACAATCCGTGTTAGCCACAAGCCCAGCCACCAGCGGGAGAGCGGACATGGCGAAGAAACCTCCGAAGGACGACACCAGCGACGCGGCGGGCGAAAGCAAGACAGCGACGGACCAGCCGGCATCGGAGTCCGCCGCGCAGGCCCGGGCACCGGCAGGCATGGCGATTACCGTCAATGCCCAGTACACCAAGGATCTGTCGTTCGAGGTCCCGGGCGCTCCCGGCGTCTACTCCACCATGCAGGGCGCGCAGCCCGAGATCGCCGTCAACATCAACGTCAGCGCCAACCCGCTCAAGGAAAAGACCTTCGAAGTGGTGCTGGAGATTCGCGCTGACTGCAAGATCAAGGAGCAGACCGCGTTCATCCTCGAACTGCAGTACGCCGGCGTGTTTACGTTGAGCGTCCCCGACGAGCACGTACAGCCGATTCTGCTGATCGAATGCCCGCGGCTGTTGTTCCCTTTCGCCCGCAACATCCTGGCCGATGTTTCCCGCGACGGCGGCTTCCCGGCACTGTTCCTCGGCATGGTGGACTTCGCCAGCATGTACCAGACTAAGCTGCAGGAACTGCAGAAGAACGCCAGCGGCGCTGCGACCGCCTGACGGTTGCCGGCAACGCGGCCACGTTCACGTTCCGCGACTCAGGTTTTCCAGATCGGCGATTGCAGTTTGTCGACGAACGCCGCGTGCGCCTGTTCTTCCTTAGGCGTAGGCGCGTGCGGCCGCGGCGTCCGGCGGTTCTTCGACTCGGCCTCAGCGCCGCGCCTGCCCTCGGCGACGAGTCCGAGATCGCGCTGGCGGCCGCCGATCAGCTCCAAATAGACCTCGGCCAGCAGCCGCGCATCCTTCAGCGCGCCATGCAGCGAGCGGTCGGAATTGTCGATCTGGAATCGCTGGCACAGCGCGTCCAAGTTGGCGGGCGCGCCGGGGAATTTGCGCCGCGCCAGCATCACCGTGTCGATCGCGCGCTGCAGCGGCAGCAGCGGCCGGCTGAGTTTCCGCAGCTCGGCGTTCAGGAATCCGAGATCAAATTCGGCGTTATGGATGACTAGCATCGAATCGGCGATGAAGGCGTCGAAATCGTTGACGATGGCGGCGAATGTCGGGTGCTCGGCCAGGAACTCCGTGGTCAAGCCATGCACCGCCTGCGCCTCGACCGGGACGTCGCGTTCCGGGTTTACGTAGGAGTGGAAATTCCGGCCGGTCGCGACGTGGTTGACCAGCTCGATACAGCCGATCTCGATAATCCGGTGGCCGGAGGCCGGATCAAGGCCGGTGGTTTCCGTATCGAGCACCACTTCACGCATCGGCTTTTCCTTTTCGGCGCTTGCTCGGCCGCGGGTGGGGTGGCCACTTCGCGCCGCGCCAGCCGGACGCGATTGTGACGATGTTGCGGACCTGATTCAAGCCGAAGGCGTGGCCCAGTCCGGTCAGAACCACGAAATCGGCGCGCCGGCGTTTCTCGGCATCGGGCATCTGCCTAGCCAGGATTGATTCGAACCGCTCCCGCGTCATGCCTGGGCGTTTCAATACCCGCTGCTCCTGGATGAAGCGCGGGCACGACACCACCACCGCCGCGTCGCAGCGCGCCTCGCCACCGGTCTCGAACAGCAACGGCACGTCGAGAACCACCAGCCGGCAGCCGCGGCGTGCGGCGGCGCCGAGGAACGCGGTCTCGTCGCGGCGCACCATCGGATGCAGCACCATCTCCAGCCGCTCGAGCGCGTCCGGATCCTCGAACACTTGACCGGCCATGTAGCCGCGGTCGATGGCACCGTCCTTGACGGCGTCAGGGAACAGCCGGGCGATTTTTTCGACCGCCGCGCCGCCCCTGGCAAGCAGCCCATGGACGACCTCGTCGGCATCGTGGACCGGCACGCCTAGGCGGCGGAAGTTGGCGGCGGCCGTCGACTTGCCCATGCCGATCGATCCGGTCAGGCCGAGGATCACCATCGGGTCATCCGTCGAGACCTTCCAGCACGAATTCCCTGAGCGCCGCCGTCACCTTCGGCTCTACGCCGAACCAGCAGTGGAAGCCGGGCCGCGCCTGATGCAGCAGCATGCCGAGGCCATCGACGGTCTTGTGGCCACGCGTGGCGGCGACCTTCAGCAGCGGCGTTTCGAGCGGCGCATAGACGATGTCGGCGACGATGGCGTCCTTCGGCAACGGCCCGAGATCGAGATCGAGCAGCCCCTTGCCCTTCATACCGAGGCTGGTGGCATTGACCAGCAGCGCCGCGTCGGTGAGCGCCTTGGCGCGGTCCGGCCAGGCGGCGGCGGTGATGGCGCCGCCGATATCGTTGGCGAGCGCTTCCGCCCTGGCCGGCGTACGGTTGACGATGCGCACCTCGGGCGCACCAGCGTCGAGCAGCGCCGCCGCAATGGCCCGCGCCGCGCCGCCCGCGCCGATGATGACGACAGCGCCAGCCGACGCCTTCCAACCCTTGGCGCCGGCCTTCAGGTTCTCCAGGAACCCGAAGCCGTCGGTGTTGCTGCCGGCGAGGCGGCCGTCAGCTTCTACGACGACGGTATTGACGGCGCCGGTGCGCGTGGCTACCGCGTCGAGGGTATCGACGGCCTTCGCAGCCGACTGCTTGTGCGGCACGGTGACGTTGACGCCGACGAAGCCAAGCTTCGGCAGCATCCTGAGCGCCGCCCGGCAATCTTCCGGTCGCACCGGCAGCGGCACGTAGGCGCCGTCGATGCCGTGCTCGGCCAGCCAGTAGCCGTGCAGCCGGGGCGACAGCGAATGGCCGACCGGCCAGCCGATGACGCCCGCCAGTTTCGCCTTGCCGCTGATGGTCATGGCCGACCGTTCCTTCGAGCATTTAACCGTTGCCGCGTCATATTAGCGGCCAGCTGCCGGTTCGTCGCGGCCTATCCGGCCCGGACACGTTCTGCCAAGACACCGCCGTTGGACGGCCGCCCCGGCGTCGCTGTAGGATCGACGGCTTCGCGCCGGGAGGGACCGATGAGCAATGCCGCGGATGGCGTCAAGGCGCTGGTGTTCGACGTCTTCGGCACCGTCGTCGATTGGCGAAGCGCCATCCTGGCCGAGGGTGCGGCGCTCGCCCGGGCCAAGGGCCTGGCCGTCGATTGGCCGGCGTTCATCCGGGCGTGGGAGAGCGGCCGCCGCGCCGCTATGGACAAGGTCAACGCCGGCGCGCCGTGGATCAACCTCAGCGCCATCTACCGCCGGCTGCTGGACGAGACGCTGGCGGCCTTCGGCGTCGTCGGGCTGACCGAGGCCGAGAAGGACCAATTCAACCACGCCCGGTGCCGGCCCAACGTCTGGCCCGACTCGCTTCCCGCCCTCAAGCGGCTGCGCGCCCGGTACACCCTGGCGACGCTGACCAACAACGACTACGCCTGGGCGGTGGCGATGGCGAAGCACGCCAGCCTGCCGTGGGACGCGGTGATCACGTCCGAGCTTTTCCGCCGCTACAAGCCGGCGCCGGAAACCTACCGCGGCGCGCTTGCGCTGCTTGCCGTCGAGCCGGCGCAAGCGATGATGGTCGCTTGCCACAACTACGACCTGCGGGCGGCCCGCTCCCACGGCATGCGCACGGCGTTCATCCCGCGCAAGGAGTTCAGCGACGACCAGACCAAGGACCAAGCGGCGGAAGACGACTGGGACGTCGTTGACGACGACCTTTCGGGAGTCGCCGACCGGCTCGGCGCGTGATCGGCGGCCGCCTCAGCGCTCGAGGACCCGCGCCTCCCTGAGGTAGCCGAGCAGCGGCAGCAGCGGCAGCCCGAGGATGGCGAAGTAGTCGCCTTCGATCACCGTAAACAGTTGCGCGCCTTCCGCCTCCAGCCGGTAGGCGCCGACCGAGGTCAGCGTATCGGGGCCGGCGGTGTCCAGGTAGCGGGCGGCGAAGTCGTCTGAGAACTTGCGCATGGTCAGGCGCGCCGTGGTGACGTTATCCCAGGCATGCCTGCCGTCGCGGCTGACGGCAATGGCAGTAACCAACTGATGGGTACGGCCGCGCAGGGCCTGCAGGGTGGCGAGCGCGTCGGCGCGGTCTTTCGGCTTCTCGAACCAGCGGCCGTCAGAGACCAAAAGCTGGTCGGCGCCGATGACCAGCACGCCGGCGTGACGCTTTGCCACCGCCGTTGCCTTGGCGCGGGCCAGCGCCGTTGCCGCCGCCGCTGCGTCGGTGCCGGATTTCTGCAGTTCGTCGCGGATCGCCTTCTCATCAACATCGGCGGCTTCGCGCGCGTGCGTGATGCCGGCATTGACGAGGATCTGGTGACGCGCCTTGCTGGCCGATGCAAGGATAACCGGAAGAGCTTCGCTCATACGTTCTGCTCCTTGCGGCGGTTGTAAAGCTGGATAATGGTCGCCGCCGTTTCCTCTATCGACTTGCGGCTGACATTGATCACCGTCCAGTTGTGCTTGGTGAACAGGCGTCTCGCCTCATTGATCTCGTTCGACACCTTTTCCAGATCGACGTAATCGGTCTCCTCGTCCTGGTCCAGCAACCGCAGACGCTGGCGGCGGATCTCAACCAGCCGCTTCGGGTCCTTAGTCAGTCCAACGATTAGCGGCCCCTTGGCGAGGAACAGCTCCTCGGGCAGCGCGACGCCGGGGACGATCGGGATATTGGCGGTCTTGATCCCGCGGTTGGCGAGATAGATGCTGGTCGGCGTCTTCGACGTCCGCGATACGCCGAGCAGCACCACATCGGCAACGTCCAGATCCCAGGTCGATTGCCCGTCGTCATGGCTGAGCACAAACTGCATGGCCTCGATACGCGCGAAATATTCCGCGTCCATGACATGCTGTCGGCCGGGCTGGGCGTGGATTTCGGCGCCGAGGTGGGCGCCGAGCTCGGCGATGATCGGGTCCAGGATGGCGATACACGGAACTTGCAGCCGCCGGCAACCTTCCTCGAGAATGCTGCGGATGTCCTCGTTGACGATGGTGTAGAGGACAAAGCCCGGATGTTCCTTGATCGCGGTGATTACGCCTTTGGCTTGGTCTTCGGAGCGGATCATGTTCCACAGATGCTCGGTCGTCTCGATGTTCTCGAACTGCGCCAAGCAGGCCCTGGCGACCAAGCCGACGGTCTCGCCGGTCGAGTCGGACACCAAGTGCAGGTGAAACGACTTCACGTTAGCCTTGTTCATCGCTGCCTGCGCATCGTTTGGGGATAAGTCGGCATTTTTGGCTGACGGCGGAATCTATCCGGAATCGCCAGATGTCCATACACCACAGGATTCACCGGTGCAAAACAATATACCGGCTGTTGAAGTGCCGGCGCGGCTGGCGACCGCAACAGCAGTTATTCTCTCTATTCACGATTCTCTTCCCACCGTTGGCAGCGCGGATACATGTCGTTGCCAACAGGTTTTCAGATAATGCTTCACAGATTTCTGATAGCCACCACCTGCTGACCAGTTTTGACACCAGCCGCTGGGTACAACCTTTAATCCCCGCAGTTTGCGCTACTACTACAACCACTACCTTTCTTTATATAAAGATATAGTTTGTAGTGAGAATGATAACTCCGTAATTCGAAGCTCGGTGATGGTATCTAGGATCGTCGGAAAACCAATATTACAGGCCTTGGCTGGCAAGGTGCTGACGAGGCCGCCGTTGTGGCTGATGCGGCAAGCCGGCCGTTACCTGCCGGAGTACCGAGCGCTGCGCAACAAGGCGACAAGCTTCCTCGACTTTTGCTACGCGCCCGATCTGGCGATGGAGGCAACCTTGCAACCGCTACGGCGGTTCGGCATGGACGCGGCGATCCTGTTCTCGGACATCCTGGTGGTACCGGACGCCCTCGGCCAAAAGGTTGACTTCCGCGACGGCGAAGGCCCGATTCTGCAGCCGATCCGTCAGGCAGCCGATATCAAGGCATTGAAAAAAAATCGCGTTCTCGATCATTTGCAACCTGTCTTCAATACGATCAAGCGGTTGAGCTTGGAGATGCCCCCTGGCGTAGCGTTGATCGGCTTCGCCGGCGCACCGTGGACGGTGGCGGTCTACATGGTCGAAGGCCGCGGCGGCACCGACTGCGGTACGGTCCGCGCCTGGGCCAGGAAGTCCCCCGATGGGTTCGCGGCCTTGATCGATTTGCTGGTCGAAGCGACGGCCGATTACCTGGCCGAGCAGGTGCGGAACGGCGTCGAGGTGATCCAGGTGTTCGACAGCTGGGCCGGGGTGCTCGACGACAACGAGTTCCGCCGCTGGGTGATCGAGCCGACGCGGCGGCTGGTCCGGCGCTTGAAGACCGCCTGCCCCGGGGCGCCGGTGATCGGCTTCCCGCGGGGCGCCGGCAAGCGGGCCGAGGCCTATGTGGCTGCCACCGCCGTCGCCGGCATCAGCCTCGACCACACCCGGCCGCTCGACTGGATCGCCGGCACCCTGCAGCCGAAGTGCACCGTTCAGGGCAATCTCGACAATCAGGTACTGCTCGCCGGCGGTTCGGCCCTTGAGCGGCGGACGCGTGAAATCCTAGAGGCGCTTGCCGGCGGGCCGTTCATCTTCAACCTCGGCCACGGGGTGCTGCCGGAGACGCCGCCGGAGCACGTTGCCAGGCTGGTCGAGATCGTCCACGGCTGGCCGACGGCGGCGGAAAGATCCGTCCGATGACGCGGCTGGCGGTGGTGCTGTTCAATCTCGGCGGGCCGGACAGCCTGGCGGCGGTGGAGCCGTTTCTGTTCAACCTGTTCAACGACCGGGCGATCATCGGCCTGCCGACGCTGCTGCGCTGGCCGCTGGCGAAGCTGATCTCGAAGCGCCGGGCGCCGACGGCGCGCGCCATTTACGCCGAGCTCGGCGGCAGCTCGCCACTGCTGGCTGAAACCGAGGCTCAGGCGGTGGCGCTGCAGCGCGAGGTCGCCAAGGAATCCGGCGCCGCCGAAGTTCGCGTGTTCATCGCCATGCGCTACTGGCATCCGATGAGCGACGAGGCGGCCGCGGCGATCAAAGCATTCGCCCCCGACGAGATCGTGCTGCTGCCGCTGTATCCTCAGTATTCGACCACCACCACCGGCTCGTCGCTCGACGACTGGCGGCGGGCGGCGGCGAAGGCGGGGCTGACGCAGCCGACGCGGGCGGTATGCTGCTATCCGACCGAGGAAGGCTTCGTCCGGGCGCAGGCCGCGCAGATCGCGCCGGCGTTGACGGAGGCGGCAAGCCAGGGCAGGCCGCGGCTGCTGTTCTCGGCCCATGGACTGCCGAAGAAAATTGTCGCTAGCGGCGATCCCTACCAGTGGCAGGTAGAGCGCACCTGCGCCGCGGTCGTCGCGGCGCTCGCCGACAGGCACGGCCGCGCGGATCTCGATTGGGTGGTGTGCTACCAAAGCCGGGTCGGGCCGCTGCAATGGATCGGGCCTTCCATCGAGGACGAGCTTGCCCGCGCCGGCGGCGCCGGCGTGCCGGTGGTGGTCATGCCGATCGCCTTCGTCTCTGAGCACTCCGAGACCCTGGTCGAGCTCGACATCGAATACCGCAAGCGAGCACGCGAATTCGGCGTGCCGGACTACGTGCGGGTGCGCACACCTGGCGTGCACAAGGACTTCATAGCCGGTCTCGCCCGCGTCGTCGGCGTCGCCCGCCAAGGCGCCGGGCTGTGCGCGGCGGCCGGTGCGCGCGTTTGTCCCGCAAAGTATCGACGCTGCCCGCTCGATGGCGGGGCGCCAGCGGCGTGAACGGCGACGGCCCGTTTTGGGGAGGCCCGTTTGGGGGAGGAACGAATGATCGAATTCTCGGCGACCGCGTATTTGTGGATCAAGGCGTTCCACGTCATCAGCGTCATCGCCTGGATGGCCGGGCTGCTGTACCTGCCAAGGCTGTTCGTCTATCACGCGGCGGCCAAGCCCGGCTCGGAGATGTCGGAGACCCTGAAGGTGATGGAACGGCGGCTGCTGCGCGCGATCATGAACCCGGCGATGCTGGCGTCGTTGCTGTTCGGCGGGCTGATGCTGCTGGACAAGAGCCAGGGGATGCGGTGGGGCGACGGCTGGCTCCATGCCAAGCTGGCGCTTGTGGTCGCGCTGATGGCGATGCACATGATGATGGGCCGCTGGCGGCGCGATTTTGCCGCCGACCGCAACACCCGGCCGCAAAGGTTCTATCGCATCGCCAACGAGGTGCCGACGGTACTGATGATCGGCATCGTGATCTTGGCAATCGTCAGGCCTTTTTAGGGGCCGCGGACAAGAAACGGCCGCGGAAATCTCCATTTGACAGGTCGGCTATGTTTGGATAATGCTTTCCATAATCTGTCGAATCCGACACCTGCTGCCGATCAGTTCAACCGTCATTTAGCCCCGCCCTCCGGGTTTCTTTCCCGTTATTTCAGGCCCGCTTGTTCGCCAGATGGGCCGCCTCGCCAGAGACCACCCAACCTTCCCACTCCCGCGCCTCACCCCCGCTATCGGACCACCCCACCCCCGAATTCCCAGACCGCCATGAATCTCAAGGAACTGAAAGCCAAACCCCCCGCCGACCTGCTGAGCTACGCCGAGGAGCTGAAGATCGAGAACGCCAGCTCGCTCAGGAAGCAGGACATGATGTTCGCGATCCTGAAGCAGCTGGCGGAGAACAACATCGCCATCTTCGGCATTGGCGTGCTGGAGGTGTTGCAGGACGGCTTCGGCTTCCTCAGGAGCCCCGAAGCCAACTATCTGCCCGGCCCGGACGACATCTACGTGTCGCCCAGCCAGGTGCGGCGCTTCAGCCTGAGGACCGGCGACACGGTGGAAGGCGAAATCCGATCACCCAAGGACGGCGAGCGCTACTTCGCGCTGCTCAAGGTTAACCAAATCAACTTCGCCAATCCCGACGACGTCCGCCACCGCATAAATTTCGACAACCTGACGCCGCTCTATCCCGACGAAATGCTGGAGATGGAGCAGGACGACCCGACCATCAAGGACCCGACGACGCGGGTAATCGACCTGATCTGCCCAATCGGCAAGGGCCAGCGGGCGCTGATCGTAGCGCCGCCGCGCACCGGCAAGACCGTGATGCTGCAGAACATCGCGCATTCGATCGCGCTCAACCACCCGGAATGCTACCTGATCGTGCTTCTCATTGACGAGCGGCCGGAAGAAGTCACCGACATGGTGCGCTCGGTGAAGGGCGAGGTCGTCAGCTCGACCTTCGACGAGCCGGCGGTACGCCACGTGCAGGTTGCCGAGATGGTGATCGAGAAGGCGAAGCGCCTGGTCGAGCACAAGCGCGACGTAGTGATCCTGCTCGATTCGATCACCCGTCTGGCGCGCGCCTACAACACCGTGGTGCCGTCGTCGGGCAAGGTGCTGACCGGCGGCGTCGACGCCAACGCGCTGCAGCGCCCGAAGCGCTTCTTCGGCGCGGCGCGCAACATCGAGGAAGGCGGCTCGCTGACCATCATCTCGACGGCGTTGATCGACACCGGCTCGCGCATGGACGAGGTGATCTTCGAAGAGTTCAAAGGCACCGGCAACTCGGAAATCATCCTCGATCGCAAGCTCTCCGACAAGCGCACGTGGCCCAGCGTCGACATCACCAAGTCGGGCACTCGCAAGGAAGAGCTGCTGGTCAGCAAATCGACGCTGTCGAAGATGTGGGTGCTGCGCCGGATCCTGATGCCGATGGGCGTCACCGACGCCATGGACTTCCTGTTGGACAAGCTCAAGCACTCGAAGACCAACAAGGACTTCTTCGAATCCATGAATACCTGACGGCCGCAACGCGCGCAAAGGCGAACGCCGCCGCCCTTTCGGGGCGGCGGCGTTTTCGTTCTTGGTCCGGCAGCGGCCTGATTACGGCATCAGCACCGTCGAGCCGGTGGTCTTACGCGCCTCGAGGTCGCGATGGGCCTGGGCGGTGTCCTTGAGCGGATAGGTCTGGTTGATGGCGATCTTGACCACGCCCTTCTTGACCACGTCGAAAAGGGCGTTCGCGCATCCCATCATCAGCTCGCGGGTGCGTGTGTGGGTGGCGAGGGTCTGGCGGGTGACGAACAGCGAGCCCTTCGGCGCCAGGATGGCGGGGCTGAACGGCTCCACCGGTCCCGAGGCATTGCCGAACGTCGCCAGAATCCCGAGCGGCCTCAGGCAGTCCAGCGAGTCCATGAACGTCGCCTTGCCGATGGAATCGTAGGCCACCGGCACGCCCTCGCCGCCGGTCAGCGCCTTCACCCGCTCCGGCACCTTCTCGGTGCGATAGAGGATGGTGTGGGCACAGCCGTTGGCCTTGGCCAGCTTCGCCTTGTCCTCGGAGCCGACGCAGCCGATGACGGTGGCGCCCAGGTGCTTGGCCCACTGGCACAGGATCAGGCCGACGCCACCGGCGGCGGCATACAACAAAATCGTGTCGCCCTTTTTCACCTCGTAGGTGCGATGCAGCAAGTAATAGGCGGTCATGCCCTTCAGCATCATCGACGCCGCGATCTTGTCGTCGATGCCCTTGGGTAACGGGATCAGTCTGTTGGTGCCCATGACGCGCTCCTGGGCATAGGCCCCGAGCCCCATGGTGTAGGCGACCCGGTCGCCGGCCTTGAAGTCCTTGACCCCCGGCCCGACCTCCTCGATGACGCCGGCCGCTTCCATGCCGATGACCGCCGGCAGCTCCTTGATCGGGTAGAGGCCGGTGCGCTGGTAGATATAGTTGAGGCCGACGGCGGTCTGGCGGAGCCGCACCTCGCCTTCCTTCGGCTTGCCGACGGGCACTTCCTCCCACTTGAGTTTCTCGGGGCCGCCGGGTTCGTGGATGCGAATGGCCTTGGTCATGAATCCTCCCTGTTCCATAGCGCCGCGTTGGCGGCCGATTGAAATTGGCCGCCATTCTAGCCGCCGGGCGTTGGCGGGCAAGGGGCAGGCCCAATAGTCAGGCCAGGAGATAGCCTTCGAGAACGAGCAGCGCGCGCTTGGTTGCCGCACCGTCGCCGCCGGAATAGCCGCCGAGGCGCCCGCCTTGGCCGATCACCCGGTGGCAGGGGATGATGATCGGGATCGGGTTCCGGCCGCACGCCCCGCCGACGGCCCGGGCGACGCTGCCGAGCGAGCGGGCAAGATCGCCGTAGGTCCGCGCCTCGCCAAAGGGAATTTCCCGCATGCGGTCCCAGACGGCACGCTGGAACCGGCTGCCGGCGGGTGCCAGCGGCAACTCGAAGCGCTTCAGCCGGCCGTCGAAATAGGCGTCGAGTTGACGCTTGGCATCGCCGAGCAATTTCGACGGCCGCGCCTCGTCCACGCGGCCCCATTCGACGGCGACGACGGCGTCCGCATCCTCGAATACGGTCAGGAAACCGAGCGGGCTCGCCAGCGAAACGTAGAACGGGCCAGGCGGCTTCACGGTCGGGCGAGGTCGCGGGCGAGCGCCGCGGCGTCGGTGACTGGCAGGCCGCAGGTGCGGCCGGCGCATACGTAGGCCGCGGGCCTGCCCTTGACCAGGCCTTTGCCGTGCGCAGGATGGCCGGCCGGCAGTTCGGCGCCGGGCGCGACGCGGGCGATGGTGCGGTTGACCAGGCCGGCATCGAACACGGCGCGGCACAATTTGTAGGTCGCCGGATCGTCGTCGCCGACGATGACGACCTGCTGGCCGGTCTCCAGCAACTCGAAGGCGCCGAGCAAGGTCGGCTGGTGGATCAACTGCCGCGTCTCCTTGGCGGCGACGGCGTGAAACAGCACGTCGGCGCGGTCGCGCACCGCGGCATCGCCGGTCAAGTGATAGAGCCTGGCCAACACCTCGGCCATGATGCCGTTGCCGGACGGCACCGCGTTGTCGTGGACGGGCTTCGAGCGCGCGATCACGTCGGCGGTGTCGTCGGCGCCGAGGAAATAGCCCTTGCCGTCGGCGTCCCAATAGTGCGCGTCGGCGGTCTTCACCCAGGCCTGGGCGTGGGCAAGGTAATCGGCCTTGCCGGTGACGCCCAGCAGCACCAGCGCGGCGCGCGCCATGTTGGCGTAGTCGTCGACCACCGCCGGGTGGCGCAGCTTGCCGGCGCACCAGGTATGGCCGAGGCGGCCACCGGATTTGTCGTCCTTGGTCATGTTGTCGCGGACGAACGTGAACACCTGCTCGGCGGCGGCGATCCACTCGGGGGCGTCAAACGCCGCCCCGGCCTTGGCCAGCGCCGCAATCATCAGGCCGTTCCAGTCGGCCAGCACCTTGTCGTCGCGCTGGGGGGCCACGCGCTTGGCGCGCGCCTTGAGCAGCCGGTCGCGGCATTTCCTGAACTTCTCCTCGACATCGGGCGGGCCCAATTGCAGGACGGCGGAACGGTTGAGGATGTTGGCGCCTTCCCAGTTGCCGCCGCCGGCGACGTCGTAGGTCTGCTTGAAAAGTTCCGCGTCCTTGCCGAGGATTTCGTCGATCTCCGCCTCGCTCCACACGTAGTACTTGCCTTCCTCGCCTTCGCTGTCGGCGTCGAGGGCGCTGACGAACGCGAACGGGCCTTTTTCGGCCGAGCGCATATCGGAGAGCGCCCACGCCACCGTCTCGCTGACGCGCGCCGAGTAGAGCGGATTTCGCGTCGCCTGCCAGGCGTCGGTCAGGAGCTCGATCAGCAGCGCGTTGTCGTAGAGCATCTTCTCGAAGTGCGGCACCAGCCAGTCGACGTCGGTGGAATAGCGCGCGAAGCCACCGCCGAGGTGGTCGTAGATGCCGCCCTGGCACAGGTGGTCGAGGGTCACCGTGACGGCGTCGCGGAACATCGGCGAGCCGGTGCGCACGTATGCCCGCCATAGGAACTGGAAGAACGCCGGCTGCGGAAACTTGGGCGCGCCCTCGGTGCCGCCGCGTAGCGGATCGATGCTATGCAGCGCCATCGCCGCCACCTGGTTCAATTTCTCGATCGAGAGCTCGCCGCCGCCTTCCGGCTTGGCCAGCCGCTTGAGCCCGTCGCGCAGGGCGGCGACGTTTTTGGTGATCGACTCGTTGCCGGTTTTGAACGCCTCGGCGACGCCCTTCAGGATGTCGGGAAAGGCCGGCCGGCCGTAGCGGGCGGCGGCCGGGAAATAGGTGCCGCCCCAAAACGGCTCGCCGTCCGGCGTCAGGAACATGGTCAGCGGCCAGCCGCCGTGCTCGCCCATCATGGCGAGGGCCGATTGGTAGATAGCGTCGATGTCCGGGCGCTCCTCGCGGTCGACCTTGATGTTGATGAACAGTTCGTTCATCACGCCGGCGATGGCGTCGTCCTCGAAGCTCTCGTGCGCCATCACGTGGCACCAATGGCAGGCGGCATAGCCGACCGACAGCAGGATCGGCTTGCCCTCGCGCCTGGCCAGCGCCAGGGTGATGCTGTTCCACGGCCGCCAATGGACGGGGTTGTCCTTGTGCTGCAGCAGGTAAGGACTGGTCTCTTCGGCGAGCATGTTGCGGGTCATCGGGGGCCTAACGTCCGCTGTCGGGGTTGCTGCCAATGCGCCTGTCCTTGGTGCCCGCCGGGGTCCGTTGCCTCGTGGGCGTCGCTAGCTTAGTTTGGGCCTCGGCCGTCTGGATACAACCCCTTTTCCTCGGCCGGAAAGACTTGCGGAGGCGCCGCACCGTGACCGCGAAGCCCACCGATCCAGCACCGTTCTACCAGTGCCATGTGTTCTTCTGCGTCAACCGGCGCGCGCCGGGAGACCCCCGCGGCTGCTGCGCCGAGAAGGGATCCCAAGAGCTGCGCGACTACATGAAGGACCGGGCCAAGGCGATGGGGCTGAAACGGGTACGCATCAACCAGTCGGGCTGCCTCGACCGTTGCGAGTTGGGGCCGTCGGTGGTCGTCTATCCAGACGGCGTCTGGTACCGGTGTGCGACCAAGGAGGACGTCGACGCGGTGCTGGAAACCCACGTCCGCGACGGCGGTCGGGTCGAACGCCTGATGATGGACAAGAAACCAGCCCGGTAACCGGCACGGACGGTCGTTGAGCCGCCATGAGGACCGACACCATCTACGCGCTTTCCAGCGGCGGCGGCCGCGCCGGCATTGCCGTCATCCGCGTTTCCGGACCCGACGCCGCGGACGCGCTTTGCCGATTCGCCGGCGTCAAGGCGACGCCGGCGCCGCGGCTGGCGACGCGGGTGCGGCTGGCCGATCCGGAAACCAGGGAGCTGCTCGACGACGGCCTGGCGCTGTGGTTCCCGAAGCCCGCCAGCTTCACCGGCGAGGACGTAGCCGAGCTGCATGTGCACGGCGGCCACGCCGTCGTCGCCGGCATTCTTGAGGCTCTCGCCAAGATGCCGGGGCTGCGCATGGCCGAGCCGGGCGAGTTCTCACGCCGTGCCTTCGAGAACGGAAAATTCGACCTGACGGCGGCGGAAGGGCTCGCCGACCTGGTCGAGGCGGAAACGTCGGCGCAACGCCGCCAGGCGCTCCGGCAATTGCGGGGCGAGCTCGGGAAAATCTACGAGTCGTGGCGCGAGCGCCTGCTCGCCGCGCTTGCCCACCGGGAAGCGGCGATCGATTTCTCCGACGACGACCTGCCGCCCGGCGTCGATGCCGCCGCTAGGACACAAGTAATTGAAATAAAAAGAGAAATAGACAATCATCTGAAAGACGGCCGGCGTGGCGAGCGGCTCCGCGGCGGATTGCTGATCGCCATCATCGGCGCCCCCAACGCCGGCAAGTCGACACTGTTGAACAAGCTCGCCCGGCGCGACGCGGCGATCGTGTCGGCAACCGCCGGCACCACCCGCGACGTGATCGAGGTGCATCTCGATCTCGGCGGCTATCCGGTGATCGTCGCCGATACTGCCGGCCTGCGCGACGGCCGCGACGAGATCGAGATCGAAGGCATCCGGCGCGCCCGCGGCAAGGCCCTCGACGCCGACCTGCGGCTGGCGTTGTTCGACGGCG
>Ga0214472_10001541_pt1 | contig 25611 bp, 21 predicted proteins | sample RVTome_6_FD_207662 | JGI IMG/M metagenome (GOLD analysis project Ga0214472, IMG submission 207662) | Soil microbial communities from uranium-contaminated site in the Upper Colorado River Basin, Wyoming, United States - RVT140D175 | ecosystem: Environmental > Terrestrial > Soil > Contaminated >...
GACCACCGGCTCCCAGTCGCCCCCGCGCGGGCCGGTGCGGTGGGCTGCGATGCGGTAGCGCTTGCCTTCGACGATATCGATCTCCAGCACATCAGCCTCATGCTCCGCACGGGTCTCGCGGGACTCCCGCAGCAGCGGGCGGTCGTTGCTGATGATGGCGGCGACCCGCAGTACGTGGCGACCCGGTGCCAGCCAGTAGGCATCGCGACCGCCGAACACCCGCACGTCGTCCACCTCCAGCAGCATCAGCTGGTAGTTGTCGCTGGCAGGCTGCGCCGGCGCCAGCACCACGATGCCGTGGGGCGCGTTGTGCGACACCGTGGGACCTGAGCTGCAGGCACTCGCGATCAGCGCCAGGGCGGTCACCGTGATGAACTTGCAGATGCTCATGTTGGTCTCCTGAGGAAGGCGCTCGCTGCACCGACGCGGGCAGCGATCGGGGCCCACTGCCCCTGCGGGTTCAACGCACCGGTTCGGGGTCGGTTGACTCCGGCTCCACATCGAGGCGCGCCGCGCGGCCCGGGAGCGACAGCTGGATGGCCGCGCCGCCCAGGTCCGACGCCGCCAGTCTGAGGTCGCCACCGTCGGCCACCGCGATCTCGCGTACGACCGAGAGCCCGATGCCCTGGCCCGGGCGCGCCTCGTCCAGACGCTTGCCGCGATCCAGCAGTTCGGTCCAGTCCTCGAGGGCGATGCCGTCACCCGCATCGGCCACCTCGATCCGCAGGACATCGTCCTCATCGCTGGCCCGGACCCGGACCCGACCGCCGCCGTACTTGTACGCGTTGTCCAACAGGTTGCCGGTGATCTCGTAGAGGTCGCCCTCATCGCCGCGGTACCCGAGGTCGGGTGCGACCTCCAGCGTGACGCGTGGCGCAGCGTCGCCGTAGACACGGTCCAACGAACGCTGCACCCGAGCCAGGTGCGGTGCCAGCGCGAACGGCTTGCGCCCCAGCGTGGTGCTGCCGGAGGCCGCCGCCCGCCTGAGCTGGTAGCTCACCAGCCGGTCCATGGTCTCCAACTGATGATCGAACTCGCCGCGCTCACCTTCCGGCACAGCCGAGAGGAGGTTGCGCACCACCGCCAGCGGTGTCTTCAGACTGTGCGCGAGGTTGCCCAGGCTATCGCGGTAGCGGCCGAGCCGTGCGCGCTCGTTGTTGACCAGGGTGTTCAGGTTGCGGCTCAGACCGGCGAGCTCCTCCGGGTAGTCCTCCGATAACCCCTGTCGGTCGCCCCGCTCCACCGCTTCGATCTCGCCCTCGACCTTACGCAGCGGTTGCATCAGGTAGCGCAGCGAGATCAGCTGCGCGAGCAACAGCATCACCAGCGACAGGCCCATCCAGAGGCCGAGCTGCTGCCGCCAACGCGATAGCTGCGCCTGGAAGGCCGTATCGCTCTCCGACACCTCGATGTGGAACTCGATGGCGAGATCGCTCTCCAGCCCGACGGACATCGCGAGCCGGAACACGCGGTCGGTCCCCAACTGCGTGCGAGTCAGCACGCGCTCTCCCAACGGTGTCTCCGCTGGCGGCGTCATCTCCAGACCGACCGCGGACGGCGAGCGCCACAGCAGCTTGTCATCGTGCGACCAGATGCTCCCGGTGAGACCGGAGCCAGGCTGCGAGAAGCGGGGTTCCGGCAGCTCCTGCGGCGGCGAGATCTGCCCGCTGTCACCGAACTCGGTCTGCGCGATGATCATCAACAGTTCGACGTCGAGGCGGTCGCGTACCGCACGCTCCGCGGTGTAGCGGAAGGCGATGTCCAGCCCGATCATGGTGAGCGCGAAGAACACCAGCAGCACCAGGGCCTGGGTCGCCAGCACCCTGAGCCGCAGCGAGTACATCAGTCCTCGCGGGCTAGGTTCAGCCGGTAGCCCCGACCCCGCAGGGTCTCGATCGGCGCCAGCGTGCCATCGGGGTCGAGCTTCTTGCGCAGCCGACCCACGAAGACCTCGATCACGTTCGAATCGCGATCCAGGTCCTCTTCGTAGATGTGTTCCGAGAGGTTGGTCTTGGAGACCACGGCGCCGGCGTGGTGCATCAGGTACTCGAGCACCTTGTACTCGAAGGTGGTCAGGTCGATCACGCCGTTGCCGACCGTGACCACCTGCCGCACCGTGTCCATCTCCACCGGGCCGCAGCGCATCACCGGTGTGGAGAAGCCCGAGGAGCGCCGCAGCAGCGCGTTCAGTCGCGCCAGCAACTCCGCCATGTGGAAGGGCTTGACCAGGTAGTCGTCAGCGCCCGCCTCCAGGCCCTCGACCTTGTCCTGCCAGCGATCGCGCGCGGTGAGGATCAGGATGGGTCGATCGCCACCGTCGGCGCGCAGGCGCTGGATGAGTTCGATGCCGGACATCGCGGGCAGTCCGAGGTCCACGATCGCCAGGTCGATCGGGTACTCCTGGGCTGCGAACAGGCCATCGCGGCCGTCGGCTGCTTGATCCACCGCGTAGCCGGCATCGCGCAGCGCGACGCAGAGGCTCTCACGCAGGTTCGCATCGTCCTCTACGACGAGTACGCGCATCTCAGCCGATGATCTCGCCGGTCTCGGCGTCCACCCGCACGATGCGCACGCGGCCATCGTCTTGGAGCAGGCGGATCACATGCACCGTGGCGCCATCGTCACGGCGCTGGGTCTCGGCACGGATCACGCGGCCACCGAAGCGATCTCGCACCATCGCCACCGCAGCATCCAGGCTGATCCGTCGCTGGGAGCCCTCGCGGGCCCGTTGCGCCATCGGCGCGTCGCTGACGGTGACATCACCACCCGGCACCTCAGGCGGCAGCCCGAGAACTCCGGCGATGGCGAGGGTCAACAGCATGGTGCTCAAGGGGGTGTGCTCCTATGCGTGAGCGGATGGATGTTAGCAGACGGGTGCTGCGCTCGTTTCGGATCAGAGGCCCCCTCCGGGTGTCGCCGACCCCACCATCCATGGCGGGGTCGGCTGACGGGGAGCCGCGATCGGATGGCCGGACTCAGTCCTGCGCCGGTCGCACCGACACCAGCACGCGGACGCGGTTGCCGGGATCCTGCGACATGCGGGTGGTGTAGGTGGCACCGGCGTACTCGTAGCTCACGCGGTAGCCATCCATGACCTCCTCCTCGTAGTACTCCTGCGTCACGCTGCAACGCTGGACCACTTCGGTGTAGCGACCGTCGTCGCGGCCGCGGCGAGCCTGCTCGCGGTAGTAGTCGTCGCGCTGGGCGTGATCGTTGGCGACCGCTGAGCCGATCAGGACACCGGCGACCATCGCGGCGTCGCGACCGCGGCCACCACCGATCTGGCTGCCGACCAGACCACCGAGCAGCCCACCGACGATGGTGCGGCCAGCGTTGCCCCGGGGCGCCTGATCACGTTGGTCGTCGTAGCGAGCGACCTCCTCGTTCCAGCAGCTCTCCACCGGCTGCGAAGAGCGTACGGTGCGGTAGATCGGCTGCACGTCGGTCACCCGGGCGTAGTCGTAGCTGCCACGGTTGCTCTCATGGTCTGCGAACACCGCCGCGGGCAACATGCTCAGGGCGGCTACGGCTGAGATCGCGGTCTTCCTGATGTTCATCTCGGATCCTCCTGGTTCACTACCCGGGGTACTCCCCAGGCTCGGGACCGACTCTGCGCTGGATGGGCTGAACAGGTACTGAACACGGGGCTGAACGTGCGTTCATCTTCCGGCCCGACTAACCAGCCCCGGCAGCTACCCCGGAAACGGACGCAGCGCCCCGTTGGGCGCTGCGTCGTAGGGTCGCTGAGCAGGGCTTCAGCGGGTGCCGCGGTAGCGCGGCCTCGGGGTGTAGTAGCGGTCGTCGTAACGCCCGCCGCGGTCGCGGTAGTAGTCGTCCCGGTGCGCGTTGTCGTTAGCGATGGCCGAGCCGATCAGCACACCCGCCACCGTCGCGGCATCGCGCCCGCGGCCGCTGCCGAACTGTGAGCCGATCAGACCACCGAGCAAGCCACCGACGATGGTGCGGCCCGCGGTGCCGCGCGGCGGCCCGTCGTCGTAGCGCCGGTCATCGTAGCTGCTGCGGCTGTCGTAGTAGCGGTCGTCGTAACGGTCGACGTAGCGATCGTAGCTACGGCGGGAGTCGTAGTAGGTGTGACGCGGTGGCGCGTAACTGGAGTAGCCGTACGAGGTGTGACCGCGCCCTGAGCGGTAGCTGTAGCTGACCGAAGGTCCGTAGCGGTGATCGTTGCGGTAGCCGTAACCACGGTGGTGACCGCGATCATGACCGTAGCCGTGGCTGTAACCATGACCGTGTCCGCCGCGATAGTGACCGGGCGGGTTGGCCATCGTAGCGAGGGGCAGCAGTGCCAGGGCGGCGACGGCTGCCAGGGTGCTCTTCCTGAATTCCACGTGGCGTCCTCCAACGCTGCGCCTACGGGCTTCGCAGGCATCGTTGGCGACAGTGGGCGGTAGGGGCTGAACCCGACCTGAATACCCCGTTCAGGTTCGGCCGGGCTCCGCGGCCTTGGCGGCGTTCCAGAGGGCGTCCATCTCGCTGAGGCTGGCGTCGGCCATGCTGCGGCCCTGCGCGGCCAGTGCGGCCTCGATGGCGCGGAAGCGACGCTCGAACTTGCGGTTGGTGTCGGCCAGCGCGGCCTCGGCATCCACATCCAGGTGCCGGGCCAGGTTCACCACCGCGAACAGGATGTCACCCAACTCCTCGCGGCGGTCCTTGCGTCCCTGCGCGGCAGCCAGCTCCTCCAGCTCCTCGTAGATCTTCGCGAACACGGGTTCGGCATCGGGCCAGTCGAAGCCCACGGATGAGGCGCGCTTGCCCAGCTTCTGTGCGCGCTTCAGCGCAGGCAGCGCATGCGGCAGGCCGTCGAGCTGGCTGGCTGCATCGTCCTCGCGCTCCTCGCGCTTCATCTGTTCCCAGCGCCGGCTCTGGTCGGCCGCGTCCGCGACCGCGGTGTCCTCCTCGGGGGCGAACACGTGCGGGTGGCGACGGGTCAGCTTGTCGGTGATCGCGGCGACCACGCCCTGGAAGTCGAAGGCACCCTCCTCCTCGGCCATGCGCGCATGGAAGACCACCTGGAACAGCAGGTCACCGAGCTCGTGGCGCAGCAGCTCGCGGTCGCCGCCGGCGATCGCCTCCGCGACCTCGTAGGCCTCCTCGATGGTGTACGGGGCGATGGTGCTGAAGTCCTGCTCCAGGTCCCAGGGGCAGCCGCGGTCCGGATCGCGCAGCTTCGCCATGACATCGAGCAGGCGTTGGATGGCGGCATCCCCACTCATGCAGCGTCCTCCAGCAGCGCCCGCCGCAGCAGCTGCAGCATCCCGGCGGTGGCACCCCAGATGTCGTAGTCGCCGTAGGGCACCGACCAGTAGCCGAGCTCGCGGGTCACACCATCACGGACCAGCTCGCGCTTGTGGTAGCGGTAGTTCGTGCCATCCAGCAGGTGCGCCAGCGGCACCGTGAATGCCTCGGCCACCTCATGCGGGTCCACGCGCAGGTCCAGCGGCGGCGTGATCAACGCGACCACCGGGGTGACAGCGTAACCGGTGATGGTCAGGTAGGTATCCAAGGTGCCGATCACCTCGATCTGGTGGTGGTCCAGCCCGACCTCCTCCTCTGATTCACGCACCGCGGTGGCAATCAGATCCGGGTCATGCGCTTCCTGGCGGCCACCTGGGAAGGCGATCTGCCCGGCGTGGTCCGACAGATGATCGGTGCGGCGGGTCAGCAGCACATGCAGCTCGTCCTGGAGGATCACCGGCACCAGCACGGCAGCAGGCGTCTCGCGCCGGGTGATCAGGTCGCGGTAGTCCGCTGGCAGATCGCCGGCAGGCGTCGGACGGATGGCGGCGGCCCCCACCGCATGGGCCACGATCCGGGCTCGGAGCCTGCCGATGTCCACGCTCAGCCCTTGATCCCGCCCTCGGTCAGGCTCTTGGGATCCAGTAGGCGGTCCAGCTCCTCGTCCGAGAGCTCGGTCATCTCGCGGGCCACATCCTTCACCGGGCGGCCCTCCTTGTAAGCCTTCTTGGCGATGGCGGCGCCGAGTTCGTAGCCGATCACCGGGTTCAGGGCCGTCACCAGGATCGGGTTGCGCTCCAGCGCCACCTTCAGGTTGGCCTCGTTCACCGTGAAGCCATCGATGGCGGTATCGGCCAGCAGGCGCGACACCGAGGCCAGCAACTGGATGGACTGCAGCAGGTTGTAGGCGATCATCGGCAGCATCACGTTGAGCTGGAAGTTGCCGGCCTGCCCGCCGACGGTGATCGCGGCGTCGTTTCCGATCACCTGCGCGGCCACCATGCAGGTGGCCTCGGGGATCACCGGGTTCACCTTGCCGGGCATGATCGAGCTGCCCGGCTGCAGCGCCGGCAGCGCGATCTCGCCGAGGCCAGCCAGGGGCCCGGAGTTCATCCAGCGCAGGTCGTTGGCGATCTTCATCAGGGAGACGGCCACGGTCTTCAGCTGGCCGGACAGCTCCACCGCGGCATCCTGGGTGGCCAGGCTCTCGAACAGGTTGGGGCTCTGGCGGAACGGGATACCGGTCCCCTCAGCGAGGATCTCCGCCACCTTGCTGCCGAAGGCAGGATCCGCGTTGATGCCGGTGCCGACCGCGGAACCGCCTTGGGCCAGGGCGTGCACGCGGGTCAGCGCGGCGTCGACCCGCTCCGCGCCGTTGCGAATCTGCTGGGCCCAGGCACCGAGCACCTGCCCCAGGGTCACCGGCATGGCATCCATCAGGTGGGTGCGGCCGGTGGTCACGGTGTCCTGCAGGCCCTCGGCGCGGCGCTCGATGACCTGCGCCAGATGATCCAGCGCCGGCAGCAGCTCACGATGCGCCGCCAGCGCGGCCGAGACGTGGATCGCGGTGGGGATCACGTCGTTCGAACTCTGCCCCATGTTCACGTGGTCGTTGGGATGCACCGCATGGCCGGGATCGCCCCCCATATCCCGATTCGCCAAGGCGGAGATCACCTCGTTGGCGTTCATGTTGGAGCTGGTGCCGGAGCCCGTCTGGAACACATCGATCGGGAAATGGCGGTTGTACTTGCCCTCGGCGACCTCGGTCGCCGCCGCCTGGATGGCCTCGGACAGCTCGCCGTCCATGTGGCCGAGTTCGGCGTTGGCGCGAGCGCAGGCGGCCTTGATCAGGCCCAGGGCCTCGATGAAGCGGCGCGGCATCGGGAGCCCCGAGACCGGGAAGTTCTGGACCGCGCGCTGGGTCTGCGCGCCCCACAGGGCGTCGGCCGGGACCTCCAGCTCACCCATGCTGTCGTGCTCGATGCGAGTCTTCGCGCCCATGGCCTTGCCTCTCGTCGTAATCCACTTGAAGTAATCACTCCAAGTAGTTGTTTATTAATGGCTAAAAAGCACCTTTCTGAAAGTGGGCTGCGCCCCCACTTTGGGTTTGCGAGCCGGTCACTTTCGGTTACTATACGCCGCTCGCCTCTGCCTGGGGACCCCGGATCGGAACCCGGTACGAGCGTCCAAGCGGCGGCGAATCATCGCACAGCGCGTGCTCACCGAGGACCGCGAGCATGGATCACGAACCGCCGACCCCCCGACCCGAATCCAACGCCGAGGCGCGCGAGGGCTTCGCCCAGCGGCTGCGCCAGGCCCTGGATGCTCAGGGCCTCAAATCCACCCAGGCCGCGGTCGCCAAGCGCTACCAGGTCTCCACCGCTGCCGCGCACAAGTGGCTGAGCGGCAAGGGCCTGCCCGAGACCGCCGCCATCTCCCGCATCGCCGCCGACCTCGGCGTGGCCTTGCACTGGCTGATGACCGGTCAGCAGCGGGAAGCCGCCACCACCACCACCGAGATGTTCGAGATCGGCGCCCTGTCCCCGCTGGACGGGCGCTACGCCAACAAGGTGGAGCCGCTGCGCGAGATCTTCAGCGAGGCCGGCCTGATCCGCGCCCGGGTCAAGGTCGAGGTCGCGTGGCTGGCGGCGATCGCCACCGAACCGGCCCTGCCCGAGGTCCCCGCCCTGTCCGAGGCCGCGGCCAAGCGCCTCGCCAGCCTGATCGAGAACTTCGACCTGACCGGGGCCCGCCGCGTGAAGGCCATCGAGGCCACCACCAACCACGATGTGAAGGCGGTGGAGTACTACCTCAAGGAATCGGTGGCCGGGGATGCGGCGCTGGCACCGCTGGCGGAGTTCTTCCACTTCGCCTGCACCTCCGAGGACATCAACAACCTCGCCTACGCCCTGATGATGCGCGACGCCCGCGATCTGGTCCTGCAGCCGGCGCTGGCGGAACTGATCGGCGTGCTGCGCGGCATGGCGCACGCCTTCGCCGACACCCCGATGATGAGCCGCACCCACGGTCAGCCGGCCTCGCCCACCACCCTGGGCAAGGAGATCGCCGATGTGGTGCATCGCCTGGAGCGCCAGGAAGCGCAGCTCGCGCGGGTCGAGATCCTGGGCAAGATCAACGGCGCGGTCGGCAACTACAACGCCCACTACGCCGCGGCGCCCGAGGTGGACTGGCCGGGGCTGTGCGAGCGCTTCGTCACCGAGCTCGGCCTGACCCACAACCCCTACACCACCCAGATCGAGCCGCACGACTGGATCGCGGAGTACGCCCATGTGCTGTCGCGCATCGGCACCATCCTGATCGACCTCAGCCGAGACCTCTGGGGCTACATCTCCATCGGCTACTTCAAGCAGCGCCTGATCGAGGGCGAGGTGGGTTCATCCACCATGCCGCACAAGGTGAACCCGATCGACTTCGAGAACGCCGAGGGCAACCTCGGGGTAGCCAACGCCCAGCTCGCGCACCTGGCCGACAAGCTGCCGATCTCGCGCTGGCAGCGCGACCTCTCGGATTCCACCGTGCTGCGTACCCTGGGCGTCGCCCTCGGCCACCACCTGCTCGGCATGCGCGGCCTGATGCGGGGCCTCGGCAAGCTGGAAGCCGACGCCGGCCGCATGGCCGAGGACCTGGATGCGAACTGGGAGCTGCTGGGTGAAGCCGTGCAGACGGTCATGCGCCGCTACGGCCTGCCCGAGCCTTACGAGCAGCTCAAGAAGCTGACCCGCGGCCGCCGCATTGATGCTGCTGCGATGCGCGCCTTCATCGAGGGTCTGGCGATCCCCGACGAGGCCCGCGCCCGCCTACTGACAATGACCCCAGCCAGCTACACCGGCGCTGCCGCCGAGCTCGCTCGCAGCATCTGAATGAGCGACATGCTGGCCGATCTCGCCGAGCGCTTGGTCTGGCCGACCGGCATGGCACCGGAGCGCTTCCTGCGTGAGCACTGGCAGCGGCGACCCTTGTTCATGCCGGGCGCCCTGCCCGGCATCGCCGAGCTACTGGACCCCGATGAGCTCGCTGGCCTCGCCTGCGAAGCCGAGGTCGAGTCACGACTGATCATCCAGCACGCTGACGGCGGCTGGACGCTGGAGCAAGGTCCCTTCGATGCCCAGCGTTTCGCCAGCCTGCCCGATCGCGGTTGGACCTTGCTGGTGCAGGACGTGGACAAGCACCTGCCCGAGCTCGCCGCCTTGTTCCAGCGCTTCAGCTTCATCCCCAGCTGGCGCTTGGACGACCTGATGATCAGCTACGCCGCACCCGGTGGCAGCGTCGGCGCCCACCTGGACAGCTACGACGTGTTCCTGGTCCAGGGCGCGGGCAGCCGCAGCTGGTCGGTGGGCAGCGCCGAGGATCCGCAGGACCTGGTCGCCGATGCACCGCTGAAGCTGCTGGCCGAGTTCAGGCCGCAGGCCAGCCACGAGATGCAGCCGGGCGATGCGCTGTACATCCCGCCCGGTGTGCCGCATCACGGCGTGTCAGAGGTCCCCTGCATGACATGGTCGGTGGGTTTCCGCGCCCCGGCCCGTGGCGCGCTGGCCGCGAACCTGCTGCGCCGCCGCCTCGAGGTCAGCGATGCCGAAGCCCTGTACGCGGATGGCGACCTGATCCCGGACGAGGCTGACGCCGGCCTGATCAGCACCGCCGCTCTGCGACGCGCGCGCAGCTTCATGCGGCCGGTCCTCGAGACGGTGGATCTGGCCGAGCTCACCCTGGCGCTGGGCATCACCGTGACCACGCCCAAGCCCTGGTTGCAGCCCGCTGCGCGGGATGAGGACGCGGTGGATGTCGCTGCGCTGCGCGCCACAGCGATGCACGCTGGACTGCAGCGACACGGCTACGCCCTGCTCGCGCGCAGCGAGGCCCCGGCGGCGCTGTACGCCTGTGGTCAGCTCTATCCCAGCGAGGCTGTGGACCCTGCCCTGGTGCGCGATCTGTGCGCGCTGCGCGAGCTGCCAGCATCCCGCTTCGAGCAGCTCAGCGAAGCCGACTGGACGCTGGTGACCGACCTCTATCGCGACGGTATCCTGCTGACGGCGGCGGATCTGGATACGGATGGGGACGCATGAGGGCTGACCTGAAGATCGAGACCTTCGGCTGGGGTGACCCGCAGACCGACGCGGCGCGCGCAGTGCGCCAGCGCGTGTTCATCGACGAGCAGCAGGTCCCCGAGGAACTCGAGTGGGACGACGACGATGAGATCTGCATCCACGCGCTGGCCAGCGTCGCCGGCCAGCCGGTCGCGACCGGCCGTCTGCTGCAACGCGCCGACGACGGCAAGATCGGCCGCATGGCGGTGATCGCGGCCTACCGCGGCATGGGCGTCGGCGCCAAGCTGCTGGAGCACCTGATGCGCGAGGCCGAGGACGCGGGCCTGCGTAAGCTGTTCCTCTCCGCGCAGACCTACGCGGTACCCTTCTACGCACGCTACGGCTTCGTCGCCGAAGGCGACGAGTACCTGGACGCCGGCATCCCGCACCGGGACATGCGCCGGGCGATCTGAACGGAGACAGGCGATGAACCAGCAGGACGACGAACTGGAGACCGTGGCCCCCGACGCGCGCAGCGAGGACGAGATGACGCTGGACGCGCCGGAGCTCGCCGAAGCGGCAGCCCAGCCCCGCCCCGAGCGTCCGCCCGCCCCGGTGGTGGACGATCCGAACGCTCCGCTGCAGGTGGTCTCGCTGGAGGACAACATCAACGGCTTGTGCCGCATCCTCGAAGGTGCGCGCCGCGACCTCGCGGTGTTCACCCGTCACCTCGACCCACGCCTGTACGACGACGCGCGCGTGCTCGAACTGATGACGCAGCTCGGACGCTCATCGCCCTTCGCGCGCCTGCGCTTCCTGGTGATGGACGCCAAGGTCGCCGCGTCCAAGGGCAGCAAGCTGCTGAGCCTGGGCCGCAGCCTCTCCTCGTACTTCGAGTTCCGCAAGGTGCACTCGGACCACGAGGCCATGGGCAACGAGTTCATCGTGGTGGATGAGGCTGCCTGCCTGTACCGCCCGCAAGCGGATCGGTACGAAGGTCTGCTGCATCCACACGATGGCCTGGAGGCGAGACTGAACCTCAAGACCTTCAACCAGATCTGGGAGAAGTCAGAGCCGGACCCCGACCTGCGTCAGATGAAGCTCTGACGCCCATGCGCGCCCTGCCCTGGATCCTGCTCGCCCTGCTCGCGTCCCCTGCATCGGCTGACGAAGCGGTGCGCCCGCACTGGCTGCCGCTACTGGCCGCCGCTGGCTGCGATGCCCCCGAGCAGGTCATGACGCAGATCCGGATCGGTGACTACGCGGTGCTCTACCCGCTGCCACTGCTGGAAGCCGCGGTGGTCTGTCAGCTCGGTGAACATCCGCGCATCCTGGTGATCCCGTTCTACGGCAGCGATTTCGCCTGCCCCACCCTGATCGAAGGTGAGTTCGTCGGCGGCGGCCTTGATACCTCCAAAGCCATCGTGGACCTCGCGGACTACGCCGCCCTCGATGACGCACCGATCCCCACCGAGGGACGCACCACGCTGCGTTCGGTGCTCGCCTCGGTGTCCCTGGGAGACGAGTCCCACCTGATCTGCGTGGACGGTCACTGGATGAGCGAGCACCGTGCTGGGACCGAGGAGCATGTGAGTCACGGCGGTGGTTGAGCGGAACGATGTGCGCGACTTCTGGGCGCCGCATGTCACGGTGACGGCGGTGGTCGAGCACGACGGTCGCTACCTGATGGTCGAGGAACGCGCGCGCGGTCGCGTGGTGTTCAACCAGCCCTCCGGCCACCTGGATATGGGCGAGTCCATCCTCGAAGCGGTCTGCCGCGAGGTGTTGGAAGAGACCCGCCGCGTGTTCACCCCCAGCGACCTGCTGGGTCAGTACCTGTGGCGGCGCCGAACTGATGATGACGGGGGCGACAGCTTCCTGCGCACCGTGATCATCGGTTCGGTCAGCGAGGAGGATGCAGAGTTGCCGCTGGACCCCAGCATCATCGCCACCCACTGGCTGGACCTGGACGAGCTGCACGCGCGCCGTGAGCAGCTGCGCAGTCCACTGGTGCTGGCGGCGATCGAGGACCACCGCGCCGGCATCCGCTATCCCCTGGACATCCTCAGGCACCTGGAAGAGGCATGATCGCCGGCCGCGTCGTGGTCGGGCTGTCCGGCGGCGTGGACTCCGCGGTCGCCGCCCTGCGCCTCAAGCGCGCGGGCTACGAGGTCGAAGGCCTCCATATGGCGAACTGGGAGGCGGAGGACGACGACGCCTACTGCACCGCCGCCCAGGATTTCCAGGACGCGCGTGCGATCTGCGAAGTGCTGGGCATCCCCCTGCATCGCGCCGACTTCTCCGCCGAGTACCGGGAGCGCGTGTTCGCGCACTTCCTCAGCGAGCTCGCCGCCGGCCGCACGCCGAACCCCGACGTGCTGTGCAACGCCGAGATCAAGTTCGATGCCTTCCTGGATTACGCCACGCGCCTCGGCGCCGAAGCCATCGCCACCGGCCACTACGCGGCGCTCGCACCCGATCGCCCCGCCGATGACCCCTGGCTGATGCAGCCGGCCGATCGCGACAAGGATCAGACCTACTTCCTGCACGCAGTGCCGCAGGCGGCGTTCCAGCGCGTGCTGTTCCCGCTGGCGGACAGCGACAAGGCCGTGGTGCGCGCCGACGCGCGCGACGCCGGCTTCCCGGTGTTCGACAAGAAGGACTCCACAGGCATCTGCTTCATCGGCGAGCGGCCGTTCCGCGAGTTCCTCGCCACCCACCTCAAGGCCGAGCCCGGCGAGATCCGCGATACCGATGATCAGCTGCTCGGTACGCACACCGGCCTGATCAACTACACCATCGGCCAGCGCAAGGGTCTGGGCATCGGCGGTCGTGCCGACGCGCCGGAGGCGGCCTGGTACGTGGTCGGCAAGGAGCGCGCCAGCAATACGCTGCGCGTGGTGCAGGGCGAGGATCACCCCGCACTGTTCCGCCAGGAGGCCCATGCCGATCAGCTGAACTGGATCGGTGAGCCGCCCGCGGTCGGTGCCAGCGACATCACCGCGCGCATCCGCTACCGTCAGCCGGAGCAGGCCTGCACCATCACTCGACTCGATGCCGATGGATTGCGCGTACGCTTCGAGCGACCGCAGCGTGCGGTGACCCCGGGCCAGTACCTGGTGCTGTACCAGCAGGGTCGCTGCCTGGGGGGTGGCGTGATCACCGACGACATGACCGAAGGAGCAGGATGAGCAGGATCCACGAAGAGACCGTAGCCTTGGGCGCACTGATGCAGTGTGCCGCCGGCGTCGAGCACCTGGCCGAGCGCGGGGTGATCGACGACGACGCGCTGCGGACTGCGATGCGCTCCCTGTTCATCTTCGACCCCAGCGATGCCGCCGATGCGGTCGGCACAGCAGCGACCCTGCGTGACGGCCTGCGCAACCTCAGCGGCTTCGCCGAGGCCGAGCTGGATTCCGCCCGTCTGCGCTACGCCATGGGGATCCTAAAGCTGGTGCGCACCCTGCGCCGTGACAAGCGTTTCCTGGCGCGGCTGCGCAGCGGCCTGGACGCACTGGCCGGCGAATGGCAAGCGCGCTGGGACGGCCCCGAAGCCGCTCGCGCCACCCTGGTGCAGGACGTGGCCGAACTCTACACCGAGACCCTGTCCAAACAGGAACCGCGGATCATGGTCACCGGCGACCGCGCGCAGCTGGCCGACCCGAACGTGGTCTCGCGCATCCGCTGCATGCTCCTCGCCGGCTTCCGCGCTGGCGTCCTCTGGTACCAGGTCGGCGGATCCATCCCCGGCTTCCTGCTGCGCCGGGGTGCCATCGCCGAGGAAGCGCGGCGGATGCTGCTGGAGGCCTGAGGGACTCGAGACTCGGGACTCGGGACTCGGTCCCCGGAGTTATCACTCCTCGCACGCCCCCGATGGCCTGCGCCGGCAGCCCATCCAGCCAACGGAACTGCCGAAGCTATATAATTCGCGCCCCCTGACCGCTTGCCCCTCTTGGAGCACCGATGCCGAATAGCTTCTCCGCCAAGTCCACGCTGCGCGTGGGCAACCAGTCCTACCACTACTACCGCCTCGCGGCCCTCGGTGATGCCGACGCCCTGAAGCGACTGCCCTTCTCCTTGAAGGTGCTGCTGGAGAACCTGCTCCGGCACGAGGACGGCGAGAACATCACCGCCTCCGACATCGAAGCGCTGGTGGCTTGGGATCACAAGGCAGAGCCCTCGGTGGAGATCGCGTTCACGCCAGCGCGCGTGATCATGCAGGACTTCACCGGTGTACCCGCGCTGGTGGACCTGGCTGCGATGCGCGACGCGATGGTCGCGCTCGGTGGTGACCCGGAGAAGATCAACCCGCTGTCACCGGCCGAGCTGGTCATCGACCACTCCGTGCAGGTGGACCACTTCGGTACCGCGAAGTCGCTGGACGAGAACAACGAGATCGAGTTCGGCCGCAACGCCGAACGCTACGGGTTCCTGCGCTGGGGCCAGCAGGCCCTGGACAACTTCAAGGTGGTGCCGCCGAACACCGGCATCGTGCATCAGGTGAACCTGGAGTACCTTGCGCGCACCGTGTTCGCGCGCGAGATCAATGGCGAGATGTTCGCCTACCCCGACACCCTGGTCGGCACCGACTCGCACACCACCATGATCAACGGCCTGGGCGTGCTGGGCTGGGGCGTGGGCGGCATCGAGGCCGAAGCTGCGATGCTCGGTCAGCCGGTCACCATGCTGATCCCGCAGGTCGTCGGCTTCCGCCTCACCGGCAAGCTGCCGGAGGGTGCGACCGCCACCGACCTGGTGCTGACGGTCACCGAGATGCTGCGCGAGAAGGGTGTGGTCGGGAAGTTCGTCGAGTTCTTCGGCGACGGCCTCGCCAACCTGCCGCTGGCCGATCGCGCGACCATCGCGAACATGAGCCCCGAGTTCGGCTCCACCTGCGCGATCTTCCCGATCGATGTCGAGACCATCCGCTACCTGCAGCTGTCGGGGCGTGACGAGGACCAGATCGCACTGGTCGAGGCCTACGCCAAGGCGCAGGGCATGTGGCGCCACGACGGCGACCCCGCGCCCGACTACACCGATGTGCTGGCGCTGGACCTCGGCGCGGTGCAGCCCTCGCTGGCCGGCCCCAAGCGCCCGCAGGATCGTATCCTGGTCGCCGACGCGCCGCAGAAGTACCAGGCCGCGCTCGGACCGATGATCGCCGACCGCAAGGAATCCGGTACCGCGACGGTCACCCGCGATGGCGAGACCTTCGAGATGCACGACGGCGATGTTGTCATCGCCGCGATCACCTCCTGCACCAACACTTCCAACCCGGCGGTGATGATCGCCGCGGGCCTGGTCGCCAGGAACGCCGCCGCACGCGGGATCAAGGTGAAGCCCTGGGTGAAGACCTCGCTCGCCCCCGGCTCCAAGGTGGTGCACGACTACCTGGTCAAAGCGAAGCTGCTGGACGACCTCGAGACCCTGGGCTTCTTCGTGGTCGGCTACGGCTGCACCACCTGCATCGGCAACTCCGGTCCCCTGAGCCAGGACATCAGCGAGGCCATCACCAGCAGCAAGCTGGTCGCCGCCTCGGTGCTCTCCGGGAACCGCAACTTCGAGGGCCGCATCCACCCCGAGGTGAAGATGAACTTCCTGGCCAGCCCGCCGCTGGTCGTCGCCTATGCACTCGCCGGTTCCATGACCGTGGATCTGAACGAGGACCCGCTGGGCGAGGATCCGAACGGCAAGCCGGTGTACCTGAAGGACATCTGGCCCAGCCAGAAGGAGATCTCGGACACCATCGCGTCCAGCGTGAACCGCGAGATGTTCATGAGCTCCTACGATGACGTGTTCAAGGGTGATGCGCGCTGGCAGCAGATGCCGACCTCGGGTGGTGCCGCCTACGACTGGCCGGAGTCCACCTACGTGAAGAACCCGCCCTACTTCGAGGGCATGAGCATGCAGCCGACCGCCGTCACCGACATCGAGGACGCGCGCTGCCTCGCCAAGCTCGGTGACTCTGTGACCACTGACCACATCTCCCCGGCCGGCAGCATCAAGGCTGACAGCCCCGCAGGTCATTACCTGCAGGAGCACGGCGTCGCCATCAAGGACTTCAACTCCTACGGCAGTCGTCGCGGCAACCACGAAGTGATGATGCGTGGCACTTTCGCCAACATCCGCCTGCGCAACCAGCTCGCGCCCGGCACCGAGGGTGGCTGGACGCGCTACCAGCCGAGTGGCGAGCAGATGTCCATCTTCGATGCCGCGATGCACTACCAGGACAACCGCATCCCGCTGATCGTCCTGGCCGGCGAGGAGTACGGCACCGGCTCTTCCCGCGACTGGGCCGCCAAGGGCACCCTGCTGCTCGGTGTGCGCGCAGTGATCGCCAAGTCCTTCGAGCGCATCCATCGCTCCAACCTGATCGGCATGGGCGTCCTGCCCCTGGTGTTCAAGGACGGTGAGGATGCCGACTCGCTGGGCCTGACCGGCAAGGAGACCTTCAGCATCACCGGCCTCAACGGCGGCGACGCCAAGATGGTGACGGTGACTGCGGTGACCGAGGACGGCGACGCGATGACCTTCAACGCGCGCGTCAGACTCGACACCCCGAAGGAGCGCGAGTACTACCGCCACGGCGGCATCCTGCACTACGTGCTGAGGCAGTTAGCGGCCTGAGACGCGTATCGGTGACCATGCCGGCGCTCTGCGTCCTCACCGGCGCCGGCATCTCAGCCGAGAGTGGGATCCCGACCTTCCGCGGGGCCCAGTCGGGGCTGTGGGCCAAGTACGACCCCACCCAGCTCGCGACGCCTGAGGGCTTCCGAGCGAACCCTACGCTCGTCTGGCGCTGGTACCAATGGCGGCGGAGTGTGGTGGCTGAGGCTGATCCGAATGCGGGGCATATCGCCATCGCGGACCTGGAGATCGCCCTCTGCGAGCGGGCTCCCACATCCGACGACGCACACCGCCCGTTCACACTGATCACCCAGAACGTGGATGGCCTGCATCGCAAGGCGGGCAGCAGCGATCCGGTCGAGTTCCACGGCAACCTGTGGGAGAACCACTGCGACGCGTGCGAGCGCGCTGCGGGTCGCGTGGCGCTGGATATCGAGGAGCCACCGGCCTGCCCTGCTTGTGGTGGTCTGATCCGACCCTCGGTGGTGTGGTTCGGTGAGACGATCTCGGAGCGTGCGATCCAGCGTGCCTTGCAAGCGGTGCAGTCCTGTTCGATCTGCCTGGTGGTGGGGACCTCGTCGCTGGTGTATCCGGCGGCGGCATTGCCGCAGGTGGCGTTGGAGGCCGGCGCTGAGGTGATCGAAGTGAACCCGGAGGCGACGCCGTTGACGCCCTTGGTGAGCCGGTCCATCCGCGGGACCGCAGGTGAGGTGTTGCCAGGCTTGGTGGCGGAGTTGATCGCGACATTCGCCTGACCGAGTCCCGAGTCCCGGGTCTCGAGACCTTCTCCCTTTCGTCCGTCCTGAGACCCCGGTCGTCGCGATTAATGAATCCTTACGCCCGGTGAACCCAAGTTCATCAAGGCCTCGGTCATCCTCATCCCCGACATCTGCCATCCACCTCGGGGGACGAGGACGACGACATGCGAAGAGATATCCACCACTGGCTCTGGAAGGCGACGGCGGCCGCCGTGCTGGCACCCTGGGCGCAGCCGAGCTACGCCGACATCCCGGCGGTGCCGGTACCCACCGAGAACCCGATCACCGAGCCCAAGCGCGTGCTGGGCAAGATCCTGTTCTGGGAGGAGCAACTCTCCAGCGACGACACGGTGGCCTGCGGTTCCTGCCATCAGCCGGCGACCGGCGGCGGGGATCCGCGTACCGGTCGTCATCCGGGCGCCGATGGCACCTTCAACTCCGCAGACGACGTGTTCGGATCACCCGGTGTCGCGCGCCAGGACAGCAGCGGCAACCCGATCGTGGATGCGACCTTCGGCACGGCCGTGCAGGTCACGGGGCGAGCCGCGCCGTCCTACTTCAATGGTCTGCAAGCTGAGCGTGCGTTCTGGGATGGCCGCGCCGGACCCGTGCTCGAGGACCCGCTCACGCCGGGGCTGGTGCTGATCGCTGACGGCGCCGCGCTGGAGAACCAGGCGCTGGGGCCGATCCTCTCCGATGTGGAGATGGCCGCGGTCGGCCGCAGCTGGTTCGATGTGATCAGCAAGCTGGAGGCGGTGACGCCGTTAGGACTCGCCACCGACATCCCAGCGGATATGGCCGCAGCGATCGCCAGCGACCCAGACTATCCCGCCCTGTTCGATGCCGCCTTCGGTGATCCCGCGATCACCCCGGGCCGCATCGCGATGGCCATCGCCACCTACGAGCGCACCCTGGTCGCTGACCAGACGCCCTGGGACCTCGGCACCATGACCGCCCAGCAGCAGCAGGGCTGGGATGTGTTCCGCACCTCACTGTGCGCGAACTGCCATGTACCACCGCTGTTCACTGACGATGACTTCCACGGCATCGGCCTGCGGCCCGCATCAGAGGACCTGGGGCGCGGTGCGATCAGCGGTGACAGCGCGGACGATGCGACCTTCAAGACCGCCAGCCTGCGCAACGTGGGGCTGCGCGAGAACCTCATGCATGTGGGCTGGATCACCAGCGCCGGCGATGCCTTCGACTTCTACCATGAGGCGAACGGGCACCAGCAGTTCGCGGCCGCGCAGTCCGCGGTGCCCACCGACACCCCCGGCGTGTTCACGACCTACGATCAGGTGCGCGTCGGTGGCGGCAACCGCGCGGCGGTGGTCGCGTTCCTGACCGGTGCGCTCACCGACCCAAGGGTGCGCGACGAGACCTTCCCCTTCGACCGGCCGACGCTGGCGAGCGAGCGGGTGGATGCCCCGGCGGATCCTGGTGACACGGGTGGTGACGCGCCGTCCGGCACCACGCCGAGCACCGACAGCTCAGGTGGTGGTGCGGTCGGTGGTGGTCTGCTCGCGCTGCTGCTGATCGGTCTCGGATCGCGCTCTACAAGAGCGATCCCACAGGAGCGTTCGATGTAGAGCTGCTTGGTTGCACGCCGAGGCAGTCGCGGCAGAGCCGCTCCCACAAGGCTCTTGGCAGATCACAGCGGCAGCATTCCGGCGACTCGCGTCTAGCACAGGATCGCGCCGTAGAACGGCGCTCCTACAGGTCGCCGGTGATCGTGATAACGCCGTCGTCTTCGTCGTCGTCATCACCGTCGTCGTCCGATGGCAACACATCGTCGAGCAGCTCGTCCGCCGCCTCCGCAGCCGCGACCACGGCACCGGCTTCACCGCACTCGGCGCGGTCGCTGCGGGCCGACCACTCGGACCAACTGCCGATGTAAGCCATCGGTCGCTCGATGCCGATGCAAGCGGCGGCGATCACGTTCACGCAGGAGGTGACGCCGGATCCGCAGTAGTGGATATCGTCATCGGTGATCTTGCCCTTGAGGTCATCCAAGGGACGGATGCGACCTTCCTGCAGCGTGTAGGTGTACGGCAGGTTGCGGGCCCCAGGGATGTGACCGGCGCGCTTGTCGAGGAAGATCACCTCGCCGGTGTAGCGCTTAGGTGCGCGCGCGTCGAGCAGCCTGTTACCGTTGCCACCCTCGACCATGTTCTCGATGGTCTTGAAGTCCAGCAGGTCGATCAGCGGCTCGCGCTCAGGGTACGGCGGCTGCGGGAAATGGGTGGAGTCGCGGTCATCGGCGGGCCCATCGCAGGCGAGGAACGCATCCAGGCCGCCGTCCAGCATGCGCACTTCGGCATGACCGACCCAGCGCAGCATCGCCCAGGCACGCGCCGCAGCCATCGCGCCGCCTGAGTCGTCGTACACCACCACCATGCGCGCAGGCGTGATGCTCTGGGTGCCCAACCAAGCCTGGAACTTCGCGCGATCGGGCAAGGGGTGCCGGCCGCTGTTCGCGGTCTCCGGTCCGCAGAGATCATCCTCGAGATGCGCGTAGTGGCTACCGGAGATGTGCAGGCGCTGGAACTCGCGCCACGCCTGCCCGCTGTCGGTCATGTCCCAACGACAGTCGAGGATGACCGTACGGTTCGCAGTGGCAGGCGACGACATCAGCTCCACGAGCTGCTGCGCCGAGATCAGCGGATCACTCATCAACTTCCCCCGCGGCCGATCTAGAACTCAGCCGACCGCGCGTGGAATCGTACCGGAACCCGCTCAGAGCTTCAGGGCCAGGTCGGTGGCCTGGCGGATGGCGCGCTCGGCATCCAGCTCCGCAGCGAGATCGGCGCCGCCGACGGTGCGCACCATCACGCCGGCATCCTCGAGTGGCTCCTTGAGCCCACGTTGGGATTCCTGTCCCGCGCAGACCACGATGCTGTCCACCTCGAACAGGCGCGGCTGTCCAGCGATCTCGGTGTGCAGGCCGGCATCGTCGATGCGCTGGTAGATGACCGAGCCCACGCAGTCCACGCTGCGAGCTTCGAGGTTCAGGCGGTGCGCCCAGCCGGTGGTCTTGCCCGGCCCGCGCCCGGGACGACCGAGGCGCCGCTGCAACAGATGGATGGTACGGCGGCTCGGCGTGGGGCTAGCGTCACAGAGTCCGCCGCGCTCGCGGTACTCGGGGTCGATACCCCAGGTTTGCTGGTAGTCGGTCAGCGCTTCGCGCTCGTTCACCTGTTCGGCGAGGAAGGTCGCGACATCCACCCCGACGCCACCGGCACCGATGATGGCGACGCGCTCACCCGCTTCGCGTTCACCACGCAGCAGCTCGTCGTAACCCATCACCATGGGATGGTCCCTGCCGGGCAGGTCCAGGCGGCGCGCGCGCACGCCGGTGGCCAGGATCACGCCATCGAAGCCGCTGGCGATCAGCTCGGCCGCCGCGGCCGGTTGACCCAGCATCATGGTGCAACCGAGGTGGTGCAGCTGGTTGGCGAAGTAGCGGATGGTCTCGGCGTAGTCAGCCTTGCCCGGGATCACCTTGGCCAAGTTGAACTGGCCGCCGAGCTCCGGCTGCGCCTCGTACAGGGTCACCGCATGGCCGCGCTCAGCCAGCGTCGCAGCCGCCGCGAGGCCGGCCGGCCCGCCACCCACCACCGCGTAGCGCTTGGGATCGGTGGTCGGCTGCAAGCGGCGCTCGGTTTCGAATGCCGCGTAAGGGTTCACCAGGCAGGTAGCCCGTTTGTTCTCGAACACGTTGTCCAGGCAGCCCTGGTTGCACGCGATGCAGGTGTTGATCGTCGCGGGTTGGCCGCGGCCAGCCTTGAGCACGAAGTCGGGGTCAGCCAGCAGCGGGCGCGCCATGGACACCATGTCGGCATCGCCGCTGGCGAGGATGCGCTCGGCCTGCTCCGGCGAGTTGATGCGGTTCACGGTGACCAGCGGTAGCGCCACCTCCTCGCGCAGGCGCCCGGTGACCCAGGTGTAGGCTCCCGGCGGCACCATGCTCGCGATCGTCGGGATGCGTGCTTCGTGCCAACCGATGCCGGTGTTGATCATGCTGGCACCGGCCGCCTCGATGGCCTTGGCCTGCGCGACCACCTCCTCCCAGGTGCTGCCACCCTCGACCAGGTCCAGCATCGAGAGGCGGTAGATGATCAGCGCATCCGCTCCCAATGCGGCGCGCGTGCGCTCGACGATCTCCACCGGCAGGCGGATGCGCCCGGCGTGGTCGCCGCCCCACTGGTCGTCGCGCTGGTTAGTGCGCGGCACCGTGAACTGGTTGACGAAGTAGCCCTCGGAGCCCATCACCTCGACGCCGTCGTAGCCCGCTTCGGCGGCGAGCTCCGCGCAGCGCACGAAATCCTGGATCTGATCGGCGACGCCATCGGTGGATAGCGCGCGCGGACGGAACGGCGAGATCGGCGAACGGATACCGGAAGCCGATACCGTGAACGGGTGGTAGCCGTAGCGACCGGCGTGCAGGATCTGCATGCAGATCAGGCCGCCCTCCGCATGCACCGCATCGGTGAGCTTGCGGTGACGCGCGACCTCGCTGCTGGCGGACAGCTTGCCGCCCAGCGGGGTGAGCCGGCCCACGCGGTTGGGTGCGATGCCGCCGGTGACGATCAGCCCTGCCTGACCGCGCGCTCGCGCAGCGAAGTACGCAGCCAGCTTGTCGTAGTTGCGGGCGCGATCCTCCAGGCCCGTATGCATGGAGCCCATCAGGACGCGGTTCGGGATGGTGACGGTGCCGACGGTCAGCGGCGCGAGCAGCCGGGCGTAAGGGCTGGCGCCTGCGGGACTCTGCGATGTCGGTGTCATCGGCACCCCGCGAGTCTAAGTGAAGCCCCGCCGGGCCGGTAGCGGTGGGCGCTCCCCCGTTCGGGTACGCACCGCGACATGACCGAATCGCTGCCATCAGGCAGACTCCGGCGCTCGCCCCACCGAGTCGGAGCCTCGCCATGCGTCAGTGCCCCAAGGACATCTCGATCATCGCCCTGCTGCTCGCCGCCCTGCCCCTCGCAGTGTTCGCGGATGAGGATGAGGCACCGGCCTGGTCCGTGGACGCTCCGCCGGGACCTGGGGCGACCGTGCACATCGACACCACCCAGGGCACCTGGATGAACCTGGATGTGTCCCCGGACGGACGCACCATCGTGTTCGACCTCTTGGGCGACATCTTCCTGATGCCGATCGCGGGCGGCGAGGCCACCCAGATCACATCCGGCGCCTCCTGGGACATGCAGCCGCGATTCAGCCATGACGGCACCCGTATCGCCTTCGTGTCCGATCGCTCCGGCGGCGATAACGTCTGGGTGATGGATGCCGACGGGTCCGACCCGCGCCAGGTCACCGACGAGAGCTTCCGCATGGTCCACAACCCCGAGTGGCACCCCAGCGACGATTACATCGCGGCCCGCAAGCACTACACCGGTACCCGCTCGCTGGGTGCCGGCGAGATGTGGCTGTACCACGTGTCCGGTGGCGGCGGCCTGCAGATGGTCGAGCGCTACAACGACCAGCTCGACATCAACGAGCCACGCTTCAGCCCGGATGGCCGCTTCCTCTACTACACCGAGGACACGACGCATACGCCGAGCTGGCAGTACAACAAGGACTCGGCCGAGGGCATCTACACCATCCGTCGCCTGGAGCTGGCGACCGGTGAGACCCGCGACTACGTCAGCGGTCCGGGCGGTGCGGTGCACCCGCTGCCCTCACCTGATGGTCGCTACCTGGCCTTCATCCGCCGCGTCGAGTACCAGACCACGCTGTTCATCAAGGACGTCCAGTCCGGCCGCGAGTGGCCGATCGTGACCGGGCTCGAGCGCGACAACCAGGAGATCTGGGCGGTGCACGGCCTGTACGCCAACATGGCCTGGATGCCCGACTCCTCGGAGATTGTGTACTGGACCGACGGCGGCATCCACCGCATCGATGTCGCCAGCCACCAGGTCGCCGACATCCCCTTCCATGTGGTCAAGGACATGGAAGTGCGCGAGACGGTGCGCTTCGAGAACGAGGTCGCGCCAGCCGAGTTCCCGGTGCGCATGCTGCGCTGGGTGTCGGTGTCCCCCGATGGCAGCCAGGTCGTGTTCGAGGCGCTGGGGCACCTGTGGGTCCGCGCCCTACCCGACGGCACCCCGCACCGCCTGACCCGCCAGACCGATCACTTCGAGGCTTACCCGTCCTGGTCCTCCGACGGCCGCAGCATCGTGTTCACCACCTGGGACGACGACGCGCTAGGTTCGGTGCGGATCATCCCCGCGCGCGGTGGCCGCGAACGCGTGATCACCAGCGAGCCCGGCCATTACGTGGAGCCGCGTTTCTCGCCCGACGATCGCGCGGTGACCTACCGCATGACCGATGCGGGCTACCTGCTCAGCCAGTGGTGGAGCGAGCACACCGGCGTCTACCTGTACCGCGACGGCGCCGCCGAGCTGATCACCGAGGATGGCGTGCAGCCGGCGTTCACGCCCGACGGAAACGGCCTGCTGGTCCTGCGCGGCGGCGGTGATTCCCGCACCCTGACCCGCATCGATCTGCGCACCCGCGAGGCGCACGACCTGCTCTCCGCCACCTACGCCACCGAGTTCTCGGTGTCGCCGGACGGCAACTGGGTGGCCTTCCAGGAGCGCTTCAAGGCCTACATCGCGGCCATGCCGATGACCGGCCAGGCCGTGGCCGTCGGTCCCGGCACCGCCGCCTACCCGACCGCGCTGGTCTCGCGCGACGCAGGTGACTACCTGCACTGGTCCGGTGATTCCTCACGCTTGTACTGGTCGCTGGGACCCACGCTGTACTCGCAGCCGGTGAACCAGGCTTTCGCCTTCCTGGACGGCGCTCCCGAGGCGCTGCCGGGTCCGCCGGAGACCGGGATCGACATCGGCTTCACCGCCAGCCATGACGTGCCCGGCGGCGCGCTGGCGCTGGTCGGTGGCCAGGTCATCACCATGGATGGCGACCGCGTGATCCAGGACGGCGTGGTCGTGGTTCGCGGCAACCGCATCGTGGCTGTCGGCGCCCGCGGCGAGGTCACGGTGCCGGCCGATGCCCGCGTCATCGACACCAGCGGCCGGACCATCGTGCCAGGGTTCATCGACACCCATTGGCACGGCTCCTTCGGCGAGAACGACTACGTTCCGGAGCAGAACTGGCACTCGCTGGCGTCGCTGGCCTTCGGCGTGACCACGATCCACGATCCGTCCAACGACAACTCGACCTCCTTCTCCTCGGCCGAGATGGCCCGGACCGGGATGATCCTGGCGCCCAGGACCTACACCACCGGCCGGATCCTCTACGGCGCCACCACCTCGTTCACCGCGGAGATCGACTCGCTGGAGGATGCACTCAGCCACCTGCGCCGCATGCAGGCCATCGGTGCGATCAGCGTGAAGAGCTACAACCAGCCGCGGCGCGACCAGCGCCAGCAGGTACTCGAAGCCGCGCGTGAGCTCGGCATCAACGTGGTACCCGAGGGCGGCGCGCTCTACATGGGCAACATGACCATGCTGGTGGACGGCCACACCACCATCGAGCACAGCATCCCCAACGAGCACCTGTTCGACGATGTGACCCAGCTCTGGTCACAGGTCGGTACCGCCTACACCCCGACCCTGATCGTGGCCTACGGCGGCATCATGGGTGAGAACTACTGGTACGCGCACACCCCGGTGTACGACCACGAGCGCCTGCTCTCCTTCGTACCGCGTCAGTTCATCGACCCGGTGGCGCGCCGCCCGTTCATCGCCCCCGAGTACGAGTACAACCACATCCGCATCGCGGAGGGCGTAGAGCAGATGCGTGAGGCCGGCGTGCTCACCACCACCGGTGCACACGGCCAGCGCGAGGGCCTGGGCCTGCACTGGGAGATGTGGATGATGGGTCAGGGTGGCATGCCGCCCCTGGAGATCCTGCGCTCAGCGACCCTGAACGGGGCGACCGCGCTCGGCTTCGACCAT